>Ga0207041_1051_pt1 | contig 23231 bp, 24 predicted proteins | sample Alteio_BWMinCont_73_FD_153311 | JGI IMG/M metagenome (GOLD analysis project Ga0207041, IMG submission 153311) | Enriched cells from forest soil in Barre Woods Harvard Forest LTER site, Petersham, Massachusetts, United States -... | ecosystem: Environmental > Terrestrial > Soil > Temperate forest >... | reverse complement strand
ATAACATACATCATATCCCTTGCAACATTCTTCATACAGTTTTAATATATCAGCAGGTGAATGTTGCAAATCATCATCCATAATAACAATATACTCCCCTTTAACCATACGCAAACCGGCAAGAAGCGCTCCATCCTGGCCAAAATTCTTTCGAAGACTTATACCGATTGCTTTCTCATTCAACTGACATACCTCTTCTATTTTATCCCAACTTTTATCCTGGCTTTTATCATTCACCAATATTAATTCGTACTCCCTAAATTCTTTTAAAGCCTGATGGACTTCCTTATTAAGCTCGAGTATACATTCCTCTGAATTATACACAGGTACTACAATACTTATTTTAATATTACTATTCATTAGTTATTAAAAAGCGGCATTACAAAAGTTAAAATCACTCTAACAAAGGTAATGGTTATTAAATAGAATACTCAATTCTATAAACAGGTTAAATTGATTTAATGTTAGTGGTTAAAACTGGAAGTAAATAAATGTAGGTTCACCTGCATTAGCCAGGCAAATTATAGCAACAATCATCAGGTAATAAGCTCCCCATCTCATCAATAAAGGCTTCCTATCAAGGTACGATACCAAATTGATCTTCCGTTGAAAGTACTCGGCAATTTGAAGTGCTACAACTAGCGACAAAATACATACCGATTGAAGCAACGTTATAGTTCTGTTAAATGTTAGCAGGTTAACTATGCTATGATTAAAAATCTCTACAAATCCCATTGGTATTTGTTTTAGCATATACATTGCAGGACCAACTGATGCCGCCCTAAAGAAGACTAACATGATGGCCCAGCTTAGGAATGTAAGAACAATACTTAGACTGCTATAAACTGCCTTAGGAATAGCAGAAGCCATCTTCTTACGGAATTTACGACTAAATACATCATAGGATAATGCGATACCATTAAGAAGGCCGAAGACAATAAAATTCCAGTTGGCGCCGTGCCATAAACCAGCAATTAAAAATGTAATATTTAAAGCTGCTATAATACCCCACTTGCCCCAATTACGGAAACTAATGGATAATGGTGTAAAGAGATAGTCGTTTAGCCAAGTAGAAAGTGAAATATGCCATCGCCTCCAGAAATCAGACATATTTTGTGCGATATAAGGAAAATTAAAATTCCGCTTGAGTTTAAAGCCCATAACCTTGGCCGAACCCAGTGCAATATCAGAGTAACCAGCAAAATCACAATACAACTGAAAGGGGAAAAGAATAACTGCAATTAAAATACTTACTGAAGAAAAGGAATGCGGATTATTAAATACAGGACTTATAACTGCCCCAATACTATCTGCAATTACAACCTTTTTAAACAAGCCCCAAAGCATCATCTTTAACCCATCCAGCACATCAGCGTAAACAAAATCGTGTTCGTCGTGAAATTGGTGCAACAGGTTTTGGGGCCTTTCAATGGGGCCAGCTACCAATTGGGGATAGAACATTACATACAAAGCATAAATCCCAATATGCCTCTCAGCCTTCTGGTTTCCACGATATACTTCAATGGTATAACTCATAGCCTGAAAGGTGTGGAAGGATAAGCCTAATGGTAGTATATACTTCAATACCGGAAAAGAATATGAAGACATGTGCAGCGACTGCATTGCAGTCTCAATGTTCCCAATAAAAAAGTTGTAATACTTAAATACGCACAGTACCCCAACATTTGCAATTACGCTCAACGACAATAAGAACTTTCTTCTATGTCCTTTAGCATCCTCAATATATATACCGGCAATGTAATCGACAACGATAGTAAAGAAAAGAATAAGTATGTACTTAGGAATAAAGTACATATAGAATATGCAACTAGCCACCAATAAGTGCAACCAGCGAAACCTATATGGCAACAAAAAGTAAATTAATGTTACTATAGGGAAAAAAAGGAAAAATTGTATGGAATTAAATGACATTATCGGCTGCGTTTACCGGAATATTCACACCATTTAATTGCTGAGTAGAATCACATAAAAAAGCAACCACATCTGCCACCTCTGTTGTGGTCAATAATTTCTTTAAGGGATGCTTGTTTTGCATTTCTTCTACTACTCTTTCATCTGTATCGCTTGTAAGCTCGGTTTGCATAAAGGCAGGAGAAATGCAATTAGATGTAATATTAAACGCTGCATTTTCTGCTGCCCATGATTTGCTGAGTGATAACAAATAAGCCTTACCTGCAGTATATTCGCTATAACCCATGGGAGGTTTATTCGCAAGGGTACCCGAAAGTATGGTTATAATTTTCCCAAACTTCTTTTTTCTAAACACATCAATTGCCGCCTGCGTAATTTTAATAACCGGCAAAACATTACCGGCAAACCCATTTGCAAAAACATCAAGGCTTAACTTATGAAAGTGATTCTTTACAATTTTAGTGGTATGGGCATTATTAACCAATACATCTATATTCTCTTTTTGAATCAATGCAATTAATGAGTGTATCTCACTTTCCAGGGAAAAATTACACTTTACCGCTTTAACATTCTTGTATCGGCTTTCCAATTCTTGTGCACTTTTTTCTGATGCACTATAGGTGACATATACTTGAGCTCCTTCAAGGCTTGCTAACTTTTCGGTTATTGCCTTACCAAGTCCTGACGCACCACCGGTAACTAATATTTTCATTCTATTAAGATTAGCTTATAAATTAATACCAATAAGTACTGTTCCTTTTGCGACTTTAACGTTCGTGCTGTTCTCGAAATAAAATTTTATCTCCGCCGACTTTACCGATTCGAATACATCTTCAATTACCGCATGTAAAACCAATTCATCATTTAAAAATACAGGTTTCTTAAAATCAATCGACTGAGAGTAGATCATTACATTCTTTTGGGGCAGGCATTCGCCAATAAAGTAAGAGATAAAGCCGTTGAGTATATTACCGTGCATAACAATTGATGGGAAGCCCTTTTCTTTGGCGAACTTCTCATCAGTATGCATAGGATTTTTATCGGCAAAGACATTTATAAATCCTTTATAAACCTCTTCGGTAACTTTAAATTGATGCTTATATGTATCTCCCTTCTTCACACTACTTATTTTGCAACTACCTTCTTTTCAATGGTATCGCACATTTCGCCAACATTCTTAAAGCCTTGTATTTCGGCGGTCGTAAACCTTACCTTAAAATGCTTTTCTACAGCCACAACCAGCTGAATGTGGGTTAATGAATCCCATTCTTCAACATCGTTGGCAGTTGTTTCACGTTTCAATACAATAGCATCGTTATCGAGTTGATCGATAAATATCTTATTGCATTCACTAAGTATTTCGTTTGAATTCATATTTCTTATGCGTTTGTTATATAACAGGTTTTAGTATCGTAATTATCAATGCTTAGTATCCATTTATTATCCTTAGCAGTAAAGCCAAGATTTTTATAGTGCTCGCGGACCATTCCGTTCTTTCGAGTTTCTATATATTCACCTTCAATCTGCTTGAATTTATGCCTGGTGGCATATTGCACTATTTCATTCAACATAAACTGCTCCATAGTTCGTTTTAATACACGGCAGCTCATTATCCAAGTGTCGACGAACAAGGCCTCCTTATCCTTCTTTTCCAATATAATCACTCCAATAAGGCCATGGTTACCATATTTATCGGCTAATGTAAATGAAAATGTATGGTATTTGTTATTATCCGTTGCAATACGCTTAACATCTTCTTCGGTATACCTAATTGTACGCAAATTAAATTGGTTCGAACGTTGTGTTAATTGCGCTACACGAGGAATAGTAAAAGCATCAAATGGCTTTACCTCGCTAATCATATCAAGGCTCTTCAAAAAGTCAACTTCAGATGTATATGAGCGGCTGGCATCATTTCTTAAGGCTTCCGCTTTATATAATTGAGTGCGATCTTTATCTTCTTCAGTATAGGCATTAGTTTCAAAAATATTCAATGAATTAAGGTACGGTAAATAATCCGCAGGGTCTTCCGGCAACTCAGGTACTAATACTTCCGGTAGGAATTGCCTAACCATATTTCGCTCAAAAGGATTATCATCAATAAAAACCATTGAGTCGAGCCCAATGTTTAAAACAGATTGGATGTACTTTATATTATCATGCTTGTTCGACCAGTTGGCTATAAATATTGCAATATCATCGCTATGCAATACCATGTCAGGGTGTTTATCGAAAGGTTCTTTCGCATTGATTTCATCATTCTTGCTACATACTGCCAAAATAATCCCCCTATCTTTTAACGCCTTGGCCCATAACTGTATTTCAGTAAAAGCTTTACCTATCCCTAAATCACCAATTTGAATATTCTCTAACCCGTCATCCCCAATTATTCCACCCCACAAGGTGTTATCGAGGTCAAGTATCAGGCATTTTTTTGAACCACCTGTAAAAGCCTCTAAAACTTGCACACAGTTTTCTGCCAGCTTAATTGTAAAATCTAAACTAAATATAGCATCCGAACTTATATAAAGTCTGGTATCGGTAACAAAAGCATTACCATACATAGCCTGCAAGCCACAAAGGTCAATTATCGAAACTGCCGCATTGTTTTGAGCCCAATCCATTAGGCTAATATTTATCTTTTTTACCTGATAGCTAAAAGAACTATTTACCTTACCTGCGTAATGCCCAAAAACGGAATCAAGCTTATCGGGAAAGTTGACAATGAGGTAATTGGTTTTAATATGAGACGACATAACCTCGGTTACCTTCTTATAGTACTCCAGAATATCTCCCGAAAAGTCAGAACTATAACCACTCTTATAAAATTTCTTCTGCAGCTTAGAGCTTGAGAGGAACAAGAATGTAAAATCGGGTTTAAATGCATATAGCTCTGAAGATATATCAGATATAGTCAAGTCAATAGCATCGTATTCAGCCTCCCAAATCTCAATATCGAGTTTCTTTTCGTAACCAATACCACGTATGGCCTGAGCTAGGTATTGGGTAGAAGAATCGGCCAAAATTGCAACCTTAACCTTCTTTAAGCCGGTAAAATCTTTCTTAAGGTTTGCTTTTATCTGTTTAAAGTCCATGCTTAGTTTTACAACCCAAGCAAATATAATATTTCCGACCGAGAGTCGTACAACTCGACGGTATTTCAGGTATTTTATACTTTTGGTTAAATTTCAGGGAATTGAGAGTATCAAAAAGTACAGTAGTATATTTTTTTAAGAGGTTAAGCCTTTTTTTGATTCCATTCTTTCTGTTTATTTTCCTGTATGTATTCCTTGACCCATTCCGAATAATATACAGACAAGATTCACCTCATGATCTCCATTGGAATCGTGATGTTCAAGGCTCACGCTTATTTATTCAGAATAATTCTAAACACCATTACTCCTCTTTCATAATGGGCAATTCGGAATGCATGGCCTTTATGTCGAAAACCTGGGGAAAATATATTGGAGACTCCATTCCCTTCCATTTTGATGCAAGCTCAGAGGATATTAATAGCATTTACAACAAATTAAACTATCTCGACAAGATCGGCAACCCTATAAAAAATGTTCTTTTAATAACTGACCCAACTGTATATAGAGGAACCGGCACCGAAAACCAGTTTGGATATAACCACGATTACAAGATTGATGGTTCATCTGCTATTAAGTTCCATTATATTTTCTTTAGTGGCTTTATAACGCACTTTCTATTTGTGGGTTATATAGATTACTCTTTAAACAAAACCTACAGAACCTATATGCATGGCTCAATACCCGACGATATGGAGCAATTCATTTATGACTCAATAACTAATGATTGGATATTGCAAAACCGTTTACAAAGTATTAAAGCTGACTCATTAAAGTTCTATTCAAACAGTCATATTTTTTATGAAAGAAAAGGAACAGCACTTGCTTTTGAGCCATGCATCAGCGAGAGTTGCTTAGTAACTTTAAAGAAAATAAAACAGTTATTCGAAAAGCACAATACACATTACAAGATAGTTTTAGGGCCAATATATTCTCAGCGCCCCACTAATAAAGCAGATATTGAAAGACTAAATCAGGTATTTGGTAAAGAAAATGTTTTTGACTTTTCAGGAGTTAATACCTACTCAAGTAACATCGGTAATTATCTCGATAATGTGCACTACAAACCCTATATAGGCGCACAATTACTAAAGGTAATATACGCTAGCAAAGATTCCTTAGCTCATTGAAAGCTCCTTACCTCTTTTTTCTGCAGCCAAAATACCTTTCACTAGTGTATCGCCCATTGCGCCTTGCTGGAATACATTTAATGCGGCTTCAGTTGTGCCACCTTTTGATTTTACAGCAGCAATAAGCTCATCTAAATTTTGTGTGGCATTATTTATAAGCTCAAAGGACCCTAACATGGTTTGCTTAACCAATAATGAAGCTACCGAAGGCTCCATACCCATTTTAATGCCGGCTTCTATCATGTGCTTCACAACATAAAAAAAATAAGCCGGGCCACTACCACTTAATGCAGTCACTGCATCAAGGAGGTTTTCATCTTCAAAAAATACGGTCCTGCCTGTGCTACCCAATAGGTTCTCAGCCTTCTTTAATTGCTCTATGGTCATTTCTTTGGCCGAAGTAAAAGCCGTAATACCCATACCCAATTGGGCAGGCGAGTTAGGCATTGCACGCACAATGGTTTTATGGTTCAGTTTTTCTTCGAGCTTTTTAATAGAAATACCTGCCATAATAGATACCACAATATTCTTTGGCTGAAGCGATTTTTTCAAGCCTTCGCAAACTCCTGCAAAATCTTGTGGTTTAACAGCAAGTATTATAATCTCGCAGCCAGCTATAGTATCATCCACATTAGGGACCACCTTACCGATATTCAGTTTCTCGAGTGCCTCTTTACGCTCTTCATTCTTTTCAACCAGCAATAAGTCCTCCCTGGTAACTAGGTTATATTTTAAAAATGAGCGCGCATATGCAAGGCCCATATTACCACATCCAACAATAGATATTTTCATAGATTTCAATTATACTTTGCAAAGATGTGAAAAGATCTTTTGTCTTTATTAGCTATCTTTACCTTACAAACAAAAGACCCTAATAGTGGAAAGCAATAACGAGAACCCCTTTAGTAAGCCTCTGGTAGAAGGGATTGACTTTTACTATAACGAAGACGGGTACAAAGTATTTACCGAAGCCTATCACTTAAAGCGTGGCTACTGCTGCCAGAATGGTTGCAAGCATTGCCCTTACGGATTCCGTGATAAATTAAAACAAAAGAAACCTAAGGATTGGTAGCTTATTTCTTGAGGCGCTTGCTCTCTACCGAAAAAACGTGAGCCAATATTCCCTGCTCCACTTTATCGAATTTTTTGTGCCTGCGTTCAAAAACTCTTGCGGCAGTTTCAAAGGCTTTATCCATTTCGTAAGTAGTAAAGCCGTCCGCTCCGCCCCAGCTAAATGAAGGAATGAACTTAGGCGGAAAGTTGCCACCATATATATTAGCACTAACGCCAACCACAGTACCTGTGTTGAACATAGTATTAATACCGCATTTAGAATGATCGCCCATTATTAACCCACAAAAAGTAAGTCCGGTAGATACAGGTTTACTTGCTGTGTAATCCCAAAGCTTTACTTCCGAATAGTTATTCTTAAGGTTCGAGTTATTAGTATCAGCACCTATATTGCACCATTCACCAAGTACCGAATTACCTAAAAAGCCATCGTGGCCTTTATTAGAATAACCAAATATTACCGAATTACTAATCTCTCCTCCTACTTTAGAATGCTGGCCGATAGTAGTAGGGCCGTATATTTTAGCACCTGCTTTTATTACGCTCTCTTCGCCTAATGCAATTGGCCCTTTAAGCACGGCGCCTTCCATTACCTCAGCATTTTTACCTATGTATATAGAGCCCGATGTTGAATTTAATATGGCACATTCAAGCTTAGCACCTTTTTCAATAAATATGCGCTTACCTATTAAAACATTGGTTGGTGAAACCTTTGCAGATTTTTTGCCTTTAGTAAGTCTAGTAAAATCATCTTCAATTGCCTGGCCATTTTTGGCAAAAATATCCCATAGTCTTTCTACCTTCATAAAAGCATCACCCTTCCATTTTATAGTTTTAGCTTTAGAACCGTTAATGGCTATAACTACGTTTCCATTTACTAAGGCTTCACTGCTTTGTAATTTTTTAATTGCCTTTACCAATCCACTTGTTGGTAATACCGAACCATTTATCCAAATATTATCCTCTTTTTTAGAAACAAGCTCAGGATATTTCTTCGATAGGTATTCTTCGGTCTTTACCGAAACAGATTTACCCAGTTCATGCTCCCACTTTTCGCGAATGGTAAGTATCCCAATTCGTATATCGCAAACAGGACGGGTAAATGTAAGCGGCAATAAATGCTCTCTAACCGCTTTATCATCAAAAAGAATATAATTCATGGGTATTTTATTGCAGCAACAAAAATACTGATTATTATAAACCCCAACTGGTATTAACATATTTCTCGCCGGCACATACTAAAACCGCGAATTATCTGTTATTTTTGTAGTTTACACGACAGAATGAAGCGTATTTATATTTTATGGGCCTTATTATTCGCTATCTGCCTGCAATCTAAAGGACAGGATGTGCCTTTGGGTTCATGGAAAGACTATCTCTCTTACCGCAATGGCATTACGGTTACTATGGGCCAAGGCAAGGTATATTGCGTTGCAGGAGACGGACTATTTTCTTACAACACTTCCGATAATTCTGTAGAAAAGCTTAATAAGGTTACTGGTCTGTCGGATGTAGGGCCTACCGTTGCCCGCTGTAACCCTGCCGGCAATATTTTACTTATTGGCTATGCTGACGGCAATATTGATGTTTTACAGAATAACACAATTATTAATGTACCCGTCTTAAAAATTAACAGTAATGTGCAAGGTAGTAAGGCCATAAACTGTATTTATTTTCCTCCCGGCACTAACTATGCTTTAATTGGCTGTGGCCAAGGGATAATGCAATTTGACCTTAACCAAGATGTAATATTAAACACATATAAAATAGGAAGTTCCGGTTCTGCCCTTAACGTTAGAGGTATAACCATATATAATGATACTATTTTTGCGACTACCGATGTTGGTGTTTCAAAAGCTGCGGTTAATGACCCCAACCTGAATTATTATGCGGATTGGTATAAAGCGCCAAATCCAACTATTCCCTGGGGTAAATACAATTCTATAGTAACTATTGGCGATTCACTCTATACAGTATTTTCATACTTTAATACATTAGGCGCACCGGGCAGAGATACAGTATTCGTTTATTCTGAAGGATTATGGAGCCGCTACCTTCCTCCTGTGGCTGATGACACCCTTTTACGTGGCAACACTACTGTTTATTCGTTGGAAGCTTCAAAGGTTGGCAACAAAAACTACCTGGTAGCATCTACTCAATATTCGTTAAATGCCTATGATGTATCGTATACCACTGCGCCATTAAACCTTGGGCAATATATTTTAAACAATCGCGATACTGCCGTAAATGCTTATGATGGTATAATAGATGCCAATATGAATATTTGGGTTGCAGATAATATATTGGGCCTTGTAAAGGCTAATCTTCCCTATTTTGTTGCTTCCGTCTTCACTCCGCAAGGGCCGTATACAAATGATGTATTTAGTATGGCTGTAAACAACAACGATTTATGGGTAACAGCCGGAGCGTATGATGCCAACTTAACTGCGGAGGGTAATGATAATGGAGTATCGGTACTTGAGGATGGAACATGGCATTACCTTCCAAATAAAACAGGTGTATCTGACTTGGTTTGCGTAGCTATCGACCCCTGGAATCCTTTACATGCTTTTGCCGGTGCTTGGGGAGCCGGACTTGAAGAATTTAATAATAATGGAATAGTTAATGTTTGGGATTCTGATAATACTAATCATGCCATACAAAATGTAAACGTTGCCAATTATCCAAACATCCGTATTGGCGGCGTAGCTTATGATACCCTTGGGAATGTTTGGCTAACCAATTCGTTGGCAAAATCAGAATTTTTGGCAGTTGAAAAACCGAATATTACCTGGCAGGCCGTTGATTTTGGCAGCTATGTACCACAAAGCGCTTCAGTAACCAGTGTTATAGTTACACAGTCACAAGCTAAGTGGATGCTCTTTAATAATCTGGGTATTTTGGCTTACCAAGACAACGGCACTTTTGCAAAGCCGGGCACTAACAACGCAGTTGCACAACTTATAACACCGGTAACGGGAAATGGTGCACTACCTGACGCAAATGTTACATGCATGGTAGAAGATAAAAATGGATCTATTTGGGTAGGTACTGACCTACGTGTGGTAGTTTTTTATTCTCCTGACAACGTATTTGATGGCAATAAAGACTGGGATGCACAACCTGTATATGTTACACAAACCGGCTATACTCAATACCTAATGCAAAACCAAACTACTACCACTATAGCGGTTGATGGTGCGAACCAAAAATGGATAGGTACACAAGGAGGCGGCGTATTTTTAATGTCGGCTGATGGCACACAACAGATATATAATTTCACTTCTGAAAACAGTCCTTTATTATCAGATAACATCCAGCAAATTGTTATTAACCCAAACAACGGAGAGGTGTTTTTTGCTACCGACAAAGGAATTGTTTCTTTTAGGGGAACGGCAACTGAAGGGACCCCACAGTTTGGAAATGTATATGCTTTCCCTGACCCTGTACCGCATGGCTATTCGGGCCCTATTGCAATAAAAAACCTGGTAAGTAATTCTGATATTAAGATTACTACAGTAAGTGGCGAGTTGGTTTACCATACTATTGCCCAAGGGGGCCAAGCCGTTTGGAATGGAAACAATTTTGATGGTAAACGTGTGCAAACAGGCGTTTACCTTGTATTTTGTGTAAGCCCCGATGGCAGCCAAACCAAGGTTACCAAACTCGTCCTCATTAATTAAGAATGTTTCAGACTACCGAGGCAATTGTGCTCCACTTATATCCGTATAAGGACCATAATGCAGTAGTTAAGCTTTTTACCAAAAGCATGGGGCCTATTTCTTGCTGGGCGGCATCTATTCACAAAAAAACATCAAAGACAAAAGCTAACCTGCTTCAACCACTTTCTATTATAAAGGCGGAGATAAACAGCAAAGGAACAGACAGCCTAATTCAACTACGAGAAATTGAAACATCGGTACAAACCCCACATATTTCCTTGAACATTGAAAAAAGCACAATAGCCATGTTCCTTGCTGAACTGTTGCTTAAGTCGCTTAAAGAATCTACCCATGATGAAACACTATATGATTTCATAAGAGATTCCATTCTTCTACTTGATGCAACTAATGAAAGGTGCACCAACTTTCATTTGCTTTTTCTTGTTAGGTTATCGGATCATTTTGGATTGTTACCTAAAGGCAATTATACTGCGGCCACATCGTATTTTAATTTGCAGGATGGTATATACGAATCATCTCCTCCCTTGCATCCACATTTTTTAAGTCCTGCTGAAAGTGAATGGTTGAGTATATTATCATCCAAGAGCCTCGATAAATTTTATGAATGGACGATTCCTGCTCCATCCAGAAGATTATTATTACGCGGATTATTGGAATACTTTGAATTACACCTGGCTATGATTCCGTTAAAATCGCACCTGGTATTAGAAGAAGTGTTTTAGTACTATTTAGGAGTAGCGCGTATCATAAAGAATGCAAGCACTCCATATATGACATTGGGTATCCATACTGATGCCAGTGGTGGTATCATACCTCCTTCGGCAAAGGTGGTTGATATTTGCATGAACAATATAAATGAAAAGGCTATAAGCAGGCCAATACCCAAATGCAAACCTGTGCCACCCCTCACCTTTCGACTAGATAAGGCAACGGCGATAAGCGTAAGTATAAATGTAGCAAACGGGAAGGCCGTACGCTTATACATTTCCACCTCTTCAAACCGAACATTATTAGAGCCTTCCAGTCGCTGTTGTATTATATAACTTTTAAGTTCATTATAATTCATCGCTTCCACATCGGTAAGCTTCTCTCTAAACTCCGAAGCATTAAAGCCCAGCACGGTGTCCTTTTCCATACCGGCATAAGTAATTTCCTTTCCATCGGGCAGTATTTTACGTGCGAAGTAATTGAATAATTTCCAGTCTTGTTTAACGCTATCCCATATAATGGTTTCCGACATTAGTTTGTAGGTCAGTTGCTGGTTATCTAATTTCTCTAAAGAGAATTTGATTCCCAGGTTGCGGGTAACATCAAAATTATGTACGTATATAAACTCACCCGGCCTCACTTGCTTGTGAATATGCACTGATAGGTTATAATACTGGTCGCGCACATAGGTATCTTCAAACCTGATACGTGTCTTATTAGCATTAGGAATAACAATGTGATTCAAAAACAATGATGATGAAGCTATTATTCCGGCGCCTATCATATAAGGCACCAACAATCGCCAAAAGCTAATACCACCACTAAGCATCGAAACTATCTCACTCCGCGCTGCCAGACGCGATGTAAAGAATACTACCGCAATAAAAGTAAAAAGTGGACTGTATTGATTGATTAGGTAAGGAAGAAAATTGATATAGTAATCAAATACAATACTGTGGAAGGAAGCATGCCGCTTAATAAAAGCATCAAGCTTTTCAGAGATATCGAAGACTATGATAATAATACTGATAAGGCTAATGGCATATATAAAGGTGCCAAGAAACTTACCGAGTATGTATTTATCAAGTTTTTTCATATTACCCTAACAGTAATAAAATTTTGATAGTGCTTAAGGTCGCCTTCTTCAATTACTACTTCTTCAACAATTGCCCGTGGCGGGCCAATGTGGCACCATTCTATAAATTTCCTCAGGCTCTCCTCGTCACCCTCTGCCTCAATATAAACAGTACCATCGGTTTCGTTACGGGTAAATCCGGCCACATTATACAAGTGTGCTTTATCTACTGCAGTGGCCCTGAAATAAACCCCCTGCACCTTACCATGAACATGTATCTTAAAATGTTTCTTCATATTAGTTTTACAGACGGGTATTTACTCGTTTAACCATATCTTTTTTCCAAACGGCAAAATCGCCTTCAATAATATGTTTGCGAGCCTCTTGCATCAACCAAACGTAAAACGCTAAGTTATGAAGACTACTAATTTGCGGCCCAAGTATTTCGCGAGAATGATGCAAATGCCTAACATAAGCTTTAGAATAATACGTATCTACATAGGATGTGCCATCAGGATCGAGTGGAGAAAAATCATCTTTCCATTTACTATTCATCAGGTTTACAACACCATTGCGGGTAAATAACCAGCCATTGCGGCCGTTACGGGTAGGCATTACGCAGTCGAACATATCAATTCCTAAAGCAACCGATTCCAATAAATTTTCAGGTGTACCAACTCCCATTAGGTAGCGTGGTTTATGTGCAGGTAAATGCGCGACAACACGTTCCGTCATGGCATACATTTCATGTGCAGGTTCACCAACAGATAAGCCACCAATGGCATTACCATCCAAATCCATATCTACAATAAACTTAGCCGATTCTTCACGTAAGTCCCCATATACACCGCCTTGCACAATTCCATAATGCAATTGCTTTGGCTCATCATCTTCCTTACGGCTGCGATAATGATCAGCACTGCGTTTAAGCCAGCGATGCGTTAATGCTATAGAGTCTTTTACATACTTATAATCGGCTGGGTATGGTGTACACTCATCAAGAGGCATCATAATATCTGAGCCAATTATCTTTTGAATATCCAATACTTTTTCAGGAGTAAAGAAATGCTTCGACCCGTCGAGATATGAGGTGAACTCAACACCTTCTTCCCTTATTTTGCGGGTTGGCGATAATGAATAGACCTGGAATCCTCCACTATCGGTAAGTATAGGCAAGTTGCAATTCATAAATTTATGAAGCCCTCCTGCTTTGCCCATGGTATCCATACCAGGGCGTATATACAGGTGGTAAGTATTGCCCAAAATTACCTGGGCTTTTACGTCGTTCATCAAATCTTGCTGACTAACGGCCTTCACCGAGCCAATAGTGCCCACAGGCATAAAAACAGGCGTTTCGAAAACGCCGTGAGCCGTGTGAACAGTGCCCGCACGGGCTGAAGAGTGCGGGTCTTTGTGTGTTAATTTAAATGACACATTATGTTAATTAAACTGTTGAAATGATGCCAAAAATAGCAGGAATATGACTCGTGGATGCAGGTAGCTTTGCATAAACAATAAATACTATGCCTGTAACACTAATAAACGTGCTTCTTATTTCTTTTGGTATATGCTTCCTTATTCAGGTTATTTTTTTAGTGTTCGTTTATTCAGGCTTTGCATTTAAAAAGAAGAAAAACATTGCAAAAACGATAGGGTTCCCCTCTGTTTCGGTAATAATATGTGCCAAAAATGAAGAAAGTTTTCTCGAAAAGAATTTATCGCAAGTATTGGACCAGGAATACCCTAATTATGAAGTAATAGTAGTAAACGATGGTTCGACTGATGGCACCCAGGAAATACTGGATGGCATGCAAAAGAAGTATCCTCATCTGCGTAGCCTTATCATACATGAGGGTAATGTAAACAAACATGGCAAAAAACTGCCGCTTACCATTGGTATAAAAAATGCACAATACGAATACCTGGTGTTTACCGATGCCGACTGCCGCCCTGCAAGCAATGGCTGGTTAAAAGATATTATCAGCGCATTCGATACCGATACCGAAATAGTATTGGGGTATGGTGCTTATGCCCGCACAAAGGGTTTTGTCAACTCACTGATCCGAATGGATACCTTCCAGATAGGCTTGCAGTATTTATCGCTTGCTATGGCGGGTATGCCCTATATGGGCGTAGGCAGGAATTTAGCCTACAAAAAATCGTTATTTGTAAAACACAAGGGCTTTGCTCCACATACCAATATCCCTTCGGGAGATGATGACTTGTTCGTTAATAAGGCTGCCAGTAGGTTCAATACACGCATAGCTGCCTGCCCAGATTGTGTTACTATATCAGAGCCCAAGGCTAGTTTTAAAGAATGGGTACGCCAGAAGCGCAGGCATGTGTCAACTGCCAAGTACTATAAGGGCTCCACCTTATTTATGCTGGGTTCTATTACCATTAGCCAATACTGCTTTTGGCTGAGTTTCATAGGTTTATTGTTCACTCCTTGGTGGAGTATAGCCCTTTCCCTGTTTGGAATACGGCTTATTATGCAAATGTTAATTTATGGGAAAGCCATGAAGAAGCTGGGCGAAAGCGATTTATTAGTATATTCGCCTATTATAGAAGGATTATTGCTTTTTGCCTTTTACCCTGGCGTAGCTATATCCAACATGCTGTTTAAAGAAGTGAAATGGAAGACCTAGAACATTTATCAGCCAAGGCATACCACGATTTCGAGCTTGTTAAGCGAGCGATAGAAGGCGACCAGAAGGCCTATTCGGAGCTGATGAAGCGTTACTACGATTCTATTTACTTTATGATGCTGAAAATGGTTAGAAATCAGGATGATGCTGATGACTTGACCATGGAAGCGTTTGGAAAGGCCTTTAAAGGACTTTCCCACTATACCCCCGATTATGCTTTTAGTACCTGGTTATTTAAAATAGCCACCAATAATTGCATCGACCATATGCGTAAGCAAAAGATCAAGCCTATTTCTATTGATAAAGCTTATGAGAACGAAGAAGGCGATGAAATGACCATGGAGGTAAAATCGCAATACCTCGATCCGGAAGAGAAGTTCATTAAGAAACAGAAAATAAAGATAATGCACGATATTGTGGACAAGCTAAAGCCACGCTATAAAGTACTTGTTGAGTTGCGTTACTTTAAAGAATGGTCGTACGAAGAAATTGCTGAACACCTCGATATGCCTATTGGAACTGTTAAGGGCCAATTGTTCAGGGCAAAAGAAATTATGCTTCATATCCTTAAAAATTCAAAGGATAAAATTTAAACCTATTTACTTTTATGGATAAAGGGGACGATGTATCTCTGTTACTAAAATATTTCCCTTTAACCGACTTGCAGAAGGCCCAATTTGAAGAATTAGGCAGGCTTTACCACGATTGGAACCAGAAGATAAACCTCATATCGCGTAAAGATATGGAGCACCTTTATCTTCACCATATACTGCATTCATTAAGTATTGCCAAGCTCATTCAGTTTAAACTGGGCACACGTATTATTGATGTGGGCACAGGTGGCGGACTACCGGGTATTCCGCTGGCTATTATGTTTCCCGAGAGCGCTTTTCTGCTGATAGATTCTACAGGAAAAAAAATAATGGTAGTGCAGGAAATTATAAATGCGCTGAAATTAGATAATGCCGTAGCCGAACAAACCCGTGCTGAAGAATTACGAGAAGACACTGACTTTGTTACCGGCCGCGGTGTTAGCGATATACAAGAGTTTTACAAGAACGTAGAACACCTGATTATGCCCAAAGGTAGTAACAGCTTACAAAATGGTATTATATACCTAAAGGGCGGCGACTTGAAGAAAGAATTAGGCAAGCTTGCAGGCGATGCACGCACTACACCAATTAACAAGTGGTTTAAGGAAGATTACTTTGAAAGTAAAATGATAGTGCACCTACGCACTACTTAATAGTATCTCTGATAGCTTTTACTTCAGCAGCCGTTACGGTGTAACCATCGTTACCAAAGTTGTGTGATACATAGCTGAGCACATTAGCAACATCCTCATCCGATAAATTCTTTTGTGCAGGCATTACACCATTGAACTTTTTACCATTTACAGTTATTGGGTAAGAAGATCCTTTCAACACCTGGTGTATAGCCCTTACTTTATCGTTCAATAAATAATCTGACTTAGCCAATGGCGGGTAAGTACCTTCCATACCTGTACCATCGGGTTGGTGGCAAATGATGCAGGTTCTTTGGTAAACGCCTTTACCGGCAGCATACGGAGAATTATCTACCGGCGCAGCAGGAGTTGCAGCCGGTGCAGCGCTATTGCTTGCAGCAGGTTGGTTATTATCGTTACAAGCCACAGCAAACGCGGCAATAACAAAAGCTAAGAGAATAAGTTTTTTCATGTATGTAGTGTTTATCATCCTTGGTCATAGTCAACCACCACAACCGAAGAGGCAGGGTGCGATTGACAGGTAAGTATATAGCCCATAGCTACCTCATCATCAGTTAGGGCATAGTTCATATCCATTGTAACTTTACCTTCTTTAACCTTAGCACGACAGGTAGCACAAACGGCACCTTTGCATGAATATGGTGCATCAACACCGGCATCAATAGCTGCATCGAGTATAGCACTGCCGTTAGAGCCTAACTGGAATGTTGTTGTAGTACCATCCATTATAACAGTTACCTCACTAATTGTATTAGCACCCAATGGTGCATCCTTCTTTACTTCTTCAATTATCGAAGTGAAGTATTCAATATGTATAAAGTTCTTGTTAACGTTATTGCTTTCCAACACTTCTTTTACGTTATCCATCATTGGTGTAGGGCCGCAAACGAAATATTCAATTACAGGGTTGCGCTCAACATACTTTGCCAATAATCCCTTTACCACATCCTTACTCATCATTCCGGTAAGTTCCTTAGGATGAGATGCCGATTCAGGTTTATCAAAAACATAATGCACGGTCAACTTATCCGAGTTTTGTTTTACCAGTTCGTCCAGTTCTTTTTTAAATATGGTAGCTGCTTCATTAAAGTTACCGTAGAACAAGGTCAGCTTGCTGTTTGGTTCAGCTATTAATGTAGTGCGGATAATAGAAAGCATAGGGGTAATACCGCTTCCGCCTGCAAATAATACATAGTGCTTGCGGTTCGTATTTTTAAGCTCGGTATGAAAATTACCCATAGGAGTCATAATTTCTATGATATCTCCTTTCTTGAATTTATCGTTTACATGGTTAGACCCTACTCCGCCTTTCACACGCTTAACGGCAATACGCAAAGGTTCTTTTAGTAATGGGCTACTGCATATTGAATAGGAACGCCTTACTTCCTTACCATCTATAATAAGTTTAAGGGTAAGGTGCTGGCCTTGTATATAGGCGTAATCTTTCAGCAGATCAGAAGGTACGTCGAATGCTACCGAAACGCAATCAGCAGTTTCAGGTTTTACTTCAGCAACAACGAGTTTATGAAATTTAGTCACAAGCTTTAATTTTAAAATTTGAAGGCCCCCAAAATTAGGATTTTTGCATGAATAGCAAGGCTAAGATTGAGATTAAGATTCAGCCCTTACTTACAAGTAAAACTAAACCTCAATCTGAGCCTTAATCTCAACCTAAATATTCTATATTTGTAAATAGAAATTATAGAGGAATATGTCAAATCTTTCAACACAGGAGCTGGAAACAAAATTCCAGCAAAAAATAGACGCTAACGAGTATATAGAGCCTAAGGATTGGATGATGGACAAGTACCGTTACAACCTTATCCGTCAAATATCACAACACGCCCATTCAGAGGTTGTAGGTATGCTACCCGAAGCCAACTGGATAACCCGTGCCCCTAACCTACGTCGGAAAGCGGCCTTATTAGCTAAGGTGCAAGATGAAGCAGGCCATGGTTTATACCTCTATTCAGCTGCTGAAACTCTGGGTATTAGCCGCGAAGAATTATTGAATCAATTACTTACAGGCAAAGCCAAGTATTCGAACATATTTAACTACCCTACCCTAACCTGGGCCGACATTGGAGCTATAGGCTGGCTGGTAGATGGTGCAGCTATCATTAACCAGGTTATGTTACAAAGAGCATCTTATGGGCCTTATGCACGTGCTATGATAAGGATATGCCGCGAAGAAAGTTTCCACCAAAGACAAGGCTATGAAATAATGCTAACCCTTAGCAGAGGCACTGACGAACAAAAGGCTATGGGCCAGGATGCCTTGAACCGCTGGTGGTGGCCATCGATGATGATGTTCGGACCTAACGATAAAGATTCTCCGCATAGTGCTGATATGGCAAAATGGAGGGTGAAACGCGAAAGCAACGACGACCTGCGCCAACGATTTGTTGACAGGGTTGTTCCGCAAGCGGATTACCTCGGAATAAAAGTACCGGATGAAAAACTAAAGTGGAACGAAGCCACCAAGCATTACGAGTTTGGAGAAATAGACTGGACCGAGTTTCACCAGGTTATAAGTGGCAATGGGCCATGCAACCGCGAACGCCTGAATGCCCGTATTAAGGCACACGAAGATGGTAAATGGGTAAGAGATGCAGCGGCAGCATATGCCAATAAAAAACGTAAGAAAGCAGCATAATTATGGAAGCAAAAGATACACAGTGGCCTCTTTGGGAGGTTTTCATTCAATCGAAATCGGGTCTGCCTTATAAGCATGTAGGAAGCGTGCACGCGGCCGACAAAGAACTTGCATTGCTTAATGCCCGCGACGTGTACACACGCCGTAACGAAGGCACCAGCATTTGGGTTGTACCTGCTGAATATATTGTAGCATCTACTCCAGAAGAAGTTGGAGCCTTCTTTGACCCAGCTAACGACAAGGTTTACAGGCATCCTACTTTTTACGAAGTACCTGAAGGAGTAAAGTATTTATAAGGTTTCAGCCTTATTAGTTTGCAAGCTCCATTGGTGGATTACGAATATTGTTGATGCCAACAATATAAATGCCCCTGTTTGGTGTAATACACCCATTATCACAGGTACCGAGTAAATAAGGGTAAACACACCCAACAAAAACTGTACGAACACCATAGTGAACAAAACGTTTACACCATGCCGCTGTGTAGGCAACAATTGCATTTTACGAGCTTTAAACCATACCAGGCATACCAATAGGGTTACTATATATGCGTTATAACGGTGTATAAATTGTACACCGGCTACACCATCAAAAAAGTTGAGCCATGTTGGTGTAAGTGCAGAAGTAACTTCTGGTGCTATCCAGTTATTACCCATTTTAGGCCAGGTTGGGTCGAACTGCCCTGCATGTAAGCCTGAAGTAAAGGCACCATACATTATTTGTATAGCAACAAAAAACAATAACAACCAACTCCATCTTTTTAACGAAGCAAATCCCGGCACCTGTTTATCTCTCGGGTAAATTAAATCGAGTGCTACCCAAAATGTAAAACTGAATGATAATAAAGCCGTCATTAAGTGCGTAGCCAAACGGTAATGGCTCACGTGCGGTTCGTTTATCAATCCGCTTTTAACCATATACCAGCCCAATAAGCCTTGCAAGCCCCCTAACAAAAACACGCCGATAAGTTTCATCATCAGGCTTCTGTTAATACGCTTTTTAATTAAAAAGTATATGAATGGAAGAATGAATACTACACCAATTAAATTGCCAATGGCGCGGTGTATATATTCCCACCAATAAATAGATTTATAATCTTCAAGTCCGAAATAACTGTTTATCAGTTTATATTCAGGCGATGTTTTATAATGATCGAACGCCGCTTGCCATTGTTCGGTAGTGCTTGGTGGAAAGCCACCTACAAACGACCATGTGGTGATTGATAAACCCGAGTGCGTGAGCCTGGTAATACCACCCACAATAACCATAGCCCATATTAGCACACAGCCTGTAATAAGCCATGCTACTATTCCTTTGTCGTATGTTTTTGTCATTATGCGGGCGAAATTACTAAAAAGTCGAACCCCTTATTTATGACTTGCAAACGCCCTGAGTATGATTTAGGTCATGTCTCTTTTTAGCTAACCCTATAAAACTTCTGTTACCTTACTTTGGCACAATCCTTTGCATCTATGTGTCAAGTCCTATCATCATTACTCTTCACCTCACGTGCCATGGCTTTTGTGCAATGGTATTTCGCGTTAGGGATAGTAGTGAAAAGCCCGGAGCACAGCGAGGACTTGCAGCGTATAGCCCGACCCGAGGCACGAGGGGAACGCCCAAGTAATTGAAAAATTAAAAACGAAAAGTGAGTTATTATTTTACTTCTTAATATTAGAACGCCAGCAACTCCTCATAAAGCTCCTTCATAGGAAGGCCCATAACATTGGAATAAGAACCCTCAATACGCTCGATACCAACTAAGCCCACCCACTCCTGTATACCATAAGAACCGGACTTATCGAAAGGCTTATATTTTTTTACGTAAAAGGTTCTTTCTTCGAGTGATAGAGGCTTGAAGTAAACATCGGTAAGTACATGGAACACCTTTTTCTTGGTGGTTGAACGCAGGCAAACACCAGTAGCAACTCGGTGTTTTCTGCCCGATAATTTGCCTAACATATTTATAGCATCTTGTTCGTCCGTAGGCTTTAACAGAGATTGTCCATCGAGCCAAACAATAGTATCAGCAGTAATTAATACATGTCCCTCAGGCAGGTCATCATTTGAAAAAGCCATTGATTTTTTATCAGCTATATACCTAACCACATCTTCGCATTGCAATTCAGCAGGGTACGATTCATCAACATCCTTTAATTTCAATTCGAACTTCAGGCCTATCTCTTCCATTAGCTGCCTCCGCCTTTGCGATTGCGAAGCCAGTATAATTTTCATTTTACCCGATACTAGATCTGTGAATGTCATAATTGTATTTTAAGGTTAACAAAGATAGAACACTGATTTCATCTATAATACAGATTATTAAAGATTGCCACAGATTCACAGATTATATACGAATGCCTTTATTGTAAGCCTAGAAATTACAATCTGTGAATCTGTGGCTGGTTATTAGTGCAGGCAAATATAGGTAGACAGGAATAAAAAGCATATGCCTGAAACCATTATCAATTTTAACCAGTTACTTATTTTATGGAAACCTGTTGGAACGGTAACCTTATTAATATTGATCATGCAAACAAGTATAGGTACCTGTATGAGGCAAATAATATAAGCAATGGCCCAACCTAAGTGCGCTTTCCAAAAAGAAAATATTATGTAACTCAACAAAGCAAAAATGATGATCAAAATAAAGTTGGCGTTTTTTTTACCTGAGTCTACACCCCATACAATTGGCAAGGTGCGGCAACCGGCTTTTTCATCGCCTTCAATATCCTCCATATCCTTAACTATTTCGCGGGCCAGTGTTATTAGGAACGAGAAAATGGAAATTGCAGATATTACTGTTAACATCATCGAGAAATCAATATCGGTGTGTAAGGTATGCCCACGTGTTACACCTGCATAAAGCTCAACAAAACCTGCCGTAAATGGTACAAATGCAATGAACAGCGATACTAATAAGTTACCCATTAAAAACACGTACTTAAACGAAGTGGTATAAAACCATAAGCCCGATGCATAAAAAAAGAACAGGAGCCCCAGCATGGGCAAACCAATTTGGGTAGCTGCCCAACAGCCTAATGATATACCTGCAATAGTAAATACCCAATACATTACCAGAGCCATATCAGGCGAAATGCTGTTGCCAACAATTACTTTTCCCGGTTTATTTATGTTGTCGGCCTTAACGTCGTAATAGTCATTAATAATGTATCCGCCTGCTGCCATGCAAATAAATGCAAACGAAAAGACAAAGAAAATCGATTCAGGTAACTGTAACGAAAAATCGTGGGCTTTAAAAAAAGGATACAACAGAGCATACCTTATCATATACTGTGTGAACAATATTATAACAAGGTTCGGAAAACGAATTAGACGTATAAATGACATATCATTTATAAATATTGAATATCGAATACTGAATACTGAATGTTGAAATAAATAACATACTTAGAATTAAGCAACAATTTCTCTTTTTCGATTTAGGAATTTCAACAACCTTCGTTATTCATCATTCCTTGTTCGATATTCGATGTTCTGCACTGGCTATGCCTGTGCAGTAGGCCCACCAAAGTTCATAGGTATGGCATTTACTTCGCTGTCTTCCACGGTGCCGTGTACAGACTCGTATTTTGCCATATTATCTTTCAATGCTTTCATTAACCTTTTAGCATGTTGCGGGGTAAGTAATATTCTTGATTTTACTTTTGCCTTAGGCACACCCGGCATAATGCGAATAAAATCAATTACAAATTCTGAATTTGAATGTGTTATAATTGCCAGGTTCGAATAAGTTCCTTCAGCAACTTCCTCAGGCAGTTCAATATTAATATTTACCTGGTTTGCCTTATTGATATCTTCCATTGTGTTTTAGTATAAAATTCTTGAGCCGCAAAGGTAATACTTATAGAGCTAGGTTTGCTTTTTCGACCTGTTGAAAAACAACAACCACAATATTTAATCTTCGTTATTAATGTCCGTATTTTTGTAGTTGAATCCAAGGCTACCACTCTCAACCTAAGCTTTAGC
>Ga0207041_1049_pt1 | contig 23384 bp, 14 predicted proteins | sample Alteio_BWMinCont_73_FD_153311 | JGI IMG/M metagenome (GOLD analysis project Ga0207041, IMG submission 153311) | Enriched cells from forest soil in Barre Woods Harvard Forest LTER site, Petersham, Massachusetts, United States -... | ecosystem: Environmental > Terrestrial > Soil > Temperate forest >... | reverse complement strand
GTATCGCGCCGCGACGGGCGCGGCTCGCGCCGCACGGTTCTCACGGCCGCGTCGCTCACCCTGCCTCTGGTCCTGGGCGCTGTGTTGGCGTTATCACTGTGGTTGTCCCGGCATGGAACGGGCGGGGGCAGCGAAGCAGCGGCGGCGGCCGAGCTATCGCCGGAAGAGGCGGCTCAACTGGAACAGGAACTCGATGACGGTTGGCAACAGCTCCACGCGGGCGTGGACCGCCTGCAGGGGTCGCTTCTGACCGCGCGTGTGGACGCGGAAAGTGGTGTGGAAGATGCGCTCCAGGGCGCACGCCGGCAAGCCGAGCTGCTCCAGCGTGCGCTCGGCATCGAAGAGCAGACTAATTACGACCCGGTACAGGCCGGCCTGGAGGAGGCGCGGCGGCGGCTGGAATCCTTAAAGCACAGCGTCGAGCGATGGCCCGATTTACCGTAGGGACTGTCCGAAAAGGGGACAGGACTCTTGGGTTTGCCCAAAAAGAAGCGTTTACAGCACGATTTTCAGGAGTCCTGTCCCCTTTTCGGACAGTTCTTGACAAAGGAGAAAGATCGCATGAAGTCCTTCACTTCCCTGTGTGTCGTTGTTCTTCTGGCGGCGGCGGTTGTTGCTGTTTCCTTCTTCGCATCGCCTAATGCCGTCGGGCAAGCGCAGGTCAAACCCAAAACAACCGAGTATCTAACCGTCCCCGTGCAGGTCCCGGACGGGCAATTTCGAGGGGCGAACCAGCTCTACGGTCTGGCAAACGACAGACAGCACGCGCTGCAGAACCAATCCGTGCAGTTGGCCCACCAGATCGCCAAGGCGGAAGACGACGACGAAAAGAAAGGGTTGCGCAAGAAGCTGACACAGGTGCTCGAGGAAATATTCGACGGGCATCTGAAGGAACAGCAGAAGGACCTGGATGACCTGGAAAAGCAGGTGGCGCGGCTGAAGAAGCTGCTGAGCAAGCGCCGCGAAGCGAAGGAGACGATCGTCGAACGGCGCCTGGAGCAGCTCGTGCAAGACGCCGAAGGCCTCGGCTGGAACGCCCCGAACACGCCCCGCGGCGGCAGCCTTTACCTTGGCACTCCGAACGCCTTCATGCCAAGAAAAGATGCTCTACCCTCTATCACGGCGGGCAAGGGAAGCGCCGAGAAGAAGTAACGGACAGCTTCCTTGCGGGGCGACGATTTGATCTGCCCATTGATCACCAGACACCAGGGATCAAGCGCTTGGTCGTCGCCTGGTAGGCCTCGTAGTCCTTGCCGAATTGCTCACGCATCATGCGCTCCTCGCGCCCCATACGGAGGGCGATGAGCAAAGCCATGGCAACGCCATACGACGGGCCCACCAACCAGTTGGGAATGACCAGTGCCTGGCCTAGAGAGTAAATGAGCAGGGCCAGGTACATCGGGTGCCGAACCCAACGATAAATGCCGTGCGTGACGAGCTGGTGTTTCTCGCGCACCTCCAGCGTGATCGACCAGTTCGTACCCAGATCGGCATGCGCGCGATGGAAGAGCCATAGCCCGAGCACCAGGCACAAGGCGCCGGTGAAGAGCGGGACCGGGTGAAGCGGATAGTCGGCAAAGGCGAATAACGGTGTCACAATCCAGATCAGCGGCAGGAAAAACGCAACCCAGGCGATGGTTAGCAGGACGGTCTCCAGAGGCCCCTTGCGGTGCCTCGCCACCGGGATCGTGCGGCTCCGCTGTCCGTGCGGCGCGCGGATGGCCACCATCACGATGCTCGCCAGGAGAACGACCGCCTTCGCGAACCAGGGATTCATCGCCTGCGGCCCTTCGCCTCGGGTCGGTTACTCGGATTTTGCAGCCAGGCAGACAGGACAATACCACGGAGCCGGAGTCGTGACGGGTTTCGGGCTTCTGCGGCGGCAGCGGGCGCAGCGAAAGCGTTTGCCTTTGATGGCAGTCTTCGGCCGGGATTTCTTGCCTGTCCTGGGAATGCTCTTCGGCAATGTCAGGTTCCGGCTACATCAAGCCTTCCGTCTGACCAACGACCCACGCTTCTAGTAATTAATGCTTATGCCCGCCGCCGCCATGTCCAGCGCCGCCCCCGTGACCGCCGCCGCCGTGAAAGCTCGCGCCACTGTGGAAAGACGGGGCCGAGCGGGAGGGCATGGCGTGCGAGGAGCCGCGGTAAGCGGGCGCCGAATTATGGATGACGGGGGATTGGAAGCTGTGCGGCGCGCTGGAACGGAAGCTCGACTGCTCGCGGAAGGGCGCGGCATTGCTTTGGATGCGGCCGCCGTTGTTGATGGTCAGCCCCGAGTAGCCGGACTGTCGCGCGACGTTCGCTCCGCCGCTGCGCGGGCTGGCGTTCGGCCCGCCAGGCCGCTGGCTGGGCAGCTCGGTGCGGTTGCGCTGCTGGCTCAGGTCGCGGAAGTGCTGCGTGTTCGCCTGGACCTGCCGTAGCTGCGCGGGGGAGACGCGGTTCAAGGGCGCTGTGCGATTGAGCTGATTGAGCGGCCGCACCAGTCCCGGCGCATTGCCCGCGGCGCGGATGCCGTTGACGCCGGCCAGGCTGCCCGCGCGCGCGAAGTTGCCGCTGCGCTGCGTCCAGTAGGTGTTGCGCAGGCCCGCGTACCAGTTGGGGTTGCCGCGGTTCGCCCAGCGCGCGTGATTGAAGAGCGGATCGTAATAGTTCCGGCCCCATGAATACCAGGGCCAGAAACCCGCCCGCGCGTAAAAGGGTGCATAGTAATTGCCGAAGAAATAGCTGTTGCGGTAAGGCCCGATGAAGAGCGATCCCCACCAGTTGCCGATATCCACCGCAAACCACGGCCGATAGGCCCAGCCCGCCGTCTGCCACAGCGGCTGATTGAAATACACGGGCGCAAACAGCGTGCCGCGGTTGACCAGCGGATAGTCCCAGTAGCCGTTCACGTAGACGCAGCCGTTGGGCGTCCAGCTATAGTAGGATGGCGTCCACACCCAATCGGAGTATGCCGGGGACCAGAAGCCCGGCCGCCACATGTAATTGTCGTTCTGATATTGCCAGGCGCCGGGAATGTAGGCGCTGTTGTCGTCCGGCGCGGGCACGGACGGCCCGTTCTCGACGGAAGCGGGCGGCTGCGGCAAATATTGCAGCGGCCGATTCCCCTCGCCCCACAGCCCCGCCACCCACTGCCAGCCGCCGTTCACCTGCGCCCAGTGTCCCGGCACCCACTTCCGTCCCGGAGGCGGCACGCGCCAGAAACCGCTGATCCACAGGAAATCGTTGCGCTCTGCATCCCAGCCCCAGTAGCCGGGAATCCACTCCACATTCTGCCCGTTCCCCGCCGCCGGCTTCTGCTCCGGCGGTTCTTCGGGAATCGGCGCCGGCGGCTTCTTCGGCACCACGGGCGCCGGCGCCACGTTCTTGTCATAAGGCAGGGCAAAGCCTTCATGCACGGGGCCGCGCTGCTGCACCTCGATGCCGTCCGGCGTTTGCGGCATGTCCGGCACCGGCCCCGGCGCTTGCCCGGCAGGGATTCTTTGCGGCACCGGCAACGTCGGCTGGGCGGTGGCAGATGGGCTTTGCCAGAAGGCCATGGCCGGAACCAGGGCAAATGCCAGTGCCGATCGTCGCATGGTTCGCAAAAGGTCCAGCATGGTTATCTCTCAATCGGGCGAGCCAGAGTCTCTTCATCAATTATACGAAGCCGCGTTCCGCTACGGCTGAGAAGATTGCTTCCCGCCAACAGAACGCCCGTCCATCTCTTTCTTGCGCTAGCCCCAAACGGTTAGCAGTCAGCAGTAGAACGGAATTCATTCCGTTCAGCACCGTGAGCGGCCGGCAGCAGCCCGTGCCGAACGGAATGAATTCCGTTCTACTGGTGACCGGCTGCCGTTTTTTCTTGCCGTAACAAAGATTCCGCGTTTTAGATCGTTTTTTAGTTGACAGCTTTACGGACTCTGCTTACGCTTTAGTAGCGAGGCAAACGGAACAGCAAAACACCAAGAAGTGACCCTGAACTTGCGTCGCCTAGCTGCGATTCATCCCCGGACTCAAAGGCAGCGATGGGAACTCGGGTCAAACGTGCCGATCGCGAACACAAACTACACCGTCCCCGACCAAAATAAAGCGGCGAGCGCCGCCGTGGGCTCACAGCTGGTTCAATTACTGAAAGAGGACCCTATGCATCGGATCATCAAACGGAATCGGCGTGCCGGCTTCACGCTGATCGAATTGCTCGTCGTCATCGCTATCATCGCCGTGCTCATCGGCCTGCTCCTGCCCGCCGTGCAGAAAGTCCGCGAGGCGGCCAACCGCACCAAGTGCCTGAACAACCTGCACCAGATGGGGCTGGCGACGATCCAGGCGACCGACACATATAAGTCGTTGCCGCCGATGTTTAATTTCAACGACAATGCTGTTGCTGGCTACCACGCCCAGCCCTACGGCGGCCACAACGGCTCGATCTTCCTTCATCTGCTGAACAACCTGGAAGAAGCTTCCCTGTTTCAGTATGGGGATCCGGTGTTTGATTCCGGAACACAGTTGGTGGCCAACGGCGCCGGCCAAGGCCGGGTACCGATTTACATCTGCCCGTCGGACAACACCGTCGGCGGCGGTTTCAACTCGGGCGGCGAGAAAAACCCGGAACAGTGGGGTGTCTCCAGCTACGCCGCCAACTTCCTGGTTTTCGGCGCGCCCAGCAAATGGAACACCACGCCGGCGACCACGCTTCCTTACATCTATGGACTGTTTGACGGCCGTAATCGTTATCCCGAGTCCATGCCCGACGGCACCTCGAAGACCATTATGTTCACCGAGCGGCTCGCGCAAATGAACCTGTGGGCCTATCTGCCGTCGTTCCCGGACCCGACTTTCACCACGGTTCAAGGCAACTGGGGTTCGACGGCCGCTTATTGCCCGTTAGGCAATCCGCCGAACCCGTGGGCGGCCTATGCTCCGTTCTACCCCGGCATGTACCGAGCCTTCACCGACCCAGCGATCAGCCCGGCGTTTGATGCTTCCACTCCGCATACGGGCAGCATCATCAACGTGGGCATGGGCGATGGCAGCACCCGAAGTGTTTCGTTGCAGATCACTACGACGACGCCGTCTGCCTTCAACAACACCTGGAAATCGGCCCTCACCCCGTTCCCGAGGCAGCCAATCCCCGTTGGGGCGATCGATGCCCTCGGCACCGATTGGGACGGTTGATTCGTTGTTGCCGACCATGACTTTTGCACAGGCCCCTGCCGAAACCGGCAGGGGCCTTTTTCTTGCATGCTAACCCGAAGCGCCAGCGAGGAGCACCGTCGAAGCAGGCAAGCCCTCGCTGGCGCTTCGGGTTAGTATGCGCCGTCAAGCCCGCATTGCCCTGCCGCGCGGGCGATTTTTCTCTTGCATCGCGCGTCCCCCTGCCTTACCCTGATAAGTGCAATCAAGCTGACAAGCAGGCGCAGCTTCTGCCCCCGTCTTCTGGGCCGTAGGCCAGGATTCTGGTCCTGATGGAAATGGTCATTCGTCATTGGTCATTCGTCATTCGCGTTTCGCGAATGACGAATGACCAATGACTAATGACCTGGGACTTATGCGCCAGATTGATTCACCTTCGCATGGAGACCGTTACTAATGGCCAAGTCCAACCGTGGCGACTTCACCGAGATCCTCGTCCGCAAGCAGATCCTCGGCCCCGACCAGCTGCAAGAAGCCAGGACCCTGCAGCAGCAAACCGGCGCCAAGATCCAGGACGCCCTCGTCAAGCTCGGCTACGCCTCCCCCGAAGAGGTCATGAGCGCCGTCGCCGAGTTCCACGGCTTGCAGTTCGTCAACCTCACCGAGGTCACCATCCCCGCCTCCGTCATCGAGCTCGTGCCCGAGTCGGTCGCCCGCGAAAACGTCGTCCTCCCCATGGCCCAGGAGAACGGCGCCCTCAAGATCATCATGAGCGACCCCAGCGACTACGAAACCATGCAGAAGCTGCAGTTCATCCTGAACAAGGACATCCAGGCCGTCCTGGCTCCGCGCGAGCAGATCATCGAGGCCATCAACCGCCACTACGGCCAGACCGAAACCGAATCGGTGGACTCCATGCTCCAGGAATTCACCGACACCGCCATCGACTTCACGGAAACGGAAGCGACCTCCGGCGCCCTCGCCGGCGACGAGGGCGACGCCCCCGTCGTCAAGCTGTGCAACCTGATCATCTCCGAAGCCATCAGCCTGCGCGCCAGCGACATCCACATCGAGCCGTTCGGCGACCGCGTCCGCGTGCGTTACCGGATCGACGGCGTCCTGGTCGAGCGCGACAGCCCGCCGCGCCGCCTGCTGGCCCCCATGCTCTCGCGCCTCAAGATCATGGCCCAGATCGACATTTCCGAGAAGCGCCGGCCCCAGGACGGCCGCATCAAGATGACCGTCAGCGGCAAGCACTTCGACCTCCGCGTCAGCGTCCTGCCGACCAACCACGGCCAGTCGGCCGTCATGCGTATCCTGGACCGCGGTAGTATACAAGTTAACATCAGAGAACTGGGCTTTGCCGAGGACGATTACCAGCGCTTCCAGAACATCATCAAACGCCCCAACGGCATCTTTCTGGTCACCGGTCCGACCGGCTCGGGCAAGACGACCACCCTGTATGCCGCCTTGAACGAGATCAACCGTCCTGATCGAAAGATCATTACTGCCGAGGATCCAGTAGAATACTATTTGCCAGGTGTGAACCAGGTGGAGGTGAAGCACCAGATCGGCCTCGACTTCGCGCGCATCATCCGGGCCATGCTCCGCCAAGCGCCGAACATCATCCTCGTCGGCGAAATTCGCGACCAGGAAACGGCCGAGATCGCTGTGCAGGCATCTTTGACTGGACACTTAGTTTTCAGTACACTGCATACGAACGATGCGCCTAGCGCTATTACACGTTTGGTGGATATTGGTGTGCAGCCGTTCCTTATCGCTTCCTCGGTTATCGCGATCATGGCACAGCGTTTAGTGCGCGTAGTTTGCCCAAAATGCAAGGAGCCCGACAAGCCGCCGATGGCCGAATTGAAGGCCGCCATGATCGGTCAAGAACGCCTGTCCACTGCCAATTTCATGCGCGGTCGGGGTTGCAATTATTGCCATCACACCGGCTACCGCGGCCGGCTCGGCATCTTTGAGCTCCTGAAGCTCAACTCCGCCATCCGCGAAATGACGTTCAATCGCGAGCCCACGCAGGCCATCCGCCGCCAATCCCGCCTGCTCGGCATGCGCACCCTGCTGGAAGACGGCATCAATAAAGCGCTCAAAGGGATTACGACATTGGAAGAAGTTCTCAGCATCTGCCATCACGAAATCTCGACCGGCGGATAAACCAAGAGCTCTCGCAGAGCACGCAGAGAGCGCAGAGGACAACAAACGATCTTTTTGAATTTCTCTGCGCTCTCTGCGTGCTCTGCGAGAGGCTTTTTGTTCACTACTTTCACAAAATTCTCATCCATTTCATTGATCAACCCGCGTTCGCCGGAATAATGGATCAAGGAGGCATAGCGTGCCGAGCACGACACCGCTGATCGACAAACTGCTGACCACGATCATCCAGCTCAAGGCGAGCGATTTGCACATTGCCGTGGGCCAGCCGCCCGTCATCCGCCATCACGGCCGTATGCGCCGGCTGGAGACCAAGACCCTCGACAGCGACGACACCACCGCCCTCATGAAGGCGATCACGCCCGACCGCTGCCAGCAGGAGTTGCAGGAAAAGGGCGGGGCCGACTTCGCCATTTCCTTCGGCGAAACCCGTTTTCGCTGTGCCGTCTTCAAGCAGAAGGGCGTCATCGGCCTGGTGCTCCGCCGTATTCCGGCCCAGTTCTTGACGTTCGAGCAGATCGGCATGCCCGACGCCATCCCGCGGCTCATCACCCGGCCGCGCGGCTTGCTGCTCGTCACCGGGCCCACCGGCTCCGGCAAGACCACCAGCCTCGCCAGCATGATCAACTTCATCAACGACAACTACGATCGCCACATCATCACGATGGAGGACCCGATCGAGTATTACCACTCGCACAAGAAGTGCACGGTCAACCAGCGCGAGATCGGCGTCGATGTTCCCGACTTCCCTGAGGCCTTGCGCCGCGCCCTGCGTATGGACCCGGACATCATGCTCGTCGGCGAAATGCGCGACCTGGCCACCATCCACGCCGCCATCGAGGCGGCCGAAACCGGCCACGTCGTCTTCGCCACGCTGCACACCTCCGGCGCCGCCAGCACCATCAACCGTATTGTCGACGTCTTCCCCAAGGAACAACAGGACCAGGTCCGCACCCAGCTCTCCACGGCCCTCATCGGCGTGCTCTCGCAGGCTCTCCTGCCGCGCAAGCCGGAGGGCCTGATCGCGGCCTATGAAATGATGGTGGTCACGCCCGCCATCCAGAACCTGATCCGCGAGAACAAGGTCTACCGCATCGACTCCAGCATCCAGACCGGCCGCAAGCACGGCATGTTCCTCCTCGACGAGCACATGTTCAAGCTCTGGAAGGAAGGCCTGGTCGATAAGGAAGAGATCCTGATGCGCTCCTCGAAGCCGGCCGAGCTGGCCGCCAAGATCGCCGCCTACGAAAAGGGCCTCTACGAGGAGGAAGAATTCGAGGACGAAGAGGGCGAGGACGAAGAAGAGGACGAAGAAGAAATGGACGAAGAGGACGAGGAAGAAGAAGACCGCCGCCCCCGACGGAAGAGATAAGAAAGAAGCTCTCGCAGAGCACGCAGAGAGCGCAGAGAAATCCAGAAACGACACCAGGAACGTGGAGGTATCTAGTTTTCTCTGCGTTCTCTGCGAACTCTGCGAGAGGAATTTCCCGAGATCATCCGAGAAACTTGATCATGGCATCACCGAGCGACACCCCGCAACCTCCGAAGAAGCCCACGCCGCCGATCGGCAAGCCGGCGGGTAGCCCGCCGCAGAAGCCGCAGGCCGCTGGCAAGCCTGCGCCCGGCGCCAAGCCGCCGCAGGCTAAGCCGGCAAGCGGCAAGGGGGGCGACGGTAAGGACGGCAAGGGGCCGGAGAACAAGAAGCCCGCCGGCCCCAAGAAGGGCGCCCCCAACGCCAAGCCCATGCCTGCCCGCGAGGCGGCGCACGGTGGCGGCCGTCGCTTCGGCCAGGTGCTCATCGACCTCGGCTTCCTCGATGAGGACCAGCTCTGGGATATCCTCGAAGAAGCCAAGAACACCGGCCAGCTCACCGGCCAGGTCGCCCTGGCCCGCGGCCTCATCACCGACGAGCAGCTCCTCTCCGCCCTCGCCGACCAGCACGGCCTCAAGGTCGTCGAGCTCGCCGATTTCAAGCCGCAGAACGAAGCCACCACGCTCGTGCCCGAGACCATGGCCAGCGTCTACAAGATTTTGCCGATCTCCTATCGCGACAAGGTGCTCACCGTCGCCCTGTCCGACCCGGGCAACATGTCGGCGCTCGACGACCTGCGCAACTTTTTGGGCTGCAAGGAGGTCATCGCCCAGGTGGCCACCGCCAAGGCCATCGCCGACGCCACCGTCAGGTGCTACGCCGGCAAGGAAGAGAGCATCATCGACATCATCAACCAGCTCGAAACCGATCCCGAGCTGGGGGGCCGCCGCAATGAATCGTCGATCGACCTGGAAAGCCTCATGGAAATCCAGGACGCCGCCCCCGTGCGCAAGCTCATCAACATGGTGTTCCTGCTGGCCATCCGCGACCACGCCAGCGACATCCATTTCGAGCCGTTCGAGGACGAGTACAAGATGCGTTACCGCTGCGACGGCACGCTCTATGAAATGGTGCCGCCGCCGCGCCACCTGGCCATGGCCATTTCCAGCCGCATCAAGGTCATGTCCAACCTCGACATCGCCGAGCGCCGCCTGCCCCAGGACGGCCGCATCGAGCTGAACGTCGGCGGCAACCCCGTGGACATGCGCGTCAGCGTGCTGCCCACCATGTTCGGCGAAAGCGTCGTCATTCGCGTCCTCGACCGCACCATCGTGTCGCTCGATCTCAACAAGGTCGGCATCGAAGCCAAGCAACTGACCGAGTTCCGCCAGATCATCCACAAGCCCAACGGCATCGTGCTCGTCACCGGCCCCACCGGCGCCGGCAAGACCACCACGCTCTACTCCGCCCTCAACGAGCTCAACGAGATCAGCGACAAGATCATCACCACCGAGGACCCGGTCGAGTACGACATCGACGGCATCATCCAGTGCCAGATCAACCACGAGATCGGCCTGACCTTCGCCTCGGCCCTGCGCAGCATCCTGCGCCAGGACCCGGACATCATCCTGGTCGGCGAGATCCGCGACCTGGAGACCGCCCAGATCGCCGTGCAGGCCTCGCTCACCGGCCACATGGTCTTCAGCACCCTGCACACCAACGACGCCCCGTCGAGCATCACGCGCCTGCGCGACATGGGCCTCGAGCCGTACCTGATCACCGCCACGCTGGAAGCGATCCTGGCCCAGCGTCTGGTGCGCAAGATCTGCGAAGACTGCAAGACCGACTTCCAGCCCAGCCCCGAGATGCTGATGGAATTGAACCTGCGCCCGCAAGACGTAATCGGCAAGAAGTTCTATTACGGCCGCGGCTGCGACCGCTGCAACAACACGGGTCATCGCGGCCGCATGGGCATCTTCGAGCTGGTCAACATCAACGACGAAATCCGCGACCTGATCTCCAGCGGCTCTTCTACGGATCAGCTAAGAACCGCTTGCCGCCGGCATGGGATGCAGACATTAAGAGAGTCCGGATTGAAAGCGATTTTCGAAGGACGGACGACGATTGAAGAAGTGGTAAGAGAGACGGTTCTCGAGGATGAGGTTTAAAGAAGCTCTCGCAGAGCACGCAGAGAGCGCAGAGAAGAGAAAAGGCAGAGAAGAAATGCGATGTTCGGGATGTGAGACACGGGAACGCAGTGTGTATTTCTCTGCGTTCTCTGCGCACTCTGCGTGAGGTATTCGGACGTGACCGAAAATGAGGTATCCGGCCAGATAGTCGACGCGGCCATCAAGGTCCATACGGTCCTGGGCCCTGGACTCCTCGAATCGGTCTATGAAGCGGCAATGGCTCATGAGCTGGAAAAACGAGGGTTCAAGGTTTTGCGACAGCACCCGATCCCCGTGATCTTCGAGGAAGTCCACCTGGAGTGTGGCTTTCGAGCCGACTTGATTGTGCAAGACCTGGTCCTTGTGGAGCTAAAGGCAGTCGAGCAGGTGCATCCGGTGCATAAGAAGCAACTGCTCACTCACCTACGTTTGACAGGGAAACGCGTGGGCCTCTTGATCAATTTCAATGTGGAGCTGCTCAAGGATGGAATCACGCGAGTGGTGAACAACTTCAGGGAGTGAAGAAGAAGCTCTCGCAGAGCACGCAGAGAGCGCAGAGAAAACTCAGTGAGTGGAACATGATTGACTACGGAACTTCAAGTCAAAACAGATTGGCGACCACTTTTTTTTCTCTCTGTCTTTCTCTGCGCTCTCTGCGTGCTCTGCGAGAGACGTTTTTTGGCGCCCTCTGTCTTTTCTCTGCGCTCTCTGCGTGCTCTGCGAGAGACGTTTTTTAGGAATCGGAGTGAGCCATGCCGACTTACAAATTCGAGGCCCTCGACACCACCGGCGGCGAAGTCAAGGACTCCGTCAGCGCGTTGAGTGAAGAAGAAGCCCAACAAAAAATCAAGCAGATGGGCTACTTCGTCACCAAGATCATCGAGGTGGCCGACACCAAGAAGGGCAAGAAAGGCAAGAAGGACGCCGCCGCCCGCGGCCGCCGCAAGCGGAAGACCTTCTCCATCGGCGGCGTCTCCGCCAAGAAGCTCTGCACCTTCACCCGGCAGTTCTCCATCCTCCAGGACGCCGGCCTGCCCGTGCTGCGCAGCCTCAAAATCCTCGAAGGCCAGATGAAGGGCGGCCCCCTCAAGAACGCCCTCCTCGACGTGGTCGACGACGTCGAGTCCGGCAGCACGCTCAGCGAGGCCTTCGCCAAGCATCCCAAGTGCTTCGACCGCCTCTACGTCAACATGGTCAAGGCCGGCGAGGCCGGCGGCGCCCTCGAAGTCATCATGCAGCGCCTCGCCGACTTCAAGGAAAAGGCCCAGAGCCTCAAACGCCGCATCATCGGCGCCATGGTCTACCCCATCGCCGTCATCAGCGTCGCCATCGGCATCTTGACCTTCATCATGGTCTACATCATTCCGAAGTTCGAGAAGATCTTCAAGGACTTCGAGATGAAACTCCCCTGGTTGACCGAAAAGCTCATGGAAGTGTCCCACTGGTTCGCCCAGTACTGGTACGTCATCCCGCTCTTCCCGCTGGCCTTGTGGCTCTTATTCAAGCTCATCCGCTTAAATCGCATCGGCAACTTCTGCGTGGACTGGATGTGGCTCAAACTCCCCATCGTGGGCACGATCATCGAAAAGACCGTCGTGGCCCGCACCACGCGCACCCTGGGAACGCTGGTGAGTTCCGGCGTGCCCATTTTGGAGGCGCTGAGCATTGTCCGCGAGACCTGTACCAACGCCGTCTTCGAGCGCATGTACCTGCGCGTCTACGAGTCGATCCGCGAGGGCGAAACCATCGCCCAGCCGCTGAAGGAGAGCCGCCTCGTGGACGACATGGTCGTCAACATGATCGACGTCGGCGAGGAAACCGGCGAGCTGGACGCCATGCTCAACAAGATCGCCGACGTCTACGATGAAGAAGTCAACGTCCTGGTCGAGGGCCTTATCAGTCTTCTTGAACCCATCATGATCGTCGTCCTCGGCCTCATCGTCGGCACCATTGTCATCGCTCTGTTTCTCCCCATGATCAAGTTGCTTGAGGGGTTGAGTAAGTAACAAGAGAAGTCAGTAGTCCATAGTCCGTAGTCAATAGCCCGGAAGCGAGGCCGATTACGGACTACAGAGACCTGTAACGATGGTTTTGTCCGGGACTATTGACTATGGACTATGGACTATTGACTAAGGGCTAATGTCATGAAAACTCCACAGACCAGACCCGGCACGCGGCGCGGCTTTACGCTCATCGAGCTGCTGATCGTGATTGCGATCATTGGCATTATTTTGAGCCTGGTCGCGGCGGCGGTGATCCAGGCGCTGAAGAGCGGACGCCGGACGCAGAACCGCGCGGAGATCAGCCAGGTTGATGTGGGAATCGAGACCTTCAAACACAAGTTCGGCATGTATCCGCCGAGCCGGATCAGGTTGTGTGAGAAGCTCTTCTATTACGATCTCGCCATCAATCCGACCACTGGGCAGCCCAACAATCAGTTGGATACGGACTCGGTTCAGTTTATTACGCAAATGTTTCCTCACATTGATATGAACGCCTGGAATGCGCCGAGCCTGGGGGTCGGGATTGATTGGAACGGCAACGGCGTGATCGATCCGCCGGGTGCAGCGCCCTGGGTGCCCGGCATGGATTGCCCTGGAGGAATCACCCTCGAAGGCGATCAGTGCCTCGTGTTCTTCCTGGGTGGAATTCCGGTACTTCCGGGCGGCGGCGCTTCGGCACAATGCCTTGGGTTTTCGACCAATCCCCGCAATCCGGCCAGCCCAACGACCGACCGCATTCCCCCGTTCGAGTTTGACTCCAAGAGACTGGTGCTGCTGCGCTTCGCAGGCAATCCGTATAACCGCTATTTTTCCTATGGCGACAACTATTGCACGACTGACGGCGCCGGCACGCTCCTGAGCGGCGCACCTTATGCGTACTTCAGCTCCTACAAGAACCCCAACGGCTACAACCGTTATGCGTCGTTTCAACTGCTTCAGCCTGTCTACCCGGCGCCGGGCATCGCGCTGGCCTTTGGCGCCAGCGATTGTTCGACCCTTGGCCTTGCGGGCGGCGCCTATTTTGAATCCGCCTCGACCATCGGCACCAAGTATTTGAAGCCCAATTCATTTCAGATCATCTCCGCGGGGGCGGATGGGTTCTTTGGCCTGGGCGGCGGCCCGTGGAATGCCGCCATGGCTCCGCAAATGTACCCGGCCGGCAATCCCGGCTTCGACGATCAATCGAACTTCTCGAGCGCCATGCTGAACGTGGGTTCTAACTAAGGAGCCGAGCCATGCTTAGCCGATTGCCTTTGCATCCGCACGGAAGACCGAATCGCTCGGCGTTCACGTTCATCGAGCTGATGGCCGTGCTGGGCATCATTCTGCTTGTCACGGCGATCAGCGTGACCGCTTCCATCCAGGTCATCGCCTACCAGCGCGGCAGCACTACGCAGACCACGCTCAAGACCTTGATCGATTCGCTGGACCGGCAGTGGGCGGCGGTCGTGGATGCGGCCAAGCAGGAAGCCCAGCAGATCAATCAGAACACGAACCCGGCCATCTATTTTCTGGCAAGCGACGGCACCGGCCAGGTTACTGGCGTGGTGAACCAGAACATCGACAAGCGCGCCCGCGTCATCTACATCAAGATGCGCCTGAAGCAAGAATTCCCCATGAACTTCAGCGAGGCACTCTATCCAGGCAGCCTGCCAGGTTTACCGCCATCGCTTCAAAACCTACCCATCGAGATCCCGCCGCGCGGGTCGTACGGAAATATTCCGATGCCGTTCTCGATGAATCCGAATCAGTTGCCCAAGGGCGTGCTGCGTAACTTCAAAATCTATGTCCAGGCAATGGGAGAAGGTCCAGCCATTTATCCGCCGGTCTTCAACTCGGGGATTACGCCCTATCCAGCCAGTACCAGCCCGGCAGCCTGGCCGATCGAGTCTTCCGCATGCGCTTTGATGTCCCTGCAGCAGGCCCGGCGCGGCTTTGCCCTCACGGAAGATGATCTCGGCTCCGGAATGGTAATGACTGATCCGACTACAGGCATCAGGTTCCTGGTTGACGCCTGGCAGCAGCCGATCCTCTTCTATCGCTGGCCCATGCCGCCGCCCTATGGTGCCAGCCCGAGCGACTACGATGTGGATAATAGCGCTCCCGTCGGTGGCCTTAATCCGGCCAACACGAAATCGATTTTCCGCGACCCGCTCGATCCCGAAGGAGTGTTGCTGGACCCGGACTGGAACAATGTATCGAACTACTCCACCGGCCGGGGCGTGTTGTGGTTTGAGCTCTGCTGCCACTCGGTGCACGAAAACTGGGCTCCCGGACAACCGGCTGCCAATTATCAACAGCGGGCGTATTACACGGTCCCCACCTTCGTTTCCGCGGGAAAGAACAATAAGCTCGGCCTAGTGCAACCGGCCATCACCTTGCCCATCGCTCTGCAGCCGTATCCGTCGCCGCTTTTGCCCGATTCGATGGTGATTGACCAGACGAATCCGCAGGACTCTCTGGATAACATCTACAGCTACCGCCTGCGCCAGGGAACACGAGGAGACTAACCATGAGCCGGCTCGATCTGAGGATAGTTGGCCGCCGGCGTGGCTTCACGCTGGTCGAGATGCTGGTGGTGCTGGCACTCATGCTGGTGCTGGCGGCCCTGGCCGTCGCCTTCGTGCCGCGCATGAACGAGCGCGCCAAGACGCCACGCGGCGCCAGTCAGTTGCAGATGTGGCTCTTGATCGCCCGCCAGTGGGCCAAGCGCGACAATGTCCCCACAGGCATCCGTCTGCAAGCCGGTAGGCTGTATCCGAATCCAGCCACGGCCAATGCGAATTTGCTGAGCGACCTTCAATATATTCAGCAGCCGCCTCCATACCATGCATTCGACGCCAATACTGGCAGTGATTCGTCGCTTGCGCTCTTCAACCCTACCGCCGCAGGATATCCGCCAGGCTACAGCGCAATGAATCAGAATCAGATGCTGAAGGCGACTTATACTTCGGGCAACAACGTCGATTTCTACGGCGGCAACCTGCGCGGCGCCGTTCTTACCCCGACCCCGGGGCCGCCTACCACACTTGCAGCCAATCAATCGTTGTGGCAGGTCCAGCCAGGCGACTACCTGGAAATGCCCACCGGCGGCAAGATTTTCCAGATCACCGACGTGGTTCCCGATCCTGGCGATCCGTTGCTGCCTCTGAATCCCAATCAGCCGCCCGAACGCCCCGGCTCGGTTCTGTTCCTGTCCCAGCAGCACGGCTTGACCGGAACAACAGGCCAATCCGACTACCGCATTATCCGCGGCCCGCGCATTCTTTCGGGCGAGAAGGGACTACAACTGCCGCAGGACGTTGCCATCGATGCTACGACCAACGCTATCTTCGGCAACCCGCTGCCCACCAACACGTTCACCGGCGATGTGGACATCCTCTTTGCTCCGTCCGGGCAGGTGATCAGCAAGGGACTGACCACGGACAAGGTCATTTTCTGGGTGCGGGATGTCACTCAGGACGGCAATGTTTCCTTGCCGGGCGTGGGAACCGGCCCGGGGCCGGGCGGCCTTCCGGCCGGCGAGCACAGCCTGGTCGTTGTCCACACGCGCACCGGTTTCATCGCCTCTCACAATGTGTTTTCCGGTGTGACCACCCTCGGCCAGACAACCGTCACCGCGGCCACGGTCGGCACCAGCGTGCAAGTCACGGTTGCGAATGCCGGCGGTATTAGCATCGGCGATTACCTGATCATTGACGCCAATACCAACGGTCCGCCCCAGACATTTCAGGAAACTCAGCAGGTTGTCAACATCGTGGGCAACACGCTTACGTTCGGACAGATGATGTTCCCGCACACGCCACCCTACCGGGTGGTCAGTGACCCGTACAGCTATGTGCGCAGCGCGCAAAGCTCGGGAATGTGAGATCGGACAGAGAGGGGAGAAACAATCATGACCCGACGCTCCGGGGTAACGCTGATCGAAGTGCTCGTGTCGATCTTCGTCACGGCGATCGGCCTGCTCGCGCTCTTGGCGCTCTTCCCCGTCGGCGCCTTCAGCATGGCCAACGCCATCAAGAACGGCCGCTGCGTCCAAGCATCCATCAATGCGACCGCCTTCGCCAAGTTCGCCAACATCGCCAACGACAGCCAGATCACGAGCAACAACCTGTTTACCAATCCCGATCCGATTGCTTCCGGCGGAAGCCTGCCCCAGATACCCGCCAATTTCACCGGGGCGAGTTATCCCGTCTATGTGGATCCTGTCGGTCGGGCCAATTTCCCGAGCGGACAGTGGCTGGCGGATGTAAACTTCATGGCCAACTTCCCGTATCGCACGCATCTGCCACGCACCTCGCTCAACTATTTTCAGCTTGTCAGTGCCGGCGGCTCCGGAGTCCCGGCGCAGCGCATGCTGACCCTGCTGGACGATATCAACTTTGGACCCGCAGCCGGGCCGGTTTATCCCAGTGCCACCCTTCACGAAGTGGAGCGCGAGGACCGTTACACCTGGACGTACATGCTGCAGCGTCCCAGTGCCAACTACGCGGGCCTGGTCAACGCCACCATTGTCGTCTACAGCGGCCGGTCCAGTTTTTTGCCGGGTGAGAACACGTACATCACGAACGCCGCCGGTACTTTTCAGGGCGTGCAGTTCATCGCCGGCAGCAACCAGGTGGACGTGACCTGGAATCCGCTCATCGGCCAGCCCAAGCCGATCATCAAGAACGGCACCTGGATTCTCGACGCCACCTGCGTCCACTGGGATCAAAATGCCACGCCTCCGCAAGTGGCTGTGCCGCCGGAAGGGCCGCATGGCTTCTTCTACCGCGTGGTAGGCGTCACCGAGGTGCCCCAGACAAACACGCTGACCCTGGAGCTGCAGACCCCCATCCGCGCCAGCACGTTCGATCCGGCGCCCGTGTTGCAGCCCTACGGCGTACTCGTGGTGATGGAAAACGTGGTCGAGGTATTCGAGAAGCGGCCCTTGTAAGGAAATCCCACGGGCTCGTCCCGTGGATCGTTAGGTTGGTTTCTAAGAGGCAGGAAATTGGAGTTCTTAAATCCCACGGGCTTGTCCCGTGGATTGTTAGGTTGAGGATCTAGTAGATCAGCATCGTGAGGGACCACGGGACAAGCCCGTGGCATCCGCCAGGAACGTGATGCAGGACGATGAGAAGAATCGTGAGAGGGGTGACAGCCATGCGAAAACGCCAAGCCTTCACGCTCGTGGAAATGATGGTTTCCATGGCGCTGGTCATTTTCATCATGGTGCTCCTGTCGCAGGCCTTCGTGGCCTCCATGCAGTCGTTCCGCACGCTCAAGGGCATCGGCGACATGGAGGAGAAGCTGCGCACGGCCATGGCGATTCTGCGCCGCGATCTGGCCGCGCAGCACTTCCGCCCCAACAAGAAGATCAGCGACCCAAAGTTCTTCAACAACGGCGGCCCGCCAGACCAGGGTTACCTGCGCATCTACCACGGTTCGCCGATCGTCCGCCCGTCAGGCGTCAATCCTTTCCCGGCGAATTCGTATGAAGAGGCGGATGGCGACGGTTTTCCTTCGTCGCGCTGCACCGACCACTCCATGGCCTTCACCATAATGCAGACCGGCAACGGGCGCGAAAGCTATGCGATCGCGGATCTACGCAGCGATTCTTCCCCAGTTGGCGGACTCAATACCAACAACGCCTATCAAGATTTCAATGGCACAACGCCGTTGACGTACGTCAGTCAGACATCTGAAGTGGCCTATTTCTTGCGCTTCGCGCAGGCCATCCCCGGTGGCCCGCGGCTCTTCGGCCTCTATCGCCGGCAGCTCCTCACAGTGCCGCCGAACACTCCCACGGCTTTTACCGGCATTCCCTCCACCAAGCTGTCGCAGACCAACGCCTATGCCGAAATTAGCTGCCAGCCGGATATGACGAATACCTTTGGCAGCATTTATTTTAATAGCGCGGCCGACCTTACCATCCCGCAGCGCCGCTTCGGCATGAACCCCCTGACCGGCAGCCCGTATGATACGACCCCGGTTGCCACAGGCGGCGACGGCGGAGCCTTTTTCCCGGTTCCGACCGGCTATCCAGCTCTTCAGGTGCCGGGCTATCCAACTTTCGCGGACATTAATTACGTGACTGGCGCCGCCCCTGGCTTGTATTCTACTGCGATTGCCTACTCCTCCCTTACCGGCGCCGACATCCTGGTCAACGACGTGGTCTCCTTCGAGATCAAGCTGCTCCTCAACGATACCAACGCCCTGGCCGGCCAGCGCATTAACGGCAGCGGCGCGACGACCGGCACCGGCCTGGAGCGGTTCGTAGATCTGTATGATTCACAAGTTTACCTCGCTCAGAACTCTCAGGCGCCGATTGGTCCGCTCTCACCGTTGGCCATTTTGCAGAGCTCCAATCCCCGGTTCAATTTCGCACTGACGGGGAGTCAGGTCCCCAACCCGGAAACCGGCGGCACGACTACGATGCCTCCGTACGATGGCAGCAAGCCCTGCGTCTACGACACCTGGTCCAAGTCGAACGACGGCACCTATGACTATTCCGGGTGGCAAAACCAAACGTCGCCGACATCGAAGACGTTGCCCCTGGGCTTGGGGCCGAACGGCTGTCCCATTCTCGCCCTGCAAATAACGCTGCGTATCTGGGATCGGGCTACCCAGCAAACGCGGCAAATGACCTTGGTGCAACCGATGTAGCCCTGGTGTGAGACAACCCGGCCCCAGCAACCGGGTTCTTGGAATTTGCTTTGCGGAAGTGAAGAGACCCAGTTCAAGGCCGAACGCGTTGTTCACGTTCTCCCCCAGCCCCGTCCGGGCCGGCGGCGTGGACGAAGGAGTAACCCATCATGCGTCACTTGCAATTCGCTAACCCAGACGCCCGGCGCGGTGTCATCCTTATGGTGGTGCTGGCGCTACTAACCCTCTTCGCCGTCCTCGGCCTGAGCTTCGTGCTCTACGCCAACGCCCAATCAAAATCCTCCGACCTCCTCCTGGCCGGCGAGCAAGGTGTCGGCGCCAGCGCGGTGCCCGACATCAGTCCGGACACCATCGCGAACGCCGTGTTCACCGCCTTACTCTACCCGCAGGACGATGTGACGGGAATCTATTCGGCCTACCGCGGATACGACATGGCCCGGGCGATGTACGGCTATAATTACAAGGCAGTTTTTAACAACGTTACCCAGAAGTATGACTTCCTGCCTCTGGGCAATACCGTCCCTTATAACGGAGTTGGTCGGGTTCATGAACCGTTAAAGATTAATGGCACTTCCGTCGATGGCTTCAGCCTGGTCAATTACACGTACTTTCAAAATTCGAATGATGCGTTCAGCGATGCAAGCGGGAATCCCGGTGTAATGCGCGATCCGGAACGGCTGGGAGTTCGCCTCAATCCTAGTGATCCCACGCAGGTTGGCGCTTACGCTGGCGGCTTTAACGTTTCCTATACCTATCCCGACGCGAACAATATGTGGTTAGGTGCAATCCGCGCCGGCGGTCCAAACACAACGGATTACGGGGCCGTGCTGATTCCTTCCTTCCACCGGGCATGGCTGGGCTTTGGTCCCCTTGACCCAAACCCGACCACGAACCCCCAGGCCGCCAATTGGTACGACACCACCAAACCCTGGCTCAAGTATCAAGTATTGCGGCCACGGCCCGTAGATCAGCTCCTGGCAAACGAAATCTGGCAGGTTCCGCCTCAATATCAGCCGACCCAGCTGGACAAGGGCATGCCGTACAACACGGTGACAAACACTTACCGCACCAGTTTCTTCCCGCCGCCGGCCGACGCGGGTGGCGATGTCAAGAACCTGGTAGGCTCACCGGGAACGTTGATCGGTCCGGGGATGTATGCAAACAGTGACAGCTTTTGGATGGATTTCGGCTTCCCTGTGCTGACCACCAGCACCGGCAAGAAGTACAAGCCGCTCGTCGCCCAGTTCATCGTCGATCTCGACAACCTCGTGAACGTGAATGTGAACGGCAACATCCGGGCCATGCTGAACGGGGCGCCCGCCCTTGCCGCCGGCAACACCGCCACGGTCCACGTCTCCAACCAGGGTTGGGGCCCATGGGAGGTCAATCTAAGCCAGGTTCTCAATTGGGCTTCGGCGGCCGCTCCCCAGAATGACCCAGTGCTTCAGGCCGGCCCGTTTATGGGAACTCCCGTCCCACGCGAATGGTTTAACCTGTTTAATGGCCGATCGGGGCCAAGCTACGGCCGGTATGGTCCGGATGGACTGCCTGGCGTGGCTGGCTCGGTTGCGGGCGGGGTGACGCCGGGGCGTTTCTATAGCGCCATGGATATTGATGGTTCCAAGCCCCCACAGTCCCCCAGTGATCCCCTGGCATTGCCGGGAGCTGGAGTGACTTTCCCGTTTCCCAACTTTCCCCCGGCCAGTTACAGCAACGGCGATGCTTTTGAGCTCACCAACCATCCTTCTCTGTACGGGTATTTCCAGCAAACCGGAGACGACCGTACCTTCGGCCTGACCAACATGGAGGCTACCCTTCGCTACGGCGACGTCGGCGCGGACGCGCTGCGCTCTGAACTGATGGCCCTGCTTCCCAATAACCTTGCCGCCAATACCCCCCTGGCCGCCAAGATCCGCCGCCTGGTGACCACGCTTAGCATGGATTATGATCGGCCTGCCGTCACGCCCTGGCTCCGAACCGACGCCGCGGCCCTGGCCCTTGGGCCCTATCAATTGGCGTCTCCCCCCACTCCCGTTCCATACCCGACAGGCGGACAAATGCCCTTCCCGACCACCGCTACCCTATTGTCGGGTAATGGGGAGTTTGGTCCTAACTCACGGGCTGGCGATGCAGCGCTGGGGAAGATTGATCTGAATCGGAGACTGACCTCTTACCCGGCGGCAGGTGCCAACGGCCAGTTCAATCTGACCCCCACCGGCCAGTTCAATGTGCCCGCCGACCAGCAGCAATACAATGCGGCGGTCAGTGATCGCATCGCACTCGCCAAGGACATCTTCGATCGTTTCTGCTTCGTCGTCACGGGAGCGACGTTTATTCCTACTCCGCCCCTACCGGCCCCACCGGTGTATTCTGCGGCGCAATATGACGCCTTTCGCTGGCTCGCACAGCTTGCGGTGAACGTCGTTGATTACATCGATGAGGACGACTACATGACGCCATGGAATTGGGACACGGGCAAACCGACTGAGGTCGTGTTCGGCACGGAACTGCCGCGCGTAGTACTCAATGAGGCCTACATCGAGTATGCCAACAACCCGACCGACCCATTCACGGGCGGAAAGGCAACGCTAAATTACAACGTGAATTTCTGGGTTGAACTGGTCAATAATTTCAAGGCTGATCCGCTGCGCGGGGACCCGACGGGTGACGTCAATCTAGAGATTCCCGTGCCGACGTCGACGACACCGACCACGCCCATCTATCAAATGCAGATTATCAAGACCCCCACTTACGCTTCCACGCCGGGTGGATTTCTTGCGAATGACAATCTGCTCGGCGACCCAGGCCGCGCGGATAGCATGGGGGGGATTAACACTCACAAGGTACTGACCTTCGCCTACAGCGCCGCTGCCACCGTGCCTGTTCAGCCTGGAGTTAACACGCAGATCATCCACGGCGCCAATCCGCTAAATCCTGGAGCCGTGGGCAATAACACTAATGGCTTCTACGTGGCCGGTCCGCCTACTGATTTCCCGGGCGCGGCGGGCCAGTCCTTCCAAACGCTGCGCTCCGATTCCATGGTTTACGCATCGGACCCTCCCTCGGCGCCTCCGCCCACTACGAGTACGCATGGGGTCTTCCTGCAAAGGCTTGCCTGCCCGGGTCTGCAGCCCAACTCCAGCACCACTGCGGGAATTCTGTACAATCCGTACATTACGGTCGATTACATCGCCAATGCTCAGGCCAATGACGGTGTACAACATGATAACGTCGGTACGCATACCCCTACCGGGGTCACGAATCGCGTTTCCTACGGCCGTACTCAACCCTATGCGGCAGCCGCCGCCTCGATTCAACCCCAGACCGCGGCCCCGGTGGGTCAACCCAAGAATACTTTCTTCAGCTCTAATCTACCGGCTGTCAACTATGAATGGCCGATCCATCTGGATCGCCAGCTCATCAGTCCTGCGGAGCTATTGCACACGTCCGCTTACAAGCCCTATGAGTACACCCAGCTATTCAACAATCATCGCCTGGCCTTGCCTCTCTTCGATCAAGGCCTGACGGCCGGGCAGAGCTCACGGCTCTGGCGCGGTTTCGAGTTCCTGACCACGCGTCCCCGCGGACTGCAAATGTCCACCAACAGCCGCATTCCCGGGCGCGTGAACATCAACAACGTCTGGGACATTGAAACCTGGCGTGCTCTGTGTGATGCTCAGCCTTGGCCCGGCGGCGCCAACCTGTTCACTCCCGCCCAAGTCGACCAGATGTTTTATGACATGATTCAATCGCGGTCGCCGAGTGCCGGCACATACAACAATACCTCTTACTTTTTCCCGGGCATGAGTGATCGTCCGTTCCGCGGCTCCGCGGCTCCTTATTCCGCGGGCACTGGCCCTACAGTCCCGGCGGCACAATCCGATTCCCAGTATCCAACCGGAGCCGGAGCCGCCGACACGGTCTTTCGCCGGCATCCAACAGCTTCGGGCCAGGGCTTGTTCG
>Ga0207041_1017_pt1 | contig 24082 bp, 15 predicted proteins | sample Alteio_BWMinCont_73_FD_153311 | JGI IMG/M metagenome (GOLD analysis project Ga0207041, IMG submission 153311) | Enriched cells from forest soil in Barre Woods Harvard Forest LTER site, Petersham, Massachusetts, United States -... | ecosystem: Environmental > Terrestrial > Soil > Temperate forest >... | reverse complement strand
CTATCCGCGCCGAAGTAACCGGCGTTGGGCGTATAGGTCAGGTTCGGCGCCGTGCCGCTCAGCGTGCCATTAGTGGGGTTGACGGTCACCGTGAAGGTCAACGAGCGGGGCGGGGTATTCGGATCGGAGCCGGTCAGCGTAATGGCGGTAGCGGTGTCCTGAGGCACCGTCACCGCTTGCGCGTTGGCCGCTGGCTGGCCGACGTCGTTTATCGATACCACCGCAGCGGCGCTGGTGAGCACGCCGTTGTTGACGGTGAACTGGAAACTATCCGCGCCGAAGTAGCCGGCGGCCGGCGTGTAGGTCAGGTTCGGCGCCGTACCGCTCAGCGTGCCGTGGCTGGGGTTGACCGTAACGGTGAAGGTCAGCGAGCGTGGCGGGGTGTTCGGGTCGGAGCCGGTGAGCGTAACGGCCGTTGCCGTGTCCTGCGGCACGGTCACCGTTTGCGCATTGGCGGCCGGTTTGCCGACGTCGGTTATGGTAACGGTGGCTACGTCGCTGGTGACCACGCCGTTGCTCACCGTGAACTGGAAACTGTCCGCGCCGAAATAGCCGGCCGCCGGCGTATAGGTCAGGTTTGGCGCCGTGCCGCTCAGGGTGCCGTGGCTGGGATTAGCGGTTACCGTAAAGGTCAACGAGCGCGGCGGAGTATTCGGATCGGAGCCGGTAAGCGTGACGGCGGTAGCCGTGTCCTGTGGCACCGTGACCGCCTGGGCGTTGGCGGTCGGCTTGCCGACATCGGTGATCGAAACCGTGGCGGCCGCGCTGGTGAGCACGCCATTATTCACCGTGAACTGGAAGCTATCCGCGCCGAAGTAACCGGCGTTGGGCGTATAGGTCAGGTTCGGCGCCGTGCCGCTCAGCGTGCCATTAGTGGGGTTGACGGTCACCGTGAAGGTCAGGGAGCGTGGCGGCGTGTTCGGATCGGAGCCGGTGAGCGTGACGGCCGTTGCCGTGTCCTGTGGCACGGTCACCGCCTGCGCCGTGGCCGTGGGCTTGCCGACATCGGTGATCGAAACCGTGGCCGCGGCGCTCGTGAGCAGGCCGTTGTTATCCGTGAACTGGAAGCTATCCGGGCCAAAATATCCGGCCGCGGGCGTATAGGTCAGGTTGGGGGCCGTGCCGCTCAGGGTGCCATGGCTGGGGTTGACGGTGACGGTGAAAGTCAGAGGCAGGGCCGGAGTGTTGGGATCCGATCCGGTAAGCGTGACGGCGGTCGCGGTATCCTGCGGCACCGTCACTGCCTGCGCGTCGGCCGTCGGCTTGCCAACCACGGTAATGGAGATCGTGGCGGCAACACTCGTGGCCACGCCATTGGTCGCCGTGAATTTGAAACTGTCCGCTCCGAAATAGCCGGAGGCTGGAGTAAAGGTCAGGTTGGGCGCCGTGCCGCTCAGGGTGCCGTGCGCGGGGTTGACCGTGACCGTGAAGCTCAGAGCCTTTGGCGGGAGATTGGGGTCGCTGGCCGTGAGCGTGACGCTCGCCGGCGTATCCTGAAGCACAGTCACCGACTGGGCATTGGCGGTCGGCTGGCCGACCACGGTGATCGACACGGTGGCGGCGGCGCTGGTGGCCGTGCCGTTGCTGTCGGTGAACTGGAAGCTGTCCGCGCCAAAGTAGCCGGCGGCCGGTGTATAGGTCAAGCTGGGCGCCGTGCCGCTGAGCGTGCCGTGCGCGGGGTTGGCCGTCACCGTGAAGCTCAACGAGAAGGGCGGCGTGTTCGGGTCGGAGCCGGTGAGCGTAATGCCCTGGGCCGTATCCTGGGCAACGCTGACTGCCTGCGCGTTGGCGGTCGGCGTGCCGACGTCGGTAATCGACACCGTGGCCGCGGCGCTGGTGGCCAGTCCATTGTTGACCGTAAACTGGAAGCTATCCGGGCCAAAGTAGCCGGCGGCCGGTGTGTAAGTCAGGGCCGGTGCCGTGCCGCTGAGCGAGCCATGACTCGGATTGGCCGTGACCGTAAAGGTCAGGGGCAGCGGCGGGGTGTTTGGATCGGTGCCGGTAAGCGTGATGCCCGTGGCCGTGTCCTGTGGCACCAGCACCGTTTGCGGATTGGCCGTCGGTCCGCCGTTGACGGTTATGGAGACGGTGGCGGCCGTGCTGCTCAAGCCAAAGCTGTTCGTGACCGTGAACGTGAAGCTGTCCGCGCCGACGAAATTGTTCTTGGGGGTGTAGGTCACGGCGCCGGTGGCGGCATTGAAGCTGCTTAGCGTGCCGTTGGCCGGGTTGGCGGCAATGGCGAATGTCAAGGTTTCGCCTTGCGGGTCCGTTCCCGTCAAGGTGATGTTGGCCGCGGTGTTGGCGTTGGTGGTCACCGACTGCGGGTTCGCCGTCGGTTCGGCGATCACCGTAATGATCACGTTGGCGCTGGAAGTCAGGCCGCCGCTGTCCGAGATGGTGTAGGGAAACGTCACGGTGCCGTGGAAGCCGGCCAGCGGCGTATACGTCACATTGCTCGACGTGAACGTGACCGTGCCCTTGTTCGGAGACGGTGTGCCGACGCTGATGACCGTCAGCGTGTCGTTGGGAAGGTCCGGGTCAGTGTCGTTGGCCAGGACATTGACGGTCACGGGGGACAGGTCGCCGGTCGAGGCCGTGTCGTCGTGGGCGACCGGGGGATGATTGGCGGTGACCTGAACGTCGTCGAAGGCGAAGCCCTGGGTTGGAATCATGAACGAATTGACGTTGTAATGCTGAAACTTGATTTGCGTGTCCGCGGACAGGGTCAAACTATTGGCCGTCGCGAATTGACTCAGGTCGACAGAAAACGTCTGGTAGCTGTTGGTGGAGGTCGCGCCGGTGAGGCTGACCAGCCTGAACCAGTGCACGCCGTCGACGCTCAGGGCCACACCGTCGAAGTTGCCGTGACCGGTGAACGTGGCGGGCATCGGGTCGTCCGGGTCGTTGAACTCTTTTTCCTTGAAGGACAGCTTGACCTTGTTGTCGCCGGTCGGGTTGATGTGCAGGGTCGCCTCGTTGAGCAAAGACGGAGCGAAGCCTGCCAGCGAGCCATCCATGGCGAGCTGGAAGGTGCCGCTCGCCGGGCTGTTATCTTTGCTGACGAGGGTGCGGCCGGCGCCGCTGGTGTAGGTGGTCCAGTCCGTGCCGAGGAAGCCGGTCTCGAAACCGTCGGTGACGTTGGGTAATGCCGGGGCCGCCTGGCTGGCGATGATAGCCCGATAGGCATCGATCAGTCCGGCGCCGACGAGGTTAACGTTGCCGGGCGTGCCGCCAATGTTGGGATCGGCGCTTTGCTGCAAAGCGGAGTAAATCTGGGTTGGTGTAAAGGCCGGATTTTTCGCCTTGAGGAGGGCGGCGACGCCGGCCGCGTGCGGCGCTGCCGCGGAGGTGCCGAAAAAGTTGGGGAAACCGTTGCTGTCGATATCCTGCCCGAAAAAGGTCGTGTCCACGCCATCCACGGCCGTGATGTCCGGCTTGGCGACGACCTGGGCCGTTTGCGCCGTGCCGTCCGGCTTGAACAGGATCGTGTAAGGTCCCTCCGAGGTAAATGATTCCGGGTTGCGCTGGTCAAAGAACGAAGCGGCGGCCACCGACATGGCATTGGGCGTTCCCGAATGCGGACTGATGGTCGAGCTATGCGTGTTGAAATTATTAATTTGCACGGGGCCGAAATCGTTCGAGCCGAAATTCACCCACTTGACCCGCGCAGGCGCCGGGCCGGCAAAATCCTGGATCACCAGGTCATATTGGTGGGCGGTCGGATTGGGATTCTGGAAACTAAAGAATTCAAACGGCGTTTGATTGGCGATGTTGTCGTCCGCCGAGCCGCCCACGATCTGGCCGGTGGCATGATCGAGCAAGTAAATATCGAGATCGGTGGTGACGCCGTGGGTTGTAAAGAAAGGCTGGGCCCATTGCAAGCCAATATCTATTTCCTGTCCGGCGGTCAGCGTCAGGCTTTGCCGGTCAACTCCTCCGGTAACGGTTCCCTGGCTGAAGTCAAGGAACTTGCCCAGGCCCAGCCCGAGAATGTTATCACTGACAAAACCTACGGTGGTTGCCTCATAAGCCTGGTCCTGGAGGTTGCCCGCCGAAGAAAAATAGCTGACGTGGTTGTTGGTGACGACGCTGTCAACGGCCTGGGCAACCGGGCCTTCTTGATAAAAGGGTTCGTCAAAGTAAAAAACGTCGTCGGTGATGACCTGCGCATTGCCCTGCGCCGGATCCGCCAGGTTCTTGATGTTCTGGGCGAAGCCGAGCTCGCTGTCATCCGCCGTGGCAAAATCCAGTGCCGCTCCGGGCGCGATGTCATGGACGATCTGCAGCATGGCCCGGCCCTCATCCGTGCCGCCCGTGTTGGGATCTTCTTGCAAGACCTTGACCCCGGCCGCGGGCAGGTCGCCGGACGCCACATCCGCCGCGGCGCCACCCAGCGCGTTGTAACTGTCGCTGAGCACGCCCACGGTCACGCCAGTGCCATCCACGCCACCCGGCGTCGTGGCGCGCACCCGGTCGGCCTCGAGCACGAAATCGCCCTGGCTGGTGACCTTGCCCACGCTGGTTTGCGCGCGAAACATCGGCTGCACGCCGATCAGGTTCGCGTCATTGAGGCTTTGAATCGGGACCACGGCGTTGATGGGTAGATAACCCTGGAGCATGTGCAGATTGGCATCGGCGGCGACAAGCTGGAACCCCAATCCCGCCAGTTCCGTGGCCACGGCGGTCGTATCGACGGCAGTCACCGTGACGCCGACACGGCCGGCGCTATCGAAGCGGAGCAAGTTCCTGGGCACCGAGTCCAGTTGCGAGGTTGCCGGCAAATTATTGGCAGCATCGTAGAGATTGAGAAGCGTGTTGGAAATGGGCCCTTTCACGCCCAGGCCGCCGGCAAGGGGATTGCCGCTCAGCAAGGTCCGCAGCTCTAGCTGTTCGACAAAAAGCACCTTGCGGTTGTGGGTCCGTGCCTGCTTGCGGGTTCTGGAAGCAAACCAAGCCATGTTGCCACCTCAAGTAGAAATAGATGAAGTATGCGAAAAACGCGACCACCCTGGTCAATCGCTTTGCGTTTTGCCCGTGACCTGATTGGAGGACCTCATCCCGGCTGCAGGTGCGCAAAGCCAGCCGAGTCATTGGCGCGCTGCAGGCGTGAAGAGAAGGAAACCTTGCGGTCGCCGACTCACAGGAACGGCAGTTGCATCGGCAAGAAAATTGTCCCCCCCGAGTCTGAGCAAAGGCCTCTTGCGTCCCGGTTGCCGGCCCAAGCGAACATTCGCGCAGCCGCGCGAGCCGCGGCGGCGCCCGTCTGCCACTGCTCTGTCTGCTTCCAAGGGGGGCACCCAGGTCCGATGGAAGTGTGCGTAAGTCTACGGAGTTGCTTATCCGTTCGCAAGTAAAACTTTCCGGTTTTTTTTGGCCAGGAGCTTGAAAGTAACCGGCCGGCATGTTAAACCATCAGCACAACTTTGCTTCGCTGACTTGAGGTCTGGAGACTCGCATGTGCCGTCAACGTTCACTCTCGGCCGGCCGCCGGCGCCGGCTGGCGTTTTTCTTTGCCGCTCTTTTTGTCCTGACCTCCGCGACCTGGACGCGCGCCGATTTGATCGTGGCTGCTCAGACGGTGGCGGCCAATGCCGGCAGCAGCAACAACACGCTGGAAATGGCTCTGCAGAATACGGGAGTCGCCTCGGTCAACATCGCCGGTTTTTCCTTCGGCGTCTCGACCATGGGCACGGACATCACGTTCACCCTGGCCGATGTCAATACCGTCACCCTGCCGTACATCTTTGCCGGGCACTCCCTGTTCGGTCCCAACATCAGCACCTCGACCGGTCATTCGCTGACCGCCTCGGACCTGGATTCAAATCCCTCGGGCACGGACGTGGGCCCCGCGAGTACCGTGGGCCTGGGACGCTTGCTCTTCGATGTCGCGCCCGGCGCGGCGGCCGGCCCGCACACGGTCGCCATCACGCCGTTCCCAACTACGTCGCTCACCGACTCCAACGGCAATAATGTGCCGATCACGACTCTGGTCGACGGCACGATTATCGTGACCGCCGGACCGCAACTCGTACCCGAGCCTGCTTCCCTGACCTCGGCGGCCGTAGCGCTGGCGGCCGGGGCCTGGCTCTTCGTCCGCCGCCGCAGCCGGACAGCGAACGCCTGAAAAAAACTCCCGTGAATCGTGATTAAACAGGGATTTTTTTGCCGCAGTTGATTCGACTATCGGAGAACTCATCGGTTCACCAGTCCTTTCATTTCTGCTCCCGCTAGTCTAATAAATTATGGCACATTCAGCCCGGCTGCAAGGTCACAAGAACTCGTTTCTGCTATTTTTACAGCGCGTTTGCTCTGGACTTACTGCCATAATTTATTAGACTACTTATGTGACGCTTGGCTGCGCTTCATGCACATGGAGGTCCCCACATGAACTTTGATCCCGTCTCTCACCAAGTTCACGGTCCGGCTGGTTCCTTGTCTGTTGCTCAAGACGATGAAGTCACCCTCAAACTCCTCATGCTCTGCGAGGGCGAGGTCGAGCTCGGCCCTCTCGCCGCCGCTGCCAAGTTCGGCTTCAGCAAGCAACGTTACTTCCAACTCCGCGCCGCTTTCCTGCAACGCGGCGCCACGGCCCTCCTGAGCGACAAACGCGGGCCGAAGACGCGATCGCGCCGAACCGACGAAACCGTCCGCCAGATCATCCGCCAACGCTTTCTCGACCCCGATGCCTCCGCCGAAGTTATCGCCCAAAAACTCCGCCAGAGCGGCCTCGCCATCAGCACGCGTAGCGTCGCACGTGTCATCGCCGAATTCGGCCTGTAAAAAAAAACTCTATAAGTGCCGTCCCGGCGCCGCCACCCCTGTCGATACCCACTCCTCGCGACGCCAACGGCGTCTGCGTCCCTGCGACGCGGCTACGCTGGAGAACGGTGTCCGCCAGGCCCTGGCTGACCGCATCTCAGACAACCTGGTCGGCCTGCTGCCGCGCATCCGCTGCCTGGTCGGCGAATGGCATGTCCTGCCCGAGCACGGCCAGACGCCCGCAAGCGTCATGCACAACCTGCGCAGCATCCTCGCGGCCACGCACCAGGTCGAGATCGGCCGGCGCGCGGGTGTGGGGCTGGGGTATTTCCGGGCGATGTTGAAGTGAAAGGCTCTCGCAGAGTGCGCAGAGAACGCAGAGAAAAACTGTCATGTGGCTCGGTCGGGCCGAGCGCAAGACAAGCTTGTTTTCAAAAAAGTGCGACAGAGAAAAGGGGGATCCGTCATTGCGACGAATGCCCCCCGTTATCAGCCAACGTTTCACGCACTCTATCCCTGCGCGTTTAGCGACAGCGACGGATCGTCGGCGATGTTGACCCACACGTGCACGTGCGGTTCGCCGCGGAAGTACCAGACAAACGCGGGCCCTTCCAGCCGCCAGTTGTCCCATTCGCCGTCGTCGCCGATGTCGCCGTCCTTGTAGAAGGCCAGGCTGCACCTGTCCAAACCGCCTTGCCTCCCTAAGCATTCCAGCGCTTCGTCTTGATCTTCCTTCCGGTACGGCTCGACGAGGGATAGCAGCACCTTCTGCAATTCCCCCTTCTGGTCCGCGGACAGCTCGGTGACGGGAAGACCTGGAAACTCACCCTTGAGGCCCTGGAAGCCAACCGCTGCTTCGTGAGGCCGCCGCTCAACCAGGGCGCCCTTTTGCTGCTTGCGGCTCAGCATCTGGTAGACCAGGTTGGCGCGGCGCCCCTGTTCCCAGAAGACATTGCCGGGATGGCCCGCCTTTTCATTGAAGCCGCTGGCCGCGTGACCGTAGAAAATGGGGCCGCCGAATGCGACATGATCCTCAGAATGCCCGTCCGCGCGAACGGTCATGTGCCGGCCGGTCATGACAAATTCGAACTTGTCGCCGCCCGGTGTGCCGAAAATGGCAATGTTCTGGGCTTCACCCCACGGCTTGCCGCCGGTGTCGTCCTTGAGCTGCTTGAGGAAGCGGGCGTACCACTCGGGGTTGATGATATTTTTGAAGATGTCGTGGATGATGATCTGTTGCTCGCGCGTGTAAAAATCGCCGCGAATGCTGTAGGGGGTAATGTGCCAGTTGTTGGAAACATGGGTACGCAGCAGGCCGCGCTTCGGGTCCTTGTAATCCCAGTCGAAGCACACCTTCTTTTTCTGGTCATCGGTGAGCTTGTCGAACAGGACTTTGACGGCCGTCTCCGCGGGGCTATTGCGCGTGGGCGCCGCCTGAAGCCTGGGCGTGGCGAAGAGCGGCAAGCCGCCGGCTGTGGCCGCGGCGGTCAAGCCCACGGTTTTCAGAAATGTTCGCCGGTCGAGCCCGAGGTCGATTTCGCCTTCGCAATCCGGACACGCGCGTTTCTTTGCTTCCATAGCCGTCTCCTTGTGAAAATCCGCAGGGGACACCGTACGGCCAGCCCGCTTGGTTCGCCGTTATTTTTGCAAGGTAGCATTGCGGGCAGGGGAATGCCAGCAAGAAATTGCATCGGCGCGCGCGACCTTGCTGCCGAACCTTGAATGCCTTGACGCCGCATTGTTATTAAGTGCAGCGGCGCGAACGTGTATCATGACGGTTTCCCAGGCTCTTCCCGAAGTAAGAGGACAGGCCAGATGGTCCGTAAATTCATTGCCTGGTCCGTCGATAATCCGCTGATCGTCATTCTCATGACGTTGGGACTTGTGGTCGGCGGCGGCTATGCCTTCTTTCATGTCAATGTGGAAGCCTATCCCGACCCCGCCCCGCCGATCATCGAGGTGGTGGCGCAATACCCCGGCGCCTCGGCGGAAGAAGTCGAGCGCCTGGTCACCATTCCGCTGGAAGTCACGCTCGCCGGCATGCCGGGGCTCAAGTACACGCGTAGCAAGTCGCTGTTCGGCCTGTCGCACCTGCGCAACCAGTTTGAGTACTGGGTCGATTATTTTCAGGCCCGCCAGGAGGTGATCAACCGCCTCCAATTCACGCAGCAGTTGCCTCCCGGCGTGGCGCCGCAGATTTCGCCCATGACACCGACCGGGGAGCTGGTGCGCTACACGCTGGCCAGTCCACGCACCGGCCGGCACGACCTCTATGCCCTCCATGATCTCAAGGCCCTTCAGGACTGGACCCTGGAGCGCGAGCTGCGGCGCGTGCCGCGCATCATCGACGTCAGCAGCTTCGGCGGCACCGTCAAGCGCTACGAGATCCGGCCCGATCCCGACCGGCTCAAGCGCTACGGCATCACCCTGCAGCAGTTGCAAACGGCCATTGCCAACAGCAACGCCAATGTCGGCGGCGATATCCTCACCCAGGGCCACGTGGCCATGAATGTGCGCGGCCTGGGCCTCCTGGGCGGCGGACTCGATCCCATGCAGCAGGTGCTGGGGATGAACGATCCGGCGCAAGCGGCGCGGTTCCTGCGCGACGAGGAGAGCCGCCGGCTCCGCGAAATCCGCAAGATTGTGCTGGCCACCGTCAATAACGTCCCCATCCGCGTCGAGGACGTGGTCGAAGGGGGACCGCTCGGCGCTTCCCCGGCTGACGCCGACTACCAGGGCGTGGTCGTCGGCAATCAAACCCGCCTGGGCAAGGTCAGCCTGGGTCGTCCGCGCCGCGATGAGCACGGCCACATCGTCCGCGATGCCGGCGGCCAGGTGGCGGTTCAGGATGAGGAAGACAAGGTCATGGGCATCACCCTCATGCGCAAGAATGAGGCGACGCTCACCGCCGTCAAGGCCGTCAAGGAAAAGATCGAAGAACTCAACAACAACCCCGGCCGGCTCCTGCCCGGCGTGCAGCTCAAGACGCACTTCGACGTGGAAGGCCTGATCGACGTCACCACGCACACCGTCCGCGAAAACCTGGCCTTCGGCATGGGCCTGGTCATCGTCGTCCTGCTCATGTTCCTGAGCAACGTGCGCAGCGCCCTGATCGTGGCCATCAACGTGCCGCTGGCGCTCCTGTTCGCGTTCGGCGTTTTGTTTCTGCGCGGCAAATCGGCCAACCTGCTGTCGATCGGCGCGGTCGATTTCGGCATCATCGTCGATTCCTCCGTGATCATGGTCGAGAACATCTACCGTCACATCAGCGCCGGCGAACACCGGGAATTGCCTCTCAAGGACCGCATCACGCGCGCCTCTCAGGAAGTTGACAAGGCCCTGTTCTTCTCCACGGCCATCATGGTGTGCGCTTTCATTCCGCTCTTCACGATGCAAGGTCCCGAGGGACAGATCTTTGGCCCGATGGCCGACACCTATGCCTTCGCCCTGGGCGGCGCGCTGCTCTTGGCCCTGAGCCTGGCGCCCGTGCTGTGCTTGCTGCTCTTCCGGAACTTGCAACGGGCACGGGATAACTTCCTGGTGCGCTGGCTCAAGGACGGCTACCTGCGCATGCTGGAGCGCTGCCTGGATTACCGCTGGATTACGCTCGGCGTCTTTGGCGTGGTGCTGGCAGCGACCCTGGCGGTGCTGCCGTTCCTGGGCAATGAGTTCATGCCGGCCCTGGAAGAAGGCAACCTCTATGTACGCGCCACCCTGAAAGTGAACGTGTCGCTCGACGAGGCGGCCAATGTCGCCCGCAAGGCGCGGGCGCTCATCTGCCAGTATCCCGAAGTCGAGATGGTCCAGTCCCAGGTCGGCCGGCCGGACGACGGCACCGATCCGACCGGCTTCTACAACGTCGAGTTCTCCATCCCGCTCAAGCCCGAAAAGCAATGGACGCGCGGCCCGCTGGTGCCGCTGCAGGAACGCCCGGCGGAGCCCGCCGCCACCTGGAAGGACTGGCTGCGCGGCAGCCGCAAGGAGGAGCTGGTCGCCTCGATGAACAACCTCCTGCGCGCCGAGCTGCCCGGCATCGATTGGAATTTCTCCCAGTACATCCGCGATAACGTCAGTGAAGCGCTCTCCGGCGTCAAGGGGGACAATTCCGTCAAGATCATCGGGCCCGATCTACTCGAGCTGGAACGCCTTGCTGAGCAGGTCAAGGCGGCGCTGAGCAAGGTCCGCGGCGTCGAGGACGTCGGCGTCTTCCATATCATGGGACAACCCAACCTCGAGTTCGCCATCGATCGGGACAAGTGCAATCGCTGGGGCATCAGCGTGGCCGATGTCGAGGCCACCATCAAAAGCGCCGTGGGCGGCCAGGCCTTCACGCAGATCACCGAGGGCGAGAAGACCTTCGATGTAACCTTGCGCTGGCCGCTGGGCCTGCGCGCCAGCGAAGAGGACATCCTCAACATTCCCGTCGACGTGACCAACAACACGGTCACGCCCGGAACTGTGCCCGGCGTCGCGCAGACGCCTCAAACCGGGGCGATCACGGGCGTGTCGGCCATCGGCAACTCGCTGGCCATGCCGTCCTGGACAGGCAGCCTGTTCAGCGGCACCTTCAACAACATCGCCAATGCCCCGCGGCGACGCCTGCGCGAGCTGGTCACGCGACTCAACGCCGACAGCCAGCCCAATGCCGGCGGCCAGCACGTCCGGCCGGGCGCATCCACCATCTATCGCGAGCAGGGCAAGCGCCTGATTGCCGTCAAGTTCGGCGTCCGCGGCCGCGACCTGGCCGGCGCCGTGGCCGAGGCGACCACCAGGATCGAACCCTTGATCAAGCCGCCCTACCGCACCGAGTGGAGCGGCGAGTTCCAGGAAATGCAGGACGCCGAGGCCCGCTTGCTGGTGACCATTCCCGTTTCCCTGGGCCTGATCTTCATTTTTCTGTTCCTGGCTTTCCATTCCGTTCCCGACGTGCTCGTGGTCCTGAGCAATGTGGTGGCGCTGTCGATGGGCGGCATCTGGGCCCTGTTCCTGACGCGCACGAATTTCAGCATCTCGGCCGCGGTAGGCTTCATCTCCATCTTCGGCGTGGCCATCATGGACGGCTTGCTGTCGATCTCCTACTTCAACCAGCTCCGCGCCCGCGGGGCGCCGCTGCGGCAGGCCATTCTCGAAGGCGCCGGCAAGCGCGTGCGGCCGATGTTCATGACCGCCCTGACCGCGATCTTCGGCCTGTTGCCTGCCGCCCTATCCACGCGCATCGGCGCCCAGACGCAACGGCCGCTGGCCATCGTCGTCGTGGGCGGCATGATCATGACGCTGTTGCTGAATCGCTACCTGATGCCCGTGCTCTATAGCTTTTACGGCCATCGCGAGCCGCCGGCACAAGCCGGCGGCATGGCCCATTAAGTGACGCTCAGCCCTGCACGCGCCTATTCACGCAGGCTGCTTTTCTGACATCGGCACGAGGTCGAGCCACCAATCGTCGGTCAGCCCCGGTCTCTCCTGTCTCGACAAGCCAAACCTCGGATCCTCCGCATCGGTTGCAGCAAGAAAGAGGCCCAGACGAGCAACGTCCAGGGATGGCGGTGTCGGCCGCTCGGACGGAGCACTGGTGTCGATCCCCCTACCCCTTTCCCTCGGGGAGAAGGGTAGGCGTGAAGGCAGCGGAGGTTGGCCGGGCGAGGCAGTTAGGAGCGCCGCCACAGCGGCCCAGTCTTCTCGCGCTGCCGATGTCCCCATGTCGGCGAACGTCGCCCCCGACTGCGAAGCCGCCGCCGGAGTGCCCGCCACGCCCAACATCGGCACTACTGCTCCGCGCGGGCCCGTGAGCGGCAGGATGTAGTTGAGGTCCTCCGGCAGCGGCAGGCTGATGGGCACCTCGAAGAACCGGCTCGGCTCCGGATGGATGACCGTCGCGCCGTCCGTGGCGAAGAACGTCGCGATCTGCTCCTGGGCGCCCCGGGTGATCGCCCGAAAACCGGGGATGTCAAGTCTGGTCAGGAACCCATGGGGAATGGTCGGCAGTTGGGGGTTCTCCGCGAAAGCCAGGTCGTGGCGGTAGAAAGTGGCGCGGTCGGCCAGCGCCCCCGCACGCAAAATCGCCGTGGTCGCCGGATTCGGAACGATTTGATCTCCCCTGGCGAACTGGTAGATCACCGACTTGGCAGCGATCCCGGCAAGCGGGCTCCTCCGGAGATGCGGGGCATAGGCCACGGGGTTTCCGGACTGCGAGACCCACTCGGTATGCTCGATCACCTCCTGAATCTGCATGGCCCCCGCTACCGTGTTGATCACCGGCGCTTGAATTGCGCGCTCGGTTCCGTCCGCGAGACCGACCACGAGCGCGACGCCATCGCGGAGCGGCATGTTCTCATCGAAGCGCGGCCCAGGCACAGACACTCCATCGAGGCTTGTAATCCCCGGGCCATTGAGGAGCGACGGCGTACGCGAGGCCAGCGAGATGCCGACTGAGGCGCGGAAGACCGGCGACAAGCGATTGCTCTCGATGCCCGATCCCCCCGCGACATTGAGCACGCCCACGTGAACGCTCGGCTCGACGGCCAGGAACTCGGTCCCGTAGATCCCGCCGAGCGATTGCCCGAGAAAATAGATGCGCGAGGAGTCAAGATCAGCAAGGCCGTCGCCGTGCGCGTCCATGCCGACCTCAATGACCCGGACCAGCTGCATCAGATCCGCGACGGTCTGCCGCTGCCCGTCGCGGTCTCGGATGATTGACTGTGGTGGGGCAGCGCTGATACCTTCGTTATTCCCGATGATGCCGTCGCCGTTCTGGTCCATGCCGCGTCCGCCTTCGAGGAATGTTACCGGCGCGCCGACGCTCGGCATCACCGTGAGGGTGCTGAGCGGCCCGAAGCCGTGACCAACGACGTTGATGGCGATGGTCGCAATCCCCTGCTCCGCCAGGGAGGCAGCCAGGGCCAGCGAATCGCCGCCCCCGGGACCTCCTCCTTGTTTGCTGCCCCCGGAACCGTGGCCGAAGATCGCCACCGGCCACCCACCCGCGGGCCTGGGCCCCGAAGGCAGGTACAGGTTGAAGAACACCTCGTTGATGCCTTGCACCACCGGCGACCCGGTCCGGGTCCCGACCGGTGGGATGAACTGCTCCGCGGTCTCGTAGTCCGGCGAAGCGTACTTGCCAAAGGCGATTTGGCCCACCGTACCGGGGATGAAGCGGAGCAAATTGACGTTAACCGGCACGGCGTTGAGCGGCCCGGCCACCCGCGTCTGCTGGTTCCAGGTGAGGCCCGACACGTCGTCCAGGTTGAACACCGTCCGCTCCCCGTTCGGCCCCAAGAGGAAGTCGGCCGGCGCCGGCGTGGCGGCGTGGATCTGGTCGCGCATCTTTTCCAGTACTGCCGTGGCGCTCATCGTGGTGAAGACGCTCGCCGTCACAATGTCCTTCTCGGCGACACCCGCGCCACGGGCCACTTGCAGAGCGTCGAGCATTTCCTGCCGATATTCCTTCAAGGCAGAGTCGTGCGTCTGTCCGAAATTGAGATCGTGACGGAAACGCGCGAACTCGTCACTCGCCTCAACCGGCTGGCCGTCCGAATCGTGGATGCCCCGCGTTACGATCAATGCGTAGCGGGTGTGCTGATCGAGTAATTCGTCCGACTCCACGTGCAGCGTGTTGGTGGCGACATCCCAGACGGTCTGATTGATGCCGACGACCTGGCCGCCCCCTACGCCCGGCGCAGTCGGGTCCTCCAGCTTGATCAAGAAGACGGTGTTGCTGTTGACGGTGGTGACGTCGATGGGGCCGCTGAACGCGACGGTCAGGCGCGGCTGGAGGTTGAAACCGTCCAGGGTGTTGATGACACTGATGTCGTCATAGTCCGACGGCCGCGTTACACGGTCCGGCAGCGGGAGATCGACCCGGCGGCCGGTGAGCTGGCTCGAATCGGCAACCGTAAACCGGTCGCTCGGGAAGGGGCCGCTCTCCGGATTGCCCAGATCGAACGCTGCGAAGGCGCTCAGCAGACAGCGGTCTTCCAGGGCTTCGAGGCACGGTCGCGAAGCCGGCGGACGCCGGCGCGTCGATAGCCGACGTGTTGGAGTCGAATTAAGGGACTTGAAGAAAGTATGGATCATCATGGGAATCTCCTTGGTAAGGGCGATCGATACGAACTCGTGATCAGGCCATGGGCGAGATCGTAGACCTCTCGCTCCGCGAGAGGAGTCCCCTCTCGCGGAGCGAGAGGTCTACGATGGCCGGTGAGAGCTTGCCTGGCGGCTAAGACCCCACCGGCCGATTAGTTTCAGGGGTTGCCTGCACCGGGCGAGGAGATGGTCCCCTCGAAGGAACCGATGGTCGTGCCGGCGATCGTGTCGTACAAGCGCTCGACGGTGAAGCTCCCGGTGGCGCCAGCGAACCGGCCCGTGCCGCCCGTGATGGTCGCAGTTTCCTCAATGTAGAGGACGCCGGGTACCGCCGTTGGCGTGGCTAGCCCGGTGAATTCAGCGAACACCGTGTCGCCGTTGGCCGCGGTGAACTCATAGGAACCGATCGCGGTCCGGTCCGCGCGGTTCACGACGTGCGGGATGTCTAGCGAAAACTGACCCAGGTGGGTCGCGTTTCCCGTGGCGTCCACATCCACCTGCACGTACGGCGGGGTTAGCGGAGTGACGGTAACATCCCCTTCCAGGCTGCCTTTGAAGGGCACCTGCTCTCCTGCCGCAACGGGGCCGGCAAGCCCCAATGCAGCGAGGGCTGCCAGCGCGAAAGTGATTCGACGCAGAGAAACCAACCGAAACATGGGAAACCTCCATCGGTCTGCGATAGAATGAAGGGACATCGTTCCCGGCGCGCAGACCGAGCGCCGGGGCGGTGCCGGGCCGGTGAGGGGCTTGCTTGGCGGTAAGGACCTCACCGGCCGCTTTCTTCGAGATTCGCTGCTCCAGGTAGGACGGTTTTTCAAACCGTCCTACCAACCAATTTCACCAATCCGAGCCCAGTACTTCGCTTCCCGAAGGCGTCACCGCCGCCCACCACGTAGTGCCGCTCATAGTCGCGCTCAGCGTGCGGACGCTGCCGTCGGCCAGGCCGACCTGGATGCCGCCGGGGTGAGCCGTCGCGGCCCGGGTCGGATCGCAGTTCCCCTCGAACGGAGTGGGCTGGACCTGAAATATCGAACCGGGGCCGATGGCATTGGGGGCGCCGCGGGCTACAAAGGCGGCGATCGCAAATCCCGGTGGGAACGGTCTGGGCGGTAGATTCATGGGCGGCGGCAGCCAGGGGAAAAAGTCGGAAGCGCAGTACGCCCACGCCGTGCCGCCGTCCCTGAACGCCGGCACCATGACCGTATTGGAGCAGCGGGCATATTTCTCTGCATGGAGTATGGTGTTCGACGCGCCGTCCAGGATGTCGGCGAGACGGGTCTTGCCCTGCGGACCGTTCGGCCCCACTACCCTGGCATTGGGCGCGTAACAGGACGCGCCGAATGAAAACCCATTGATCGTCACGGCACCACCCGGACCGACACTCGGATCCGAAGGGCAAAGAAAGACTGGCACCGGCTGGCTATAGACGTTGCCGTTGCCCGGATAATACACGGTGGTCGTTCCGACCGGCGGCGGAAATGGCACAGGACCCTGGGCGCTGCGGTAAAGGTTGTCTTGCTCGACATACGGCAGCAAGTGGAAAAAGTAGGTGCCAAACGCGCCGCAGGCAGGCGGATAATAGCCGATGCCGGGCGGAAAATGACCATTCACGTCGTGAAAATGGTGGGCGGCCAAACCGAGCTGCTTCAGGTTGTTGCCGCACTTGATCCGATTGGCGGCTTCGCGGACCATCTGCACCGCCGGCAACAGGAGACCGATCAAGATGGCGATAATCGCGATGACGACCAGCAGCTCAATGAGCGTAAAGCCGCGCCGCCGGGTAGTTCTTAAGAACGTAAGCATGTCTGCACCTCTTTTTCGTAGCCGCATTCGCCAGAATGCGGGCTTTTTGCGACACACCCCCGCTTGCGAATGCGGCTACAGGTGCGGGACGGATTGAAAATCCGTCCTACGTTGGTTTCGCTAACGGTCGGGCACTTCTTCCCAGCGCGTCACGTCCCAGACCTTGACTGTGTGATCGCGGCTTCCCGACAACAAGCGCCGGCCGTCGCGGCTGAAGGCCACGCTGCTGACGATGCCGGTATGGCCGCGCAGCGTGTGCCGCCACTTCCAGGACTTCGCGTCCCAGATTCTTATCGTGGTGTCATCGCTGGCTGTGGCGAGCCAGCGGCCGTTGGGACTGAAGGCCGCGGTGTAGACGTCCCCGCTGTGTCCCTCGAGGGTTTGCAATTCCTGGCCGCTCAGCACGTCCCAGATCTTGACCGTGTTCTCCCTACCGCCCGTCGCCAGATGCCGGCCGTCCGGGCTAAACGCCATGTTCATACACGCCCCGGGAACCCACCCGGAGAGAGTGTGGCGGGCTTCCTGCTTCACATCTAAGCGGGCCGCGTCCCACAGCTTTACCTTCCCGTCGCCGCTTGCCGAAGCCAGGTGCCCGCCGACGCGGCTGAACACCAACCCCCGGATCTCCCGCTCGTGGGTGCCGAGCGTGCCGACTGGCTTGCCGGTCCGCGCATCCCACACTTGCCCGGTTCGGTCTTGTCTTCCCGTGACCAGGTATCGTCCGTCGGGGTTGAACGCCACGGCGTAGAACTCCGACCCGCCCGGGAGTTCCGGGAAGACTTCCTGTTTGGTTTGTACGTCCCAAACCTTAACGGTAAACAAGGCACCGTTCCCGCCGGCGGCGGCGATCTGCTGGCCGTCGGGATGCCATTCCACGCGGAAGAGAATATCCGTGCGGCCGCTGACATCGACGCTATCCTGTCCAGTCTGCGCGTCCCAGACCTTGGCGGGCATGTCCCAGCCGGCCGAGGCAATCTTCTGGCCGTCCGGGCTGAGCGCCAGGCTCCAAATTTCATTGCTATGTTGCCAGGTCACGCTTTCCTGGCCCTCGTGACCCTCCAGCGGGGTCGCGTCCCAGACGCGGATGGTTCTATCCAGGCTGGCCGAGGCGAGGCGTCGGCCGTCCGGGCTGAAGGCGACGCAGAGAACAAGTCCGGGCTGCGGAAGCTTGTGGATGAGCCCGCCGGTCGTCGTATCCCACACGTCCACGTGGCGATCGAAGCTGGCCGTGGCCAGCCGCGCGCCGTCCTTGTCGAATGCCAGCGCGCTGACGGGATAGCGCGTTTCGGGGAAAGTGCAGAGCGGCTTGCCGCCCGCCTCCGCGTCCCAGAGCTTCACGCTTCCCCCCCAGTTCCCCGACGCCAGGCGCCGCCCGTCGCGACTGAACGCTACGCTGATCCGGTCCTTTCCGGTTCCGGCGAAGGTGTGCAGGAGAGTACCGTTCCTCGAGTCCCAGATCTTCACAGCGCCGTCACTACCCGCCGCGAGCAGTCGGCCGTCGCTGGGACTGAACGCCGCGGCATACGCGGTCCCCACCACGTGAACGCCGTCGCACGGGCGGGCGAACACCTCCCGAGGGGGCGTCAAGTCCAGGTCCCAAACCTTTACCTGCCGATCCGCGCCGCCGACGGAGGCCAGGTGTTTGCCGTCGGGGTGGAACGCCACACTGGACACAAAGCCGTTGTGCGCGTTCAGAGTCTGGATCAACGTAGCCGTCTTGCTGTTCCAGATCTTGACGGTTCCGTCAGCGCCTGCGGAGGCGAGGCGTTCGCCATCGAAGCTGAACATGAGGCTGTTGACCTCGGTCTGGTCTCGAAGGATGAGCGGTTCCACCTTGCACAGCCGCATGAGGTAGTGCCATTCCCACTCGCGCAGGTCGTCCGGACAGTCGCCGAGGAGTCCAAGGGCGCGGCCCAGGTTGTTCACGGACAGTTCGCGGTGCGCCAGGGTGATGCGGTGGAAATTTGCGTCCCGCCGCAAGTCCTCCTTGGCCCGCGCGATCAGGAAGGTGCTCGCCGCCAATACCGCCACCGCTGCCACCACCGCCAGGCCAACTACGCATGTCGTTGCCAGCGCCGCCTTGTTCCGCCGGGCGAATTTGCGGAAGCGGTACGACGCCGACGGCGGACACGCCTGCACCGGCTCGTCGTTCAAGTAACGCTGCACATCAGCCGCCAGGCCATTGGCCGTGTCGTAACGCCGGTTGCGGTCCTTCTCCAGGCACTTCATCACGATCCAGTCCAGCTCGCCGCGGACCAGCTTGGTCAGCTTGGCCGGCTCCATGTGCCGCTGGGCCGAGATCGACGCCAGCGCCTCGCCCGAGTCGCTTAGCCGCATGCTCGGCCTGGGCGGCTCTTCCTCCTTGATCATGCGCAGAACCTCGCCGTACGGCGCCTCCTGGACCCGCTTGCGGCTCAGCGGCGTGCTGCCAGTCAGCAATTCGTACAGCAGCACGCCCAGCGAGTAGATGTCGCTGCGCGTATCGGCGCCCAGGGCGCTCATCTCCGCCTGCTCCGGGCTCATGTATTCCAACGTGCCGACCATGGTGCCGTACTGCGTGAACAGCGTCCGCTCGGTCAGCCGCTGCTCGGTCGCCTTGGCCACGCCGAAGTCGATCACCTTGGGCACCGGCTTGCCATCATAGAGCGTGATCATGACGTTGGTCGGCTTGACGTCGCGGTGGATGATGCCCTTCTGGTGGGCGTGCTGGATCGCCTGGCAGACCGGCACAAATAGCTCCAGGCGCGCGCGCGGCGTCAGCTGGTTGTCGTCGCAGTACCTGGTGATGGGCACGCCGTGGACCAGCTCCATGACGAAGTACGGCAAACCGTTTTCCGTGGCCCCGGCGTCGATGACGCGGGCGATATTGACATGGTCCATCATCGCCAGGGCCTGTCGTTCGGCCTCGAAGCGGGCGATGATCTGGCGGCTGTCCATGCCCGGCTTGATGACCTTCAGGGCCACCTTGCGCTGCACGGGTTGGGTCTGCTCGGCCATGAAGACCATGCCCATGCCGCCCTCGCCGATCTGCTGCAACAGCTTGTACGGGCCGATGACGGAGCCGGGGCGTTCGCTCAGGGTGAGCGATTCGAGGGTCGGTTGCAGATTTACCCCTGGTCCTTCCAGGAAGGCGTCGGGGTTTTCATGGGCATGAAGCAAGGCCTCGACCTCCGCCCGAAGCTTGGCGTCGCCGGCACAAGCTTCATCCAGAAACGCCGCGCGCTCTCCGCTTCGAGCTTTGTCGAGGGCCAGGGCGAAAATGGATTGTTCGTCCACGGATGACCTCTCCGTCTTGTGAGAGCCACTACGATTCACAGTGCGCAAACCAGGCGTGTTTTCTATCACCAGATTTTGAAAAGCGCAGCAAGCGCTGCAAACTCATGGGGATGCGGAGTCATGCGCAGCCATTTCTCGTTGCAGCCAGGCGCGGGCGTAGACCCAATAGCGGTCGGCAGTTGCGGTCGACACGCCCAGGATTGCGGCCGCCTCCTTGATGCTCAGGCCGGCGAACCACCGCAGGTTAACCAAGCGCGCCTTCAGGGGGTCGTGCTTCTCCAGCTTGGCCAGGGCTTCATCCAGCGCCAGCAGCTTGTCGTCGCGCTGCCGTGCGGCCAGGGCCGCCGTCTCGATATCGACCCGCCGGTACTGCCCGCCGCGTTTTGCCGCTTTCTTGTGCCGGGCATTTTCGACCAGGATTCGCCGCATGGCCTCCGCGGCGGCGCCAAAAAAGTGGCCGCGGCTGTTCCAGTGCTGAGCCTTGTCCACGTCCACCAGCCGCAGGTAGGCCTCGTGCACCAGGGCCGTGGCCTGCAGCGTCTGCCCGGGCTTCTCGTCAGCCAGCCGCAGCGCCGCCAGCTTGCGCAGCTCCTCGTACATCAGCGGCAACAGTTGCTCGGCGGCGTGCGGATCGCCTTGCTCGATAGCAGACAAGATGCGGGTAACCTCGTTCATGCTGCTTACCGGCCGCTCCGGCTCCTGGGAACCAGCGGACAAAAAAGAAGCCGACGTGGTAGAACACCTTGCGGTATTCCGCCACGTCGGCCTACTCGTTAACGAGCCACCCGGTGCAGGCCGGGTTGCCTTTTATCTAGTCTTCCGACGACTTTGACTTCAGCGCTTATCGGCGCTGAAATACATTAGCACTCCGGTAATCACTTGATTATACGCCGCGGGCCGTCGGAAGCAATTTGATTATCGTGCCAAACGCTTCCGCGAATGGATGCCCTCGCTGGCGCTCCGGCGCTTCGGGCCAGGGTGCGGCCCGCTCGATGCACGCTGATTCGCGGCTTGCGCCTCACACCTCCAGGCGATCGTCATACGGGACCACTTCGCCGTGCTCGATATAACGCCGCATGACCCTCAAGTACATGGCCCAGCAATGGCAAGAGATGCGATAGTGCTCGTTGGTCTTCGGCCAACCCACGTGATAGAAGCGAACCCAGGTTGCTCCGTCCTTTTCTTCCAGGCGAAAGCCCACGCGCGTCCCTTTCCAATCCGCGTCCGCGGCAGTCATCTGCAGTTCAAATTCCCTGTCCGGCGCGCAGCGGGTCACCTGCGCGCGCCAGTCGTACTCCGGTCCAAAGCAAAGTTCGTACACTTCTCCCTCGACTGGTTTTCCGGCCGATTTCCTGGTCCACCAGCAATCGAGGCCCTCTGAAGTTGTCGCCGCGGCATAGGCACGCGCGGCAGGCGCTTTAATGGGAAAGTCCTGGTAGATGTCAGGCATGGGAGCACCGGAAGGAAGAAGAAATTGGCTGCAAGTCTAATGCGCCGATTCTCGCACGCGATGTGGCGAGCTTCAAGATGCAAGGGGCAGAAATCGGCAAGTCACGTAATGCCGTTCGAAGCAAGCATAGCGCAGCTTTCGTCCACTCTTGCATTTGGATTCGCGGCTGAACATTATGAACGTGAGTATCTCGCTGCCGGAGAACCCCCCGGATGGCTAAAGGCAGCCATCTGATGAAGCTTGGTTATCCGTGAAGGTCCATGTCACGAGTTCTTGTCTCATTCATGCTGGTTGGCCTGTGCAGTACGGCACCTGCCCCCGGCGATCCGCTGCCCGCGAGGTCAGTGGCAATCCGGTTTTGATCATGGAATACCCGGTTTCCTGCATCTGCGGAATCACTATCCATGTTCCCGAGGGTGCCGCGGGCACGCAGGCGCGGTGTTCCTGCGGCCGGTCGGTTGCCGTCCCGCGCTTAAGCGAATTGCGGGAACTGGCGCGCCGGTCTCCGGAATTTCCCGAATTGATAATCGAGGATCAGTTAAAAGAGGGCCGGTTGCCGGCCGACAGCGCGTGCCTTCGATGCGGCGAAGAGACAGACACTATTTACTTCGTATTGGCCGATTGCGAACGCGCCAGGTATGGACCACCCGGCTGCATCGTCCTCCCGATAACATGGGTTACTGTTTTGTTCGGCATGGTGGTATACCGGGTAACGAAGCCCGTGTGGTTAGAAGGACGAGACGTTGTCTTGCGCCTTCCCTTGCGCTTGTGCACGGGTTGTACGCGCTGGATGTGTGCCGCAGGAGCCTTCAAAGAAGTCATGCGCCGCGTACCGGTTTATAAACAACTGCTGCAGAAATACCCGGGCGCAAAGGTGTCGTTGGAACCGAAATGATTGAAGCCCTAGAGGTCGAACCGGGCATGGGCGGTGGGCAAGGACAAGTTAAGCCGTCCGCACCCGTCCCGGCGGCGGATTTAAGTGCCCTACGTTCCGGCCACTGCGTCCGCGACCGGCAGAACATCAACAGGGGTTGGGCTCTCAGGTGAAACTTCCGAACTATCTTGAGAAAGCGCTCCAGGCTCAGTGTGTCGTCAAAAACCCGCTTCGGAATGATGTAAGCCGTCCAATCGCCGGTGCGTAGGAATATGGCGTTCTCGTGCTCGACAATCTCGCGAAGCCTTTCCATGCAGAGCTTTCGGAGTGGTTCTCCAACTCTTGCTCGATGGAGTCTGGAGTTATCGTCAAGCGACGCCTGGCAAACACGGCCGGATCTTTGCTGAGCAGCTTCAGCAAGTTTTTGCTAAATCTCCGCAGGTGTTTTTTGGGAGCTCTCAAACAGTCCACGCTTGCCAGGATCATGAGAACCGCTACGAACAGCGCGAGAATGAAGCCGTGAAAGTCAAGCCAGTAAGACATCGGCAGGGCGACCAAAATCGTCACGCACAAGACCACGATGCGGGTGATCAGGACGTTTCGGCGAAAAACTACCGGAGCCGGTGTACCTGCTTACTGAGAAATCGACGAGCTCCGATGGCGTAAGGCAGTATTCCAGGACAAGGATTTCTTGCCCATTGCTGTCGAGCATGACTTTTGTGGACATGCTGCCGTACCTCAGGCGTCAGGCGGGCAAGATGACGAGTTGCTGCATGATAGGTGCCGCGGCTGTGGATTGCAAGGATTCGATCCTGCTCCTTGAGCAGGGGATGGGAGGTACTGTCCCCTTCCCTCCTGTTGCAGTCGATGGTCTGCTGCACTATCCTGACAAAGGCGACAAGGTTATCCCATGATTCCGCATTGTAACGACGATGGCTACTTGCCTCCGGGGATTCATGGTGCCACTTTGGAGGAAGTCGCTATCCGCTTTGGGCAGGAATCTGAACTCCGGCAGGCGCAGATGGAATCGCTGCGCTGGCTGGTCGGCCTGGCTTGGCGTGCCGGTGCGCTGCGGATCGTTGTAAACGGCAGTTTTGTCACGGACAAGCTGGAACCGAACGACGTGGACTGTGTCCTATTAATTGGACCGGATTTCCCGCGCGACGCGGCTGCGGAAGTTGAACTGCTTGCCGGCCTGCCGTTCATCAATCTGGAGATGGTGGATCTGGAAGGCTTTCGACAGTTCACGGAAAGGACTTTTGCGACCGACCGAAACTTGGTAGCCAAGGGAATGGTGGAGGTCAACCCATGAGCATTGAAAACCGGCATCAGCTGGAGAACACACGAATAAAACTCCAGGAACTGGAGCAACTCTACGCGAAAACTCGCCAAGCTCCGGCTGCCAGCGAGCATGTTCGAGAATTGACCTTGCGTTCCCTCAAGAAACGGATCAATCAATTCAAAGAGGAGATCACTCGGTTCGAAGCACGCGTCAGTCCGGCCGCGTTGAAGGATTGATCACCCCTGACGGCGGTGGAACCCGGTTGAAAAGCGCCAAGAAGACTCCAAAGCAACGGCCCGGCCAGGTGTTTCAGGGTGCTGGGCTTGGCGTCAGTCCTTGCAGGTCCCAGACCAGCAAGGTGGCGTCCGCGGCCCCGGAGATCAGCGCCTTGCCATCGTGCGAGAAAACCACAAGGACTGGCCCTTCCGGGCCGCGCAGGCAAGCGACCTCTTTGCGATCTACGATGCTCCACAGATGAACTGCGCCATCAAACCGATTCCCGATCGCGAGCCGTTTTCCATCCGGTGAGAAAGCTATGGACTCGCATCCTTGCTCCTTG
>Ga0207041_1048_pt1 | contig 24212 bp, 20 predicted proteins | sample Alteio_BWMinCont_73_FD_153311 | JGI IMG/M metagenome (GOLD analysis project Ga0207041, IMG submission 153311) | Enriched cells from forest soil in Barre Woods Harvard Forest LTER site, Petersham, Massachusetts, United States -... | ecosystem: Environmental > Terrestrial > Soil > Temperate forest >... | reverse complement strand
ACTTCATGGTCGCCTGAAGCTCGGGCGAGACCCAACAACCGGGAATATTTCCGCCCGCCATTTTCTGGGCCGCGCGATTATTCAGGACGTACACGTTGCCAAGGAGCGGGAAGGGGCCAATATTTTCGTCCACGTAACGCTTGAGTTCGCGGAATTTCCCCGCGTCATACCCGAGCTGAGTAATCGCATAGTTGGCGCCCGCTGCTATTTTTTTCTGGAGCTTGAGATATTGATAGGCGCAATCGGGCTCCGCGTACTTGAAGGGCGACACGGCGACTGCGATCCAGAGCGGGCTTCCCGCCTGGCGCAACTCATCCATCAGGTGCACGAGTTGCACGGAGTCAAGATCAAAGACAGCGGATGTGGGATCTGATTTCGGGAAATCTCCGGTCATGGCAAAGACGTTTTCAATTTCCAGGGAGTGAATATCTTCCAGCATGGTCCGAAGGCCGGCGCGGTCGTGGCGAACGCAGGTAACGTGGATGTTGGGGGTAAGTCCCCGGGCATATACCCCGGCAGCGATGCGAACCGGATCATGCCCCGGAACACCGCCCGCATTATTCGTAACGCTTCCGCCGACGACCTCGGAAATCCGCGCCAACTGCGAGGCCACGTCGAAAATCCGAGCCTCCGGGGAGCGATGCGTGGCTACGATTTCAACCAGGTAGCAGAACACGCCCTTGGTGAGAGCTTCGCGGATTGGATTGGGCGGTGACATGCTACATTCCCGACTGAAATTGCGCTTCCCGGGTTCAAGAAGCCACGCCTAACGTGAAAATAGACCTGGGGTAACACAAAGTAAAATATATTGTTCCTTCACTATTCAGACTTTTTTCATATGGGAAGAGATTCTTGTTTCGTAGTTTCGAGCGCAAGGGGTAGGATGCACAACCAAGCGGCCCCTCAAACATTCCGGATACTGCCGACATGATTCGGCGGGCAAAACTGGAAGGAGTTAAAAAATGAAAAAACTGTTTACCCTTGCATTATTGGCGTTCTTCGGAAACCTGAGTAGCGTTCAGAATCTTGCGGCCCAGGATCTGGTGATTACCAATGCCCGAATTGTTGTGGGCAACGGTGACGTGATCCAACAAGGTTCAATCGTCATTCGCGGCGGGAAGCTGGTTACGGTTTCGGCCGCCGATGCAAACGTTCCCGGCGTGAAGACCATTGATGTGCACGGCATGACCGCAATGCCCGGGTTCATTGACGGCCACCGCCATATCAATTCCGGCCCCGCCGAAAAAGACCGCATGCAGGAACTTCTGGATGCCGGTTACACCACGGTGCTTTCCGGTGGCGGCCCTGCGGAAGGAAACATTCAACTTCGGCAGGACATTGAAACCGGAGTGATCAAAGGGCCACGCATTATTCCCTCGGGAACGGTGAATCTCGGCAACTCGACGACCGATGAGGCCCGCGCTGGAGTGCGCAGGCTCGCCGGGCTGGGAATTAAGTTTATCGGCGAGGAACTGATTAGCCCCAAACCGCCAACCGACAAAGAGCTCGAAAATCTTAGGGCCGTAAACGATGAGGCGAAAAAACAAGGCGTCTGGGTGATGGTCCACGCCGTGAGCCCGCAAGCGATGATGGCTGCGGTCGAAGCCGGCACGCCCAAACTCGTTCATACTCCTCATTTCGGTTGGCTGAGCTTCGAGGACGCTAAGAAAGTGGCTGCCGCCGGCGTGAAACAATTGTCCACCATCGGCTTCGGAGTGCCGGTCTTTGGCGTGTTTGCGAATGACAACCTGCCTCGATTCCGGGACGGCCGGCCGTGGCCGGAAGCAATCCTGCAAGGAGATGGTCGAGGCCAGGAAGCCGGCTACAAGGTAGTGAACGCGCGAACGTCGTGGGATGCCGGCGTCATCTACGGTTACGGCACCGATACCGACTATCTGGCCAAGGCCGGGCTGGAGCATGAGCTAAAATCTCTGAACTTGATGTTCTCCATGCAAGACATCGTCAAGCTGATGGGCCCAAACACGGCTTCCTTTATCGAGATGAGCGATCAGCTCGGCACGCTGGAAGCAGGCAAGCTGGCCGATATCGTGATCCTTGACGGCAATCCGCTGGATGGCTATTGGAATTTTTTGAATACCAAGATGGTAATCAAGGGTGGCGCGGTGATGGTGGATAAGCGGTAGCAGCTTTCGTCAGGAATTGAAATGCGTTTTCAGGAATTGCTTTGGGAAACTCGGAACCTCAGGCGCCATTTCTATTCTAGAATATAAAGACCTCACCGTTAAAGTGCGAGGCGCTACTTAAAGGCTATTTTGTGTGTATTACAACGCCCTTCTTATTGTTTTTGAATTGTGTGTCGGCATTGATCCAATGCGCTGATGCACGTCACGAGAAGCAAGTCAAAACCCCCGCCCTTGAAAAGGCGTCAAGGACGGGGCACCCCAAGATCAACTTCAAAGCCGGGCCACCCGCCCACGTGCGGACGCGCGGCCAGAATCGAAGTGGCAATATGCAGCGCATGGTTCCGGCCTTCATCCATTTTTGCGGTCTAACGGTTTCGGTTTTATTTCGCCGGCCTTGTGGTAAGCTCGTTGACAAGGCACGAACGATACATGGGACGGCTGCCAACAATCGGATTCGACACGAGCACGATCAATGCGCTCCAACGCGGAGGTGTAGACTCAGACGCTTTGATTCGGGCGATTCAGTCCGGCTTCCACGTTTTGCTGCTGGGAGTGAACGCAGATGAAATTCTCTCTACACCTACAATCATGAGCCCACGTAGAGAAGCACTAGTTGCCTTATTACAACGCCTCCTCGTGTCTGGTGAGTGCCTCTGGCCACCCAACTATATTATCGAACTGTTGACTACGGAGTATTTTAAGAGTCCATCCCGCTTTTCCTGGCAGAGAGTGTCCGTGCGGGCACGGATTTACGAACGCTCCATCATCGAACGAGATTTCACGGACGCACTTTGCGCACAGCAGAGGACGGAGCAGCTTGAGCACGAAAACAAATGGAAAGCGATGTGGAATAGTGTGCGTCCGGGGCTTGACAATCTTTTTGCGGCAGAACAGGCGAAACGCCCGACCAGCTACCACGATTTCTTTGCCAACACTGCTTTACCGGGTGACTTGGTGTTGCATTTCGGGGGCACACTCTGCCGCCGTTTCGTGGCCCGCGAGATAAGTGATGCCGAGGTTGAGGCATTCTTGGACGCATGCTCCCCATTTCGGGCCGCTTGCCACGGCGTTGTGATGAGTTTATACGTTCACGGACTCCAAATCAGAGAACCGGGCGTTCCGGAGCCACCTGGCCGAAACGATTTGATGATGGCAACATTTCTGCCGTATTGCAAGCGGTTCGTGACTGGCGACTATCCCCAGGAGATTTGTTTGCGCGAGATCGCGGCGGAGGCGTCGATAGAATGCGACGTTTTGTCCTACGAGAATTTTCTTTCCAGCTTTATGGTGAAGTGATGAAGCCAAGTGGACTCCGCGGGGTAAAATCGCAGGTGGCGCAGCCTTAAATGAAACGGGTTTGAACTTTCGGGTGGCCGCTCCTTCGCGGGTTTTCGAAGAGGCGGAGGTTTTGGCTTATTTCATTCTCTATATCGTACCAACTCTTCCGGTTGATACCGCCACACGGTGACGTGCCCTCAAACATTGAATGGCTCCGCAAAAAACCGGACAAAAGTCAGTATGATTCGAGCGCAATTGTGTGAATCCGCGCGCTACGCCGGAATTTTGGGGACCACCAGATGCAAGAGTTTGAGGGAAGCGCCCGCTGTCGGCTGGATGGTTGCGCTTTCCGACGGCCCCAGATACACGCCTGCGCCGCGCGAGACTTCGTAAACTTTGCTATCGAGCACAATGCTTCCCTTCCCCTCCATGAGATAGAGGAGTTGGTGCTTATCGGAAGCCGCCGCACTGAATTTCTCTCCGGGGCTCAACCAGCGCAGCGCCGCCACCACATTCTTGGCGCCGCACAGTTGCCGGTTCAGCACCTCGGTGACTTCGCCTTCGGCGGTTTTATTTCGTGGGAGCTTGTTCGTGTCTATAAAAGTCAGCATGCGACACTCCTTGAATTAATGGGGCCTTAAATTAACTGAGCCTTGAACCAACGGGGCTCCTAACTAACTTGATATTGAACTATCCTGGGCCGAAGAGTCTGTGTGAGAACTCCCTTTGCGTCGCGCCAGCGGCTAAAGCCGCGTTGCTTTTGCGTTCTGTACGGCACGGCTGAAGCCGTGCCCTACAAAGATTTGTCAGTTCTCACACAGACTCCGAAGATTAGGTTTGCACCCAGACTCCGCCTTCCACGCGTTCCCAACGAAGATCGTCCTGCGTGCCGTCCAGAATGGTGGTGATGAAACGGTTGGGCGCTTGAAACTCGAAGTAGAAAAGTGGCGACTTGGAGGCTCGCAGGCGATGCTTCTCTTCCGCGGGGATGAAAATCATGTCGCCGGGGCCGACGTCGCGGACTCCCTCTTCGGATTCCACGGTGCCTTGACCTTCCATGATGAAATAAAAGTGCTCGCAATTTTTGTGCAAGTGATAAGGCGACGAGCCTCCCTTCACGTAGTGCATGATGCCCGCGAGCATATCGTCAATATTGGTTAGTTCCTTGTTGACGAAAAACGTGCGCTCGCGTCCCGGCACCACGGACACCAACTTGGGGAGCTTGTCCTCTTGAAAAATGTACGCCATGCTTCCTCCTGACTGAATGTAAGACGCCTCAGTGGGGACGATATGCGTTCCGCGCAACCTGGGCGTACGGGACGGCTGCAACCGTCGCGCGAATCGAAGCTTGCACGTGGCGCTCGACGGTTGGTTTTGACGACCCGCGTCCTTCTTCGCCCCAAACCACCGTGACTTCGGCGCCTATTTCACACTCCTGGCTATCCACCACGGCCAGCGAGATCATGGCGCGCTCATTGTAGGTGTAACCGGTATAGGTGGAAACCCCAACGATTCTGCCATTTTTCAAAACTTTATCGTAGGGCAGCGTCGCATAATTGGCCAGCGGCAAATCAATATACTTGGCGATATCGCCGCCCTGCTTGTACAAGGAACCAAAGACGCGCGCGATATCCTCGCCGTTCCAGACTAGCGTTACTTTTTTCCGCCTCTGGTTATTCACCATTTTTTCCAGGGCTGCTCGTCCCACAAATTCATGGTCGAATTTCACGAAGGGTCCGTAGCCGAGGTCGTAGGGCGTTAGATAATAATCGGTGATCTTGTCGGAGTAAAAGCTGCCGCCGAGGGAAGCCATGGCTTCATAGCTCTTTGTGCTCAGCCACTGTCTGTATCCCTTCATCTCTTCCCCTTTATAAATCGCGGGAAGAGGAGAAGGAATCCAACCCGATTCCAGGCAGGTAGTGGGATAGGCTCGGGACCCGACCTGGCGGATTCCATACTCTTGGCCAGCAGCCACAATTGCATTCCGCACTTCCTCACCGTGCTCCCAGGGACCAAACAATTCCCACCCGGGTTGTCCGACCATTCCGTGGCGCAAGGCGTGGACAGGGTGGCCCGCTATGCCAACAATTTCCATATTAAAAAAACGGATATCCGGCGCGGGTTTCCCCATGACCTTTTCCATGACCCGCAGAGCATGGGGACCTTGAATCTGGTACCGGAACGTCTTTCGCCGGCCTTGATTGACAAAGGACCGCTCATCGCGTTCCGCGGTGGCGTTATACCCGCGTGTTTCCAGATTATATTGCACCCAATTGTGAGCGGGCGGGCGGCCCACCAGGTTGAATTTATTTTCACCCAGATAAAATAGAATCGCGTCGCCGATCACATAGCCATCGTGGTTACAGGCAACAAATTGCTTGGCTTGATTCACTTTGAAATTCTTAAACGTATTGACGCCCAAATCGGAGAATACGCTGGCAGCGTCGGGGCCTTCCACGTAAAGATCGGTCATGTGGTGCGATTGGTCCAAAAGGGCGCAGGTTTCCTTCCAGGCGCGCTGTTCATCTCTCCAGTTGGAAAATTCGTGCCGCACCACCGGAAAGGCATAAGGCCCAATTTGCGAATTACGCAGCATTTCGACGGGATTCCCGGCGGCTTGTAACTTTTCTTCCAAGGTTTGGGGGGAATTTTGGGTCAAGCTTCCGTGACTCATCGCTGCTCCTATCCACACAACCAGGTTGGCCCAAAAATTATTGTGGGCTTTCCCGGTGATTTCGTTTCCACGTCAGCCGTGACACTGCCGCTCGAATGACGGTCGAATATGGCGCCGGGAATTGCGCCGCGCACAGCGACTCCTGCAGAAGTCAAGGCGCAACTTATACCAGGCGTTGTATTCCGTAAAATACATTCTTTGTACCCAAACCAGACTTTTGGGATATATTTGCCGGAGCGCTTTTATTTTATTGGGGTCCCTCTCATGGAACTGCGGCACCTCCGATATTTCCTTGCCGTCGCTGAAACACTGAACTTTTGCCGGGCCGCCGAGCGGTTGCATTTGAGCCAACCGCCGCTGAGCCAGCAAGTCCGGCATCTGGAAGCAGAGCTGGGCGCGAAGCTTTTCGATAGGACCAAGCGTCAAATCAAACTGACGCCTGCCGGCGAGGTCTTCGCCGTCAAGGCGCGCGCCATACTCGCTCAATGTGACGAGGCTACCAAGTTGGCGGCGCGCGCGGAGAGAGGTGAATTCGGTCACCTGCGGCTGGGCCTTTGGCAGCTTCCCGTCCCTCCGATTCAAACCCGGTTAATTATTGATTGCCTCAGAACCTTTGCGAAGCGAAGTCCGGACGTTCATTTGACTTTGCGGTCGCTGTTGCCGTCCGAGCAAATCAAAGCCGTAAAAGATGGCGACCTCGACGTAAGCATCGTTCGATTGCCCATTGGGTCCAGCAGCAAGGGGGTCACGATTGAAACCATGCTGCGAGAGCAGTTGGTGCTGGCCATGTCCGAGCACAACCCGCTGGCGCGTCACAAAACAGTGCCGCTTCGAGAACTTTCCAACCAGCGTTACATCATGTATGGGCGCGATGCGAATGCGGAATTCCACCACTTTGTTGCCAAAGCGTGCCGCAAGGAAGGTTTTAATCTCAAGATCGCCTATTTTCAGGACGACCTGTATTCGGTTTGGGCGCTGATCGGCGCTGGTTTGGGCGTGGCATTGGCGCCGGCTTCCTTGCAGGAGTTGCGTTTGCCTGGAATTGTGTTTCGAAAGTGCGCGCCGGCGCTTCCAGTAATGGAAATGGCGCTGGCCTATGTGCGCACGGATAAAATTTCTGTTGTGTCGCAATTCCTTGAAATTGCAAGGAAAGTGGCTAAAGCGTATCCGAACGCCAAATGAAGGTGTGCATCGCGGCCCGCGCGGAAGCTCCTTATGGCGCGGATTTTTTGTCCGAGACTAGATTTACCGGGAAGATTCCGCGAACGCTATTGCAAAGAAATATTTTGTCGGCGTGAATGAGATCATCCTTGGTAAGGATCGCCTCACATGCGTTGGAGCGTGTCTGCAAGATTCGCGCGCGAAACGTTCCAGGGAGCAGGCCGCAGGTAATCGCAGGTGTTCGCCAAACTCCGTTCTTCACTACGAACAGATTGTGTATCGTTCCCTCGGTCAGCTCACCTTTTTCGTTGAAGAATAATGCGTCATCGCAATTTGCTTTTCGAGCGGCGGCGAGTTCCTGGTCGTAAGCGCTACGATGGGTCGTCTTGTGATATAGAAAGCGATCCTGCGTCGAAACTTTTTGATCGGAAATTCGCGCCCGGCCGAATCGTTTGGCGCCGAGGCTGCTGTGCGAGATCTCAAACGTGGAATCCCTCGACAGTGTAATTCGCACTCTTTGCGGCGTGGTTTTCCAGTGCTGAGCCAATTCCCGAAGAGCCTTTCGGATGCGGTTCGCGGGAAAACGAAATCCGAAATATTCGGCGGAGTTCCGCATGCGCGTCATGTGGGCTCGGAGGAAACGGAAACGGGAATCCCAAAGCAGCGTTTCCAGAATTTCAAATTTTGGCTGTTTTTGCGTGAGAAATGCGGCTTTCCATGCGCATTCTTCCCACTCGACCGGCGCCGACGAATCGTAAGTGATGCCGCTCCCCACTCCCATCGTTCCATTCTGCCGGCGCAACACTGCTGTGCGAATCGCCACGCTGAATCGAGCGCGGCTGGGCGCGAAGAATCCTATCGCTCCGGTATATACCCCGCGCGGAGAATCTTCGAGACGCGCAATATGCTCCATCGCGCGTATTTTAGGAGCGCCGGTAACCGAACCCGACGGGAAGAGAGCGTGAATCACCGATTGAATGCTCCATCCTTTGACCAGCTGGCCCTCGATATCAGAAGTCATTTGCCACAGGGACGGATAACGCTCCACCGCGAAGAGCTTCGGAGTCTTGACGGATCCCGTACGACAAATGCGGCCCAAATCATTGCGCATGAGATCCACGATCATGGCGTTCTCCGCACGATTTTTTTCACTGGCGCGCAATGCAGCAGCGCAGGCGATGTCGTCTCCAAGCGTCAGCCCGCGCGCTGCAGTTCCCTTCATGGGCCTCACGGTAATGCGCCCCCGCTCGATCTGGAAAAAAAGTTCAGGGGAAAGAGAAACAATTTGCTCGGCACCCGTGTTCAAGAATGCCGCATAGGGTACAGGATGACGGGAAAACAGGTTCCCGAAAAGTTTCCAGGCACTTTGCGCCGTTTGGAAACGAACGCCAGTTGTGAAATTGATTTGATAGACTTCGCCATCTTGAATCAATTGCCGTATGGTCGCGAGTTTTTCAGAATATTCATGGTAGCCAATCAATAATTTAGGATGCTGCACCAGACTGTTCGCATGGTCTTCTGGAAACGGAGTTGTTTGCAGGACCGAGCAGTTTGCATACAAACCAAAATAAGAAAGCGGGCCCCGCGTTCGGTCGAGCAGTGGGTGCAGGCGCGGTTCCAAGGCGTAGCCTGCCTCATATCCAAGGAAGCCCGCTGCTTCCCCGCCCTGTTTCACATGCTGCTCAATCCGGGAAATTGATTTCTCAAGGGAATCAGGATCGTTGGCAATCAGCAGTTCGATCGGATCTTTGTAGAGCCGCCACGCAGATCCATCGCGAAAAATACCAAAGCCTGGCTGCGCGGCAAATTTCGAGACAACGCCAGGGAGTAATTCTTTTAATTTCGGCACATTACAAATTGTGTGGTAATTCTCGGCGGGGTTCAACTGATTTAGGTCCAGCGCGCCGGAACTTTTTACCATACTGCATTGCGATTCGTTCAACCGACACTCCACTGCTTCCGGCCGTACGCTGGGGCTGCATCGGTCCGTCTCTCTCACACGCGATCTTGGTGTAGCATCTGGATACTTGCAAGGCTACTGGGAGGACAAATGCGACACAAAATCGTGTTTGTGATTTTATCGTGGCTTTCCGCGTCGGCATTTCTTTTAGGTCCAGCGCTCGCGCAGGCGCAAGGCGGCGCCGCGCAAGCCGCATCCTGCAGGCCGTCGCCACAGGCGGCTGGCGCGCGCGCGCCGGGAATTCCGGGACAGGCGCAGCAAGTCGGGAATCAGGCGGCGCAGCAATCCCCTCGCGACTTGACCATCACGGCGATCCCCGGCGTGGTCGCTGCCGGCGGAAAGTGGACGAAAATCTGGCAGGCCGCCGGCAACAGCGCGGACGGCATTCTCCCTGAAAAAGATGGAAGCGTTCTGGTGGCGCAGGAAGACTACGACACTGTCCTCAAGATTGATGAAAACGGCAAGGCGTCCGCGGCCGTGGCGAATGCCAAAGGCATCGGCTCACTATCCATGGACCGGCAGGGCCGCCTCTACGGAGCGCACCGAACGGAAAGGCCCGGCTCGACCAAGCCGGACAAAGACTCGATCGTGAATGCCATCACACTGCTGATGCCAGAACGCCAGACGATAGCCGACCAGTGGGCCGACGGCACGCCGCTAACGGTGCGGCCAAACGATCTGCTCGCCGACGGTGCGGGCGGCGCGTATTTCACGGTGGGCTGCCTCTATTATGCCGGCCCGAAGGGTGTCACCGTTGTGGCGGACAACATCCGCACCAATGGAATCGCCTTCAGCCCGGACGACAAGATCCTCTACGTCACCAACGGCGGCACGCTCGTCGCGTTCGATGTGAAGGGACCTGGAATGCTCACGAACCGCCGCGATTTCGCGATGCTCTCACCGGGCAGCGTGGGCGACGGCACTGCCGTTGATTCAGAGGGACGACTATACGTAAGCTCCAACCCCGGGGTGCAGGTCTTTGACAAGACAGGAAAATATCTCGGCGTGATTCCGACGCCGCGCGACGTTATCAGCGTCGCCTTTGCAGGCCCCGACAAGAAGACGCTCTTTATCGTTGGCAGCGGCGCGGATGACGAGAACGGTCAGCCGATTCGTCAAGGCCCGCAGCAGACGGCGGCCACGATTTACAAGCTGCCGGTGATCGCGCAAGGATTGAAGGACCGCGCAAAATAACGCCGAGGACGCAGACCGAGTCAGGAGACAAGACGAATCAGATAAACCCAATGTGCATCGGGAAGCGGCCTAGGAGATTGTTCCGCAGAAAAGTTTCAACTCTGTTATCGAGAGGCAACCTAATTTTGGATCTTCCGAAGTCCCGGAGAGGCGGCACACGGTTAGCCATGTGTCGCCCCTCCGGGGCTCAGCCTACTGCGAATATGTATTCCCACCGCTCTCGCGGTGGGCTACGTTCTTTCGTCTCTGACGGGACTGGGCAAAATGTAACCCGTGATCCGCAATCCTGTGGGACAAACTCCTAGTCTGGACTTCTCACAACAATTCAAATACTTGCATTGGCAATCGAGCACATTGCGTTGGAAAGCCGGGTTTGGAGGCGCTGGCGTCCCGCCGGCGCCACCAAATCCGCAAATAGGGCGCCTTTAAGCGAAATCCAAATCGGGGTGGGTTTCGCTGTGAGAAATTCAGGCTAGTCGGTGACCCCATCTTCCCTCGCGGCTTGCCGGGCTCGTTTGTCGTTCGGGTACCAATAGTGGAGATGGCAATTCTCGCAGGCCTTGTCAATCCCGTCTATCGCGTGAAGCAGGGCATCTTTATCTTTCGCGTCAACCGCTTTCAGCGCCAGCGCGGCTGCGTCCTGAAGCCTGCGCGCGCGGCGGACGAAACTCGGCCGATCGGCGTCCACCAATCTCTGAACCTCCTCGGGTTCGTTTTCAATCTGAGGAGTCTTTGATCTATCCTCGGGCCGCGCGGCTTTGCGGCCCTCCATGGTCAGCAGATTGGGCGCTTCCATAAGGACGTAGAGATGATGCCGGACGCCTTCCCATTCCGCATCGGTCTTCGGCGCTTTTTCTCTGATCCCGTGCTCATCGGAGATCTCCTGGACCGACTCAAACACGAAATCTCCGCTGGGTTCCACCATGGAATCCATAATGTCCTTGATCGTGGCGGGCTGCAGGAGATCGGGCGCCTGCGGAATCGGCGGCGCCTTGGTGCCGCAGGCCGTCCCGCAAACAAGCGTAGTTGCGATAAGAATCCAAAAATAGATTCTCATGACTCTCCTTACTCTCTTGCCGGGGAATCCCCCACAAAATGCGCCTGCACCCACCGCGATAGTACTCCACACCATTGCGGAATTCACCTGCAGCAGTTGCCTCGGCGATTCAGGGCGCGGTGGGCTGGTAAATCGAATGGAGCTGTGGATGGATAATCGGCGACTGGCCTGATGGTACGACCTCAAACAAATTGGCGAAGACTCCCTTTCCCAGTGCGCAGGAAAGCGAGACTGCTCCATGCCGTCCTGTCGTCTTGTTCACTGGTTAAATGGTATTAACTGAAAAGAAAATTGCCGGTCCAAATTTCCTTAATTGCATTGACGGCACGTCTATTGCCGCATTATGTTGTTTTTGGCAATAGCTCGTTGGGTTTGGATCGGTTCACTGTCGAACCCTTCCCCAGCCAGTCCAATCCGTCAAGGGCGGTTCTGGATGAGCGTTAATCGGACAGATGATTGGCATCGCGGACTCTCCTGCATCATGTCACTTCCAACGACCTTGCTCCGGCAAATATCCAGACCCAATTCTAAAACACTTTCGAATTTTTCAGGGGGAACCACGTGGACATCGTGAAGCGCTCTTCGCAGGCCATCCGTATTTTTCTACTGCTGGTGATCACGCCGGCCGCCATGCTGGCGCAAACCAGCAACGGGACGATCGCCGGGTCCATCGTGGACCCGAGGGAAGCCGCCGTGCCGAAGGCCAGCGTCAAGGCGATCAGTCCTGAATTTGGCGCGCTACATGAGACGCAGACCGACTCCGCCGGCACCTACCGCCTGGAAAGCCTGCAACCGGGGATTTATACCGTGACGATCAGCGCGCCCGGCTTTGCCAACTTGCAAGTTTCCGATGTGGTTGTAAATGCTTCGCTCACGTCAACGGTCAATGGGAAGCTGACGCTTGCTGCGGCGCAGCAAACGATTGAGATTAATGCGCCAGCGTCGCAAGTGATTGACACGCAATCCGGGCAGTTGGGCGCGACGCTGAATTTTCAGGAAATTACACAGCTTCCTTACTTTAGTCTGAACCCTGCGGAATTGGCGTTTACGCTGCCGGGAGTTCACGATACGCCGCAGCAAGGCGTAGGCGCCGTTAATACAGCCTTCACTAATGGCGTTGAGTTCTCTGTGAACGGCACGCGTCCTCGCGCCAACAATTTCTTGATTGACGGGCAAGATGATAATGATTACGGAATCGCCGGACAGGCATATCAGCCAACCAACTATGGCGCGATTCAGGAAGTGACAATATTAACAAACGCCTACAGCGCTGAATTCGGCCGCGGTGGGGGATCGGTCACCAATTACATTTATAAGAGCGGAACGAATAATTTTCACGGCGATTTGTGGGAAATCAATCGCAATTCAGCTTTGGCGGCTATTCCAGCCGAGGCAGTCGTTGCCGGCCCTGTTACGAAAAATCCATTCGACAATGAAAATACGTTTGGATTCGACGTCGGGGGCCCAATCAAGAAGGACAAGCTTTTCTTTTTTGCAACTTCGCAATGGGATCGGGAACGCCTAGCCGCAACCGGCCCGGTATTTACCCTGCCCACAGCAGCCGGGATCGCCACTCTGAAAACAAATTTCGCGTCCAACCCCAATATTAACCTTTTCCTGAATGCGATTGGATCGCAGGTGGCTCCGGTGTCGGCGGTGACGGCAGGGCCACCGGCAGTTCTGCCTATCGCCACTGGGCTCAATGGCGCGTGCCCTTGCGTTGATTTTGGAAATTTCCAGGTACAGAATGTGGAAACCGCATCCAATGCCTATGACTGGAATGTCCGAATCGATTGGCAGGCGGGACAGAATGACACGTTGACGGGAAGTTACATACGTGACAATTCTTCCTTATCTCCGGACAATTTTGCGAACCCCAATGCCCTCCCGGGCTTCCAAACAAAACAAGGAGGACCATCCCAATTCCTGCGGACCCAGTGGCTTCATACCGTTTCCTCCAAGGTGGTCAACGAACTCCGCTTCTCCTTTTCGAGTTTTAATATTGGGTTCAATCCCACCCCAGCCACGCTCGCGAACCCATTGGCAACCATCCCGTTTATCCAATTTGGCAATGATATCAATTTCCCCTCCATCGGCATTGGTAACGCTTTTCCGCAAGGGAGCATTCACAAGCACTGGCAATTGCAGGAAGCCGTCTCCTATTCAGCCGGGCGGCACACCATCAAGGGCGGCGTAGATGTTACGTTTATAGATATTCGTGACACAATGGCGCTCAACACGCGCGGGGCGATTACGTATAACTTTGGAGGCGGATATACATCCCTCGGCAATTTCATTCTGGATGAAACAGGCACAGACCCTGGAACCTTTTCCAAGGGGTTCGGAAATCCAAACTTCACCACCAACGTAACCATGTATTCCCCTTTTGTACAGGACACCTGGAGGGTGCGGGATAATTTAACGTTCAATCTGGGCTTGCGTTATGAGTACTGGGGCGCGATGGCGAATACTTTGCAATATCCTGCGCTCGATGTCAGTTTGGGATTTGGAGTTCCGAATGCAACATTTCCAGGCTCGTTTTCTACCCCTCAAATTCCCGACAAGCGGAATTTTGCGCCTCGCATCAGCTTCGCGTATACGCCTCATTGGGGACGTTTCTTTTTCGGCGAGAACAAGACAGTACTTCGTGCCGGGTACGGAATATTTTATGACGGCTTGTTCTCTAACATCGTTGACAATACAGGTGAATCCCAGCCCAACACTCTGGGCGGCAGCATTGCTTCTCAGAGCGGTAAGGGGCAGGGACAAGCCTCCACTTTCCCAGGGATAAAAACCAGTCCAAATCCTTTGCTGACCCTATTTACAATGGCCAGCAATCTGCACAATCCGATGACGCAGCAATGGAATGTGGACTTGGAAAGAGAATTGCCGCTCGGACTGGTAATGACGATGGCCTATGTGGGTACCAGGGGAACACACCTCTTTGCCAATCAGGATTTCAACCCGCAAGTTCTTGGTTCCTTCACGAACCCCAATTTTGCCGAGATCAGTGTCCGCACAAATGCAGGAGACTCAAAATACGATTCCGCCCAACTGGAGGTCGAGCGAAAGCTCCGTAACGGCTTGCTCCTGCGGGCAGCCTACACGTATTCGAAGTTTTATGACGACACCTCCGAGGTTTTCACGACCACAGGGCAAAGTTCTTACGCTCAAGTGCTCACCAACCAGCGCTCGGATTGGGGGCCTTCGGCATTCGATCAACGCAACCGATTCACGCTCGCTTATATATGGAAGATTCCCTATTTCAAGCACAATACCCTGCTTAGCGCGTTGACGGATCAGTGGGAGTGGTCCGGCATCTCGACGATAGAATCGGGGACGCCAAATACCGTCTCCGCCGGATTCGACAGTATCGGCAACGGGCACCCAAATGCGCGTCCCGACTTGTCCAATCCAGCCGCGCCGTTTAATTCCTTGGGAATTGACGGATCGAATAGTTTCGCTGGGTTTACGACTACGCCGGGGACTTATTTTGACTTCTATTGTTCCGTGACCACGTTTGGGCCGTGCCCTTCACAACCCGTCACCGCGTACCATTTCGTGGTTCGGACAAATGGCAATACCGGGAATGTGGGACGCAACTCACAGTTCGGTCCGGGACAAATGTACTTCGATACGGCCATCCAACGCGATTTCCCGATTCATTTTTGGAAGCTTGATAACCAAGCACTGCAATTCCGGATAGATCTGTTCAACGCTTTTAACCATCCAAACCTGTTCACACCGTCCTACAATATGTCCGATGCGAATTTTAACAATACGGCCATCACCATACACGGCGGACGCCAGATCAAGCTCTGGCTCAAGTACACGTTTTAGTGCGCGGGATTTGGTAGGACAGGCCTCAGCCTGTCTGGGTTAGAGTCGCGACCAACACATACGAAAAGCAGACAGCCTGAAGCCTGTCCTACTGGGCTCGCGAAACGATGGAACGCTATCGGCTCGCCGCCACCATCGCAATGGCGGGTTCAAGCCCCTTCATCATGGCCGCGAATCCTGGCAGATCGAGCGATTGCGGGCCGTCGGACAGGGCGCGCTCGGGGCACGGATGCACTTCGATAATCAGGCCGTCGGCGCCGATGGCGACTGCGGCGCGCGCGGCTGCGGGCACCAGGCTTCTGCGTCCCGTGGCGTGCGATGGATCCACCACGACCGGCAAATGGGAAAGTTCCTTGGCCAGGGCCACGCCCGCGAGGTCGAGCGTGTTTCTCAGCTCGGCGTCAAACGTTTTGATTCCCCGCTCGCACAACACCACGTTGGGATTTCCGCCGGAAAGCAAATACTCGGCGGCCAGCAGCCATTCCTTGATCGTCGCCGAAGGGCCGCGCTTCAGAAGGACCGGGCGGGGAACCTGCGCGAGCCGCCGCAGCAGAGGATAATTCTGCATGTTGCGCGCGCCAACCTGCATCATGTCCGCGTATTCCACGACGGCGTCCAGGTCTTCGACGCCCATGACTTCGGTCACAATGGGCAGGCCGGTTTCCTCGCTGGCTTCCTTCAAAATCTTCAGGCCTTCCACACCAAGGCCCTGAAAATCGTAGGGGGAAGTGCGCGGCTTGTACGCGCCGCCGCGTAGGATGTGCGCGCCGGCGGTTTTCACTCCGCGCGCGGTTTCCATTAATTGTTCGCGCGACTCGACCGAACACGGCCCGGCCATCACGATGAGTTCCGGCCCGCCGATCTTCACGCCCTTCACGTCCACGATGGTGCGCTTGGGCTGAAGCTCCAGGCTGACCAGCGTGAACGGCTGCGAAATGATGATGATATCGTCCACGCCCGGGGCCACGCGCAGGGCTTCCACTTCGCTGCGGCGGCCGCGGCTCTTGCCGACCACGCCGACCACGGTTCGCTCAGCGCCCTCAATCAGGTGAGGTAGAAATCCGCACTCTTTTATTCTGTCCATGACGTGTTGGATTTGCTCCTTGGTTGCTGCGGCTGACATGTTGACGATCATTGCGGATCTCCTTATGCGATTCTTAGTGCGAATCTTTGAAAGTGCAGACATAAAAAAAGCCGCGAACCCTGTGGGTACTCGCGGCCAGTATCGGGAATCTTTTCGCGCTGTCTGGTTCTGAGCTCTAGCTTGACGCACGCGCGATCCGCCCCTGGCCGCTCCCCACCCATGGGAAGCGGTACGTAAAGGCGAACCAATAATAATGGCGCGTGTTCATGGTTGTGATAACTTTCTGAACCTGACTTGCTTTGCCGATGCTACGCAGAAAGGGCCCCAATGTCAAGGTTTTGATGTGGGGGTACGGCAGGGTCAAAGGCTTTGACACAAAGGTCACGGAGAGCACAGTGGACACAGAGAAAAAAAAGAGAAGAGAGAATTCAGGATGGGAAAGTCCAAAACAAGGAACCGTCATTCGGCATTCGCTAATCTGAAATCGGTATTCTCTGTGTTAAGTATCTGCTTTTTTGGTTTACGTTTTGCGGGTTACGCGCTCATCCCGCGCTTCACGTCTTCGCTCAAGACGATCGCCTCGGCCACTTCTTTCATGGATTTGCGCCGCTGGCGGCTCTGCCGCTGAATGGTGAGGTAGGCCTCTTCTTCGGTAAGTTTCAGCTCGCGCTGCAAAATTCCCTTGGCGCGCTCGACGAGTTTCCTGGTCTCCAGTTTTTCCGAGAGATGAACATTTTCGCTTTCGAGCCGGGCCATTTCGATTTCCGCGCCCACCAGGAATCCGATGGTCGAAATTAATTTAATTTCGCGCTCCGAATATTCGTGCGGTTCGCGATTCTGCAGATTGATGACGCCCACGATTCGCCCGCGGCACAAAACGGGGACGGACAAGAACGCTTCAAATTTATCTTCCGGCAAATCCTTGAATAGTTGAAAACGCGGATCCTGCGAGGCGTTCAGCGCCACGGCCACCGGCTTGCCGTGCTCTGCCACCCATCCTGTGATTCCCTGCCCCAGTCGTAATTTCAAACGATCCACTACATCGGGATGCGCATTCTTGGAGGCGCGTAAAATCAGGTCGCCCTCCTCCAGCGCGTAGAGGAAGCAGGAGTCGCAGCTCACCACGGACGCGGCGAATTCCACAATGTGCGACAGAACTTCCTGTAGCGGATCTGCCGAGGCCATACGGCTGGCCATTTTGTGCAGGAAATCTACTTCCGGGTGTTCGTCGCCCATGGTTGCTTTGGTGAGTTCGGTCGTCACAGGACAAGGCTAAGGGCGCAAGCTGCGGGTGTCCAATTCTTACTATGGATGCGAACGATAAGCCTTTGCTTGTTGTCACGCCACGTTCACAAACGGAACATTCCGCCAGTTGCACCGATTTCAAGTTCGGCAGCTTGTGGAATACCTCTAATGGGTGTGAATTTGGGTGCCGCTCCCCTCGCGGGGTTTAAGGGTGCGGAGTTTCGTTACGTTCGATTCGCTTTTTCTTCAGAATTTCGGCGCTCTGCTGCGAAGCTTCCATGACCAGTAAGCCCATCTTGGGGTGTGTGGGCTCGAGGTCCACGCCGATTCCAAATTCACGCAATCTCTCGGAGGTGGCAGGCCCAATGGATGCGACTGCCAGGCGTGAAAATGCGCGGTGCAAGGCGTCTTTTTGATTCATTTCCGCGGCAATTTGGAAAAGATGATTCACCTGCATCCCCGTCGTAAATAGCGTTACGTCAATTTCGCCGCGTGCGATGGCGGAGATTGCCGCGCGCAGGGGGTCAACGTCTTCCGGCAGGGCCCATTCATACACAGGCACAGGAGTGACGCGCGCGCCGCGCTCTGTAAGGCCGGCGATCAATTCCGGGGCGGAAACACCATATTCCTGCACGGCGACACGGCGTCCCTGCAGCGGCACGCTGAATGAATTTTCGTCCAGGGCGCGCAACACCTCGCGCCAGGTGTTTGGCTCCGGCGCGGTGAGAGTGATCGGAACATTCCACTCCCGCAGGACTACCACCGGCTTCGGCCCGCGCACGACGATCGCCACCTTGCGCAATTCCACCAGATATTGATCGAGCGGATAAATCGTCTCTGCCACACGCGCCAGCGCGCGCGCGCCAACTCCGGTCAGAAATATGACCACGTCAAACGCGCCCTCTGCAAGATGGCGCGTGAATGCCAGGGCTTCCGTGTTGGTTTCCAGGGGAATTTCCCGCATGGACGGCGCAACGGTGGCCTGGCCGCCGTACGCCGAGATCAGCTTGGCCATTTCCGCGCTGCGCCGGCTCTCGAGGGAGAGCACGCGCAGGCCACCGAAATTTATTTTGGGCTCACCGTTTTCCATGGACGCCATGATGACGCGTTTGATGGATTTCCGCTACACAGAACAAACATTACAGTGAGCTTTGAACCTCACGTCGAAACTGACGCGCCCGCCTCTCGATGGAAGCTGCGGCCCTTGCGTTCTTTCCCCAGGGCGATCGTTACGATGAGCACGGCGATGGTGACAATTTCAAATCCTGCCAGGGCCCACTGGTAGCCCACGTGTTCCCGCAACATAAATTCCGCGGTATTGGTTGGCGCGGCGATGAGAATCCCCAGCTGATAGGCCAGCCCGGGAACGAGTCCGCGCGTTTCGTCCGCGGAGAGCTCACTCAGGTGGACGGGGATCACTCCCCATGCGCCTTGCACGCCAGCCTGCATCAGGAAAGAGCCAATGGCCAGCACAGCGAGCGACGTTCCAAACGCCCAGAGCGGAATCACCAGCAAGGCCAGCGACATCGCCGCGATCATTGTGACTCTTCTACCCAGCTTGTCCGAGAGTTGACCGAAGACAATGGCGCCGGTAATGGCTCCGATATTGTAAAGGATGGCCATGTAGGATTGCATGGCGGGCGCCAGCTTGTGCACGGTGCCAAGGAAGTCGGGATACAGGTCCTGCGTGCCGTGCGAAAGGAACATCATGAACGTCATCAGCAATACGAGATAGGCGAAACTTTTCCACTGCCTGGCAACGATCTTGAGTACTGCGCCGGTAGAGGGCGCGCGATGCTGTTTCCACGCTTCCGACTCCGGCACACGGGCGGCGATGTAAAACGCCAGCAAAGCAGGCAAGCCGCCCAGCCAGAACATCGGCCGCCAGCCCCAGGTGGGCAGAACAAAACGCGCCACCACAGCCGCCAGGATGTATCCAGTCGAGTAGCCGCTCTGCAATATTCCGGAAAGAATCCCGCGCCACCGAGCCGGGACCGATTCCATGGCCAGCGAAGCTCCGATGCCCCACTCGCCGCCCATGCCAATGCCATACAGAGCGCGCATGACCAGGAAAAAAGTCAGGTTCGGCGAAAACCCGCAAGCCAGTTCGACCACGGAAAAGAAAACTACATTGACCATCAAGGGAATACGCCGGCCATAGCGGTCGGTCATCAGGCCGAAGATCAGGGCGCCAACGGGGCGCATGACCAACGTCACGAATAAGGACGCGATGATTGCTTTCTTTCCGACGTGAAAATCAGCGGCAAGCTTGTCGATCAAGAAAACAACGACGAAGAAATCAAATGCGTCCAGAGTCCATCCCAAAAACGATGCTGCCACGGCGTGAAACTGGCCTGAGCCCGATAGTCCGGGCACACCGCTGTCGCGGTCTTTGTTAAACACGGTTAAACACCCATTCCTTCCACTGGTTCGGCTGTCACGCGTTCGGCAATATCGCGGTACAGCAGCATGGCACAAATTGTGGCGAGTCCGAGCAACGCGATTCCGGCGCCGGTTTGGCCGAAGCACAATTTCCCAATTCCAAACAGCGCAGCATACACCATGGCGGACCCAAATGCCCACGCCAGTAAATTTTTTCCAAGGTCTCGGGTTTCGGGAGTTTCTGGAGCGAGCGCGGCGATGCGCCGCCACCCGGCGGCGTGCGGGCGAACCTTGCGGTAAAACCGCAGGAGAACGTCGTCGGGTTCAGCTGGAGTTAACAGCGTGACCAGAACCCAAACTACGGTGGTGATCGCGGTCGTGGTCAGAGTTGTTTTCGCAAATACAACAGGCACACTGCCGGCAAAGAAAGACCAGCGGTGCTGAATGAGAGTCATGGCCAGCGCCGTGGCCATCGCGGAAATTTCGCTCCACGCATTGATTCGCCACCAATACCAGCGCAGCAGATAAACACCGCCTGTTCCCGCGCCAACTTCGAGCACCGCTTCCCAACCCTGGCTGATGGTCGCCAGTTGCGCCGACACATAGGCGGACGCCGCCACTAGCAACAGCGTCGCGATGCGCGAAATATTCACGTAGTGTTTTTCGTTGGCGTTCCGCCGAATAAATCTGCGGTAAAAATCCTCGACCAGATAAGAGCTTCCCCAGTTGAGCTGCGTGGCGATGGTGGACATGAACGCAGCCATGAATCCGGCGATCAAAATTCCGCGCAGCGCATGGGGCATGTGCGAAGTGGCGACCATCATGTAGCCGGTTTCCGGATGCTGCAAACCGGGATACAGCGCGGCGGCGGCCAGCGCCGTCAAGATCCACGGCCAGGGACGCACGGCGTAGTGCGCGATGTTGAACCAAAGGACCGAGAGCAACCCGTGCCGCTCATCGCGGGCGCTGAAAATCCGCTGCGCGATGTAGCCACCGCCACCCGGCTCCGATCCCGGATACCAAAACGCCCACCACTGCACGCCCAAGTGCACCAGAAACGTGAGAACCGGGAGCGTCCACAGGGCTTCGGTAGTGAACCCGCGCGAAAAATCGGGAAACATCGCGGTGATATCGGCGGCTCTGGGTCCCGCGGCGATTCGCATATTCGCGAGCGTTGCGAGCATGGCGCGCATTCCGCCTGCGGCTTTCACTCCGTAGTAGGCCACGGCAATCACGATGGACATTTTTAATACAAACTGAAAAAGGTCCGTCCACAAGACACCCCACAAACCGCCGAGTGAGACATAAAATCCGGTGAACGGAATGAGGAAGAAAATACAAATCGCCAGGCTGACACTTTCGCTTTTGCCCAGCGCCGATCCCACGATGCTGGTCATGGCCTTGGTCACCCAGCCCAGGATCAAGCAATTCATCAGCAATCCCAGGTACACGGCGCGAAAACCGCGCAGGAATGCCGCGGGCTTTCCGGTGTAACGCATCTCCGCGAACTGCACGTCGGTGAGCAGCCCGGAACGCCGCCACAAACGCGCGAACAAAAATACGGTCATCATTCCCGACGGCAGAAAGCTCCACCACAACCAGTTTCCCGCGATGCCCTGCGTGTACACCAGGCCCGTCACCACCAGCGGCGTATCCGCCGCGAATGTCGTGGCGACCATGGACGTTCCGGCCAGCCACCACGCCACTTGCCGCCCCGACACAAAATATTCTTCGGTGTTTCGGCTCGAGCGCCGCCGGAAATAAATTCCCAGCGCTAGCATCAGCAGCAAGTATCCGGCGATCACGGCCCAGTCGAGTAGCGTCAGCGTCATGAATTGTCCGGTGGTTCTCAATCCAACTGTTTTGCAGGAATCGGCTGTTAAGTGTCGTAAGAAGGGGGCGAAGTGTCAAACGAAAACCGGTGGGAGCTCGCGCCAAGACAACAGATCTTTTTCATGATGACGTTGATCGTCCATGAACATCGTGGAGTACAATGCCAGCCGCAATAATATTTCATTGAGAGCGCGGCGTACGTGAGGCCCAGCGCTCTGCGAGGCGCGAGACTGCATGACATTTCAAGAACGATCGGTTGCTTCTCCCCATGTCGTCAATATTGACGATTTACGCCGCCGCGCGAAATGCCGCCTTCCAAGAGCAGTGTTTGATTATTTGGACGGTGGCGCGGAAGCCGAATCGTCGCTGCGTGAGAATTGCCGCGCCTATGAAGCAGTAATGTTTCGTCCGCGGAATGCGATTGCCGTGCCGCGGTGTGACACACGCACGCATATTTTAGGCGCCGACCTTTCATTCCCGGCAATCATTGCGCCGGTGGGTTACAGCCGGCTGATGCATGCCGGTGGCGAACGCGCCGTGGCCAGCGCAGCGGGCAAGGCCGGTACAGCGTTTTGCCTTTCCACTATTTCCGGCTACTCGATCGAGGACGTACGCGCGGCAACGCCGGGTCCGATGTGGTACCAGCTGTATCTGGTGGGCGGCCGGTCCGCTGCCGAAGCAGCATTGGGGCGCGCGCAAAAAGCCGGGTTTTCCGTGCTAGCCGTCACCATTGATACAGGCGCGGCAGGAATGCGCGAGCGCGATATTCGCAGCGGCACAGCGCAACTCATGAGCCGAAAGCTGGGGGCAATGCTTCCGTTTCTTCCAAACATTTTTGCGCATCCGCGTTGGCTTGCCGCTTTCCTGGCGGATGGCGGCTTGCACAAGCTTCCGAATATCGTGCTGCCCGGAAAGGGCCCGATGGAACTAATCAATGTGGCCGCGGCGCTGGCGGAATCGGTGGTCACCTGGGAGGATTTCAAGTGGCTGCGCGGAGCGTGGCCGGGACCCATCATCGTAAAAGGCGTTCTGACGGGGGACGATGCGCGCCGCTCGATGGATATTGGAGCTGCTGGCGTCATCGTTTCCAATCATGGAGGCCGTCAGCTGGATGGCGTGTCGGCGACGCTGCGAGCGCTGCCGGAAATTGTGCGCGTGGTGAACGGGCAGATCGAAGTCCTGATGGATGGCGGGATACGTCGCGGCGCGGATATCGCCAAAGCGATGTGCATGGGCGCGCGAGCCGTGCTGATCGGGCGCGCGTACGCCTACGGATTGGCCGCCGCAGGCGAAGCGGGCGTTTCCAGAGCCATCGCCATCCTGCGCGCCGATTTTGAACGCACCTTGAAGCTGCTGGGCTGCGCCTCGGTCAGCGAGCTGGATCGCTCCTACGTGGACGTTCCCACGCACTGGCCAACATAGCTCTCATCTAACAACTTCAAATTTATGGGGGTTCCACGATTCACGAACTACGAATCACGATTCACTTCCGAAAAGAGGAAAAGGCTCCGGGTTCGTCAGGGGGTTGCGAACCCGGAGCCTGGGGGTTGTAACAGAGGCAGGGCCGGAATAAACTCGTTTTAGAATTCCGCTAAGCAGCCGGACCCACAACCAGGCGGCATAGCTTGTAAAGTTCCTCGTACGTAAAAAACAGGCTTCCGGTGGGTATTCCTTCATCCTGCATCCGGCCAAGACCGGAATACTCGCAGATGATCCGAAGTTGATCTCTTGGCAAGCCGAGCAGGAAGGCCGCCCGGTTCTCATCAATGATCTCTTTTCGCAACGACGAATTCATAAAAATTGCCTCACGAAACTGCCCGTTCGTCAGTTCTAGTTCATAACCAGGCTGGCCCAGTTATCTTGCTCGACCGCCAAAATCATGGGCTTATAAATGTCAATGTCCCAGGTTTCTCCGACGCGAAAACGGATGGTGCCTTCCGTTTCCCCCAGGATGATTCCCCGCAGCGGCACACGCAAATCACCAGTTGCTACTTGCAAGACCACTGCCTGTCCCACCCACGATGCATAAGCGCTTGGCATATCGTTGACCCCCTCAGGTCTTTCGTGCATTCCCTCGAACACTTGTCATTTTCCATTTCCAATGAGATCGCAACAATGGTACGGAGGCCTTAATTTCATAGGAGAAAAGTACTGTTAGCAGTTGCGTCACAAAATTGCTGCACCCTAACTGGACCTGAATGGTTCAGTACTCAGGTACCTGTCCTCTAGCCCCTGCGCTTCATTGCCGCCGCCCTGCCCGGCGCCCACAATTGCTTTCATGAACGCTCTTCATGGTTACGAACAAGGGCCGGAACTAAACCCTGCGCGGCATTCCGACTGCGACCTACGCACGCGGAGGA
>Ga0207041_1047_pt1 | contig 24267 bp, 15 predicted proteins | sample Alteio_BWMinCont_73_FD_153311 | JGI IMG/M metagenome (GOLD analysis project Ga0207041, IMG submission 153311) | Enriched cells from forest soil in Barre Woods Harvard Forest LTER site, Petersham, Massachusetts, United States -... | ecosystem: Environmental > Terrestrial > Soil > Temperate forest >... | reverse complement strand
TGTGTATGCCTCTACACAAGGTACACTTAGCGTTCGTGATGAACTCGCCGCCGTATTCGATCTTCCTAAATCAAAGGTTCGTGTTATCACCGAATACATGGGTGGAGGCTTCGGCGCGAAGTTCGGCGCTAGCAATCCCGGTGTATGTGCAACATACCTCTCAAAAAAAGCCGGAGTTCCTGTGCGCATGTTCGCAGACCGCAAGGAAGAACATTGGGGATACGGCAACCGTCCCGACGCACACATGCACATCAAGATTGGGGCTTCCAAAGATGGCAAGCTGCAAGCCATGGAGCAATTCAGCTATGGAACGGCCGGGGTTGGTACTGGGGCCGGTTCAGCTGGGCCGCTCAGCAACATGTATGAATGCCCGAACAAACGTTCACGTGAACTCGATGTTTTCATGAATGCGGGGCCGGCTACATCCATGCGTGCTCCCGGACATCCGCAAGGCGTCTTCGCACTCGAGCAGGCAATGGACGAGCTCGCTGAGAAACTCGCCATGGACCCACTGCAACTACGTGAACTGAATGACAAGAACGAATCGCGACGCGCCGAGAGACGTATCGGGGCGGAGAAATTCGAGTGGTCCAAGAAATGGCGCAAACCGAACAGCGATGAAGGCCCGGTCAAGCGTGGAGTAGGTTTCGCGCAATCCGTTTGGTATCGGATCATCAATATGGATTCCGCCTGCGATGTCCGCATTGGCCAGGATGGCTCAGTGGAAGCTCTCAGCGCGGTGCAAGACATAGGCGGTGGTATCCGTACGGTTGTTGCCATGGTGGTGGCTGAGGAACTCGCCTTGCAACCGAAGGACATCACCATCAAGATCGGTGACACCAACTCGCCTCCGGGCCCCGGCAGCGGCGGCAGTTTGACCACCGGTTCCATCACTCCTGCCGTGCGTAATGCTGCTTACAAGGCCAAGCTTCAGTTCCTCGACGAGATCGCACCTGCCCTTGACGCGAAATCCGGAAATGAGTTGGCCTGTTCTGACGGCAAAGTGGTCAACATTTCGACCAAGAAGAGCATGAGCTTCAAAGCAGCCTGCGCCAAACTGAAAAAAGAAGTGGTCGTTGGTCACGCACAACGCACACCTGAATACGGAGACCGGCCAGCGGGGCGTATCCAACTCGGCGGCGTTCAGTTCTGTGAAGTCGCAGTGGACACCGAAACTGGCGTCATCAAAGTGGAGCATGTAGTCGCGGTGCATGATTGCGCGCGGCCCATGAACATCCTGACTCTCGAGAGCCAGGTCAACGGAGGCATCCTGCAAGGCATCTCGTATGCGCTCTTCGAAGACCGCCGTATGGATAAATACACCGGCATGATGGTGAACCCAAACTTGGAACAGTACAAGATACTCGGTGCCAAAGAGACACCGCACATCGACGTGTATTTTGTGGAAGAGCACCTCGGGCGTAGCAGCACAGACGCCGGAGGTATCGGTGAACCTGCCAAAGTGCCGACGGCTGCAGCAGTTGCCAATGCTGTTTACAACGCAACTGGTACTCGATTGCGTGAGATCCCAATGACCCCCAAGCGCGTTCTCGCCGCTTTAGGAAAATACCAACCTACTCTTGAGACCGCCAGTGTGCGGGAAGCTATGCAACAGATCGGAGGCGAAATATGATCGTCCGCTTTGATTGGGTGGACGCCAAGTCCATTGAAGATGCCGTCGGCCAGCTTGGCCGAGGTAAACGCGTGCTGCTCAAGGCCGGTGGTGTGGATGTGATGGACCGCCTCAAGGAAGATCTGGTGAATCCAGACCGCATCATCAACCTCCATACGGTTGCTGGTCTGCATGCGATCGAGACCCCTGCGGATGGAAGCATGCGTATCGGCAGCATGGTCACGCTCTCAAGGCTCGATACCACACCTGCAGTGCGCTTAAAATTTCCCGCGCTTTCTGATTCCGCCGGACACGCCGCCACGCCGAACATCCGCAACATGGCCACTCTCGGTGGAAATTTGTTACAGCGTCCACGTTGCTGGTACTTCCGTGCACATGATGTCCATTGCCTGAAGAAAGGCGGCGGACACTGCTACGCGCAAGACGGTGAGAACGATTATCACGCTATCTTCAACAACCGCGTCTGCGCGATTGTGCATCCCTCGGCCACCGCTACGGCGCTCGTCGCACTCGGTGCCAGCATCGACTTGGTCAGCCCGCGCGGTTCACGCAATGTGCCGCTCGAGAAGTTCTTCACACATGAGGACATTCACAAAGAAAACACTTTGCTTCCCGATGAACTGTTGACCTATGTGAATATTCCCGCTCAACTCGCAGGCAGCGTGAATGCTTACATCAAGCAGGGCGAAAAAGAATCACAGGATTGGCCCATCGCCGAGGTCGCGGTGAATCTTGAGATGTCCGGTAACACGGTGAAATCTGCGCACATTATTCTTGGCGCAGCCGCTGCTGTGCCATACCGTTCGAAAGCAGCTGAATTGGCGATCACCGGAAAAACTCTGAATGAAGAGAATGCCCGCATCGCTGCTAAAGCCAGCATGCAACACGCTGAACCCATGGCGCATAACGGATTCAAGATACCTGTATTCGAAGCCATCGTGCGCCGTACATTGATGAAAGTTGTCAATGGCTAGGCGTTGTTAACCGGAAACTGCCTTAATGCGCGAATACATGGATGAACCCGTTCCGCCGCACGTCGCTGAGGCCAAGCTGGTCTGCCTCAACCTGCGCACTAAGAACGCGTTCGGCGCGAATGTTGGCTATTTGCCATGGCAGACGGGTGAATCCGGTACTGGAACATATTGGTGCCTGAAAACGATGCAGACCGCAGGGCCGGATGATGGGTTGGTGCATCCGCAAGAATGTAAATCGTCACGTAGTTGTTATAAGTGCCAAGAGGAGTAATTGATGAATGTAATTCGTGTTTGATTTCGGTTTTGTTCTAACCTCGGAACATGAAACTCTGAAACATGGAAACTTTGCTCTATACTCATCGGGCATGGTCCCAGAATTACGCAAACAATTCAACGCACAGTTTTCGATGGAAAAGTACCGCGAGTTTCTGCGCCGAATGGATCAGCGTTGCGGTACTGAGATCCACTTCCGCGTCAGCGAGACGCCATGTTTCTTTCCGTCAGAACTTGCCTCGAAACTAACACTCTACGGCAATGAACTGGTTGAACAATTGCTCGGCAATCCTGCATATCGCAAAGCTTCGGATGCAGCCATCCCAAAAGATTGGAATGTACCGAGTGAAACCGCTGACCCCATGTGGATGTGCGTGGACTTCGGCCTCGTCCGCGAACCTGATGGCACCATCGAACCGAAACTCGTGGAGTTACAGGCTTTTCCATCACTCTATGCCTATCAACCGCAGCTCGCAGAAGAGTTCATCGAATATTACAATCTATCATCCACGCTGACGCCATTCCTCGATGGACTTGAAACGCTGTCATACACCAAGCTGCTCGAGCGCGCGATCGTCGCCGGACATTCGCGCGAGAACGTCGTTCTTCTCGAAATCGATCCGGTTGAACAGAAAACTCTACCGGATTTCCTGCTTACCCAACGGATGCTTGACATCCCTATCGTCAATCTGCGGAATGTGACCAAAGAAGGCCGTCGCATCTTCTATAAAATTAATGGCAAACATACTCACATTGCGCGAATTTACAACCGCTGCATTGTGGATGAGCTAATAAAAAAGCAGATAACGCCGCCCTTTGACTATCGTGATGAACTCGACGTTGAGTGGGCTGGGCATCCCAACTGGTACTACCGTATCTCAAAGTTCTCCATTCCGTGGCTGAAACACAAATGTGTGCCGCGCACCTGGTACCTTGACCAGTTGTATACAGGCAAACTGGAGACTCTTGAGTTGCCGCTTGCTCGTGAAGAATTGTTGCTCAAGCCACTCTACTCATTCGCCGGTGCAGGCATCGTTTTCGCACCAGACGATGCGCAACTCAATGCTATCCCCGTCACCGCGCGCCACGATTACATTTTGCAAGAGCGTGTTCACTTCACTCCGGTGATCGAGACACCGCACGGGCTTACTCAGGCCGAAATCCGCGTGATGTATGTGTGGCTTCCCGGCGAGAAGATGAAACCTGTGCTGCTGCTCGTCCGCATGGGACGAGGTAAGATGATGGGCGTTGACCACAACCGCAATCTGGAGTGGGTGGGCGGAAGTGTAGGGCTGATGGATACACAAAAGTGAGGCGAGGGATGAAATTCAATCGAACCATACTTGCAATCATGTCATTAACAGTCTTGTTCTGTTGCCTCGAACATGCTCAAGTCACGCAGAGCTTACCCCCAAAACCCCAATACGAGATCTACGCCATCCGTTACGCTTCTATTCCTGAATTCCCCGTCTCTGCTCTGATTAAAGGAGCCGACCCGGCACGCAAGCTCGATATCGCCATGACCGTGTGGCTCATCAAGGGAAATGGCAAGGTTATTCTTTTTGACAGTGGTTTCTATCGTGATCAATTCTTCAAAAACTGGAAGGTACTCGACTTCGCTAAACCAGCAGAATACTTGGCACAAGTAGGTCTGAAACCTGAAGATGTGACCGACGTGATCATCAGCCATATGCACTGGGACCACGCAGATGGTATGGACCTCTTTCCCAAAGCAAAGGTCTGGCTTCAGAAAGATGAGTACATCTATTACACCGGGGAAGCGTGGCAAAACCCACGAACGCATGGCGGCATCGAGAAAGACGATGTACAGGCGCTATTGAACATCAACTTCGAAGGTCGTGTGAACTTTGTGAATGGTGACGCGCAAGAGATCATGCCCGGCATCACGGCTTACATCGGCGGAAAACATACCTATCAATCGCAGTTCATCGGCGTGAACACAAAGCAGGGAACCGTTATCCTGGCCAGTGACAACATGTATTTGTACGAGAACCTTGAAAAACATGTACCCATCGCTCAAACACTTGATGCCGATTCAAACTTGCGGGCACAGGACCGCATGAAACAACTCGCTGTTTCACCCAAATTCATCATCCCAGGGCACGACCCAGATGTATTCAACCGTTTCCCCAAGGTCACTGACAGAGTCGTGAAGATCGAATAACGTAGGCTCCGTTCCTCGTCTACTCAATTGAAATATTGCATAGGTTCCTTTCCGCGAGTATCCTTTTCGCGCCATGAAAAAACTCATTGTCCTGCTCGCCCTCTGTGTCTCATCTTTTGCGCAGAAGTTCACCATCGACCAAGTGATGTCTTCGCCGTTCCCAAATCAACTGGTTGCTGCGAAGAAAGCCGCGCGTGTTGTATGGGTCCTCAATGATCACGGCGCCTCCAACCTTTGGATCGCCGAAGGTCCGGATTGGCGGGGCCATCAACTCACCAGTTATCACGGTGACAACGGTATGCCGCTCGCTGCGGTCGCCATCACTCCGGATGGCAAGACCATTCTCTTCGCCCGCGGCAGTGAGACCAACGGCGAAGGACTCATTGCGAACCCCACCACTCAAGTCAAGCAACCCAAGCAACAGGTCTGGGCTGTGGATGTGGACAAGGAAGATTCGAACGGCGAGCGCATTCCGCGCCTCATCGGAGAGATGGGATGCGGGTTTGAAGGCTGTGAGGACATCAAGATATCGCCCGATGGTTTGTCTGTGCTCTGGACCGCAAAACACAAGATCTGGATCGCATCCGTAGATGGTTCCAAGCCTGTTCGTGAACTCAACCAAATTCGCGGTGACAACGCGCAAGCACAGTGGTCGCCTGATGGCAAACACATTGCTTTCGTTACGGACCGTGGCGACCATAGCTTCATTGCCGTTTATGATTTCGAGCCGGAGCGTGTTCGTTACGTTGCACCGTCAGTAGATCGTGATGAGCTTCCGCGCTGGTCACCGGATGGCAAACAATTATTATTCATACGCCACAACGGAGCAGAACAGCGGGTCACGCTCATTCCACTTCATCCGGATCCGTGGAGCATCTATGTATCAGACGATGCTGCCACTGCCGAGCACCCAAATGCCCGTGAAATTTGGCGCAGCACCAACACTTTGGCTGGATCATTGCCCTGGCATGTTGAAGAGTGTCTCCACTTCATGGCTGGCGGCATCATCGTATTCAACAGTGAAGAAGATGGACGCAGCCATCTTTATTCCATCTCTGCCAGCGCCAGCGCCGCGAAAAAAGATAAAACTACATTGCTCACGCCGGGTGAATTCGATGTTGAAGAATCGACAGCAAGCGCTGATGACACCGAAGTTATCTACACCTCGAACCAATGGACTTCGAATGGAAAAGACGGCGACCGCAACGATGAGGACCGCCGTCATTTATGGCGAGTGAAGTCAACTGGCGGAAAACCAGTTGTTGTGACCAGGGGTGAGACTATCGAATGGTCTCCTGTGGACTCTGGCGATGGCAAGGATATTTTCTGCATCGGTTCTTCCGCTACCGTTCCTTCCACGGCGTACCGCATCACCGCAAAAGGCCGTGAGATGCTCGCGCCGCAATCCATTCCAAGAGATTTTCCGTCTGCAGATCTGGTCATACCGAAGCAAGTCATCTTCAAGGCCGCTGACGGCACCACCATCCACGGACAACTCTTCGTCCCCAAAGGCCACACCTCCGCTGGCCCCGCGATCATCCATACCCATGGAGGTCCGCCGCGCCAGATGATGCTTGGCTTCCACTACAGCTACTACTATTACAACGCTTACGCTGCCAACCAATATCTGGCCAATCTCGGCTACGTGGTTTTGAGTGTGAATTATCGCCTCGGCATCATGTACGGGCGCGCTTTCCGTCGTGTTGCCAATGGTGGCGCTCGTGGTGGCGCGGAGTATCAAGACGTCCTCGCTGGCGCGAAATATCTACAATCGCTTCCAATTGTGGACGCGAAACGTATTGGCCTGTGGGGCGGCAGCTACGGTGGATACCTCACTGCGATGGGCCTCGCCCGCAACTCTGACATCTTCAAAGCCGGTGTTGATTTCCACGGCGTGCATGATTGGAGTGCCATCCGGGCATTCAGGTGGGATTCATCTTTAACCTCACCAGATGCCCAAGCCGCATCCGCGTTGGCATTGAAGTCATCTCCAAATTTCAACTTGGCAGGGTGGAAGTCGCCTGTACTTTTCATCCATGGTGACGATGACCGCAACGTTCCGTTCACCGAAACCACCAATCTCATCCAGCATCTACGCAAGCAGAATGTGGAATTCGAACAACTCATCTTCCCAGATGAGATCCATGATTTCCTTTTATGGAAAGATTGGGTTGCTGGATATCGCGCCATGGGAGATTTCTTCCAGAGGAAATTGAAATAGCGCAGCAGGGGCGAGGCTTGCCTCGCCCTGTTTATTTATTTTTTAAATTAAATCTCCCGCCGCCCTTCGAGTGCTTTACCCAGCGTCACTTCATCCGCATATTCAATATCGCTGCCTGCCGGGATGCCCGTTGCGATGCGAGTGATCTTCAATCCATCGCGTTTCAACAGATGAGAAAGATAATGAGCTGTTGCTTCGCCTTCCACGGTTGGATTGGTGGCGATGATGACCTCATCTACGGCATTCGTTTCTACGCGGTGTGTCAATCCCTTGATGCGCAGATGTTCAGGTCCGATACCCTGGATGGGTGAAAGTGTGCCATGTAGAACATGATAGACGCCGTTATAACTTTTGCTTTTTTCCACCGCGGCAATATTAGTCGGTTCTTCCACCACACAGACCAACCGCTGATTACGTGTTGTGCTGGAACAATATACGCAGGGGTCGACATCTGTGATATTGCAGCAGACTGAACAGAGCCTCAGCTTTTCCTTCAATTCACGAATTGCACCCGCGAGGTTCTCGGCATCATCACCATCGCTTCGTAGGATGTGGAATGCCAGCCGCTGCGCGCTCTTCGACCCTACCCCGGGCAGTTTCTTCAGCTCCGTGATGAGTCGCGCCATAGGTTCGGCGAACTTGGCCACTTGATTGCTCCTGAAAGGTAGAGACGCAGCACGCTGCGTCTCGAATGAAATCCAGTGATTCACTCTGGACTTTTGTCAAGAAACGATCCCTGATTTCTTCCCACCACCCATCAGGCCACTCATCAACCCGCCGACAGTCGCTTGCATGGCGTCATCCACTTTTCGTCCGGCCTCGTTGATGGCAGCGGTGATGAGGTCCTGCATCATCTCTACATCGCCGTTTTTCACCAGGTCCGTATCCACACGCAACGCCAGAACTTGTTTCGACCCATTCATGCGGACACTTACCGTACCACCACCACTGCTGGCTTCAACGACCGTACTGGCCATCTGTTTTTGCAGGTCCGCTGCCTGCTCCTGCGCTTGCTGGATCATTTCCTGGATCTTACTGGGGTCGAACATCGTGCGCTCCTTGCGAAAACTTTATTTTACTTTTTTTCTGTGTGGTCGATCACAGTACGGATCTCCGCGCCGAACTTCTGTTGCATGTACTTGACCAATGGCTCATCCATGGCACGGCTACGCGCTGTTCCAGCTGTGGCGGTTGGAACTCGCCCAGCAGATGCCCCATTCGTCTTACCTCCGCCGATAATAGATACGCGTATCGGCCCACCGGCAGCGTTGGTTGCCGTTTCCTGCGCCAGCTTCTTGATCTCACTGGTAAAAGATGCGTCTGCCAGTTTCTCTGCTATCGGAGCCCTGACAGTGAGTTCACTTCCGGAGAGTGACCACTCACCTTTTTCGATTGTGGCTGCGAACATCACATGTCCGGCGGACTCCAGTGCATTGAGCACAGCATTGCGCAATGCATCCACATCCCTGAACGTCTTCGCTGGTTCATTCGATGAAGTTTCCACCACTTTTGGTTCATGCACAGGCGCCGCTGGTTCAGGAAGGCGCGACATGTCCATTGCTAGCGAACCTGCGGTCGTAGGTTGCGACGTTGCACGGCTCGATAAAACTAGAAAAGGTGATGAGGATTTTGGTTGTGCGCTGCCTGAGGCAACGGGTTCTGTACTCATCTTCGGGCCACTATCTTTCCTTGCGCGGTCCGAAGCGAATGGGGATGACGATGCAAATGGATTGCCCACAGATTGGGCGACAGCCGATGGGGGTGATGAAGGCCGAGGTGGAGCACCTGTGCGCGCGGGTGCAGAAGGCATTGCTCTATGAGGCTGATTCGTCGGGACGGGCTGCGAACTCAACCACGCTTCCAGTGGCAGTAATCGTTGCGCATGTACCATCTTCATGATGCCAAGCTCAAGGTGGAAGCGTTGTTCTTGCTTGTATCCAAGTTCATCGTGCGTGCGCAATGCGATGTTCATGAAGCGCGTGAGGTCTTCCTCGCTGAATTGTGCCGCCACGCGTGCTACTCGCGTGCGTTCGTCAGTGGAAACCTGTAGCAATGAAGAATCCACACCGCTCACTTTCGTTACCATCGCGTTGCGCAAGAACCGGACCAATTGTCGGATGAGGTAAGTCGGGCTCTGACCTTGTGTTACCAACCTGTCAAGGAGTGTGAGTGCAGCCTTGCTGTCAGACGCTTCCACAGCGCCCATCAACTCTTCGAGGACTTCGGATGAAACTGTTCCGACCAGCCCACGCACTTGCGCAGCAGTTATCGTTTCGCCCTGTCCGCAACACGCGATAGCCTGGTCCATGATGCTGAGTGCGTCGCGCATGGAACCGTCGCCGGCTTCTGCCAGCACTGCAAGTGCATCTTCTTCCGTGTGGATATTTTCCTTTGCCGCGATGGAACGCAACTGTCCAATGATGTCTTCGAACTTGACCGCATGAAAACTGAAATGCTGGCAGCGCGACCGAATGGTCTGTGGAATATCCTCAGGCTGAGTGGTCGCCATCATGAAGATGATGTGCGGTGGGGGTTCTTCCAGCGTCTTCAACAAGGCATTGAAAGCGGCGTCCGTTATCTGGTGGGCTTCGTCGAGAATGTAAATTTTGTATCGGTCACGAGCCGGACGATATCGTGCCGCGTCACGCAATTCGCGGATTTCATCGATGCCACGGTTCGTCGCCGCGTCGATTTCGATTACATCCACAGCATTTCCTGCCCGCACTTCTGTGCATGATGCACACTCTCCGCACGGTTCAGCCACCGGGCCCGGGGCAGAATTGCAGTTGAGAGCCATAGCCAGGATGCGAGCAATGGTGGTCTTACCGATGCCACGGTGTCCACTAAAGATGTATCCGTGTGCAATGCGCTGCTGGGTAAGAGCATTACCTAGAGTGCGCGTGACGTGCTCCTGTCCGATGACGTCAGCAAAGCGCTGAGGCCGGTATTTGCGCGCTAGAACTTGATAGGCCATGGCGGGAAACTTTGATTATATCTGGAATTACTATATGCAGTCCGCCAAGATAAACTGACAATCGGGTAATTATTGTGCAATTCAGATCGCCGAGAACCCGCCTGGCCCGATGATCGGCACGAATTTACAAGGGAACAATTCTCGTTGGGATATTCCATCTCCGATTTTCAGAAACAAGTTTAACGTCTGTTCTTCTTTGGAGCCGATCGGCGCTATCAACCGCCCGCCATCTTTCAATTGTTTCAACAACTGTTCGCTGACCTTCGGTACTGCTGCCGAAAGAAGTATCAGATCATAAGGTGCATTCGCAGGCCATCCCATACTGCCATCGCCACAGAAGACTTCAACATTAAGGATGCCCAAATCTCCCAGTATTTGTTTCGCGTTTGCTGCCAAAGACTGTATTTTTTCCACGGCATAGACTTTAGCGGACAATCGTGCGAGCACGGCTGCTGCATAGCCGCAACCAGAGCCAACTTCTAAAGCAGTTTCATGGGATTGCGGTGTGAGGTTTTCCATCATTGCTGCCACCATATAAGGTTGCGAGATCGTCTGTCCTGCGCCGATGCCCACAGGGTGGTCGCCATAGGCACGGTAGTACTCCTTCGATGGCACAAACCGGTGGCGGGGGGTCTTTCCCATCGCTTCTAATGTTTCTTCATTACGGATGCCCATAGAGCGCAATTTTTCCACCATGACGTGTCGCGCTTGCCGGGATGCGTCAACGCTGTCAGACCCGAACATAGTGTTCCGCCTTTATTTTTTTCTTTTGCGGATCCGCACATCGAATCCCAGAACTCCGTACTGGTCGCGCACAATGATAAGTGAGAGGTCCGGGTTGATAGCATATTCGGCTTGAATGATTTGTTGTGCACTCTGCGAAAGGCTGCTGATGTACGTGAGTGTGAGGTTGTTCTTCACCGGTTGTTCAATGGTGATACGTGCATTGGGGTTGTCTTCGGGACCGCCCACTTGCGGATCGATCTTGATGCGGCTGAGCCCGAAGAGTTTCTGCGCGCGGCTGCTGAGTGTTGCATTCAATGCTTCACCCAATACAGCATCTGTATCTGAGTTGGTGATGCTGGTAGTTGGCTGGTTGTAGAGCACAGCGTCTTCACGAGTACGGCCAAGTGCAAGCAATGCGATGATGTCGCCACCCGGTAACGGAGGCTCTGACCGGTAATTCACGGAGATGTGGTTCATTGGTCCGTGCAACCCTACGGTGATATCGTAATCGCGCACGCGAGCACTGGCTTCGAGGTTGAGTACGGCTTCCGTCTTGACTGGATTGGTGAAAACGATGTCGCCGCGTTCCAGTCGGTACGTTGTTCCATTGAAATATACTGACCCGCTCGCGATGTTCACTCTTCCCATCACCACCGGACGCGCGGCTGTCCCTCGCAGCCGTATGACTGCATTTCCACTGATCTGCGCCAGCGAAGTGACCACGCGCAGGTCGGACGCTGAAACTACGGCGACATCCAAGCGCAGAGTGTCGAGCACGCCTTGCGGTACGTTCAGTGGCAGTGCATTTTTTTCTGTTGACTGTGTGCCAATGATATATTGCGCAAAATCAAAATGTGGATTTACTCCCAACCGGTTGACGGTGATGGTGCCATTGAGTTGGGAACTTCGAGTTGTCCCGGTGAAGTGCAGGTCGGCATCGCCAGCAGAACTGATGCCAGCCGGATATCGGAAACGTATATCTCGTCCTTCAACCGTCAAGTCAAAGAACAATTCGTCATGATAGGTTATGAAACCGCCGAGCTTGACCGTACCGCCGCCAGTCTTCGCATTCAGGCTGATGATCTCCAGGCGGTCTTGGTTGAATACCATGCGTCCATTCAGGCCGGTCAAGCCATTGGGCAGGTCAATGAATGAGATGTTGGCATCCTGCACATCGATTCCACCGGTCACGTTCGGGTCCAACCGGTTGCCGGTCACATGCATACGCGCATGCACGGAGCCGCTCGACCGCAGATCCGGGCTGTATCCTTGGAAGAGTTTCAGATTGGCTGTTCCATCGGCGCGCAGGTCGATGGCGTTGGTTGTGTTCCACGGCACTTCACCGGAGATATTGAGATCAGTATCTTTCCCGATGATATGCATGCCATCAGTGCGCACGTCGGTTCCATCAGCTGAAAATTTGATATTGCCTTCACTGGAGAGTTTCACGTCCTCGACCTGCGCTTCCAGCTTGTCCACAACTCCCTGCATCGTGAGTTGGTTAGGATGACGCCAAGGCCCCTGAACTGTGAAGCTGCCGTTCACGCTTGAGGTCCCATTCAATTTTCCTTGGGAAAGAGCTTTCACGATCGGCTCAATGTTGAATCCTGTGCAATGGATATCGACCTTGCCCGGCAAGTCACCATTCATCTGCACTTTGCCTTCGGCTGAGAATTGCGCATAAATGAGGTGTGATCCGGCCGTGAGTTTTAACTCACCGCCACGGGTTTGCACCTGTGCGTCAAAGTCTCCCAGCCATTCGCCGGTCAACTTCATGTTCTGGATGTTCACAGTTGCGTTCAGTATCGGACGGTTCCACGTTCCGGAACCATGTGCATCTACGTGTGCATGTCCTTCAAACGGGAAACGGTCGTTCTTGAGGTGGGAGATACGCGACATATCAAAATCATCAGATTTCACGTTGTAATTCAGTGCACCGGTGGAGCGGTCATAACTGAGGTCGCCTTGTATGTTGCCTCCAGGATGCCGCACGCTCATGTTCTTGAATTCAACCATGTTCAGTGATTGGGAACCGGCTCGGAATTGATACTCGGAATGTGCTGAGATCAGCTGCTCACCGTAAGAATCTCCGGCTCCAAGGTCAATTTCGCCGTGTCCACGGAAGTCAAGCAAGGTTCCCACCAATGATGTCTTGGCTGTAAGCGGTGCATGTACCGGCTCATTCCATTTGAGGTATCGTTGCGCTTCATCCACGCTGAAGCCATGTGTGGCAGCATCGAGTGAGAAAGCGCCATCCTGTTGCAAGGTCCAATTCTCGAGGGATGCTGTGCCAGAAAAAATGACCGCGGTTTGTCCGCGTGAGATCTCCGCTTTCGTTACTTTTACATTTACCGCTGAATAGAAAGCATCACCTGTGAAAGTATCGAAGGGCCAATCCTGGTCACCGATCTTCGCGTGTAGCGGGCCAGTGTGCACCGAACCTTGGAACTCCGGAGCTGCCAACGTACCTGTCACCTGCCCATGGAAAGTAGCGCGTGATAGAAGAGTGATGGGGAAAGGTTTATCGCCTGTGAGCAGAGGCTGCCACTCTTCCATGCTGTCCGCGGTGGCGTCCAGTGTCATCGCCGTTTCTCCTGGACCTAGCGGCCCATGTGCATTGAATTGTGAGTGTGGAGTGTGCACACGGAACTCATCCGCCTGCAACAATTGGCGTGCTGGTATCAACATTCCGTGCAGGGAAGCTTGTAAAGAGGTTTGGTGTTCTTGCACTTGCACGGAAGGCGTGATCTCCAACGCATAGTTCCACTGCGCGGTATCGAAAGGCCCTTTCCAATGGATTCCCATCGTCCCGCTGATACTTCCCGCAGCATTCAGCTTGTTAAGTGGCAACCACGGCTGCGAAACGGAGATGAAAGTGTGTCCGGCGTCAAGACCTGTCGTGGTGAATTGTGCCTCACCAGAGGCCGGTATGTGGACCGGCCCTTTCTTCGTTATTTCTACTTTGTCCCCCAGCCAATTATGCACGGTGATGTTGCCTCGCACCGTGCCGCCTTCTACCTGTGCGAAGATGTCGTTCATCGTGAATTCGTTTCTGTCCACCAGGAACTGTGCGGATGTGCCAGTGGACTGCGCGCTCACATTGCTGTCGTGCCAGCCCAACCCTTGTGTCACGATATGTCCTCTGAATTTATATCCCGTGGAAGAGATTGAAGCATGGCCGTTGATCTCCGCTGTGCCTCCATGCATGGCTGGTAAATGCAAGAGTCCAGCTGTTTCATTGGTTTCTGCATGGGATTTGAAATCTAATTCAAGTATCGGTTTGAGCAGGTCCGCGACGGATCCATATGCCTGTATGCGTGATGTGCGTGTCGAGATTAGCATTTCCGGAAATTCGGCATGCGTATGGTCAAAGCTGAGTGTGGTCTCAAGTCTCGTACGCAGAGGAACCCCACCGCCCCATTGGAAAGATGTGGAAGCAGCTAAGTGTCCGAAATATTCCGGTCTCACCGCAGAACGTTGGAGAGCGGCGTCCACATCCGAGGCGGTGAAGTCGAATGGAATGCTTTGATCTCGGTAGATGATCTGCCCTCCATGTACGGTGAACTGGTCCATGGATGCATCAAATAGCGGTTCCACAATCGTTGCATGGCCGGTGGTGGATTCCAATGACGGGGGTCCGGGTATAAGCGGCTGGCTGACCGCACCACTTGCAGCTGTCTGCAACCGGAATACAGGATGTGTGATGGTCAGTTCACTCAATCCATATTTTCCACTGAAGATCGAGATCACTTTCACCCGTAGGTGGATCTTCTCGAACTCTGCATAGGGGGGTATCTTGCCTTCACCCCTGGCACGCAACACCAAACCTTCAACATCAGCGGACAGCAGGAATGGATGTAGATGGAACCCGTCCATTTCCACCTCCGCATCCGTTGCCTTCTGTATGGCGGACATGAATCGGTTCCTGACGTCATGTTCAAAAGACCGGCTGTTCACATAGAGCACGGTGCCGATCCCGCCTACAAGCATAAGAATGAACATGAAGCGAACGGCCCAGCGTAAACGGGTGGGGACCCACGCGAACATTTTCATGGATGCTCGGCCTCGCTTCCCGTTGTTTGGACTTCAGGCACCAGCCACCGGATGGCCCCATTAGCTTTCAATTCCTTGATCCAATCATCCAGCATGGAGTTCATCCGTTGTTCAGTAAGTATGGCGATGATCTTCTCCCGTACCTCTGTCACCGGCGGTGCTATGACATTCTTGGCATGAAGTTGTGGGATAAGCACATCGGTGTAATAACTTTGGATCTCGCGCTGCGTGATGCGAACTCCGGAGCGGAACCGGATATCGAGGAATCGCAACATGTCTCGTTGTTCCCCGAGTCTTCGGCGCACATATTCTTCGTCCACTCTGTATTTTGTGAGCAGCGTCAGCCATGTTGTGTTGTCTTCGCTTCCGGGCAATTGTTTGCGCACGGATGCCAGCTCTGTATCAATGTCCTGTGCCGTAGAGCGCTTGAAATCCAGTCCAGTCATCTGTTCCAACACAAGTGTCCGTTCGATCAGACGTTGAAGAGCGGCTCCAGTATGACCATGAGATACAACTGGTCGTCCTTCGAGTAATGCTGTTACGCGTTCTTCCTCGTTCCAATCGCTTTCAGTGATGACCTGGCCATGCACCGCGGCTACGATGCGGTCAACATTGTGTCCGGTAGTGTTTTGTGACGCCGCATTTTGCCCGAATAATGTCAGTGCCAACGTCGTGCTGATCATCACGGATTGGAGTAGAAATTTCATCAGAACGTCTGTCCAATGCTGAAGAAAAAGTTGAAGTGAGAGAGACTCGTGGGAGCCGTGACATTCGGGGCTGGTTGGTAATTGAACCTCGGTGGATTCACGTTGTAACTGAAATCCACTCGTAACGGCCCGATCGGAGTTTTGTAGCGTAACCCCGCTCCTACAGCATTTGACATGTAATCGAAATCGGTCAAACCGTTCTGATGGAACTTGTCCAGGTTCTCAAAGATCTGGCTGCGCGATGAAAAAACATTCCCTGCATCATGGAAGATCACCATACTCAGGTTCTCATCCACATAGGGGAAGGGAAGCGGCGGAGTGCGTAACTCGAAACTGTTGACGAACAATCCCGAGCCGCCAATGGGGTATCCGGTCGTCAGATCTCGTGGACCAGCCTGGTTGATAGTGAAACCGCGCAGGCTGTTGCTGCCTCCGGCATAGAAACGTTCCGGCAGTGGAATGGTCTCATCGGTAGTGTTGCCATAAGGCACTTCCACGCCGATGCGGGTCGTGCGCGCGAAGACCCAGGTTTTTTTCTTGAATGCGGTATATGTGGAGTTTTGCAATAAAACGCGGGCAAAATCAGTCTGGGAGCCTAGTTTGGTCGTCGCCAAACCGAAGTCGGCTGTCCAATACATGCCTCGTTTTGAATCAATTGGGTTATCGCGGGTATCACGTATCCAGGTGAAGCTCGGTATGGCCACGCGAACCGGCAGGGACAGCAATGGGATTAATGCCGGTGCGATCTGCAACGTGTTGGGGTCAACGGAGACGCGCCTATACGTCATGCGGTACAGCAAAGTTGTTGATTTGTTGAATCTGTGTTCAAGTTGTATGGACGCTTCAATACGTTGCGCGGTGAAAGTGAATACATCTTGCGTCTTGTCATAGAAACTGGTGAAGGTGAGTGTGAGGTTCGGGTGGTCAAGAAAGTGTGGAGATATGAAACTTACCAACGCTCGTTGTTGCAATCGTCCGAGTCGTGATTTAAAGAGCAAAGATTGGTCGGTACCGAATAAATTTGACCGCGTCACATCGAAACTCACTCGCGGACTCACGCCAGTCTGCCCTTGCGGCTGACACCCGGTTGCAGCGCAGTTGTTGGGGACGGAACCGGTCTGTACTTCAAGCCCCAGGCCATAATAAAAAGTAGTTCGCGGTGCTTCATCCAGGTCCACCAATACATTTTTTTCGCCGATGTCCCCTTGCGGGTCCTGCACTGCGACCTTCACTTCATTGAATAGCCCGAGGTCATATAGGTTGCGCTGCGATTCCAGCATGTCGGTAAGACTCAGAGGTTGGCCGGGAGTGATCCGTAGCGCCCGTTGCACAACATCTTTCCGCGTATGCTCAAGTCCGCTGATGAGCACTTGCCCTACTTTGACCGGTTCACCTTCAACAATCTGGTATCGGACATGGACCAGTGAGGTATTGTTCGCATCGGGTGTGTAATCTGCTGAGACCTGTGCTTCCGGGAACCCATTGTTCTGGTAATAACTGAGCAGGGAATCGCGGTCGGCCGTCAGTCCTGACCCTGAGAATGGTTGACCGGTGGTCAATGCCAAAACCTCATTTAATTTAGTCTGTGCGAATTTGGTATTGCCGGATATTTGCAACGAAGCTACTCGTGTTTGCATGCCTTCTTCGATGTTGTATGTGACTGCCAGATGGTTGGCGCCGAGTGAAACATCCTGCTCTTTTACTTCGGATGTGACTTTCACTTGTAGGAACCCATTCGACCTGTATAACTGTTCGATTGCGGTTATGTCATGCGCAAGCAGTGCTTGGCTGAATCGCCCATGTGGCAAGAACCATGTGGAAGGCGCCACTTGCAATCGTTCGCGCAGAGTCTCATTGTCAAAATATCTGTTCCCTTTGATCTCGATTGAAACCACCTTATGGCTTTCACCCCGGTCGATGTTGAATGTCACCTCGTGGGTCCCATCTTGATCATTGCTCTCGTTAAAATCCACCTTGACATGGAAGTAGCCTTTGTTCTGGAAGTAGTCTCGCAAGTTACGACTGCCTTCATTGAGCAGGTCTGTGTCCACTGCATTCTCTTCAAAGACTGGGACCATCCGCATCAAGTCTGATTTGTGCATGCTGGCGCCTTCTGTTCGGATCACGATCGGCAAGCCACGGTCCACATGGAAGGTGTAATCAATGGTGTTGGTGGCATCACGGAACTCGCGCCCAGTCATCGTTGCTTGTGCTTCGAGATGTTGTTCTTTTTGGTAATGGCTGAGCAGCCGGCTGACCGCACGCTGTTGCCGCACGAGGGTCGCACGGTCACCAGCTTTCATTTTCAGTAATGTTTGCGTCTTCTCAGTTGTGATCTCCGGGTCGCCAGTGACTGTCACCGTTCCTACACGTGCCTGCTCTCCTGCTGTGACGGTGAAATCGATCTCTACCTGCTGTGTGCTGGTGTCCCACTTGGGTTGCGCGTTGACATCCGCTTTGAAGTAACCGTTGTCGTGCAATAGCTGTTTTATTTGCACGATCGCATCAGCAAGGGACCCCACACGGTATGGCGTTCCCAATTCAAGTTTGCTGGCGTTCTCAAGTTGCGTTGATGTGGGTGGCTTCGGCGCTCCGCTTACAGTTACAGTGCCGATGAAATACTCAGGCGTGAGATGGATCTTGATCTCTACGCCTCCATCGGCACTGGATTCAGCTTCAACTTCGATTTGTGTAAAGCGTCCTGTGGAATAGAGGGTCTGCAAGGATTGATGCAATGCACTTTGTGTGAAGATGTCACCGGCTTTGAGTGTTATAAGGTCTTCCCATTTCGTATGTAGTGGGTCCGATACGCCGTCGAATTGGATATGGTTGATTTTTTTGCCGACCCACGAGCCGATACCCTCAATCGTTTTGGTTTGAAGTTCAGGGTTTGATTGACTGGAAACGTCAACTGGTTGCACGTCGGTTTTAAGGGCAGTTAGAGATTGTCCGTATGCCACAATTGGCGCGAAAATGATCGCACATGCCACCACGGCTCCGAATACCTTATTGGCATATCGCAATGTGTTTATCCGGCTCCCGTAGTGATTCAACTACCATTTACCCTTACACCTATAATAAATGTTAGATGCGTGCGGAACGCGGGAAATAGGCTTCCAGCGCGTATACGAATGGGTTCACTTATGTCTATTTCATCCGACGAACGCTATTCTCGCCAGGTGCTCTTCCGTGGCATCGGGCCGGAAGGCCAGCAGAAATTGATGGCATCGCGAGCGGCTATCGTCGGTTGTGGTGCCACCGGCTCTGCCATCATTTCACTGCTCGCCCGTGCCGGTGTTGGCACACTCCGCATCATAGACCGCGATTACGTGGAACCCAGCAATCTGCAGCGTCAATCTTTGTTCGACGAGAACGATGCCGCCGAGTCCATGCCCAAGGCACTCGCCGCTGCGCGTGCTGTGGCACGCTTCAATTCAGACGTGACAGTCGATCCGCAAGTCGCCGATTTGACCCCGCAGAATATCCATGGGCTTTTATCCGGATTTCCTCTGCTGCTCGATGCCACAGATAACTTCGAGACCCGCTACCTGCTCAATGATTACGCGGTGAAAAATAATATTCCCTGGATCTACACCGCCGCTGTCGGCGCGTACTGTGTGACCATGAATGTCCTGCCGGGGGAAACGGTGTGTTTGAATTGTATTTTTCCACTCGCACCTAAGGGCCCTGTCGGCACAGGATCCGTCGAGACCTGCGACACTAGTGGCATTCTCAACCCGGCAGTAAACCTTGCAGCATCTATTGCAGCAATGGAAGCGATGAAGTTGCTCACAGGTGCACGCGCACAACTTCGTCGAACATTGCTCAGTTTCGATCTATGGACCAACGACCGCGCCGAGATCTCCGCCTCGAAGCCCGATCCGGATTGCACAACCTGCGCGCGCCACGAGTTTCCGCATCTCTCAGGCGTTGGACGCGCACATATCACGCTTTGCGGGCGTAACTCCGTACAGATCCACGAACGCTATCGTCCTATTTCTTTCATTGACCTGCAACCGCGCCTCGCCCCACATGGCCGTGTGAAGCACAATGATTTCGTTCTCAAGTTCTGGCCTACCACTCCTGCCGAACACGAGATGACCCTCTTCCCAGACGGACGCGCCATCATCAAAGGCACAACTGATACCGGCGTCGCGCGTAGTCTCTATGCAAGATTTGTTGGAAATTGACGAATCTCACACGCAATCGTCCAGCTAGCAAATCGGGCTCAAATTACCACAATGGTAAAATTCCCTGCATTCAAGGAGCCGCCATGTTTCGTTCTTTTCGATTCTTAATTACTGCCCTATTGATTTCGGCCGCCTCTTTCGCCCAACAGATCGACTCTTCTCTTTACCAGAACATGAAATGGCGCTCCATCGGCCCTTTTCGCGCCGGACGCGTCTCCGCTGTCGCCGGAGTTCCCGGTAATAACGCCATTTTTTACATCGGCACTCCCGGTGGAGGAGTCTGGAAGACCATGGACACCGGGCAGACCTGGCAGCCCATCTCTGACGATGTGAAAATCGCATCCATCGGCGCTGTTGTGGTCGCACAATCTAATACCAACATCATCTACGTCGGCACTGGCGAACAAACGCAAGGGAACGGTGTGTACAAATCCACAGACGCAGGAGCGACTTGGAAGAGCATCGGGCTTGAGAACACACACTTCATCAGTGGCATCATCGTTGATCCAAAGAATCCTGACCTCGTTCTCGTCGCTGCTATGGGTGATTCATTCTCCGGCGCCGACCGCGGCGTCTTCCGCTCCAGTGACGGTGGCAAGACCTGGCAAAAGACTCTCTTCCGCGACAACGACACCGCCGTAATGGACATCAACTCAGACCTTCGCGTCCCCAAGATGGTCTATGCCACCACGTTATTTCGTCTCTCTGGACCTCCCGCGCCCGGAACGCCTCCTCCGCCCAAGCAAGATGCAGCTATCTGGCGTTCGAGCGATGAAGGTGCAACGTTTGTGCAAGTTGCCGGCAGAGGCCTGCCCAGCGAAGCCATGAACAAAACTGGCATCGCCGTCATTCCCGGAACAAAGGGAATGGGACTCTATCTGATCGCAACGCAAGGCGTTTTCCGTTCTGACGATGGCGGCGAGAACTGGCACCAGACCACGCACGATCCGCGAATTGTCGGCAGTGGATACTTCGGCAAGATCTTCGTTGATCCGAACAATGCCAATGATGTCTACATTGCGCAAACCTCCATGTACCGTTCCCGCGATGGCGCGAAAACTTGGGAAGCTTGGCAAGGTGCACCCAGCGGCGATGATTACCATCTCATCTGGATCGATCCCACCAATTCACAAAGCATGCTCATCGGCGTGGACCAAGGCGCCATCATCAGCGTGAACGGCGGCAAGACATGGAGCAGTTGGTATAACCAGGCCACCGGCCAGTTCTACCACGTGAGTACGGATAACCAATACCCGTATTACATCTATGCATCACAGCAAGATAGCGGCACCGTGGTCGCAGCCAGTCGCAGTGACTTCGGCGAGCTTAGCTTCCGCGATTGGTCCACTGCCGGAGGCATGGAGTTCGCATACATCACGCCCGATCCGCTCAACACCAATTACATCTACACCGGCGGCTGGTACGGCGCCGTCGCCCGTTTTGACAAGTCTACAGCCCAACTCATGCACGTTTTTGTGCAAACCGAAAAATATCGCACCGCCATCGATCCACCGATAGTTTTCTCGCCACAGGATCCGCGCACTTTGTATATCGGTGCGCAATTCGTTATGCGGACCTCAGACGGCGGAGTCACTTGGCAGGAAGCCAGCCCCGACCTTACCGTTTTACCTACTGCCGCGAACGCCGCACCCGGCCGCGGACGCGGTCAAGGCGGCGGCGTCATCCAGACCCTTGCGCTTTCTCCTGTCAAAGCTGGAGTGATGTGGGCTGGCACAACCAATGGCCTCATTCAAGTTACGGCCAACGGCACCGATTGGCAGAACGTGACTCCAGCCGGTCTGCCACCACGCTCGCGCATCTTCCGCGTGGAAGCTTCACAGCACGATGCTGCGGAAGCATATGCAGTGGTGCTTCCGTTCCGTGACATGCATCCTTACTTCTACCGCACAAAAGACTATGGTAAGAATTGGCAGAACATCGGAGTATCTCTTCCAGCGGACGCCATAGCGCGCGTCGTACGCGAAGATACCGTCCGTGCCGGATTGCTCTATGCTGGAACCGAAAAAGCTGTGTACGTCTCCTTCGATGACGGAGACCACTGGCAGCCCTTGCAGCTGAACCTGCCCACCACGTCCATGCGCGACCTCAACGTGCACGGCGACGATCTCGTCCTCGCCACCTTCGGCCGCTCACTTTATGTACTCGATGACCTCACGCCTCTTCGCCAGATCAGCGCCGACATTGCAAGCAAAAGCGCTTACTTGTTCAAACCACAGAATGCCCTTCGCTGGCGTTGGGACATGAACCAAGACACTCCACTTCCTATCGAGACTCCCACCGGACAGAATCCTCCCGATGGCGTGGTCTTTGATTACGAATTACAGTCGGTGCCATCCGGCGAGATCAAACTTGCAATTTACGATGCGCAAGACCATTTGGTACGTGAGTTCTCCAGCAATCCACCGGCTGAGAAATTCCTTCCCGCCAACGCTCCTGAATATTGGTTCGCGCCGCCTTATCAACTAACCAAAACAAAAGGACACAACCGTTTTGTCTGGAACCTGCGCTATGATCCACCCAAATCACTGCCCTACAGCTATTATGGCAACATCCTTGACTACATCGAATACACCTATGCCGATCACGCCATTCCCGCCGATACTCCGCGCGAGATGACCGCCGGCCCACTCATAGTTCCCGGCGAATACACTGTTGCATTGACCATAAATGGCGAAACTTTCAAGCAGCCGCTCACAGTGAAGCTCGATCCGCGTGTGAGTACTCCGCTTGCCGATCTAGATGTACAACTCATTGCCGAGAAAAACATTTCTGCTCAGATGGCGGCCGATTATGACGGTTACTATCAGGCCGCTGCCCTTCGTGACGCCATCGCTGACCGTGTGAAATCATTGGGCGGATATCCAGAAGTGAAGCCCGCACAATCAACGAACACATCACCGAATAGCGCTGCCACTGTTCCAGTGCAAGAAACTCCCAAGGATTATCCGAACAAAGATGTTCTCGAAGCATTAAAAGCTCTTGACACGGAAACCGAAAAAATCTCTGATGGGTCGCGCGGCGAACTCGGCATCGGCCCGCAGAACCGTGAACTTGCCCGTCTTGCGTTCATGATTGAGACTGGCGACTCCCGCCCGGCGGCCGCCCTTCAAGTCGCCGTGGACCAGTTGTGCCCCATGTCCGGCAAGAAACTTGCTTCATGGCGCGACCTGAACGCGCAGAAGATCGCTCCGCTCAATGATTTGCTGAAGCAGCGCAATCTTGCAGCACTGCCGATCGCTTCAAATATCCCTGCAGATCCGCCGTGCGGAAAATAATTTCTCGCCGGAGCAGGCTTCAACCGGCGTGAGATGCATCTGCAGGGGTGCAAGTTTTTCCTCATGTCCTTACCATCTCATTCCGGAGTATGATGAATAAGGAATAGGGAGGCGTACGATGAAATCCTCAGAGATTGTTGACAACGTGAAAGACCATGCTGCGGACCTGATGGAACATATGCAGGACCAGACCGAGCAAATGCGCAAATCGGTGGACGCGGCCTATGAGAACGCCACTCGCGAGATGAAGAAGATGCGGATGGCCGCCGAAGATCTGGTGGAAGATGGCCGTCATCGCGTCCGCAAGGCTCCTATGACTTCCGTTGGGTTGGGCATCGCAGTCGGTGTTGTGATCGGTTTTGCCATCGGATTGGCGAGTGGCTTGAAGAGCCGCAGGTAACCAGTACACGAGTTTCCTTATAGGAATCCCAAAGCGCGGGCTTCGTCCGCGCTTTCTATTTCACGCGACATTGGTAATTCATTTTAAATTCCCATCCTCGCTTTTCTGCGCTACCATGAATCGCCTTCCATACTAATTTCAGGAGCCGACATGAAGCGCCGAACATTTTTGCGCACCGCCACGTATGCCACCGCCGCACTCACTCTCACTCCCACCATCTCCGCCTTCGGACGCACCCATAGCATCAAGGTTTCCGCGTCGTTCTCTGGAGCGGACCTGCCTGACCGACTTCCGCCGGACTGGTACCGCCGCAAGATCGCACAGGTACAGAAAGAGATGGCGGTACGCAAGCTCGACGCGCTCGTGCTGCTCAACAACATCAATGTCATCTACACCACGGGATACTTCCACCTCTCCACTGAGCGGCCTCTCGCAGCGTTGATTCCGAAATCGGGCGACCCGGCGTTGTTCATTCCAGGGCTCGAATCCGACCAAGTGAAGCTCTGGTGGGTGAAGGACTTCGAGATGTACTTCGATTTCCCGGGGCCGATGAACCGAATCCGCTGGATCTTCGAGCGGGTCGCCAAGCGCGGATTCGACAAAGCGCGCATCGGAGTGGAAGAGCCGACGCCAAG
>Ga0207041_1045_pt1 | contig 24366 bp, 27 predicted proteins | sample Alteio_BWMinCont_73_FD_153311 | JGI IMG/M metagenome (GOLD analysis project Ga0207041, IMG submission 153311) | Enriched cells from forest soil in Barre Woods Harvard Forest LTER site, Petersham, Massachusetts, United States -... | ecosystem: Environmental > Terrestrial > Soil > Temperate forest >... | reverse complement strand
CAGACTCAATTTACGAAACATCACGAACCTCCACTATCTGCTTTCTAGTTGATGAACTTCCGTTGAGACGAACAATTTGCACAAAATAGTCGGGAAGCCGCGCGGATCTATGCTTTACCCCTCGCTATCTTGAGGGATGCTCACGCACAGGTCTGTTCAGTACTGCACAGCTTGGCGGGATCACTCGATTCAAGATTTTACATAAACGGCTACCAGCCGGCGGGAGAAGGCGATCAGGTCGTGAGAGGCCGGCCCAGTCCAGCGAAATGCCTGAACTGCCACCCATCCCAGCAGGAAGCCTCCAACCAGCGCCAAACCCAGCAGGAAGAATGCGCCGGTGAATAAGGCCAGCGACGCAAGCAGTTCGCGGACGTAATAGGAATAAAAGCCGAGCCCTATGATCACCGTACTTAGTCCAAACGAATACTCAATGACTTTGTTTTTGTGCACGGAAACCTCTTGTCTTTCGCCAGAGCTTGAAACTTCGGAGCGGTGGGAAACGGGAATGAACCATCCCGGACGGAAATCATGGTTTCAGCCGCTATCTTGGCACCCGAAGCGCCAATCTAAACGAGGTTCGGGGAAGCGTCTGTTCCCTATTGCTCATATCGGTGGAAAGGCACACGGGTAAATGCGACACGGGGGAACCGCCTGCAGAATTGCGTGAGTTAAGAAACCTTACTTACATTCCAAACGTACAAGTACTCCGCATCGGTAGCCGTGGCGACATTCATCTTGGCGCCGCGGGTAGCGCGGTTCAATGCAGAACGCACGTTTTCCTTGGTGTTTCCCAATTCAGCCAGGGGCACACGAAGAGCAGCGCCCTCCTTCAACTGCCCGAGGTCGCGCAAAATCATGACCACAATTTTCTTGTGTTTGCCGGCTCGCGAGTGCGGAACGTCTCCCAGGTTCAGGGTCTTAAAATGAGCTGCGATTCGGTTGGGGCTCATCGCAACCTCCTTGGCGAAATACGTATAACTAACGCCAAAGTAAAGCTATCACGTTTGTACGCTAACGTACAGAAGAAGTATTTACCGCCACGGACGCTGCGCTATTTGATCTCACGCAAAAACATGGAGCTGGTGACGCTACCGAAATTAGAAAAACCTTACAGCATCCGAAATCGAGACGGAAATGAGATTAAAGATTCTCCCCGTATCGCTAGAGCGCTGCTACGGTGGGTGCGTGAGAAAGAACGATGGCAATGCCCAAAACGAAAACTCATTTCGAGCAGGTTCCCGTGCAGATTGCTGAAGGCGCCCTGCGCCTGCAACCCGGCAAGGAAACAATGAATGCCCACGGGAACCACGCCTCATTGAACCTTCTGCCGGGACGGTTGATGACCAGGCGCGTTGCGCACCGGCGCAGTTCTCGGATCGTACCCAGGAGGACCTATTGACAATTTCCAGGGAGAGAAATTCACAGAATCCATCCGCAGCCATTCCTTCAGCGAATCTGTTGAGGAGACAAATGGTGTGGATCCGGACCCCTCGGGTGGAAGCTTATGCGTGTGTCGCGTGCGGCTGGACGTTCCGCCCTTCGGGCCCGCCGTGGGGCACTAGTCTGGACGAAATGATCCGCAATTTCGAACTCCAACGCGATCAGGAATTTGCCGCTCATGTGTGTGCGCAGTGTCCCAGACGAACGGACGTTCGGGACGGCTTCAAGTTTTCACCATCATCGGACCATGGAACACCCGGCACGAGCCGGGGTTATCGGACTAAGTGCGAAAGCGTGAGGTGAACCATATGAGAACAAATGGCCAGTCAAACGGAAAGAGCAACTTAAAAATGAAGACTGCACCCTTCGACGCGGAAGCTTTTCTGAATTCTGCCGGTGTGGCCAGAACCTTGAAGGACTTCCAAAAAAATGAAGCACTCTTCTCCCAGGGTGAGCCCTGCAAGAATATCCTCTACATTCAAAAAGGCGACGTGAAGATTTCAGTCGTCTCCAAGACCGGCAGAGAGGCCATCGTCGGAATGCTGGGGGCGGGTGATTTTATCGGCGAGGGAGGACTGGCCGGGCAAAGCAGGCGCATGGCAACGGCGACGGCCCTGATGCCGGTGAGCGCCATGCTGATTGATAACAAGGAAATGTTCCGAATGCTCCATACGGAAAGCTCGTTTTCCGACCGCTTCATTACCTACATGCTGCACCGCAACGTGCGGATCGAGGAAGACCTGGTCGACCAGCTGTTTAACTCCAGCGAGAAGCGGCTGGCCCGAACCCTGCTGCTGCTGGCCCGCTATGGCAAGCAGGATAAACCCCGAAGGGTGCTGACCAAGATCTCCCAGGAGACGCTGGCGGAAATGGTGGGGACCACGCGCTCCCGCGTCAATTTTTTCATGAATAAATTCAAGAAGCTGGGTTTCATCAAGTACAGCGGCGGGCTGCAAATTAACGCTTCGCTTCTGAGCGTCGTGCTACACGATTAGAGCAAGATTAGAGAATGATATGCATCAGAAGAAACGCCGGCCTAATTTCAACGGCCAGCTTCTATTTTGCTTTCCCTGCCAGAAGTAAACAATCACGGCTGCGATCAGCAATCCGGCGATGATTCCAAATGTGGCGGGGTAGCCCTGTGTAGCAATGAACGCGATGATTTGCCGCCCGTAGCGCGCTGCCAGATAGGCCAGCAGAAGGTATCTGGAAATCCGGCCGAGCGTGAGGGCAGCAAGGAATTTCCTGGCCGGATATTGCATCGCCCCCGCCGCAAGAACAAATGGCACCATGGGCGCGGGCGGCGGCAGCACAGCGGGGATGGCAATGGCAGCGAACCCTCACCGTTCAAAAATCTCGCACACTTTATCTACTTTCCTTCGCGAGAACTTTCGTTCCAGCACCTTTTTCCCTCCCTTGCGGGAGAGCCGGTAGGTGATAAATCCGCCGATCACCGAGCCCGAGGTCGCCATCATGGCGTAGTACAGCCACAACTGCTGCTGGCGCGCGGACAACACCAGAGTCGCAACATCCAAAATCCCCGGCAGAGGAAGAACGGAGCTGTCCAAAATTCCCAGGGGAATCAGACCCAGGCCGCCCAGGTGAAACAGCGAACGCCGCATGCTTCGCCATGAAAGCATCAGCAGCGCCCCAATGAGGTGACCTGTAATCATCGCTTCTATTTTGTGAGTTGCTCAAAGATTGCGAGCCTCTCGGCAGGCAGTTGGTGCAAACACTCCTCGCTATAGTCCGAGGACTTTTTCCACCTGGCCGATTTTCTTTTGAAGCTTCCCGCCCAGCGTTTCGCCTGCGCCTTCGGTTTCCAGATTGGGATTGCGGGTCGCTCGTCCAAGCTTTTCTTTCACCTCGCCCTTTACCTCGTGAAACTTGCCTGTGACTTTGTCTTTTGTGCTCTTCTTCATGGTTACTATTCTCCCCCAGCAAAATTATAATTTCACAGCACCGCCAGAATCTCCTGGCGCCCTCGGTACTTCAATTGCCCGGGCCCGCGTTGGATGCGAAGCGGGTCAACGTAAGCCTCCAACCGCGTACACGACCAAAAGGATAAGCAGTACAGTCCCCACGACGCCCAGGCCACCTCCTCTTCCCCATCGAGAGTAGCCGTAATAGCCGCCACCTCCACCAAATAACAAAACCAGAAGAATAATGAGCAAGATCATCGCAAGCCTCCCTTTCATTCTTTCCTTTACAAGTTTCCGCGGTGCGCGTCATGCTTTTGCGCCAGGCACATTTCTGGCCTGGCGGCGTCAATTCACGCGCGTGTACACAGTGGCCGCATCTTCTTCGACGGCCAAAATCAATTCCTTACGGACATCCAATTCCCAACCAGGCTGAATGCGGACGCGCACCTCGGCTACGGATTCGCCGATGATCTTGCATGGCATGGGGACGTGGCATTGTCGGATCACAACAAGCAAGACGACAGGTTTCCCGAGCCAAGCGGAAAATGCCGGCGAAAATTTTCTGGTTCCCTCAGTAGGCATTTTGGTCAGCCTCTCGATCTTTAGATTGGGGCCGGTAGACAGCTGGCTGGTAAGCACGAAGCCTTTCTATCGCGAAAGACGCGGCCTAGATGTTCTCTTTTGAACATTGTGAGGATTAGTATTCCAAAAGCCCGGAATAATTCTATTTCTCAAGACGCGCGCGCCTGATTTGAATTAACCCGGCGGATCAGTTCGGCACGAAATTCCGGTGCGGGAATTCAGTCGTCTTCCGATAAACACAGGTAGCGCAGGATAAACTTTGGGCCGTGGATCAAGGCGCACATTTTCCCGGATAGGATCAAACCGGCGGTTCCAGATGTTTCATCTTGTAGAGATCTTGGTCCGCAGTCTGAAACAAGGTTTCGATCGTTGTGCCGTCCTCCGGATAAATCGCCAGACCGACGCTCACGGACAGTAAGGGTTGCTCAAGATCCCCGGAAAGCCGCTCGCAAATTCTGCGCCCCACGGCGCAGGCTTCCGGAGTGCTGGTTTCCGGCAGAATGATTGCGAATTCGTCGCCGCCATAGCGCGCTGCCGTATCAATGGAACGGCATGAAAACCGAAAAATATCGGCTAAACGGCACAGCGCGCGATTGCCGGCGAGGTGGCCATAGGTGTCATTAATGCGCTTCATGCCGTTCAAATCGAAAATGAGCACGGCAAAAGGTCTCGCTGTTCTTTCCGAGCGTTTGATCTCGAATTCGAGGGTCTCGGAAAGCTTTCGGAAGTTGGCCAGCCCAGTCAATGCGTCGGTGGCCGCCAGGTGACGCAAAGAATCCTCCGAGGCGCGCTGCGCGGTAACGTCCTCGGCGATAATCTCGCAGCCGTCCGGCGCTCCCTCTTCCGCGCCCACTTGGCGGCCGCTGAGCCGCACTTTCATGGGCGAGCCGTCTTTGCGCTTCCATTCGACTTCGATCAGATTGACGTGACCTGTTCGCCGATAGGACTCAAACAGTAGGCTGCGCTCCACCGGATCGCGAATGATTTCCGTGGCCAGGTTTACCTGAATTAATTCTTCCTTGGAACCATAGCCGAGCATCGTCACGAGCGCTTCATTGACCGCGAGAAACTGCCCGTCGGTGTCGAACCGGCAGATGCCATAGGTCGGATTCTCGGACAAAGCGCGATAATGCGCTTCCGAGTGTTTCAGCTGTTTTTCCGCGTGATTGCGTTCCTCGCGCAAGGTGTTTTCTTCGACGGCGAGGGCGACCGCCAGCGGCAGCCGGTTCAGACGATACTTATCCACGCAATCAAATGCGCCATTGCGGAGGAAGGCGTCGGTCATTCCCTCATCTAAGATTCGGGAAACCAGAATGAACGGAATGTCCGTGTTGGATTGATGCAACAGGTCGAGGGCTTCCATCCCCGTCCAGTCCGGCATGGAGCAGTCACACACGATCAGGTCATATGTCTGCGTGCGCAAGTGCTCGGCGAACTCCGTCGGCGTTTGAACCCAATCCTTGGAAACCGCAAAATCCATGCGCTTCAGCTCCAGCAGACACAGTTCGACGTCGGCTTTCTGGTCGTCCACAAAGAGAATTCGGACCATCCGGTGCCGGTGAATCGCCACCCGGCGCGCAAGGAAACCGTCATGATTCTGATGTTGTTCATTTCGGACTAAATTGGTCATGGTGCACCGCTTTTAAATCCACCAGAGCCGGCCTGGAGAAGCAGCCCGGTTAATGGAATATTGGTGAAATCCCCCGTTGAATAGGGTGTCGCAGGTGTGTATTAGCCGATGTTCAATATTGAACAGGTCGTATGAATGTGTCGTTTCAGTACATACTGGCCCATAGTCTTCCTGGCAGATCGAATACGAGCAGTTTCCATTCCCGGCTGGGAATCGCAAATTATGCAGCGGTGAAACTCCAGGAGGGTTTTGTGAAAATGCAGGTGAGCCGCAGAGGGAAAGGGGATTCTTAAAGCTCAAATAGCGGCACGGGCCGGACAGGCCCCCGGTCCCAACTCCATCCGTGGGGCCTGCCTGCGCTACGCTCGATACATTACTGGCGGGAGTCATAGGTGAATATTCGGAAACAACTCCGCTCGTACGAGTCATCTGACCAGCACTCCAGCCACGGGTTGATCAGAGCGAACCAATCGCCACCGTGTGGAAAGCGGCGTTGCCCTTCCACAGTCACCTTGGGAAGACCGGCGATAAAAAATGGATCATCCGGGCCATAGTCGGGTTTTCGTTCTCTTGTTTTTTTGCCGTTCTGGTTAGCCAACGCGAATGTGGGACATCGAGTGGAAAAATCCAAATACGTTGCCGAGCCACCACAACACACCGATCACCACGACGGCGTTCAGAATCGATTTGATGGAGTTCGCCATGGGAATGAACTGATTAATCAACCATAGCACCACCCCGACAACGATCAGCGTGAATAAGATTTGAACTAAAGGCATGACTTGTTGACCTCACTTTGTGGGACGCGCTGTACACCGACTGGTGGATGGTATGAAGTTCCGCCGCAAGAAGCTGTTCACTTGTGAACATAAATTCCGCAGGGTCGCCTTCCCGAAAATTGTTGTCAAAGCAACTTATGAAGCGGATGCATCACGAACGGTGGCCATCAACACGAGGTCCTAGCGAGGATGATTTTGCATGCGGTGGTGGCCAGAGAAAGTATTTAAGCAGATGGCGGAGAGGGTGGGATTTGAACCCACGGTTGAGTTTCCCCAACACACGCTTTCCAAGCGTGCTCCTTAAACCGCTCGGACACCTCTCCACTGGAAGGAAAGCCCAACAAGACTAACAGAAACTTAGAGGGAGAAGAAGATCACCTTTCCGGCACCGATGGACGGATTTCATCACATACGTTAATCTATTCTGTCCTTGAACCGGTCCGGGGTGGTGCAATTGGTAGCACACAGGCCTTTGAAGCCTAGAATTCTGGTTCGAGTCCAGACCCCGGAACCAAATTTATTCATTTTTCCCGCGACGCAAGAATAACAATGAACACTCCCGACATCGCCCTGGGCGTCATCTGGTACATCGTATTTCTGTTTTCGACCACCTGCCATGAAGCGGCGCACTCTCTGGTCGCGATGTGGGGAGGAGACCGGACCGCGGCGGAAGGCGGCCAGGTGACGCTCAATCCCATTCCGCACATTCGCCGCTCCCCTTTCGGGATGGTGGTCGTGCCGATTTTGTCGTTCGCGCTGGGCGGCTGGATGATTGGTTGGGCTAGCGCGCCGTTTGATCCCGCCTGGCAGCGGCGCTACCCGAGGCGGTCAGCCTGGATGGCGCTGGCGGGTCCGGCGGCAAATTTCACTTTGATGATCCTGGCCGGGATTGCTATTCGCGTGGGAGTTGCACTGGGCTATTTTCGCGCCCCGTTGTTCATAGGGGGTTATAGTGGCCTGGTCGCGTCCGCGCAATCTTCAGACCCTACGTTCCTTACTTCTGCATTGAGCGTCCTGTTTATTCTGAATCTTTTGCTGGGAACATTTAATCTAATCCCTGTGCCACCCCTGGACGGTCATGCGGGGATTATGGTGCTGATGCCCGAGAATACGGCGCTGAGGTATTTGGATTTTGTGAAACAGACCAGCGGCTATGCAATGATCGGAATTGTGGTCGCCTGGCAACTTTTTGATCGGATATTCCAGCCGGTGTTTTTGTTCGCCCTCCACGTGTTGTACCTGGGAATTGGCAAAAGTTAGCCCGCTGCTGTTTCAAATCTGCACATCCGTTCCAAAATATGCACGATAGATCACCGGATGTAAGCACGAATATGGAACTAAGTCTTTATTTTTCATCCATACGATCTCTTGCCCGACTGGCCCCCCGTCTGCATCTAACAGTAGCGGGAGTAATCGCGAAGATGGAAGAAACAACGAAACTTTCGGGCAATTATCGGGTTGAGGTATCGGGATGGGGTCTAGACGCCAGTTATTTTGTGGAGAAGACCGATCTCTATTGGGGACCAGACGGCGATAAGAAGGTGTCCTTGCGTCACGCAGTTCCGGAAGGAACCATCGTGTTTGTACGGCTGCTGTCTCCCGATGCGCCGAGCGGTGCGCTGCCGGTAGCCTATCGGGTGGCGGAGATTCAGGCGATGGACTGCAACGGCCGGTGCGAGACGATGCTATTGCAATTGCATCCTCGCAAGAAAGTACCCATTCCGAAGAAACTTGCATCCTACTCAGTAGAGGATTCAAGGAGCAAAAACACATGCGAACCGGAAGAAAATTCGGCGCGGATGGAGACCGAGGAGATCCTCCGATGAAAGCTGAACCCAAGATTGATTCCCTGCAAGACCGCCCGGCCACTTGGGAAGAAGTTCGCCGCGCGACGTCCTCCACTCCGACGCGTGCCCTGGAACTTTGCTATTCCCAGGGAAAATATTGTGATGTGGATTCTGACCTCGGCGGAGTGATTCGATATCCCGTGGAAGAATTTGAATTTTTTGCGTATCTCAGCGAGATGGAAGAAACGCTCTCCAATTAAAAGGGTGGATCATGGCGTTTAATTCGCATTTGGCACAAGTCAACCGCGAATGCGGCCAAAACGGAACGCGGTCCTACTTGAAAAATCTATCCCCCAAGCACCCTGCGGCTCCCTGCAAGCATTAGAATTTCCTCACGTTCCTTCTCGTCCTGACTAATTCATTGTCTGCCATGCACTTAAAAAACGCGGCCAGGAACCGTAGGCAGTTCGACATCCCCGCCGGCCGGGATTGCATTGAGTGTTGGATTTGGCACGGTCATTGCCCATGTACGGACATGAACACAATGACTGCGCCACCCAAAGAAGGCCAAGTGGTACGAGGAAGTTCCGACGACGCGTTAACAGTGTGCGTGCTGGATGATGAAATCGGAATGGTCGAGATGCTGCAGGAATCGCTGCGGTGCCTGGGCTTCGCCTCGATCGGAACCTGCGATGCACACTACGCGCTGGAGTTGATCGAAAAAGGACGCGTGCGCGTGGTGATGTCGGACATCAAGATGCCCGGCATGGATGGATTACAATTTCTGGAGCAAGCCCTGCGCCTGGACCCCGGCGTGTACGTCGTGTTGATGACGGGATTTTATTCGCTCGACAACGCCATCGCAGCCATCAAACGCGGCGCCTACGACTATATTCCAAAACCGGTGGATCGCTTGCGGCTGAAGAAGTCGCTGGACGAGCTAGCGGAGTCGTTTCATCGCCGGAAGCGGATTCGAACGCTGGAGCGGCAAATGCTCAGCGACCTGGGATTCCACGGGATTGTGGGCAGAAGCCCGGCGATGCTGGAAGTATTCGAAATGGTCCGCAAGGTGGCGCGTCACTACACGAATATTTTGCTGGTCGGAGCCACCGGCTCCGGCAAGGAATTAGTCGCGCAGTCCATCCATCAGATGAGCCCGGTCTCGCAGCAGAGGTTCGCGGTGTGCAACTGCTCGGCGATGGTGGAAACGCTTTTGGAAAGCCAGCTCTTTGGACATGTGCGCGGATCGTTCACCGGCGCGACCGATACTCGTCCGGGTTTGTTCGAATATGCCAATGGAGGCACCGTATTTCTTGACGAAGTCGGGGAAACATCATTGGCCATGCAGGCCAAGCTGCTGCGCGTGATCCAGAACCGTGAAATCCAGCGCGTGGGATCCCCCGAAGTGCGCCGCGTGGACGTGCGCTTGATCGCCGCCACCAACCGCGACCTGCGCGCCGAAGTGCTGGCCGGGCGTTTCCGGGAAGATCTATTCTACCGCCTCAGCACGATTCAGATTCGCGTACCGTGCCTGGCCGAGCGCCTGGACGACATTCCGATGCTCACGCAATACTTCTTGAAAAAATACAATGCCGCCTACAGCAAACAGATTCATGGCCTGACTCGCAGAACGCAGGCCGTCCTGCTGCAACATGCTTGGCCGGGAAACGTTCGCGAACTCGAAAACGTGATTTCTTGCGCCTGCCTGACCTCCGTGAATGATTTCATTGATATAGATGATCTGCCTGAAAATCTGCAGAAACCGGCCGGCCTGAATGCCAACTCAGCTGCCCCCTGGCGTCCTGTCCCGCTGAACGAAGTTCGCCGCCAACACATTCGCCGCGTCCTCGAATCCTGTCAGGGGAATCGTGTGCGCGCCGCCCAATTGCTGGGGATCGGCCGCACCAGCCTTTACCGGTTCCTGAAGCGGTCGGAAAACAAATCCACGGGGAGGGCTGCTTCCTAGAACTTTTTCTTGGACCCTTCCGCGCGCATCTGGAAATTCGGCGGTGAGTCCATCTCACTGCGTCGCAAGAAAAAGCTGCCCGCCCCAAAATCGGGCGGCAGCCACAAAGGCAACCCGCACCACGAGGAACGAATACATTGGACTTTGCTGACAAATCGGATCGAACAGGCGCAGCCGAGCGCCGGAGGGACCCTCGTTTTTTTGTGAATGCCCCCGTGGAAATCACAAATCTCGATGGAGGCGTGGAGGTGGCCGCGGAGCAAGTCATCATCGAAAATATTGGTGATTTGGGATGCCGGTTCTCGATGCGAGGGCCTGTGCGGGAAGGGGACGCCATCGCTATTCAACTGCTCGCGCAGGATGGCGCCAGGTTGTCGGATGAGCCGGTCAAGTTTTTTGAAGTCATGTGGGTGGCGCGCGAATTTGAAATCTCCATGGTGGGCGCGCGAATCATGGACGGAGAGAAAATCGCCGCGTGTAAGCTGGCTATGGAAAGCCGCTTGTTAACGCATTCTTCCAAGTAGTTTGCCCTGTAAAAAACCGCCGCGCCCAGACACTTTCAGGGCACGGCGGTTTTCTTTTCACGGGGATGGATGGCGCGTTCCGTGGCACAGGCTGAAGCCTGTGTGATTTTGATTTTCATTCACCTCAAAAACGCACAGGCTGAAGCCCTTGCCACCCGTCCTCACTTCGGATTGCGGCGAAACAGAACACGGCCGCTGGCAACAAACGCTTATTGGGCGTCGCCCTTGCCGGATTGGGTTGCGATATTGTCAGCCGAGAATCTGGGCAGGCTGATGGTATTGTCCATGCGAACCATGATCGAAGTTTGCGCGGGCAATTCCACGTCCTTGCCTTTGCGCTCCAGAATGTAAACGGCGCTTCCGGCAATGCCGATGCCAAAGCCGCGGGTGACGTTGCTGAACACAGCGCCCACGAGCGTCCCGCCGCCCATTCCGATCGCGCCGGCAATGACGTCGCCTTTAATATCATGCTTGGCCTGCACCACCTGGCCTTCTTCCACCTTAACGTCTTTGCGCATCTTTCCCTGCTTGTTTCCCTCGGCGGGATTTTCCAGGCTGATGATGCTCATCCTTGCCGGGAAGACGCGGCTATCCACTTCGAGATCGCGAAAGGACAGATTCATCGCAGCCTGACCACGGAACAGGGGAAAGTGCTTGGAGCGAAGAATTCCTCCGACCGTGCCGCGTACGCGCGCACCGGCGGGAAGTATGATTTGGCTTCCGACATACACAGGTTCGGTGACTTCGGCGATAAACGGATCGCCGCTCTTGGCGATGGCGGTGCTCAGACCGGTGAGTAATCGCAGGTGCACTTCAGTGCCCTGCAGAAGTTCATGGGATTGCGCGCGCGCTGGGAGCGCGGCAGCGGAAAACAGCAACACAACGGCGCAGAAAAACATACTTCCAGAGACCACAATGCGTTTCATAGGATCCTCCGTACTCTTTTTAGCGGGCTCCAAGTAGAGCCCGTACTCTATTGAGCGGGCTCCAAGTAGAGCCCACACCCTGCCGTGCCGGCCGAAGATTCGGCCGTGCACGGGTTAAGCCTCGTGTCGAGAGGCATTGCGCTGGCGCTGCACGCCCGGCGAAGCTCTGCGGGAGCGCGCCGGACCGGATGCGGAGGTAACGTTCGCGAACATCTTACGATGGACGTCGTCGGCCATTCGACAAAGTGCGGCGGCGTGTTGCGAAACAGGCAACTTGCGGGACAGGCTTCGTGAAACAGAAAAGCACAATTCTTTTTTCAGCCGCATCGCTGTGCTAGACTTCCGTGGCAGTCATTGCCGAGTGGCGCGGCTGCCGATGCGTGGAACTTCGGGCTCTGTGCGACGAAGTCCCGCGAACCCCGCCAGGCCCGGAAGGGAGCAACGGTACCGGGATCACTTCGTGCGCCGCGGAGTACCCGAAGTTCCTCTCATCTGCAGCGCGCCGAAATTATAAGTGACCCGCCGAATCCGAGCGGGTCATGCTTTAAAATCTTTAACCCGTCCGCCGCGGCGGACGGGGATTTTTTTTCAGGGGTCGGCAAAAAAGGCTGCGGAAGAAGTCGAGTAGCACAGGCACTCTTGCCTGTGCGGGTTTGTAGGCTGCGGATCGGCCACGGTTTCAAGAACGATTGCAAAAACCACACAGGCAAGAGTGCCTGTGCTACTAAAACCGATCCGAACCGATTTTTTTCGCAATCTGTAAAGTCATCGCTTCTAATAGAGCGATCCACAACACGGATCACACGAATTCGGGGTAAGATTCCAAACGCATGAGCTACCAGGTCATCGCGCGAAAATGGCGGCCGCAAACGTTTGCCGACGTGGTTGGGCAGCAGCACGTCACGCGGACGCTGTCGAACGCCATCCTTTCAGGGCGCGTGGCGCACGCTTACATTTTTTCCGGCGCGCGCGGCGTGGGCAAGACGACCACGGCGCGTGTTTTGGCCAAGGCGCTGAACTGCTCCAAGGGACCCGCCGCCGAACCCTGCAACGAGTGCGACTCCTGCCGCGAAATCGGGCTGGGAAATTCCATGGACGTGATCGAAATTGACGCAGCGTCCAACCGCGGCATTGATCAAATCCGCGAACTGCGCGAGATGGTGCGTTACGCGCCGGCCGGAGGACGCTACAAAGTGGTGATCCTCGACGAAGCGCACATGCTTACCGACGAGGCCTCCAACGCCCTGCTGAAAACACTGGAAGAACCTCCCGACAAAGTTATTTTTGTGATGGCGACGACCGAGCCGGAAAGCCTGGCCGAAACGATTCGCTCGCGCTCGCAGCATTTCCATTTCCGCGCGCTCTCGTTCCTTGAAATCGTGAACGCTCTCGAACAAATTTGCGTGAAAGAATCGCTGACTGCCGAAGCCGGAGCGCTGGCCGTGATGGCGCGCGCAGCCGAAGGCAGCTTGCGCGACGCCCTTTCCCTGCTCGAACAGGCGCGCGCCTACTGTGGCGAAAACATTACCGATGCGCAGGTGCGCGAATTGCTCGGCGTGGTTCCCGAAGAAATTCTGCAGGAGCTGACCGGCGCAATTGATGCGCGCTCCGCGGAACGCATTCTCACGCTGGTCCACCGACTGCTTGCCGAGGGACAAAACCTGCAGCATTTCTGCCGCGAAGCGATCGGCCATTTTCGCAACCTGCTGGTGGCGCGCGTTTGCGGCTCGGGTTCTGATCTAATCGCCGCGCCCGCCGACCAGCGTCCTCGATTGCAGCAAGCCGCCGAATTGTTCAGCGAGGAAGACCTCACGCGCTTTTTTCAGATTCTGTTGCACACCGACGATGACCTGCGCCGCAAGCCCGATGCGCGCCTGCATCTGGAAATGGGACTGCTGCGGATGGTGAATGCCGCGCGCCTGGCACCACTGGAAGAAATTCTGGCGGAACTCGATGGCGGAACGCCTTCGGCTACGCCCGCAAAACCGGCAAGTTCCGCGCCGCAAGCGCTGCCCTCCACGCGGCGGGTTGCACCTGCGGCTCCTATTGCAGGGACTTCGGCATTTGCCGGCGGGCCTTCTCCGTTTACCTCTTCAAGTTCATCGCGCGCGCCGCAAGCGACTGCCGCGAGAATGCAGGCCGCGAGTCCCGCGCCATTGGAAAAACCAGAGCCGCCCGCTGCATCACGAGAGAATGGAAATGCTGCCGCTGAGCGCGTGAGCGCAGCACCGGTTGCCGCGCCCCCCGCGAGCGATGTCGCGCGACCGGGCGCGGCCGGCGACGGCCTGGAAGAATCGCAAGTGGATTCAATCAAAGCCGCGATCGTCGCGCAGGAAAAATTTCTCGGCGAATTGATCGGGAATGCATCGCGCTGGGAAATGAGCGGCGGCGAAGTGCGATTATTTTTTCCCACCGAGGGCCGCGCGCTTGCCGAGATGTTGCAGGCGCGCGATCCGCTGGACCGTTTGCGAAACATTGTCAGCCGCATTCTCGGCCAACCGGTTCGCGTCTGTGTTAAACTGGAAAGCGTACCGAGCGCTGGCGCGGCAACGCAGTCTTCCAGCTCTCGTGATCTGCGCGCCAAGTTCGAGCAGGATCCGATCGTGCGCGCGATGGTGGAACGGTTCGGCGGCCAAATCTCCGAAGTGAAACGCCGGGACGAGGAGTAGACCATGGAAGTCAAAGCACTGCAGCAGATTCTCACGCAGTTTCGGCAAATGCAGGAGAACCTGCAGAAGCAGGTCGAGACCGTAAACGTGGAAGCTACGGCAGGCGGAGGCATGGTCACCGTCAGGATGAATGGACAGAAGCAAGTTACCGACCTTCGCGTGGACCCGGAAGTGTTTGCCGGGAAAGATCAGGAATTGTTGCAGGACCTGGTGCGCGCCGCTGTCAATGAAGCCGGACGCCGCGTGGACGATGAACTCACCACAAAGATGAAAAGTATGACGGGCGGAATTCCCGGGATTGCTGGACTAAAAATTCCCGGCCTGTTTTAAGCCGTGCTCCCAGGGATAGTTTTTTGAAACGGACACTTCGAGTGAACCTGAGTCCCGCGGTCCGTCACTCTCCACCACGGAAAATCCTCCATGCCTGATTTCGCCGAACCCGTCGAGCGTCTGATCAACCAATTTAAACATTTGCCCGGAATCGGGGCCAAAACCGCGCAGCGTCTGGCATTCCATATTCTACGGATTGCACCGGAAAGCGCGCTGGCGCTGGCCGACGCCATTCGCGACGCGAAAATGAATATGCGATTCTGCTCGGTGTGCAACAACATCACCGACGCGGACCCGTGCTTCTACTGCACCAGCGCGACGCGCGACCGGAAGACGATTTGCGTCGTGGAAGAGCCGCACAACATCATGGCCATCGAGAAAACGCGCCAGTATGGCGGGCTGTATCACGTTTTGGGCGGAGCGCTCGCACCGCTGCGCGGCATCGGCCCCGATCAACTTCATCTTAAAAGTCTGATCGAGCGCCTGAAGGGCGGCACGGTCGAGGAACTCATCATCGCGACCAACCCGAATGCCGAGGGCGAAGCCACGGCAATGTACCTCTCAAAATTAATCAAGCCTCTGGGAGTACGAGTGACGCGCATCGGCGTGGGCATTCCGGTCGGCGCGGACCTGGAATATGCCGATGAAGTCACGATGATGAAAGCCATGGAAGGCCGCCGGGATCTCTGATCACAAACTGTTCTTGTACCTGCTGTTATTTCCCGGACATCGCCGCACGGCGCAGTTTTGCGGCAAGAAAAAATTCCGATAACGCTTCCGGTCTTCTATTCATCCCCATTAACACATTTCCACGTGCGCCGTGCGCGCCGGCCGTATTGGGCGCGATGGCGACCGCACTATCCGCTTCCGCCAGGGCTTTATCCAAATCCTTGGCCTGAAGGAATTGCCCGGACATATTCTCATGTGACAGCGCAGACGCAAGAGACACGTCGAGCCTCCCATCAAACACGAAGATCGAATTGGCGATCAATGCGGATGGCTTCATGCCTCGAAAGGGAAGGTACGGATTGGCCCAATCGCCTCCCCAGTAAGGTCCCGCAATTTCTGATGAGCTGATAAATAACGGGCCGTCCAAGGCTGGCGGAATTACGGGCGCCTGCAATCGGACCAGGTTGGCAAACGAAGCGGGCAAGGGCTTGCACGGAATCCCATAGTAAGCGGCGTTGGCAACTACGGAACCAAAGTACGCGAACCAGCAGTCCTTGATCTGGCGCTGCGCTATGTAGCGTTGCATGGCCTTCAGTCCCTGCCCCCAATCCACATTCGAGTCCGCCAGAATTCGATGGGCATTTTGCGGGCCACCCCACAATTCGTTGGCATAGGGAAGATAATTGGGAAACGCACGCAGAGAGGAACCGATGTGGAAGGCCAGCAGAATGGCCACAAAAATGGCGGCCGTGCGTCCGCGCTGGGCCATGTTCCACGCGCCGGCCGCGGCCAGGACAATTAAGAACGGGTAAATGGGAAGCAGGTGGCGCACGCCATAGTTGATGCCCGATAAGAAGGCTGCGGCCAAATAAATGAACGGCGGAATGATCAAGAAGAAAATTTCCCTGCGAAACATTTTATCTCGCAGATACGGAGTGAACGGCACGAGGCAGCAGAGGAGCAGGAATGCTGCCGTGGATTTGATCACGAAAATCGCGGGAAAATAAAACCACTGGCCCTCCGCGTAAACTTTGCCGAACAGGAAAGTGGGAATGGGGGCAGGCGAATAAACGTCCACAAATCCGTACAGGTAGGACTCAGGTAGCAGGCGCCAATGAGCTACCCGCATTACGATGGCGGAGCCGGAAGGACCAATCTTACTGGCGTAAACCGAAAGCGGCGGGTTCAAGGCCTGCCCGGAGGCGCGCGCGGAATATCGAAACCCGTAAAAGGACCACAGCACTACGATCGAAATTCCAGAAATAATCGCCAGTGAAGAAATTTGCCTGAGGGCCTTCTTCAAAAGATCAGGCGAACATTTTTTGGTAACAGGATCTCGAAAAGGCATCAGCTCGACGACGGCAAGTAGAAACAGCATTGGAAAGATAAGGATTCCCGAGTATTTCACGCCCAGGCAAAGACCGGTGGCGAGGCCAGCGGTCAGGAGCCTACGGCCAGACGGTTTTTTAAGATATAGATAGAAACTGCCCACCCCCAGAAACAGGCCTAACGTGGCGCCCACGTCCGTCGTGACTAGTGCTCCATGCGCGAGAATATTCGGCTCGAAAATCAAAAGGGTTGTGGCGAGAAATGCCGGGCCGTCTCCCCACATGGAACGCGCCATGAAAAAAACTGCCAGCGCCAGCAGAAGAGTAAAAATGGCAGTCGCCAGGCGCGCCCTGAACAGCAGCAAGTCCGCGTCGTTCGCATACAGGAATTCCCTGCCGGACAGGTATTCCACGAACTTAAAATAATCATCGGGCACCGGCGGAGTCCGTAACGTCATGCGCAGAAGCGGAATCGCGGCAACCAGTTTGACGAGCGGCGGGTGTTCCGGATTAATTCCGAAATCGAAACTTTTCCAGGACCGGTATCCCGCGAGAATATGGGCGGCTTCATCGAATGTCTGGGACTGCTGACGCGTGGACAGCGCCAGCTCCACGGCGAATATCGCAAGCAAGAGAGTTACACCGGCCAGTAAACCAACGCGATGTTTTCCACTGGTATTAGAATTTTCCATATTATTTTGATGGTGACGCATCATCGGATTCTCGGGAGTCCTCTAAAACCGTAACACAAGGACGAATCGAATCCAGGGGCCATGTGTGCCGATGTTTCTCAACCAAAAACAAAACAACTGTCCTTGCAGGAGTGTTTCTTACGGAAGGTGGCAAACCTCGCTTTGCAGACATCACAATTGCCGATTTAAGATGATAAACTAATGTAAGTAGAGGATTCCCTTTGGAAACCGAACAACAAAAGCGGCTGCGCGCCGCGCGCCGCATTGTGATCAAGCTGGGCACGGGAATTGTCACCGGGAGCGACGGCCAGTTTAATTCCGAGCGCCTGGAAGCGGTGGCGCGCACGATCGCCGATTTGAAAAAGGACGGACGGCAAGTCGTGCTGGTGTCTTCGGGCGCGGTGGGCCTGGGGCGCGGACGGCTGGGACTTCATCGCGACCGGCTGAACGATCTGGTGATGAGCCAGGCCTGCGCGGCCGTGGGCCAGAGCCTGTTGATGCACGAATACGAAAAATTATTTCAGACGCATGGGATCCAGCTTGCCCAGGTGCTGCTGACCGAGGGAGATTTCGTGGACCGCACGCGGTACTCGAATCTGCGGCAGACGATGGAAGCGCTTTTGAAACTTGGCGTGCTGCCCATCGTCAATGAAAACGATACGATTTCCACGGCGGAGCTGGATTATTTGAATATCCGCGCGGGGGAGAGAATTTTCAGCGACAACGACCGCCTGGCGGCTCTGGTCATGAGCCACATCGAAGCGGACGTGCTGGTCCTGCTGACCGACGTGGATGGGCTGATGGAATTCGGGCCGTCGGGGGCGAAAGACGCCGAGGGAAAGGTGATTCCTCTGGTCGAAGATCTGACTCCGGAATTGAAGTCGCTGGCGCTGGGACCATCCAGGGGCGGGCGCGGCGGGATGCAAACGAAACTCGATGCCGCGGAAATCGCGATGCAGGCCGGCGGGATCGCCGTGATCGCCAACGGCAAAAAGACCGAGACGCTTAGCCGAATTTTCAGCGGCGAGCCAACTGGTACGGTATTTCTATCGAAGACACGGACTTCAGGAAAACGCCGCTGGCTCGCGCATGCGGCGGGAGTGCGCGGGCGCGTGATCGTCAACGCCGGCGCGCGCGATGCGCTCACCGACGGAAAGGCGAGCTTGCTGTCTTCGGGCGTTGTCAGCGTCGAAGGCGAATTTGAAGCGGCGGAAGTGGTGAGCATTGTGGACCACCAGGGCCAGGAATTCGCGCGCGGCATTTCGGATTACTCTCACGGAGAGGCGCAAGGAATGATCGGCGGTGTCCCGGGCACCGCCAACGGTGGCCGAACCAACGGGCGTGCAACTGTGCTGGTAAAACGGGATAATATAGTTCTCTTGGATCGCAAATGAGCATGACCCAAAATCAACTGGAAGTTTCCGACGTCCGCAAGACCGTGCGCCGGGCGCGGCGGGCGGCGCATGTGCTGGCGACGCTTTCGGGCGAGCGCCGGATCGAAGCATTGCTAGCTGCGGCCAACGCGATTGAAGCGCGCGCGGCGGAGATTCTGGCTGCGAACCAAAAAGATTGCGCCATCGCGCAGTGCGCCGTTGAAAGCGGCGAGCTTTCGCGCGCCATGTTTGCCCGCTTGCGAACCAGCGAACGCGGCATTGCGGAAATGGCGATGCGCATTCGCGAAGTCGCCGACCTGCCCGACCCGTTGCATCGCAGACTGTCCGCGATGGAACTGGACGATGACTTGGTTCTGTACAAAGAGACCTGTCCGCTGGGCGTAGTGGGCGTGGTGTTTGAGTCGCGGCCCGACGTGGTGCCACAAATCGCTTCGCTGGCGCTGAAATCGGGAAACGCCGTGTGCTTGAAGGGCGGAGCGGAAGCCCTCGAAACCAACACGGTGCTGGTTGCCATCTGGCGTGACGCGCTCTCGGCGTTTCCGGATGTTCCCGTGGATTCCGTGGTGCTGTTTCACACGCGCGAAGACGTGGCGGAAATTCTAAAGCTGCACGATGAAATTGATTTGATCGTGCCGCGTGGCTCCAACGAGTTCGTTACCTACGTCATCCAACACAGTCAAATTCCCGTGCTCGGGCACGGCGAAGGAATTTGCCACGTATATATTCACGAGGATGCCGACCTGCAAAAAGCATTCGACGTCTCGCTGGATTCCAAGGTGCAATACGCCGCGGTCTGCAACGCGATGGAAACATTATTAGTGCACAAGGAGATCGCCCTACGATTCCTGCCGGACATGGTCGCACAATTTCGCGCGGCGGGCGTCGAGGTGCGCGGCTGCGCGAGAACCATGGAACTTGCAGCGACACAAGGAGTGATTCCCGCAACGGAAGAAGATTGGAAGAAGGAATACTCGGACCTGATCGTTTCGATAAAGGTCGTGGACGGCGTTAACGAAGCGATTGAACATATCAACCGGTATGGATCGCGGCATACAGAATCCATCGTGACGGAAAGTCACGACGTCGCGTCGCGTTTCATGGAATTCGTGGACGCGGCGAACGTGTTTCAAAATGCGTCCACGCGATTTTCAGACGGTTTTCGCTACGGACTGGGCGCGGAAGTCGGGATCAGCACCGGAAAAATACACGCGCGCGGCCCGGTTGGCCTGGAAGGGCTTACGATCTACAAATACAAACTCTTCGGCAAGGGCCACACCGTGGGTCCCTACAGCAAAGGTCAGCGCACCTTCAAGCATCGGCCGCTCTCCGAGTAGAACAGGCTTCAGCCTGTTGCTCTTACTCCGCGACATCGAACACAAAACCAACAGGCTGAAGCCTGTTCTACCGCCAGCGGAAAAGTTTCAGCGCCAATCCAAAACATACAACCAGCCAGAAACAGATAATCCCGATTTGCGGGGCGATCTGCGCCAAGTTTGCGCCCTGCAAAATGTTGGCGCGCAGAGCGTCAATGACGGCGGTCAGCGGAAGCGCTTTGATGAACGGCTGCATCACGTCTGGAAATTTTTGCGACGAAAAGAAAACGCCGGACGCAATCCACATCGGCATCATCACGACATTCATCAGGCCGGACGCGGCTTCAATGGTCTTGGCGCGCGAGGCGATGAGCAGCCCCAGCGCACAAAAAGAAAGCGAGCCCAATACGCATACGATAGCGAGATCCAGCAGCGAACCGCGAAGCGGCACGTGAAACAGCAGCGCTCCGAATCCAAGCAACAGTGCGACTTCCACGACCAGCAGCAAAATCCGGGAAAGCAGAAATGAGAGCAAATAGAAGTGGCGCGGCATGGGGCTGGCCACCAGGCGTTTCAAAAGTTTTTTGCGCCGCGCATCCACAATCGCAAATCCGATGGACCACATCGCGCTGCCCATCAAATTCATTCCGAGCAATCCGGGAATCAGGAAATCAATGTACCGCGAGCCCGGCTCGCGAAGCATTTGGTCTCTGGTCGAAACCGGATCAACGCGCCCCGCGGCTCTCTGCACCGCTCGATCCGCAAGCAATTGCGCGGCGCGGCCTTCGGGGTTCGTATCGTCATAAAAATATTCGACCGTGCCATTTGCCCCAGGTTCCGCGATCAAGGCAACCTTCCCGGTGCGCAGCGATTCTTCCGCCGCTGGTAAATCCAATTGGCGGACGTCCAGAAGTTTCTCCCGGCGCAGTGATTGCGCAAGTTCCGGAGTGACCGCCGCGATTTGCAGAATTTCCGCGGGACGGTTGCGAAATGCAATTCCCAGTCCAGCCGCAAGAAGAAGGGGAAACACAAACACCCAGAAAAGGGCCTCCGGCTCACGAATGAATTCGCGAAAACGCACCAGGGTCAGTTGCACTAACGGGTGATCGGCAAAGGAATTTCCGTGGGAAACATTTCCGGCGGGCTTCACGGCGTGAACATCGGAAATGGAAGTGTCACTCATCGCGTAAATGCCGCCCCGTCAGCGTTACGAAGACGTCCTCCAAAGTTGCCGAGTGCGTGCGCAACTCGGTCAGTGGAACATTTTGCCGCGTCAATTCTGCAAGCAGCACGGGAACGGCGGTGTGAAGTTCGGTCACCTGCAAGCGCACGGCCCCATTCTCGCTGCGAACATCGCGCACGCCGGCGATACTCCGAAGCGCGGGTACATCCAGCATCTTCGCAGCACCGCCAGCCACAAACTCGACCAATTGTTCGGCGCAGTTCGCGGCAATCAACTCGCGCGGCGTGCCCAGGGCGATTTCCTTGCCGTGATCCATGATGGCCACGCGGTCGCAAAGTTGCTCGGCTTCATCCATATAATGAGTGGTGAGCAGAATGGTGCGGCCGGATTTCTTAAATTCCTCGATCAATTCCCAAAGCTGGCGGCGGGCTTGCGGGTCGAGTCCCGTGGTGGGCTCATCGAGGAAAAGAAAATCAGGATCGCCGACCAGGGCGCAGGCTAGCGCCAGGCGCTGCTTTTGCCCTCCGGAAAGATCGCCCACGCGCGATTTTTGTTTTTCTTCCAGTTGCACGCGCGCGATGACTTCGGATGTATCCGCGCCTTTCCGAAAAAAGCTGCGAAACAACCGGACCGTTTCAAATACCGTGAGTTTTTCAGAGAGTTGCGTATCCTGCAGTTGTATCCCGAGTTGTTGCCGGAGCTGGGTGGCGTTCGAGCTCCAACGCAGGCCTAGCACTTCGACCTCTCCCGAATCCGGGTCCGTCAATCCTTCGCAGATTTCGACGGTGGTCGTCTTTCCCGCGCCATTCGGGCCGAGAAGCCCGAAGCACTCCCCGGCCCGCACTTCGAGTTCAAGGCCGTCCACCGCAACCACGTCTTTGTAGGCTTTGCGCAGATTGTGAATGCGCAGGGCGAGCTGGGAGGCGGTCTGCGGCATGGGGCCAGTATCGCGTCAACAGGGCGGACATTCAAGGACTGAGGAGTTTTGGGTTTGGGTCGGTTTGAATCTAAACCTGCCCTCTCTGTCCCGAAGTACACGGGACGGAGAGGCCTCTACAAAATCTTCGGCGGTGGGCCCAGCCACTCGAACACCAGGGCAGCGAAGAACCCGCCGGCGAGTTGCGCAGCAATAAATTCCGGAACGTCCGCAGGACGGATGCCGGCAAAGGTGTCGCTCAATGATCGCGCGATGGTGACCGCGGGATTCGCAAAAGAAGTGGATGATGTGAACCAGTACGCGGCGACGATATAGCACGCCACCGCAAATGGAAGCAACGTCCGCTCGAAACGCGCGCAGGAGCGAATGACAATCAGCAAACCGAACGTGGCGACAAATTCGGCAAACCACTGCGGCGCGCCCGTTCGCGCATGTTGCGAAAGGGAGAAGACGGGTAGCGCAAACATCACGTCCGCACACACCGCGCCCGCGATGCCGCCTGCGATCTGTACCGCAACGTACGCTGCCGCTTCCGGCCAGGAAATCGCGCCAAGAAATGCCTCCGCAACGGACACTACTGGATTCAAATGCGCGCCGGAGATTGGCCGGAACGTAAGGATCAATGCGACCAGGGCGGCACCTGTCGCAATCGCGTTCGCCAGCAGGGCCAGAGCAACATTTCCACCGGAAAGGCGCTCCGCCATGATTCCCGAACCAATAATGGTAGCGACTAGTAGCGCGGTACCCAGAAATTCACTCGCCGCACGCCGGGAGAGGGGTAAATTCATTGCCGACCAATCTGTGTTATTTCTTTCTTAATGCCGAGCTGACCGAGTGTGACCAGCGGTAGAGACAAAAAAAGCGTGATTCTGCGGTCCAGAAGCAGGTAGGCATCCCGAAACGCGCGTTCGATTTCCTCCGTCGTTCCCTTTACAGCGGCGGGATCGGGAACGCCCCAGTGGGCAGTCATGGGCTGGCCGGGCCACAGGGGGCAAACTTCGTTCGCGGCGTTATCGCAAACCGTGAACACAAAATCCAGTGGCGGAGCTCCGGGTCTTGCAAATTCGTCCCAGCTCTTGCTGCGCAGGCCGCTCATGGAGAGGTGGGCCTGTTGAATCTGTTTGAGCGCCTCAGGGCGAACCACGCCTGTGGGGTGGCTCCCCGCGCTATAGGCGATGAAATTGGGCCGCCCTTTTTGATTGAGGATGGCTTCAGCCATGATGGAGCGGGCCGAATTGCCAGTGCATAAAAAGAGCACGTTGTAGCGCTTGTCCATGAAGCATCCTTTCGTGCGATGGGGCAGGGATTAGTCTGGATTTCTAACAAGAGATGTGCGGTCGCATCCCGCCGCGACCCCCTACTATGCATTTGGCGTGGACCAGTGGCACAGGCTTCAGCCTGTGCGGTTTTGATTTTCTTGCGCCTGAACTTCGCACAGGCTGAAGCCTGTGCCACCAAAAGTCGCTTCGAATGGTATCGCAATACAACAGGCGCAAATCGCAACCAACCACAAATCCAATTCGCAATTGAGAGAAATGCGGGTAACCTACGCTGCAGGAACACAGCAATCTGGGCCACAACACGATTTTTCAACCACAAGCTTTTCCGGCAAATTGTCTTCCAGCACAGCAAACACTTCCCACTCGCGCCCGTCCGGATCTTGGACCCAGGATTTGTCCTGCAGCGCGTAACAGCACGACGTTTGCATTTCATCTCGCGGAACTAATCCCTGATCGGCCCATCGCTGCCGAACGGCCAGAACGTCAGCCGTCGAGTCCGCCTGTATGCCCAGATGGGAGAGCGCGCCTTGCGTTACGTCGGCGGATTCATTGAGCGTGAAATTCAATGGCGGGTTGGCAACATCAAATTTCGCATACCCGGCCCGGACCTTGGACGGTTCGATGCCAAAGAGTTTTCTGTAGAATTCGATGCTGGTCGCGACGTTTTTGACGTGAATGGCGACATGAGCCTTGCGAGCGACCACGGCTTCGTCGGGCATGCTGTCCTCCTGGGAGTTTAATACATGTGTTTTAGCACATGTATTAAACGTACGCCCCTTGAACATATCTGTCAAGGCATATATACTCTCGCGCATGGCTCGAAAACTAAAACCCTTCGCGCTCGACCTGCTCTTCCGCGCCCTGGCCGATCCCACTCGTCTCCGCCTGCTTAATCTGACCGCTGACCGGGAAGTTTGCGTTTGCTATTTCGTCCAAATCCTGGGGATCAGCCAGCCAAAAATTTCGCGGCATCTGGCTTATCTGCGCCGCGCGGGAATCGTAGCGGCGCGGCGTC
>Ga0207041_1044_pt1 | contig 24468 bp, 20 predicted proteins | sample Alteio_BWMinCont_73_FD_153311 | JGI IMG/M metagenome (GOLD analysis project Ga0207041, IMG submission 153311) | Enriched cells from forest soil in Barre Woods Harvard Forest LTER site, Petersham, Massachusetts, United States -... | ecosystem: Environmental > Terrestrial > Soil > Temperate forest >... | reverse complement strand
TCCGTGTATGCAACCGGGTCACTCTTGCGCAGTTCGCCCGCCTGATCGAGCGTCATTCCCGCTGGCACATAACCATTCAGTGGATCATGCGCCGACGTCTGGTCCGTCAGCAGGTCAGGCACAACCCCTCGTGCTACTAGCTCCGGCAGCACGTCCGCGCAATTGCCCACCAGTCCGACCGAGACGGCTTCCTTCTTACGCAGTGCATTCTTCAGGATACGTAGTGCCTCATCCAGCGAGTTGACCATCACATCGCAGTATCCGGACTTCAACCGCTTCTTGATACGCGCAGGATCAACATCGATTCCCAGAAATGAAGCTCCAGCCATTGTCGCGGCCAGAGGCTGGGCGCCTCCCATTCCTCCCATTCCACCACTGACAATGAATTTGCCTTCGAGTGAGCCGCCAAAATGCTTGTCGGCTGCTGCGGCAAAGGTCTCGAATGTTCCCTGCACGATGCCTTGCGATCCAATGTAGATCCAAGAGCCTGCGGTCATCTGCCCATACATCATCAGGCCTGCTCGTTCGAGCTCGTTGAACTTCTCCCAATTGGAGAAATGCCCTACAAGATTTGAATTAGCGATCAATACTCGTGGCGCGTAATCATGCGTGCGAAATACTCCTACCGGCTTTCCGGACTGCACCAGCAACGTCTCATCATTTTCCAGTGATTGCAGAGTTCGTACGATGGCGTTGAAGCATTCCCAATTGCGCGCCGCTTTACCCGTTCCACCATAAACGACCAAGTCTTCCGGGCGCTCCGCCACCTCGGGGTCGAGGTTGTTCATGAGCATGCGCAGAGCGGCTTCCTGATGCCATCCCTTGCATGAAAGGACATTGCCGCGTGGAGCTGATTGCGGGACGTATGAGGACATGAATGAATTATATCGAGGGAGAGAAGTTCACCACGTACTGTACGCCGTACCATCCGTGGCCGTCAGCCCCGCCCCGCTATGGACATCACTGATCCCAGGGTCCTGTTGGTCGATGGTAAGCAATACATCTTCATTCTCAACCTGCCAGGTTGAATCCGAACCAGTGAACGGGTCTTTCGGTATGGAGTGGATATACCCTGCTGCCACCAGGTCATCCAGCGCTTGTGGAGCGCGGTTCTTGTCCAAAGTAAAGTCATCGATGGCTTTACGAAGTGTGTAAAGCTCTTCTTTCAAAGTGGATTCTTTCGAGTGCACGAGCGATTGCCTGTAGATGGGTACAGCGATCGCAGCCAGAATCGCGATCAAAGACATCACGATGATCAGTTCGACCAACGTGAATCCGTGTTGTAGATTTTTCGGAGGCAGTTTCATGGCGATGGATTTTCCTTCAAAATTGGTGCCATCTCACCACGTATTGTAGTTAGTCCCGTCACTGGCAGTCTGTTCCGCGCCGCTATGCACGTCAGAGATGCCGGGCTCGTTCTGCTCAACCGCAGTCGAGTTTTCCTCACTGACCGTGGTCCATGTGGTCTCAGAGTTAGTGAATGGGTCTTTGGGCAATGCACGCAGATATCCGGCAGAGACCAGGTCGTCGAGTGATTGCGGAGCTTTGGCCTTGTCCAGCGTGTACTGGTCAATGGCATTGCGTAGAGCGTAGAGGTCTTGCCGCAGTGTGGCTTCCTTGGCGCGAAGAATCGATTGTTGATACGCAGGTATACTTATGCCCGCCAAGATCGCGATCATGGAGATCACAATGATCAGCTCGACCAGTGTGAACCCGAGTTGCGAGCGATGCTGTAATGATTTCACTTTCATACTCTTACCTCATGGCCGTCACCACGTACTGTACTTTGTCCCGTCGAGCCCAGTACCCGTCGCTTTGGAATACACATCAAAAACGTGTGTTCCGTCCCACCCACCTGAATCCGGTGCGTCATGGATGGAGTGCAGTCCCCAATCATCGTTGCCGGTCATGGGGTCGATGGGGATCCGACGCAGAAAGCGCACTTTCTTGCCTTGCACATCCACGCCTTTCACCATGGTATCCAGGTCCGGCGGATACCCTTCCGTACCCAGCTTGATGATGAATGCGCCACGGTCGGCGGCATCTTTATAGCGGTCGATGGCGTCGCGCATCTCCCACAGTGCACGATGCAGTTCCCGCTCCTTCTCCCGCCGAATACTGATACGCGCCACCGGTATCGCAGCACCGATGAGCAGCGAAAGCAGGAACATGGCCACGATCAGTTCCACAAGCGAGAACCCGGAAACCTCTCGTGTGGACCTTCCTTGCCCGCTCGTGCTGATTCTTGACCGCATTCCGCTCAAACCTTGTTCGCCACTCGATGAAGACATCAATGGATGGAAATGTTCGCTGTCCCAGCTGTCATCGGCACTGGCTTGGATGTGGGATTGGGATAACGGTAACTGGGGTTGTTGATACTGAGCACTGAATCACCCTTGTACTTGGCCAGGAAGTTCAGTGTAAAGACCTTGCCATCTCCGTAAACTCCAGGCGCTTCCAGCGGGCGCGCCGCAGTCACCGAGATCACACCATGTTCCACATCGATTTTCAGGGCCTGTTGAACCGCATTTCCGCCCTGAGTCAGGTATTCCCCGTTATCCACTGAGATCAATTGCAGGGTCTTGGAATCGTAATTGATCTGTAGGGGAACAGTATGGACGTCAGCGGCGGTATGCACCACTATGTCCACACTGAATTGCTCACCCACGTTATGGGAGATATTCGGTGGATTGAAACTCAGTGACGCTGTGCCTTCCGCAGATTTTGGTGGTTTATCCGCTGGTTTGGTGGTCGGTGGAGTAGGCGCACTTGTTGCGGGTGGTTTCGCCACGTTCTCAGCGGTTTCACCGGCTGGCTTTGCCGATGTAGCAGGCGCTGTGGTAACAGGAGTTATAACGGCAGCTGGCGACACTGCCGGTGGCGTCATAGGTGGTGTCACCGCCGCATCTGGCGCTGGTTTCTGGGCCGCCGGCTCTGCCGCCTTTGCCGGTTTCGAGTTCTCGCGGATCGAGATCGTTGTGCCTGTGCCGATATCAATGGCCTTCTGGTTCATGGCATTGATTTCCTGGCTGCGCACGATACGCGGCACCAGCACGAAGATAATCTCAGAATCGATCTTCTCTTTTGATTTCGAAGAGAACAGGTATTTCAACAGCGGGATCTGCGAAAGAAACGGCAGTCCGGTCACGGATTCAATGTCTTGCGATTGCAAGATACCGCCAAGAACGTTCACTTCCCCTTCTTTCAGCCGGATGTCATGTTCCACTTTGCGCTGGCTGATGATGGGTTGGGTGACACCGCCGATGGTGCTCGATCCATCGACTGATGAGATTTCCAGAGCCAGCTTCATTGAAATCTCACGGCCGGCATGAACGTGGGGCGTAATGTCGATGTTCACACCTACATCGATGTATTGGAATTGCGTGTTGACGAATCCTGCTGTTCCCACACCTGTACCGCCGGCAAATGGGTTCCCTAAAGAACCAGTGGCGACCGGGATCCGGTCGCCGATCTTAAGGGAGGCTTTTTGCCCGTCTGAGGCACGGATCTGTGGGTTCTGGATGATCTTGTTGCCATTGTCACTGAATAAAAAATTTGCAGTAGCCCCAGGAATGGTCACTGAAATGTCTTTGTCAATGAGGTTGGCCAAGTCATTTAAAGTGGGATTGTTAGTCGTGGGTGTTGTGGTAGTAGGTTGACCTGTAGTTGGGTTTGTGGTCGATGTCGAAGAAGACGTTGTGGAATTTGCAAGCGCAATCTGCGCCGAGATAGAAGATGGCGGCGTGATGCCCAAATTCCTCAACTTGTCGCGCCGCACTTCCATCACCATCACATCCACTATGATCTCGGGTTTTGATTTGTCGATGTCACCGATGATCTTCTCAGTCAATGCGATCTGGTCCGGTGTGCCACGGACAATGAGCGCGCACTGCGAATTCACTGGAGTGACCTTCTGTAGTTCCAATACCGTTCGGATGGTGGTCTGTACATCTTGGATGTCAGATGGTGCGCAGGCATTGGATAAATAGAAGGTCTTGATCACGTTGGATTCAAGCTCTTTGCGTTTGGTGGTGGTGTCTGCTGCCACGAAAATGGTATTGCCGGTCACTGGACGCCAGAATGTTTTCGAGAGGAATGCCACGATCTGAAGCGAATCTTCCAGGGTGACTCCATTGAGTTCAAGATTGGGAATGTGCCGGGAGGTGTAATCAGGGTCGAACAGGATATTGATGCCGCTCAATTTGCCGATGGTCTCATAGATGACCCGGGTCTCCTGGTTGCTCATCTTCAACGTGATGGGCATGTTGTTGATCGGTTCGAGTTGGGCTGGACCAGCGGCCTGTTCCAGTTTTTCTGTGATCGGCGAGATGGAGGTCAGAATACTCGGCTTCTCTGCGCCAGGCTTCTTCTGTTGCTCATCAATGAGCGCCTTGGTGCGACGCACTTCCTGTTCCGCCACGAAACTCGAAGGGTCGATCTTGGCGGCATATTGGAACTCAACCAATGCTTCATCGAGTTTGCCGGCCTCGCGCGCTTCCTGGCCTTTTTTCACGTGCGCGGAAGAAGCAAGTATCTTGATGCGCTCGTAAGAGACGCGGTAGCGAAGGTCCTCGGGTTTCTTTTCATAGCACTGCCGGTACGCTTCAAAGGCGGTGATGTAATCCTGCCTGGCCTCGGCAGTTTTCCCTTTTTTGTATAGAGATTCGGCGGACTGCGCGCTAGCTGTGGCCACGAGGGCCATCATTATGATCAGCGGCAGGATTCGTATGATGCGATTCAAATGATCTCCTACACAAAAAAATTGGGACTTGGGGTATCTTTCTTCAAAGTCCCGTGCATTGCACCGATACCGGGGTGAAAGGCTGATTATAACAGCAGGGGGAGTGCCCTTCACCCCGGTTCCTTGTATGACCTTGCTGTTCTTTTGACGTTGTACTCCTTGAAAACGTGAGCATTCCCGCTCCACTGCTGAAAATATCTCATCAATTTCATTTATCCTGTTGGATGCGGTGCTACCGCGCTATGGCCAAACGACAGATCCATACCGTGACACATGCTGCGTCCAAACAGAAACCTGTGCGCCCTCGCGACCCCGTGGCCAGCGGAGAACGTGATGCAGCCAATAACCGCACCGCTTACCACAATTATTTCCTCACGGATAAATTCGAATGTGGCGTGGCGCTGCATGGCACTGAGGTGAAGTCTGTGCGTTCCGGCCAAGTGCAGTTGCGTGACGCGTATGCTCTGGTCAAAGGCGGCGAACTCTGGCTTCTCAATGCACACATCGGCGTTTACAGCCATGGCAACATCCATAACCATGAACCCGTCCGCACTAGGAAGTTGCTTGTGCATACCGCCGAACTGCGCAAGCTTGAGAGCGCTACACGCATCAAAGGCATGACACTCATCCCCACGCGTATGTACTTCCGTCGTGGACGCGTAAAATGTGAGGTGGCCGTCGCCAAGGGCAAGCAGACTTGGGACAAGCGCGAGACCGAACGGCGCCGCACGGCGGACAACGAAGCCAAAGCTGCCATTGCGCGAAGCAGGCGCATATAGGTACTCTATTAGGCCTGTCCACGAAAGGGACCCCACCGTACATGGAGATCAAGTCCATCCAGAATCCGCTGGCGAGTTGCGATTCCGAGCTGCTTGCGGTCATCGTGCTCGACCACAACACCTCGAAAGAGGTCAATGCTCCAGCCGACGTCCGTGCTACCACCGCCGACCCCGAGGTCCACTCCATCGTCACCAAAGCGGGCAGCGCTGGCGATGTCTCTTCTCATTTCATGGAGTGCACACTTATCCACTCCCCGACAGGTCTCGCCGCCAAACGCCTGCTCCTTATCGGTGGAGGCAAATCCTCACGCTTCGATTCTGATGCCATGCGCAAGTCAGCTGGCACTGCTGTACGTTTTGCCAAATCCAAAGAATTGAAATCACTCGCAATCGCACTGCCGGAAATGGATGACCACTCTCTGGATGGAGGGATGGCTGTTGCATTGGTGGAGGGCGCGCTCAGCGGAGATTTCGACCCAAACTACTACCATTCTGATAAAAAAGACTTGTCCATCAAGTCTGCCACTGTCGTATCACCAGGGGCAGATAAAGCCGCAGTCGAATCCGGGATTAAATACGCGAAGATAGTTGGTGAGTCGCAGAATTTCACACGTGACCTGGTCAACGAACCGGGCAACAAGATGACCCCTACCATCATGGGACAGCGTGCCAAGAAAATGGCTGCTGAAGTCGGACTGAAATGTGAAGTCTGGTCCACTGACAAGATCAAAGAACTGAAGATGGGCGCCTTCTGGAGCGTGTCCCAAGGTTCTGAAGAGCCTCCTGCACTCATTGTGCTCGAATACGATCCTATCGGCGCACCAATGGAACCGTGCATCGGCCTCGTCGGCAAAGGCATCACCTTTGACACCGGCGGCATCTCTATCAAACCCAGTGACAGCATGGAGAAGATGAAATATGACATGGCCGGCGGGGCAGCCATGCTCGGCGCCATGCGTGCCATTGCGTTGCTCAAACCTCATGTGAGGGTAAAGGCGATCGTTTGCGCCAGTGAGAATATGCCTGACGGCAAAGCCCAGAAACCTGGCGACGTACAGTTCGCCATGAACGGCAAATCCATTGAGATCATCAATACAGACGCCGAAGGACGCCTCGTTTTAGCAGACGGTCTGTGCTACGCGCGCCAACTCGGCTGCACCCATCTCATTGATGCCGCCACACTCACTGGAGCCTGCGCCGTTGCGCTCGGCATGATCAATGCCGGAACATTTACCAATAGTGAAGAGATGGCTGACCGTTTTGCCAAAGCACACAAGGCAGCAGGTGAGAAATTCTGGCGCCTGCCTATGGATGACGAATACCGCGAGATCATCAAGAGCAGCATCGCTGACATCCTCAACTCCGGTGGACGCTACGGCGGAGCCGTTACCGCAGCCAAGTTCCTCGAAGAGTTCGTTGACGGCAAACCTTGGATCCACCTCGACATCGCCGGTACCGCTTGGCTCGAAGAGAGCAAGCCCTGGATGCCCAAAGGCCCAAGCGGTATCGCTGTCCGTAGCCTGGTGAAATTCGTGGAAGGCTTCGCCAAAAATTGATCACATCACTTCCGGCGTTTCGATGCCCATGATGGATAGTGCCTTCTCCATCGCCTGGCTTGCGATCGCCACCGTTGCCAACAGCATTTTCTTCCGTTCAACATCCACTTCATTCAGGATGTGGTGTTTGTGATAGAAATTGTTGAAATACTGGGCCACAAGGAATGCGTACTTCGCTAGATGTGCCGGCTCTGATGTTCCGATGCATTGCTCTACTGTATGGTTCAGTTTCGACGCTGCCAACCACAACTCCCATATATCATCTGCTTCCAAGAAACCTGCAAGATTCGCTCGTTCCAATCCAGCGATGGCTTCTTTCCTTTTCACTCCTGCCTTCCTGAAAATATTGTTCGCCCGCACGACTGCGTACTGACAGTACGGACCAGTTTCACCTTCGAACGCCAACGCAGTCTCAAAATCAAATGCGATCACTGTGTTGCGGGTATAGCGCAACATGAAGTACCGCAATGCGCCGAAGGCGATCTGTGTTGCAGTCTGCTTGCGATCGTCTTCACTCAACTCTTGATGCCGTACATTCACTTCCGTCAGCGCTGAGTCAATAAGTGCATCCATCAGGTCGTCAGCTTTCACGCCAAAACCTTTACGTCCACTGACTTCGATATAGGAGCGTGATTGGTCCTCTTCCGGCACTACATATCCCAACTCCTGCGCGCATCGAGGAGTCAGCGCCACCATCTCATACGAGAAGTGCGTGTAATGTTCTGCTTGGGAAGTGTGCCCCAGCGCGCGCAGCGCAGCGATCACGTTGTTCTGCGGATCGCTCTGCCGCGAATCGATCACGTTGTATATGGCCCGTGCTCCACCAAAGTGCGGCGCCCCTTCATCGTCTTTGGTGGAAGAGATCCAAACCAAATGTCCATTGGGATACTGATAGAACCGCTGGCTGCCAAAATCGCGCCCCAACAATCCGAACTTCCACAAGTGGTATGCAATGTCTTTTCCAACATACGTCACCGTTCCATTGGACCGCACGATCACTTTCGCATCTTCATCCGGGCCGGCAGTTGCAGCGGCATCAACGGGTACTGCACGTGCAACGGGTGCGGCACTGCCCGCCCGTTTCATCACCCAGCAGCCTTTGTTCTTCCCTTCACTTTCCAGATACAGCACACCTTTTTGTTTGAGCTGTTCGAACGCCAGGTCCCAGAAATGTAGGCTGAGGATCTCGCTCTCTCGCGGCAGGAAGTCATAACGGATCCCCAATCGTTCCATCGTCTGCAGATGGCGTTTCAGTACTGCTGTTGAGATGACCTCGGCCATCTGTGCCGCAATCGAATTTCCGGCTTCGATTTCATGCAAGGTTTTGAATCTCATGTTCTTGTTCTCAGCGGACTCCTCATACCACTGCGACACTCGCGCATAGAGGTCCCAGCAATAGAAGTCGAACGGTTCCTTGCCCATGGCCTCGATCTCGGCCACCCGCGTCTTCGTAGCTTCAGCATCGTGAATCTTTTCAAATTGCTGGAAAGCCACCACCACATCTGCAACCTGTACTCCGGTATTGTCAATGTAGTTCTGTATATCCACATGATGGTTCGCGGTGCGCAGCAGCCGTACAAATGTGTCCCCTAGCACCGCATTCCTCAGGTGCCCGATGTGCGCGGCCTTGTTCGGATTGATGCTGGTGTGCTCCACCAGGACTTTTCCGCCATCGCTGAAACTTTGTTCTCGGTTCGCCGCCAGTGCTGACGCCAATGCCGCGCGGTCCACTCGCGCATTTATATATCCCGCGCCAGCAACCTCGAATTTGCTGAACCCTTCGACCGTCCCCAAAGCCACCACAACTTCTTCTGCTATTTTCTTCGGGGCCTTGCGCAACTGCTTCGCCAACTCGAAGCAGAACGTCATGGCGTATTCGCCGAATTCCACGTTCGGGGGCGATTCCAGCGCGATCGTTGCCATCTCAATGCCATACTGCTGTTTGAGCGATTCGCGCAATCGGGCTGAGAGTCGGGCTTGCAGTGTGCGATACATGTGGTTTCATCATAACAATTCGCCGCTCCCACCCGCGTGCTCCCGCCGGTTACAGAAAAAATACATTCAAATCACACCGAATGTACCCGCCATCATTGACGCTCCCATCCTGTGCAATTTATACTGTAATTATGAAAATGAATTTCATTTTCAATATCACCGAGCTTGGGACCCCGCGTTTTGCTTGAGTCCCTCATCATCACGATGCGTGAAGGCGTCGAAGCCGCTCTCATCGTCGGTATTGTGTTGCTGTATCTGCGCCGCACCCAGCGTCAGCATCTTGACCGCCTCGTTTACGCCGCATTGATCTGTGCATTCCTTGCCAGCATTGGTGCCGCCGTCCTCTTCTCCTACTCTTCCTTCAATCCAGACGCCCTGGGTGGATGGCTCATGCTCATCGCCGCCGCTCTTACCATCGGCATGGTCTGGTTCATGTCCCGCGCCGCGCGCACCTTGAAAGGTGAGATTGAAGAGAAAATCGACTCCTATGCCGGCGCTGGCTCTAAACTCAGTCTCTTCCTCTTCGTCTTCCTCATGGTCTTCCGGGAGGGTGCGGAAACGGTCCTCGTACTTGCCGCCGTTCGTCTTACTACCAGTGACATCCTCAGTTTCCTCGGTACGTTCTTTGGGATCATCCTCTCCATCGTCTTCGGCTTGGTTTTTGTCAAGGGAAGCATTCGTGTCGATCTGCGCAAGTTCTTCCGCATTACCACTGTCATTCTGATCTTTGTTGCCGCACAACTCACCATCAGCGGATTCCACGAACTCAGTGAAGCGGGCATCATCCCATCGAGCAAACAGCAAATGGCCATCATCGGGCCCATTGTTCGCAATGACGTCTTCTTCTTTATCACCATTCTCGCGCTAGCGTCGCTTTTGGTCCTCTTTGAGACGCGTAGACGATCTGATGCCCCAACATCTTCGACCGAATCCAAAGCAGAAGCCCGAAAGGCCGCTTGGAGCGCTCGCCGTGAAAAGTTCTGGTCCACTGCAGTCTATGTCAGTGCATTCGTTTTCATCCTTATGGCAACTGCGCAATTCATCTATGCCAAGCAAGCCAGCGCTGTAGCCCCAGCCAAAGAAGTCGCATTCACCAACAGACACACCACCATTGACGCACATGACATCCTCGCCGGCGAAGCGCATTACTACATCGCACAGCTCAACGGTAAGGCTCTTCGCTTCCTCATCTACCGCAAGCCTGACAACAAGCTCGCCATCGTTATGGACGCCTGCACCATCTGTGGCGCCGCCGGTTACACCAACGGAGGCGCACAAGGCCTCATATGCCGCAACTGTAGCGCGCCTATCAATCCCCAATCCGTCGGCGAAGGTGGAGGCTGCAACCCCATCCCTCTCACCGCATCTATACAAGGCGACACCGTCACCGTCACCGAAAAAGATCTGAAAGACGGTGCCGCCCAGATCAAAGAGTAACGCTAGCGCCAATACAATGTTCACCCGCCTGCTCGTTCAATCCGTCGTCCGCCAGCGCCGCAGAAAACTACTTGCGCTCACTGCTGTCGCACTTGGCATGACAGTGGTGACTGCGATGTCCGCTATTAGTTTGGATATCGGTGACAAGATGGGCCTCGAGCTGCGAGCATACGGCGCGAATCTCGTTGTTACACCGCTCGAAGATTCTCTCGACGTCCAACTCGGCGGCGTTGACCTGAACCCCGCCGGACGGACAGCCTACCTCAACGAATCTTCCCTCCCCCAGATTAAGAAGAATTTCTGGAAGCACAACATCCTCGGGTTCGCGCCGATTCTCACAACACAGGTTCAAACCGGTCCGGCAAAACTCCCCGTCACTCTGCTTGGGACGTATTTCGAGAAACAGGTCCGGGTCGATGACAACGAGACATTTGTTACCGGAGTGAAGAATACGAATCCTTGGTGGAAGGTCGAAGGCAATTGGCCAAAAGATGATTCATTGGAAGTCTTAGTAGGCGAAAAACTCGCCAGACAACTGGATTTAAAACTTCCCGATACGATCGATCTAAACGGTACTTCCCATCCAGTAACCGGCATTCTCTCCACCGGTGGCGATGAGGACAGCCAGATAGTCGCACCACTTGCCCTCGTGCAAAAACTTTCAGGAAAGCCCGGCGCCGTCCGTCGTGTGATGGTCAGCGCGCTCACCAAACCAGAAGACGACTTCGCCCGCCGCGATCCCCGCACCATGGGTCCATCTGTGCTCGAGCGCTGGTCTTGTTCACCTTACGCCGCTTCGATCGCCTACATCATTGGGCAATCGCTTCCAGGAACGAAAGTCGAGCAGGTCCGCCGAGTGGCACAGAACGAAGGCACGCTGCTGACTAAGATCTCAGGACTCATGCTGCTCATCACGCTGGCTGCTGTCTTCGCGTCAGCGCTCTCCGTAGCCGCGGCCACCACCACCGCTCTCTACGAACGTCGCCACGAAATGGGCCTCATGCGCACCCTCGGCGCCGGACGCATCAATATCGCATCCCTGCTCGCCTCAGAGATGACCATCTTGGCTCTCATAGGCGGCGGCGTGGGATACACATTCGGCGTCCTGCTCGCCTCGCAGATCGGCCGCGCCATCTTCTCTGCTGATATCTCTGCGCCCTTCGTTTTGCTTCCTTCTGTTCTGTTGATGGCTGTGCTGGTCACTCTGCTCGGAGCATCTTTCTCCATCCGTCGTGCGCTACGTATAGCGCCCGCCGGCGTCCTGCGTGGAGACCCTGCATGACGCCGACACCCCCCCGGGGATCCAGCAATAACATGTTTCTGCGCTTGTTCATGCATCTGGCGCTGCGTTCTTCTCGCGTCAACAAACGCCGCGCTCAGCGCAGCATCATGGCTCTCACTGTAGCTGCAATGGTCGGCACCACTGTACTCACACTTTACGCGGACCTCGAATCCAAGCTCTCCACCGAGTTCCGCAAATTCGGCGCGAACATCATTGTAAAAGCAAATTCCGGTGATCTTTCCTCCGATGCCCAACAGAAGATTGCGGCTCGGCTCACCGCTTCCGATAAGATTGTTCCCGTTGGCTACGTCGTCGCTAAATTCTCTGATGGAACTCCCATCGTCGTTGCTGGCGCTGATTACATCCTGAGCATCAATTCCTGGTCCATCACTCCCGACCCCAAGCCATGCAGCCGTCAAAATTTCATCGGCAAACGTGCTTACGAAGCATGGCGAAGAACCAATACCGCCGGTGCTGTTTCGTTCGAGAAACATGAATATTCATTCGAGTGCGCAAACATCTTCCGATCCGGCGATGAGGACGAAGACCGCATCTTCATCCCACTCGCTGATTTCAAGCAATGGACAGGCCACAATCCATCCACGCTTTTGGTTTCCGCCGCTGGCACTTCTGCCCAGATGTCCGCCAAATTGAAACAGATCGCTGCTGCCCTGCCGCAGACTGAAGTGCAACCTGTGCGTCAGAACGTCGCCGCAGAAGAACAGGTTCTCGGCCACACCCGCTCGTTGCTCTATCTCGCCACCATCGCCATCTCTCTGCTTGTCGCAATGTGTGTTCTCACTACACTGACTGCTTCCGTCATCGAACGCCGCAAAGATTTCGCCGTTATGAAGGCCCTCGGCGCATCACAGAACCAACTGATGTCCATGTTCATATTCGAAGCGGCTACTCAAGCAGGCGTCGGCGGCATCGTTGGGTACATCCTCGGCACCATCATCGCCGCCTGGATTGGCAAAACCAATTTCGGTTCCATCGTTCTCCCGCAATTCCAACTTTTCATCCCCGTGCTATTCGGGACACTCTTCATCGCCGCGCTCAGCGCACTGTTACCTCTCAACATATTGCGCCATGTTGAGCCAGCCGCCATACTCAAGGGAGAATAGAAAAGACATTCATGGCAATCGTTCTGCGCAATATCGTCAAGACTTATCCCGCCCGCGAAGGGAGCGCGGGCGTCGTCCGCGCGCTCGATGGTGTTGATCTGCACGTGAAAAAAGGCGAGTGGCTGGCGGTCATGGGCCCTAGCGGCTCCGGCAAATCCACATTGATGAATTTGCTCGGATGTCTCGACCGCGCAGACTCCGGTTCCATCCTCATCAACGGCAAAGACCTCAGCACCCTCAGTGCCTCCGAACTCGACCGCTTCCGTGCGGAGAGCATTGGAATGATCTTCCAGCAATTCCATCTCATTCCCTATCTCACTGCGCTTGAGAACGTGATGCTCGCGCAATACTTCCACAGCATGACCGACGAGAACGAAGCCCGAGAAGCACTCGCGCGCGTCGGCCTCGCTGACCGCGCCGAGCACCTGCCCGCGCACCTCAGCGGAGGCGAGCAGCAACGCGTCTGCATCGCGCGCGCTCTCATCAATGATCCGCAGGTCATCCTCGCCGATGAACCGACCGGCAATCTCGATGCCACGAATCAGGACATCGTCCTCCGCCTTTTCCGCGACCTTCACCGTCAGGGCCGCACCATCGTCCTTGTTACTCACGATCCTATCGTTGCCAGTGTCGCCGACCGCCGCATCGAACTCCATCACGGACGCATCGCCCTGCAAGAGGTCTATGCGCGCAATGATGAGGAACAATTCGATGAAGTCCTCGAAGAGATTTGGGTGCGTATGGAGCACCATGATATCGCCGAAGAAGGGCGCATTCAGGTGGAAGGCGCGCTGCCTATGTCTGTCGCCGTCGAGCGTATGGAACAGATGGGACTGATCAACCGCCGCGCCCACAGTGAAGAACAGCCGCACACACATGAGCCCATCCCCAACCGGTGCCATGATGAGATCCAACCCCATGGCGGCGTTCCTGACCACGGCGAGTTCAGCCTTCACTTCACTGACCGCGGACGCCAGCGTGCCGAAGACGTCATCCGCCGCCATCGCCTCGCTGAGCGATTGTTCATTCAGGCTCTGAAAGTTGAAGACGAGAAAGAGATCGAGGAGCAGGCGTGCAAGTTCGAGCACATCCTTTCGCCCGAGGTCACGGACAAGATATGCGCCTTCCTCGGACACCCCGAGACATGCCCCCACGGCAGCCCCATCCCCCGCGGCACCTGCTGTCCGCCCAATGGCGGATCTCGTTACGGAAAATAATTTGGATTTGCACCTAAGGTTTTGTTTTTAACTCTCGAATTCATCTGGGAAATCTGCGGCTGCTTTTGGTTTTCTGGAAACTGAAAACCGGAAACCGGAAACTAATTTTGTTATTCTAGACACTCATCAAAACCACGAGGCCCACTTGTCAGAGAAATTCAAGATCGCGCTCATCCAGATGCACTGCACTCCTTCCCCCAAGGAGAATCTTCGCCGCGCCATAGAGAAGACCCATAAAGCCGCGAAACTCGGCGCCAAGATCGTCTGCCTGCCTGAGCTCTTCCAGACCCAGTATTTCTGCCAGCGCGAAGACCATGTTCTCTTTGACCTTGCTGAACCCATTCCCGGCCCTGCTTCGAAAAAGCTCGCCGCCGTCGCCAAATCCTGCAAAGTAACTCTCGAGGCATCGCTCTTTGAGAAGCGCGCCCGCGGCGTCTATCACAACACTTCCGTACTCTTCGGCCCGAACGGCAAACTCCTCGGGACGTACCGCAAGATGCACATACCTGACGACCCGCTCTACTACGAGAAGTTCTATTTCACTCCCGGCGACATCAGCTTCCACGCCTTCCCATCGCCGCAAGCCAAACTCGGCATGCTCGTTTGTTGGGACCAGTGGTTCCCTGAAGGCGCGCGCCTCACTACTCTGCAAGGCGCTGATGTTCTCATCTATCCCACCGCCATCGGATGGCATCCCTCCGAGAAGAAGCGTCACGGCAAATCACAGCACGATGCATGGCGCACCATTCAGCGCGCACATGCCATCGCCAACGGGGTGTACGTAGCTTCCATCAACCGTGTCGGCCATGAGCAGGGTGACATTCTCGGCAACAAAGCCAAATCCGGTGATGGACTCGAGTTCTGGGGCGGATCGTTCCTCTGCGACCCCTTCGGCCGCATCATTTGCGAAGGCTCGCACAACAAGGAGGAGATCCTCATCGGTGAGGTGGACCTCGGCAAAATCGAAAACATCCGCCGCCACTGGCCATTCCTCCGCGATCGTCGCGTGGACGCCTACTCCGGCATCACCGAACGCTTCGCGGAATAATGCACGCAATGCCAACTCCTCACCAATCAGGTTTCCGAATGCCCGCCGAGTGGGAGCCCCACGGCGCCACGTGGATTGCCTGGCCACACAACCCCCTTGATTGGCCCAGACGCTTCCCCGCCATCCCTTGGGTCGTCGCTGACATCGTCCGCTATCTTGCGCGCACGGAAATCGTGAACATCGTGGTCGAGCACAAAGTGCATGAAACCAGCGCGCGAAAAATCCTCGTTGAGGCAAATGTATTCAAAACCGTTCCCGAGGGAAGCATCGTTTTCCATCGCTGGCCCACGGACCGTATGTGGGTACGCGACTCCGGTGCAACCTTCGTCGTCCGCGATTCCAAAGGAAGGAAAGAACTCGGCGCCGTCTGTTGGGGATTCAACGCATGGGCCAAATACAACGATTGGCACAAGGACGCTCGCATCAGCGCCAAGATGGCCTCCGAAGCCAAATGCAACAAATCAAATACTTGGCACCCTGAGATCACCATCAAAAAGAAAACACGCCGGGTGGTCCTCGAAGGCGGAGGTATTGAAGCCAACGGTGCGGGAGTCGTCATGGTCACCGAAGAGTGGCTGCTCAGCGATACCCAGGTCCGCAACCCCGGTATTGATCGTGCGGCCTACGAAAAACTCTTCGCTGATTATCTAGGGGCTACTCAGACCATCTGGCTCAAGCATGGCATCGTCGGCGATGACACCCACGGACACATCGACGACCTTGCGCGCTTCGTGGGCCCAAATTACGTTCTGCTCGCGACGGAAGATGACCCCAAAGATCCCAACTACCGACTGCTGCAGCAGAATCTCAAAGTCCTGCGCTCTGCCCGCGACCACAACGGAAGCAAATTCGAGATCATCCCTCTCCCTATGCCATCTCCGGTCATCATTCGTGGACAGCGTGTCCCAGCAAGTTATGCCAACTTCTACATCGCCAACAATTTAGTTCTCGTCCCAACCTTTAACGATCCCAAAGACCGCAGTGCCCTTGACCTTCTTGCCAACATTTTCCCTGACCGCAAGGTGGTCGGCATCCATTGTGGCGATTTCATTTGGGGACTCGGTGCCATCCACTGCATGACCCAGCAGCAACCCGGTATAGAATAAGTAAACCTTGGCAGATTTGACTCCACCACGGTTTTTCCGTATAAAAGGCACTCGCTTTCAGGGCCTAGTTTGTAGTAACAATGCCGTAATGAAAGTGGTGACCCATTTTGGGCTTTTCCACAGGTGTAAATCGTTCTAAAGAAAGGTGTTACGGGGAAGTAACATAACCATGGCCAAAAAAGTCACACGAAAAGTTAAAAGGACTGCCGCTAAATCTAAGAAAACAAAGGCAGTTAAGTTGTCACGTGCCAAGAAATCAGGCAAAATTGCTTCCCAAACTGCCAATCCTCCGGTGCAACTCCATCCACTTTATGCACAGGCTGTGCAAAACTATGAGGCCGCTTTAAAGGCCATGCAGCACCATAAATTCGACAAAGCTGTTGTTTTATTAGAGAAGATTTTGGCCGTCCCCGGCATCGAGCTCGCTGACCGCGCACGTATCTATTTACAACAATGCAAACAACAGATGGCCAAGTCTAGCACCAGCTTTAAGACCACGGAAGAGCACTTTGATTTCGCCATCGCCCTCATGAACTCCGGCGATTTTGAGACAGCCCGCACCCATCTTGAGAAACTGGCCAAGCAGAACCCTAAGGCCGGATTCGTCCACTACGGTCTTGCCGCCCTCCACGCTCTACAGAGCCGCGCTGAGGACGCCATGCGCTATCTCGACCACGCCATTAAACTAGACACCGCTCACCGCTATCACGCGCGTAATGACACGGACTTCCACAAGCTCTCAGAGGACCCGCGTTTCACCGAACTGATCTATCCCGAGCCCGGCCCGGAACTCGTGGCCCAAGCGCCTGCACCAACCTCATCGCGCAAACGCTGAGCGGGAACCGTTACAATTCCATCCATGGCTAAAGATCTGGGCATCGCGATATTGGCTGCGGGCAAGGGCACGCGTTTGCGTTCGCAGCGCGCCAAAGTGCTTTTCGAGATCGGCGGAGCCACACTTCTCGAGCACGTCATCCGCGTCGCTCGCACACTAGCAGACACTTCTGATATCTACGTCATCATCAGACATCAGGCTGACACCGTCCGCAAGCAAACCGCTCACACCGGAGTGCAATATGTTCTGCAGGCCGAACAGCGCGGCACCGGGCACGCCATCCAATGCGCCCGCAAGCAACTTTCGCAATATAAAGAGATCCTCGTCCTCTCCGGCGATGCCCCTCTTGTCCGCCCTGAAACCCTGCGCGCTATGCTCGAGCAACAACGTAAACAGCGCGCCGCAATGACGATCCTCACTGCAATCGCGGACGACCCCGCCGAGTATGGACGAATCCTTCGCGCTGCAAAATCAGGCCCTGCTGTAAAAGCTATCGTCGAGAAGAAAACCTTGACCAAGGCACAACACAAGCTCCGTGAAATCAACTCTGGCATCTATTGCTTTACCACTCATCCGCTCTTCGCGCACATCGACCGCCTCACCACCGCCAACGCCCATGGCGAGTTCTATCTCACCGATATCGCTGCGCTTCTGGTCAAGGCCAAAAGCAAGGTCATCGCCTTCCCTGCTTCGGATATACAAGAGATCCAGGGCGCGAACACTCTCGAAGAGGTCGCCGCGCTTGACCGGACCATCCGTCGTTACAAATGCCGCGATCTCATGGCCAGCGGTGTCACCATCTACCGTCCCGAAACCTGCACCATTGACACGACCGTAGAAATCGAGCCGGATGCCATACTCGAACCATTCGTCCAACTTCTGGGTAACACTAAAATTTCAACCGGCAGTCTCATTCGCAGCTACAGCGTCATCGAGAACTCCATCATCGGCCCTGATGTCACTGTGCGTAACGGATGCATCCTTGACGATGCCATTGTCTCTCGCGGCGCCATCCTCGGACCTTATGCGCACCTACGTCCCGGCAGCGTGATCGGCGAAGACGCACACGTGGGCAATTTTGTTGAAACCAAGAAGGTCCGCTTGGGCAAAGGCAGCAAAGCCAATCATCTTACGTATCTTGGCGACGCCGAGATCGGAGCCGGAGTAAACGTCGGCGCCGGCACCATCACCTGCAATTACGACGGCGTGAACAAACACCTCACCACCATTAAGGATGGTGTCTTCGTCGGCAGCGACTCCACTCTCGTCGCTCCCGTGACCATCGGTGAAGGCGCGTACATCGGTGCTGGTTCCTGCATTACAGACGATGTCCCCGGCCACGCCCTCGCCCTCGGACGCTCTCGTCAAGTTGTGAAACCCGATTGGGTAAAACAGAAAAAATCAAAATGATTCAAATTGTTGCACCCATCAAATAAAGATAAGTGAATCGTGTCATCCGAACCCGCAAAGCGGGTGAGGGATCCTGCATTGGATGTTCTGTTTGGTTTTTAACAAAACTAAGGACTAGAAACCGCAAATCTGAAGCCGTTTTACCGCATTTTTTTGCCCTGCGGTTTCACAGCTTTCTTCTTCACCGGTTTCCTTTTTCCAGGACTCTTCTTGGCTTTTTTCGCAGGAGTTTTTACTTTGTTCTTTGCCACAGCTTTAACAGGTGTTTTTGCTGGAGCTTTGACCGGCTTCTTCGCCGTTTCCTTCACTATTGATTTCGCAACAGGAGCTTTCACCGGTGCTGATGCCACAACAGCGGCTACTGCCTTTGCCGCGCCTTTCTTCCCTGCCGGAGCTGGCTTTTCAACTGCAACCGGTGCAGCGTCTCCACCGGGCTCAGCCTTCACTGCGACTGTTTTCCCCTTACCGACGGCTTTCTCCGTTGGCTTCTTCGCTGCCTTGCTCTTCTTCGGAGGAGGAGGCGGTGCCACCGGCTCCGGAGGCGAGAACGGTTTCAGGTACTTGATGATCTCAGTCTGGTTGCGCAGCTTGCCGTCCATCAGCAGGTAGAAGCAATCTTCCAGCAGCTTGTCGTACCCCGGAATGCCCTGCACGATGCGCATCTCTGCCATCTCGGGGAACGGTAGTTTCTTTCGCAAATCCCGCCATTTGCCAAAGAAGTCGTTGATGCGCCGCGTCACGCTTCCTTGTTTGGTCGTTGCCGCCGTGAACAGGATGGTATCGCCTGGCACGCTCAGCAAGAATTTATAGGCAGCACTCGGTACTGTCATCTCCTTGCTCATCAATTTCTTTGAGAACTCTTTGGCCTGGCCTTCCAGCTCCTTCCACTGATGGACGAATGCTTTGCGCGGGATAGCTGCTTGCAGTGCATTCGTGTCCGTCGAATTCATCTTCGATGTGAGGAACCACATCACTGCCGCACCGGTGTCCAGCGAATAACCGAATCCGACCATTTGTTGGCGTACTTTCAGCAAATGGTTCAATCCTGGGACATCTACCTTCGCCAGCCCCCAGTGCGAGTGCAGATGTTTCATCCATCCATCTTTTTCCAGGGCTTTCACTACTTTGATCGGGTCTGGCTCATGGGCCAGTTGCTCCGCTTCATGTCCTAGGGCACGACGCGTGGCGTTATCAATGTAATCGCCTTCAATGGCGGAGTCATATCGCGCTTTAGTCCGATCCTCTAACTGCCAATCAAAACGGGCCGCAAACCGCACGGCACGGATCAACCGTGACGGATCATCAAGGAAGCCGAAATTACTGACCAAGCGCAGGTGTTTGGCTTCGAGGTCGGCCACTCCGTTGAATGGGTCGATGAGCAGCCCGCGCGAACCGTCATTGAGCGAGATCGCCATGGCATTGCAGGTGAAATCCCTGCGTCGCAAGTCTTCGTGGATGTTCGTGAATGTGATCTGTGGCGCGCGGCCCGGCTTCTCATACACTTCATTGCGCGCTGCCGCGATCTGGCAGCGCATTCCACCCGGCATCATCAGGTCGAGCACGCGCAATTCTTCATCATCATGTTCGATCACGGCACCGGCTTTTTCCAGGTCGCGATGCAGGCGCTGTGGCTGTCCTTGCACCGTGAAATCTACATCTCGGATGTTCGCTCCATACAGAACATCGCGTACAGCTCCGCCGGTCAGGTAGAGTTGCAGCCCGTGCGCGCGGGCTGCGCTAATCACGGTTTCGATGTTCTTTTGTTGGTCGGCCGGAAGTCGGCTCTGCAGCAGGTATATGTAATCAGCCATAAGTACATTCGAGGGAACAGTGGAGTACAGCTAAACCCTTTATTATGTTCCAGTTATACATCTTATTTCCACTAAAAGTAAACCCTGTATGAACATACTATAACACGGATGGTTACCACTTGGCTACACCATTTTTTGTGCATATTCAGCCCGCCATATCTCGTGCGAGAATCATCTACACCCCTACAGGTTGGGGCATGGGCTTTCATGGCTTCCACACATAAAAAAGTCATCGTGAGGAAGATGTCACGTGACACGGTGCAGGGCTTCGTCACTCCGGATGAATACATCTCCGCCGGACGCGTTTCCATGCTCAACACCGCTGGCAATCTCGTGCAACTTGATCTTGCAGATGTGAAGGCCATCCACTTCGTCCGCGACTTCACCGAATCCGGTGAGCTTACCCGCAAGACATTCGCCTCCCGTCCACGCACCGATGGCTTGTGGGTGAAACTCGAATTCAAAGACACCGAGACACTCGAAGGACTTCTCCCCAACGATCTCAACCAACTCGCTGCGGAAGGTTATCTCCTCACTCCACCTGATACACGAGGCAACATCCAACGCATATTTGTGCCCAAGACCGCGCTCAACCACATCAGCGTGATCTCAGTGATTGGAGGCGTCAAGTCCGCCGCCGCCCGCAAGACCCCCACCGCGCAGGAAAAACTCTTCCAGGAATAGTTATTGTTGTAACTGAATTTTTTCGAGAAATCAGAAGCAAAAAACGGATTTACACCACCCACTCTTCTCCTGCCTGTTTTGCTCTCAGGTCATCATGGCTCATCACCCGCAAATGCATCCACCCTGAATCCGGCAATGAATCCACGGGCACTCCATCCTGCCACAAGCTGAAAGTCACGCGGACTTCGTCCCCACGCCGCGCCTGCAACTCCTCAAGTGGTATGGACGTCACCAAGACCCGCCCCATCCGCACCAAACACTGCGTCGGAGCATACGGCGCAAGGTCCCATTCTACTGGCAATCCTTCACGTAGTTTGATGGTCAGCCGTCGTGCGACTGCTCCCTGGCCTTCGCGGTGCCGCTCCAGGTTCACTAATACATCGAAATTCCCATGGAGTATCTCTTTGCCGTGCTGCGCCCGTGTTGGCGACGCCGCATTGAAATCCAATCGCAGGTAAAGATTCTTGTCATCTTGTCCTGCATACGCGATATCCAGCAGAAACTGCTTACCATGCATGGCACTCTGCCGCCGGTCCGCACGGCAGTGAGCTGCTCCCATCCAGTCAAAGAACCCCGCACCGTGACCGTCCATCGAAGGACGTACATGCGCGCTCTGCGGTGTCAGCAATGATCGCCGTTCCGCCGTAGCGATGGCACGGCCCACATCATCGGGGGCTACCGCTCCCAGCGCCTGATACATGTTCGAAAGGTGTTTGCGGTAGAGTTCATCGAAATCTGCATCGTTAGCGGAGTGGTGTTCGGGGCCGTACCACCAATTCCAATCGCTTCCCTGTGCGATCAACAATTCCTCATATGCCAGTTTGCGTTGTAATTCTGGCAAGTTATCGGCATGATCCGAATAGAAATCCCGTGCTTCGCTGAGCAGGTCCCAGCTTCGCCGGTCTTCATCTGATCCGATCCAGATATCGAAGTTCGCGTTGATCCATGACCCGGGAGTGATATGCTCCAATCTTCCCATCTCCGTATCGGGCGTCTTCGCAATAGCTTCACGGAAAGTCAGGGCATCGATCTGCGGATCTTTACTGATCGCGCTATACAGTTGCCGCAAGAACTCCCGCCCTGACTGCGGATAGTACTCCCAACAATTCTCACCATCGAGGATCACCGGCACCACCGCATCGCGCCCTTCTGCCAGCACAGGGGCCGCACATGCGTGCACGCGGTCAAGAAAGTGCTTCGCCGCATCCGCGGGTGGCATGCCCGAATAAACGAACCCAATGAGGTCGCTCAACGAGTGGTCGCGGAAGAGCAGGTGCATGGTCGCGCCATCCCGCTCAAATCGATGGATGCGATACAACAATTTTGCTGCTGCCGGGTCGAGCACTCCGCCCGGGTCTCGGATGACCGCTTGTCCAGTGCTCCGTGACAGCACACCTTCATCGCTTGCCATCCAGTTGAACCCGCATTGTGCTGCCAGCAATATTGCTTCTTCTGAAACGCTGCCTTCGCTCGGCCACAACCCAGTTGGCTGTTCAACGAATGTAGCTTCATGTTTTTTACGCGCGCGTTCCAACTGCGCCGCCGCATCTTCCGGATGCCGGTACCTATGCCTCGGCAGCCTTAATCCAGGAGTCGATACCGCTCCCACATTCGTGTCGCACAACAACGGCAAAATGGGATGGTAATATGCAGACGTTGAGAGTTCTACTCGTCCATCTTTCGCAGCTTGCGCATACGTTGGCAGTACCTTTGCCAGATATTCCGTTTGTAGCGCCAACATTTGCAACCGGTCGTCATCCGTGTACCGTCTTCCTTTGCGCACCAACTCCAACACCGCCGGTTCCAGTAAATGGAATTCATCGAACCACGCCAGTTGGCTCAACACTTGCAGGTCGGTGAGGTCTTGGTTCTTGAAATGTTTGAGTGAACGTTCCGCGTCGAAATCATTTTCTGAATGCATCTCGAACAGCTCGCGGTAACGCAGATAGCGCCCGATCAAATGTACTGGATTGGCCTGAAATAGGTATTGCAATGCAACTCTGCGCTCCTCCTCAGTCAGTTCTTGCGCAGGTTTACTGACCAGATTGAGCACAGGATCATTCGCTGTCCCCGCGGCGTAATCCTCGATCTGCGCCACGAGTGAAGGCACCAGATTGAAAGTCATATGCACATCCGGGAACTCTTCCAGCAACTTGACCATGCCGTAATAATCTTTGAGCGCATGTAATCGCACCCACGGAAGGCGGTATTCTCCCGTCACCAGGTCTTTGTAGTAAGGCTGGTGCATGTGCCACAAAAATAAAAGTCGTATCGAAGCCATGAATGAAGACCTTCTATGGATATCTTAACGGTTCCGCTCTCACATCATCGAATGGCGCACTCGCGCATGCTCATGTAAATTAATGGATAAGTAATGATTCATGGAGGAACGATGTCTGACCTGAAGATCACTGTAAAACCCAATGGCCCGCTCCGCCTCGAAGGCGACCTATCCAAGATCTCCATCGCTGACGCTGACGGCCACGCCTGGGACCTCATCGGCAAGCCCGGCGTCTCCCTCTGCCGTTGCGGACAGTCCGCTCGCCGCCCCTTCTGCGATGGCTCCCATAACCGCGTCGCCTTTTCCTGCAACGCCTGCCCCAACACACCACCGGCACCGGCGGTGTAAATTTTTACAGATAAGATAATTGTTTGCTTATGGGTGGAGCAGGCCTTTGGGCATGCAATCCCGGCACTATCACGCTAAGGGCTTTAGCCCCCGGGGTAATTCGATTTTATTTTTGCAAATACCTGTCCTTCAATATCCGCCAATGATGTTCCGCGTGCCCTACAAGCACATAGGCTAATCCTAATGTTGAAAAGATATTATTGCTGGCCGTTCCCTTCCTGTCCCAAGCGTCGGCAGGAAGGTGTTTCATCAATGTCACTGAGGACTTACGCACCAACAGGTACTCATCTACCAGTTCATGGAATGGGATATTCTCCGACCCTGCAGTTTCCACAAAATCATCTTGTTCGTATCCCGGAAGTGGCTTTTGCTCTCCTCGTGCGACGCAGAGCACTCTATAAGCTAAAATCCTTTCTCCGTCGATGATGTGTCCCAGCACTTGCGCCAGTGTCCACTTTCCAGGAGCATACGCGTATCCGCCTTTCGCATCCGGTATCCCGCGCAAAATTTTCTCCGCGTCAACGCCTTGCTTCTCACAAGCAGCAAGGATGTCGCCTCCGGCGCCAGCTAATTCTTTGGCCAGCGTTATATATCCTTTTGTGAACTCTGAATACTCATTTGGCTGAGGAATGCGCATCAGTCATCTCCTTTAGAAATCCCCGTGGTTAGGCGCTACGATTGCTTTGATTTTACGGAAGACTGAAAACTGAGGGCCGATGGTTTCTTTCAATTCACCCACCCATTCGTGCTTGATTTCTTCTGTCCCACCTTGTGCGCCTGCAATTTCGGAATGGCCTTGCGATAGAAGATCAGT
>Ga0207041_1042_pt1 | contig 24736 bp, 20 predicted proteins | sample Alteio_BWMinCont_73_FD_153311 | JGI IMG/M metagenome (GOLD analysis project Ga0207041, IMG submission 153311) | Enriched cells from forest soil in Barre Woods Harvard Forest LTER site, Petersham, Massachusetts, United States -... | ecosystem: Environmental > Terrestrial > Soil > Temperate forest >... | reverse complement strand
GCCTGAAGGATCATAGACCCATCGGGTCTAAGGAATGGTGAACCGGCGGGACTGCTTGATTCCCGCGGGCTGGAGTGGTAAGCGTGCTCGGCAAGCGGACCCGCGTCGCCGTCAAGCACAACCAATTCACTCTTCGGTCTCAATGGATTCTCCATGAATTCCGGATCCTTTGGTTTTCCTGGTAGCATGATCGTTCCTCAGATGAGAGACACGGAGAATACCTTTAACTGCATTCTCCGTGCCAGGAAAAGCCGATGGCTGCCTTGCGGCAATAAAAGGCCTCGGCATACCTGGTTGGCGAATTCGCCTCCATGCCGCGGAGTCGCAGGATTGCCAGAAACGTCTGTTCGTCAAACCACTGCTTGTTCCCCTGCGACGGGAAGCGCGCCAGGATGGTGCGGATTTTTGTGGAGCAGACCGCCTCGTCCAGGGGCACGAAAAAATTGGGACAGCCCAGGTCGCCGTCGTACTTCGGGATCTCGTATTCCAGGATCAAATGGTTACGGAAGGTGTTCCAGGTCAGATCCGAAATGAGCCGGTGATCCTGATGCCGGTCGTCCCGGTAGTGGGTCAGGACCAGGTCGGGGCTGAACTCCCGCTTGATCACCTCGAAGTCGTCCTTGATGCGGGCGCCGACGAACGGGAAGAAACCGTCCCGGTAACTCTTCACGACCACCTGTTTCTCGCGCGCCCGCGCCAGGAAAGCGTCCGCGCTATCCCTGGCCTCGCGGGCCCGCATCTCGTCAGAACTGAAAACGACCCAGCAGACGGACACGTTGCCGTAGCGTTCCAGCAGGGACAGCACGGTGCCGCCGCAGCCGATCTCGATGTCGTCGCTGTGTGCTCCAAGACAGAGGAGGCGGTATACACCGCCCGCAGGCTTGCAAAGACTGAGGTTAAGCATGGCGCACCAGGGCCTACTCTCTCAGAGACCGATGCCCTCGTAACACGCTACCGAGTTCTTGTCGAGCAGGCGGCGGCCGTCAACCACGATCGGTTGCGGCTCGCGTCCCTGCAACAGTTCCGGTAGCCGCAGGAACTCATTCCAGCGCGTTACCAGGGCAACCGCCTGAGCGCCGTTGACCGCCGTCTCCAGGTTGTCGCAGAACGCCACCCGGCCGGGGGCAAACAGTTTCTGTGCCGGCCGGTTCGCCGCCGGGTCGTAGGCCTGGACGCGGGCGCCTTCGCTCAGCAGTGTTTTGATGAACGGGATCGCCGGGGATTCGCGCATATCGTCCGTGTCCGGGCGGAACGCCAGTCCGAGGACAGCGACGCGTATCCCGGCCAGGGATGGAAAATGCTTGCGCAAGCGGGCCAGCATCTGCTGCGGTTGCTCTTCGTTGACGGCCAGGACACTTTCGAGCATGCGCATCGGCAGCCCGCGTGCCTTGCCCTGGGCGATCAGGGCGTTGACGTCCTTGGGCAGGCAGCTCCCCCCAAAGCCGCAGCCGGCCGCCAGGAAACTGAGGATGGAGGGGGACAAGCGCTCCCCCCTGGGCAGGACCGAGCTGAGGTACTTGCTCAGATGCATGCCGCGCATGACGTCAACGCTGTCGATGCCGCCCAACCGGCTGCACAGGTTCGCGATCTCGTTGGAGAATGAGATCAACGTCGCCAACAGGCAGTTGGAGACGTATTTGATCATCTCCGCCGTGCCGGTGTTCGTCCGCACCCGCTCGACGCCCTTAAAGGCGCCGTACAGTTCGTCCATGACGTCGATGGTTCGTTCGTCGATCCCTCCGAGCACAAGCCGGTCGGGGTGCATGAAATCCTCTACCGCCTCGCCCTCCGTGAGGAACTCCGGGTTCATGCCGAGGCCGAAGTCGGCTCCGGCCTTTTTGCCCGACGCCTCCTCCAGGACCGGACGGACAACCTGGTCCGTGGTGCCTGGGATCACAGTGCTTTTGATCACGACTACGTGGTAAGAAGATTTCCGCCGCAGCGCCTGCCCGACCTGGCGGACCGCTTCCTTGACGTAGGTGAGGTCGATGACCTGGCCATCGAAGGGGGTGCCGACCGCGATGAAGGTAAGATCGGTTTCGAGGACTGCCGCGTGCAGGTCGGTCGTCGCCTGGAGCCGGGCCCCGGCGTGCTTGCGGAGTAATTCGCCCAGCCCCTTTTCGTAAAACGGGCATTCGCCGCGGTTCACGGCGTCCACTTTTCGCTGATCCACGTCCACGCACACCACCCGGTGGCCCTTCTCCACCAGGCAGGCGCCCGTGACCAGCCCGACGTGCCCCGCACCAATAATCGAAACGCGCATCACGCTTCTTCTCCTTCACGGTGGTCGTTGTACCAGATGAGCGACCGTTCCAGCCCGTCGCGTAATGACACCGTGGGACGGTAGCCGAGCTGAGCCTTCGCCTTGGCGATTACCGGGCAGCGTCGCATGGGATTATCGACGAGATACTTGGTGTCCTCGCTGGCACGCCGGACGACGCGCCCGGCGTAGCCGAAGCGGTCGCGCGCGATGTGCGCCAGACGCTCGGCCAGCTCTGCGATCGAGATTTCCGGGGACTCAGCGCCGATGTTGTACGCCTCCCCGTTGCCTCCCTTCACCAGAGCCTTGTAATAGCCCATGGCGGCGTCGGCCACGTAGCAGAAGGTCCGCTTCGGGGAACCGTCCGAAAGGAGGACGATGTCACGGCCCGCGAAGATGTCGCGCGCGAAGTCCGGCAGGACGCGCCGGTCTGAGATCTTAAGTCCGGGCCCGTAATTGTTGAACGGGCGGACGATTTTCACGGGCAGGCCGAACTGGGATGTGAAAATACCGCACAGCGTCTCGCAGAAACGCTTGGCCTCATCGTAGCAGGCGCGCGGCCCCGTGCACGAGACATTGCCCCGGTAAGTCTCGGGTGTGGGAATGTTCTCGGGCGTGGGGTCCCCGTAAATCTCGCTGCTCGAAAAGAACAACAGCCCTTCGACCGGGCTTCTCACGTCACTCTGTCGCCGGCAGTAATCGAGGAGGTTCCGGAAACCGGTCACGTTGGCATCGACCGTCTCGAGCGGGTACTTGCGGTAGTAGGCCGGCGAAGCGATCGACGCGGCGTGCACGAGGTAGTGGAACGGACCCGCCTGCTCCGGGAGGGGTTTGGTAATGTCGTGCCGGACCAGTTCCACGGCCCTCTCTTCCCTCAATTTGGTTAGCCAGGAGGGAACGCCGCGGATGAAACTGTCGTAGACCGTCAGGCGAACCCGGTCCGCAGCGCGGGCGGTTGTATTCCAGTGCAGCACCGACTGAACCAGATAATATCCCAGGAAGCCTGCGCCCCCAAAGATCAGGAGGTTTCTCCCTGCCATCCGGCCGAACTCGTCGCGCAGGTTGTCGCAGATGTACGTCAGGTCGCCAGTGACCACGTCGTGGCTGTTTACCATAGCTTCAATCCAGGTGTATGGGTTCATGCATTAGAGAAGACAACTCTCTTTTGCGCCTTCGGAATCTTCAACATCGCTGACCTAACCCCAAATCGACCGTTTTTCGCGTGTTTCCACAATTCCCACGGGGCGTCGCCCCGCGCGTACAGCTCCTCGAGCTGCTGCCTGTCCTTGAACGTATCCATGGGAGCCCAGAAACCGTCATACTTGTAGGCGAGGAGCTGCTCCTGCGCGATCAAGCGCTGAAATGGCTCTTCTACCAGCTCTTCGCCATCCTCCATGTAGTCGAAGATCTCGTTCCGGAAGACGAAGAAGCCGCCGTTGATCAGCAGGGACGTCTGGCTGATGGGTTGGATGCCTGCGGCAAGATCTCCGTCTACGAGAACGACGTGGGAGCTCAAATTAGGCTTTACAGCCAGAAAACAACCCACTTTGCCGCGCGTGCGAAAATGATCGATATATTCCGGGAGCGGCAGGTTCGTCAGCCCGTCGCTGTAGTTGGCCAGGAACATGGATTCGCCGTCCAGGTAAGGCTCGACGGCCTTCAGGCGCTGCCCGACGTTGGAGGAAGTGCCTGTATCGACGAAGGTGATGTTCCAGTCGTGGATGTCGCTGCTCAGCAGCTTGAGTTTGTGTCCCCCGTTGGACAGGACAAAGTTATTGGAAACGCATTCGTCATAGTTCAAAAAGTAGTTCTTGACGACGTCTGCCTTGTAACCCAGGCAGAGGATGAAGTCCTTGTGTCCAAAATGGGCGTAATACCTCATTACGTGCCACAGCACTGGCCGGTAGCCGATGGGAACCATCGGCTTCGGGACCGAGTCCGAATACTCGCGAATACGCGTTCCCATGCCACCGCAAAAGAGTACGACTTTCATTGGAGATCCTTTGCTAACTGGCAGGCACCTTTGGTAGAACTAAATCAGGCAGCTCTTCCGGCTTATACGGAGACGGCATGGTGGAGCCTGCTGCCGTCGCCGCAGGAGGACACGCTCGAAGCGCTCGGGTCAAAGATCAGTTCGCCGTCCGCGGGCGGCTGCCCGTCGTAGGAGTCCGCGATTTCCTCGGGCAGGCGGGCGAAGTCGCTGCCGCGCAAGAAATCGCGCAGGTTCGTCCCGGTGGATTCGGAATCGATGTTGGGTGCGCCGGCCTTGGCTACCACGTCGTCCAGGTTAACGCTGCGGAAATCGATGCTAAAGCGCGTGCGGCCCGAGGTGTTCGGGACCGTTGAGTGAAGGCAGGCGCCCGAGAAGATGAGGATGCTGCCCGGCTCGCACACGATGCGGAGTTGCGGCTCCAGCTCGATAGACTCTTCCGCCTGCGGCTGTTTGCGGGTGTCGGTCTTGATTTGCTTGGCTGCCTCGCGCCGGCCTTCCCTGTTCCAGTTGTAATAGTTGTAGTCACGCGAGCTGTTGCGCACCGGTTGGGACCAGTAGCGCGGGTGGAACGCCATGGTGTTCTCCGGCTGGATTCCGTAGACCGGGATCCACCAGTTCAACTGGCAGGGCGGGGCGGAAAACCAGGTGTCGCGGTGGGGGTGAAATGCATAGGCGAGCCCGGCGGTCAAGTAGTCACCGTGAGTCATCGTGCGTAGCCTCGGCACGTCGAAATAGGTGCGTATGAGGTCGCAACCCATCTCCTGGAAGAGATCCCGGATCAATTCCTTGCAGCGGGAGTGGTGGATGAAGCGCGGCTTCAAGGTTGCCAGGGTCTCGACGTACTTTTCGACGGGCAGATGATATTGGGCCTCGCGCGGGTCATGGGGCGTAAAGGCCTCTTGAGCAAGCTCGTGGGCGACCTGGCATAAAGCCAGCGAGCTTTTGTTTGGCGAGAAGACCATGAGCTGACCGCGGTAGAGCTGTCGCCGCCGCTCCTCGTCAGTCATCTTGGCGTCAAAGAAAACGGTGTTCATGGCTCCAATTACTCCTTCTCGTTAGAAATCGTGGCCCGCGGACAGGGGCGCAGTAAGTGGTTCTGTACCAAGAGGTCGGCGGCGCGGCGGAGCGCGTCGAAATCCGAGCCGGAGCGCTCGGCGATATCGAGTAGCGAGTGGCTGCCGTCCGAGAGGTTAAGGACCCAAAGCATCGCCAGCTCGAGCTTGCCCGCGTCGGGCAGGCCGCCCATGGCCCGGTAAAGGCCGCGCTTGCCGAGTTGCGGCTCGCACTTCGGGTTGAGGTTGACATAGCGGGCGTTATTTTCCAGCACGCGCAAGATCGCCAGGTAGGCGCCGAGGGAGCCGGCGAGGGCCTCCGGGCGGACGAAGGTGAGGTCGTCCGCCGAGGTGTGGTATTGCGGGAAACAGCTGTGCGGGGTGCGCGTCAAACTGCCGACGGCGAGGTTGAAGCCCGGCGAACAGTACTGGCGCTCGTCGTAGCCGTAGGGGGAGAAGTCGAGTGCCTCGAAGCCGTCGGGGTGGCGCCGCAAAACGTGGACAGCCGCGCGGTCGATCTCGGCGTCGCCGCGCCGCGACCGCTTGTAGTGGAACTTTCCCCGATCGCCGACGCATGCCGCCACCAGGCCGTGCTGGATACCTGCGGTCGTGGCTTCGTTGCGGGCGAGCCAGGTGATCGAGCCGATCGTCACCGGGATGAAGAGGAAGCGGTAGGAGTACTGGAGCGCCGCCCCGGACAGCAGCTTGGCCAGTTGCGTGACCAGCGCGACCCCGGACAGGTTGTCATTGCACAAGGAGGGGTGGCAGGCGTGGCAAGACAGCAGCACCTCTTCGCCGCGCTTCCCCGGAAGGTAATACTCGCCGTAGGTGAGCGACCCGGGCTTGAGGTCCGAGTCAATGCAAACCTCGTACTCGCCGTCCGCGAGCTGCATCAAGTCGTTGTGCGCCAGGCAGAAGCCCCAGGTTTCCTTGTAGTATGAAGTCCGGTACGGGATCCACTCGGGTCGGTCCGGCAGCGTGTGCAAATGCTGTCGCAGCTCATGGAGCTGCATCTTGCGGCGCACCGGGACGCTGTAGTTGACGACATGGAGGTTCGACTTGCGGAAGTCGATGACCTTCTCTCCCGCGGCGTTCTTCACCCAGGCGTCGCGGATGTTCCACTCGCGCGGCACCGTCCAGTCAAAGACGTCAGTGCCGGTGGGCACCTCGTGAACCTCAAGGGGAACGTGCTCGCGAACCTGGTTCAAGGTGTCGCGGAAGCCGTTGCCGGTAATGCTGCGACAGATGGGATAGAGGCGGGCGATCAGGTCGTACATCTCCGCACCGGCTGCGCTGAGGTCGAGCGCCGCGCAAAGCTCGTCCAGGGTTAGGACAGCCCTCGCGGGACGGCTTGGCGCCCCGGCCGGATCCGTCCGGCGCTCACATGTCGTCAGTGTCGTGTCGGCGGAATTCATGGTTGGTCAGTCGCAAACCGTTGCCTCTGGGATGGGCACCACAAGGCGGCCGCCCCAGTTGCGGACGTGGGTGAGTTGCTGGGCAATTTCCGTCTTCAGGTTCCAGGGGAGGATCAGCACGTAGTCGGGCCTGGTCTGCTTGATCTTGTCGGGGTGATAGATAGGAATGTGTGTCCCCGGCAGGAACTTGCCCTGCTTGTGCGGGTTACGGTCCACGGTGTAGTCGAGAAAGTCCTCGCGGATGCCGCAGTAGTTCAGTAGCGTGTTCCCCTTGCCGGGAGCGCCGTAGCCGACGACGGTCTTGCCCTGAGCCTTGGCCTTGATGAGGAAGCTCAGCAACTTGCGCTTGGTTTCCTTGACCTGTTCGCCGAAGGTGGCGTAGCATTCGAGCCCGTTGAAGCCGGCTCGGTCCTCGCGGGCCAGCATCTCCCGGACGCGCTCTGCCACCGGCTGGGAGGCATTGTCCCTGTGGCGGGCATACACGCGCAGCGATCCGCCGTGCGTCGGCAACTCCTCGACGTCAAACACCGTCAGGCCATGGGCGGCGAAAATCCTGGACGCCGTCGTGAACGAGAAGTAGGAGAAGTGTTCATGGTAAATTTGGTCGAACTGATTCTCCTCAATCGTCCGCATCAGGTGCGGGAACTCCAGGGTGACGATACCCTGAGGCTTGAGCAGGATCTTGATTCCCTTGACGAAGTCGTTGAGGTCCGGCACCTGGGCCAGGACGTTGTTGCCGCACATCAAGTCCGCCTGGCGGCCCTCCCCGACGAGCTCGCCAGCGGTCTTTTCGCCGAGGAATTTGACGGCCGTCGGAATGCCCTTTTCGATAGCGACGGCGGCCACATTTGCGGCCGGTTCGATGCCGAGGCACGGGATTCCGCGGGCGACGAAGTGCTGGAGGAGATAGCCATCGTTGCTGGCAATCTCGACCACGTGATGCTGCGGGCCGAGGCGGAAGCGGTCGATCATCCTCTCCGTATAAACGCGGGCGTGCTCCACCCAGCTATCGGCATAGGAGGAGAAGTAGGCGTAGTCGCTGAAGATATGCTCGGCGCTCACATAAGCCTCGAGCTGGACCAGAAAGCATTCACGGCACACGCGGACATGAAGGGGGTAAAACGGCTCCATCTGGTTGAGCTGGTCGGCGGCCACGTAGCTTTCGCAGAGTGGCGACATTCCCAGGTCCACGAAGGTATCGCGCAGAACAGACCGGCAGAACCGGCAGCGCGCCTGGCAGGCGCTCTTGGAATCACTCGTCATGCGATATACTCCTATCTGGATCCAGCCCCGGCCATCGCCTCGTGTAGTCGCAATTCCCGCAATGGCATCCAATCTCCGTCCGGGCCCCGCCCTTCACGCTGCTGCGCCGGCACCGTGCCAAAGACGTGCCTGTACTGTTTATCAAGCATGCATTTATAGTCCGACACAACCGCACCGAGATGCTGAGCAATCGACCGCCGGTTGTGTTCAAGCGCTTTGAACATTTGTATGACCTCAGCTACCTCTGCCTTATCCAGGTCCCGATGATACGCGCCTTGTCCGCACGCGATCATGAGATCGCTCATTTTCTTGCCATATGACAGGGCGAGCACAGGTTTCTGAAGAGCAAACGAGAGCACAATGCCATGAAACCTGGAGGCGATCATCATGTCACACATCTGGATACGCTTAACCAGGTCCGCGGTTGTGAGGATCGGGTCATTAAGGATCTGGCCGCTTAGATCCACACCCGGCAACGCCGTCTTTATGTAAGCAATAATCTCTTCTACAAATGGCGTATCCTGAACACAATCCGTCGGGCAGAAGGCAATGCGATACCCCATCGTAAGCAGCCATACGCACACCGCCGACAGCCTCTCGATGTATCGCTTGTGGACGGAGTCGTCGCCGTCGTCCGGAACGTAACTGGCCTGCCCGAGAGGACTCACTGCTATGATCAAGCCAGACCGAGCGTCCTCGTATTGATGGTTGCACTCCTCGGGTGCGGCAGAACCCAGCACTTCGTCAAGTGCAAAGCCCTGGTCCGGGAAAACGGGATCATCGTCTTTGACGCCGAGCACCTTCATGGCGTCCCGCGAGGAGCGATCCCGAAAAGAGCGGTACTGCGCCATGGAGAGAAACGACTTGCAGAAGCGCTTGCCCAGTCGCGTGGTCAGACGTTCCGAGCCAATGCTTAGGACAATGACCTTGACCCCTCTGAGTCTAGCGAGAAAGGCCCAGGACCAGAAAAAGTACGGATGCGTAAACGCGCCTCCCCACCAGTCCGTAAGCGGCCCCGAGCCCGGAACCACCAGCATCTCGAAGCCTTTGAGTCGAGAAAAGGTCCGCCGCAGAAAAGGCAGGTCGTGAGGAAGCCTGCAACAGAAGTCCTTGGCGGCTTTCAGAGGCCGAAACACGAATGGCCAGGGCATGAGCAGCTTTTTGAGCCGGCCGTACAGGCGCCTCCGGAAGCTGATCTCGGCATGAACATGTGGTGCGGATGCACGCCCGCCTTCACGCCTCCATATCATGGGAAGCGCCTTGATGCCATGGCGCCGCTGCGTGTCCTCGGGGTTCAAGGAAATTCCGACAACCTCAGCGTGGGGGTAGTGCGCTCGGATTCTGTTAATTAGTATCGCGACAACGGTTTCGTCTCCGAGGTTGCCAACCCCGTAATAGCCCACGATGCCAATTTTTGTGGGTGTGCCGTTTGTAGCGCTGAGAGCTGACATCAGAATCTCACTTAACAAGGACCCGGAGAGCCGGCCTCATCCAGGTCTAATACGTCTTAAGAGCTGGGCTCAACAACCCTTCCCTGGCGAAACCAGCAGGTTCGCAGACGAGATCCGCCGCGCATCGGCCGGCGGGCCTGGTCTTGGGCGTAGTGCGCAAGGCAGCCAACCCCTTGTGACACAATTCGTCCAGGAGGTGGCGGCGGTGCTCGCTCCACAGCCAGCGCAAGAGAGCGCAGTAGCAGGAAAGACATTCGTCCAATGGCAATGTGGACCGCCGTATCGCTGAGAAAAGCCTGCTGGCCTGCAGCAGGCGGGGGAAGGTCACCTTGCCCGCTTTCATCGGGTCGAAAATGACTGTCGTTCTTTCCGTTACGTTTCTATATTTCTGGGTTGACGCACCAGCATGCACACGCCTTGAGAAGAGATGCCCCTGAACCAGGGCGAATCGCCCGCGCAGCCCGATCTCGGCAAGCAGAACCCGATCCGCATCGGCGAACCCCCCGTGCAGGCTAGTCTTCCTCAGGATCGCTGTCTTCATCACCCCGTAGATTGCATGGCACCAGTCGTCGCCCAGGATGTCGTAAAACCTTTTGCTTGGGCTCTCCGACGCGCCGGGGTTATGATTAGGGAAGCGCTCTATCACCTTTCCTGTTTCGTCAATGTGCGTGGGAGTAGTGAAGGAGAGAACGGCTCGGGAATCAGCTTGCAAAGCGGCGATACATTGGCTGACGTATTCCTTTCCCATTACATCATCATGACCGAGATGCGTGAGATAGCGCCCTCTTGCAAGCTCGAAGGCACGGTTGTGGTTCCAGGATAATCCCCGGTTTGTGTCAGCGCGGTAGTAGCGAACACGCCCGTCGCGAGCGGCGGCGTCACGGCAGATGTCGCTGGTGCCGTCGGTGGAGGCATTGTCGGAGATGATCAGCTCGAAGTTCTCGAAAGTCTGGTCCAGGATCGAGTTGATGGCCTGGGATACGTAATTCTCCCCGTTATATACCGGCAGACAGATGCTGACCAAAGGGGAGTCGGAAGTCATGTCAAAGGGCTCCACAAATAACTGAATTGGCGGTTGGAATGATGAATCCCAGGTCGGTCACGATCGCTTTTGAGCCAGGACGATCTGGGTCCAGCCAAAGCCGGCCCATTCCTTGAAGGCCTCCACGCGCTTTGCGGACAACAGGGTTCCTAAAAGGAAGTTCAACTTCGTCGAATTAACCAGGCGAAGGATGCCCCGGTGCCCGATCGGCACGGCAGTCGTCGTCCGCAGCGCGCGGAAGCGGGGCCGGAGCAGGCGTTTCAAGGCTTTTCGGCAGAGCCATTTTTCAATGTGTCCGGGAGGTCTCGGGGCCCAGGCGGTCCGGTCGTGGACAAACAAGTTCGGCGTGGTCACGATCAGGTACCCGCCGGGCTTGAGCGTCCGGGCCGCCCGGGCCAGGTATTCGCTTTGGTCCGGGACGTGAGCTATGACTTCCTGAGACACCACGACGTCAAAGTACTCCTCCTGCAGAGGTATCTCGTACACATTACCGGCCATGAAGGTAACGTGCGGAAACTTCGACCTGGCCTGCGCGATCGCTTCTTCGCTGAGGTCGATGCCGGTTGTCGGCCCGAAGCGAGACAGTTCGTTCGCGAACCATCCCATGCCACAACCCATGTCCAGGATGTTTGGCCGTGCCAGTTCAAGCGACCGCAAGTAGTCCAGGATCTTCTCCCCGCGCCTCAGGGGCCTCAGGCAGTCGTCGGAGTAAGGGTGCTCCGGTCTGGAATTCCAGTACTTCCAGAATTCTTTCTGAAGTTCGAGGGGCGGAAGTTCTGTCGCCTGCATGTTCAGGACCCTCATATTTCATCGTGAAGACAAAGTGCCGTTTCGCCCCGTGCCATTCCACTGGTGGCCGTTGCGCTGAAACGGAATTGAAACCGGAGTCACAGCGGATGTCTCCGCGGCATCGGAGAACGAGAGGTCGGGAACGCTCCAGCGGAAGGGGAAGAAAACCAAACCAAAACGCGCCTCGACGCCCCGGCCGGTGCCGTAAAAGTCTGACGGCTCGATCTCGATCCTGGCAACGTTCTCGAGCCAGTCCTGGTATTCGTGCCAGGTCGCCGCGAACAGCCCCGCGTAATAGGTTCCAGGCATGAGATTCAGGAAATCGATCTCCAGATCGATGCAGCCTTTCCCCTTCGGCGCCAGCTCGATTGCCTGCTTGGTCGAATCCGTATGGATTTCGCTCACCAGGACTCCAAGATTGGAGTAAAGCTGGAGTCCGAAGTGGAGGTTGGGGATGTCCCTGTCGCATTCGTAATGGAATCTGATCCGCAGCGCGCCGCCGCTGTGGATGACCCGCTCCGCACCGCCGTTTTCATTGAGAAATTCCATCTTCAGGAAGCGGACATGCCCCGTACCCTTGCGCTCGCGAACGGCGGCGAGATCCAGGGTCTGCCTGTCCGAGGACTCGAAGCTATTCAGGTAGGCACGGATAACCTCCCTGGTGTCGCCGTCCTGCACAATCTTGCCGTTGGCAATCCAGATCGTCCGCTTGCAGAGGTTCTCGACGGCCGCCATGTTGTGTGAGACGAAGACGACGGTCCGGCCTCCGTCGCTCAGCTCGCGCATCGCCCCCAGGCATTTCTTCTGGAAGGGGGCGTCGCCGACGGCGAGCACCTCATCGACGAAGAGCACGTCGGTGCTGAGGTGGGCGGCCACCGAGAAGCCGAGCCGCATGCGCATGCCGCTGGAGTAGCGTTTGATGGGCGTATCCAGAAAGCCGCCGATGTCGGCAAACTCGACGATCTTGTCCAGCGCTGTTTCAATCTCGCGCTTCCTCATGCCAAGGATCGAGCCGTTCAGGAAAATATTCTCCCGCCCGGTCAGCTCGTCGTGAAAGCCCGTGCCGACCTCGAGAAGCGAGCCCACGCGGCCGTTTACATCCACACGGCCCGAATTCGGATAAGTGATCCGCGACAGGACCTTCAGCAGGGTGCTCTTGCCGGCGCCGTTGCGACCGATCAGGCCGATCACCTCGCCGCGCTCCACCTCAAACGAAATGCCGTCCAGCGCCCAGAGCACCTCCTGGCTCGACGGGGCCTTCTTCTTGCCGATGAGAGTGCGGAAGGCCCCCATCAAGGCTTCGCGCAGCATGGTATGCCGGGGCTCGCCGAGCTGGTAACGCTTGGATACGTTTTCGACCACGATGGAATGCGGCATGATTTCTCCCGCCGGCCTCGCCATCAGATCACGTCGGCGAAGGCGCGCTCCGTCTTTCGGAAGTAAGTCAGTCCAATCACAAACACGACCACGGCCGTCGTCAGGGAAACTCCCGTCAGCAACGGGTCGGGCAGCCGTCCCGAAAACAGGCAAGCCCGGAAACCTTCGACAACGCCCGCCAGTGGGTTGACAGCCATCACGGTCTGTAAACGCTCGGGCAGCATCGTCGTCGGGTAAATGACCGGCGTCACAAAAAGCCACATTTGAATCAAGAACGGCGCCGCATACTTGATGTCGCGGTAGCGCACGCTCAGAGAGGCCAGAAACAGGCTCGCCCCCAACGTGAAGAGCACCAGTCCCAGGAGAAACACCGGGGCGAGCAACAGCGGCCAGCCGGGATGTATGCCGTAATACACCATCAGGATAACCAGGAAGCCAACGCCGATGACAAAATCGAGCAGGCCGCTGAGGGCGACCGAGGCGGGCAGAGCGAGGCGGGGAAAATAAACCTTGGTGATGAGGTTGGAATTGGCCACCAGGCTCTGCCCGCCCTGGCCGAGGACAGCGGCGAAGTACGTCCAGAGCAAGAGCGCGCTGTAGGAGAACAAGGGGTAAGGAACGCCGTCGCTCGGGATTCGCGCGAGCCTGCCGAAAAAGAGTGTGAAGAGGACCATGGTGAGAAGCGGCTGGAGAACCGCCCAGGCGGCGCCGAGCGCCGCCTGCTTGTAGCGCACTTTCACATCGCGCCAGGCGAAAAAGTACGCTAGCTCGCGATAGCGCCACAATTCTGAAAGCCATTTCGCATTCATAGGGGTGCTGCGTACCGGACCAGGACACAAACTCACTGGACTGCGAGAGCTGCCTGCTGCGGGGCAGCAGCTTCAGGCAGGGCACAGGTTTCGGAATGGGCGTATTCAATGTCGAACAGGCCGGGAAGCCGCAGAAGTCGGCCGGCGAAGGTAAATGGAATACCCAGCAAGTAGCACGGCATCCACAGAAGAATTTCCAGATCCAGTCGGAGGCTGAGGCTGCGCACGTAGTAGAGATCGACGGCAAGCTTCCGGCGCACGCTGTCTAAATCCGTGTCCGGCGGCAACTGGATCTGGGCCAGGCCGGTTACTCCGGGACGCACTTCGAGCCGATGACGATAGCCTGGAATGCTACGGGCCAGCGCGGGAATCAACTCGGGACGTTCCGGCCGAGGACCGACCAGGCTCATCTCACCGCACAGCACGTTCCACAATTGCGGCAGTTCGTCAATATGGCTGCGGCGCAGAAAGCGGCCGACTGGAGTGATGCGGCAATCGTTGGCAGTTGACCAGCACGGGCCGGAAAGGCGTTCACAATTGTGATACATGGTGCGCAGCTTGCGTATGGCGAACGGCCTGCCGCCGAGCCCAAGGCGCAATTGCGAGTAGAAGGCCGGCCCCCGCGACGTCAGCTTGACAAGCAGCGCGGCTACCAAGATGAAGGGCGCCGCCAGAACAAACAAAAAAAGTGCGAACAGAACATCCATCCACGGCTTGACCCGCCAATACCAATCTCTTTCCGTAAATCCGCTCAGCTCGTTTGCGGATAGAACATCGATCGCGCCTAAGCCGCAAGCGGCGCCGCTTGCGACGGGACTATCGTAGCGTCCCGCACCAGGTTCAAGAAACATGCTCTTACCCCTTAAGAAGCCAGTGCATGATTAGCTAGCACCGATAAGTTGAAGCTGTCCAGGCGGCTGCGCCGCGGGCTCCCGCATGTCTTGCTCTTCAAGGCGTTCAAGAAACGCGTCTACCTCGCGCGTCAAGTTGCCTGCCTCCTCCCGTGCCTGCTGGACAACGGGATCGCGGGCGGCTGGAACATGGGCCTCCGTGTAGTCATCGATAATGCGTGCTCCTCGTTCGTCGTCCCGGCCCCGGGCATCGGCGACCTTGCGTGCGATGTTGTCCAGCATGGCGGGCAACTGCCGCAATGCCTCGGCCACATTCCACAGCCCAAGCTCTTCGTAAAGAATAAGCCGGGCGTGTTCCCACGAAAGGTCGTCGCTGGGCGTTGTCAATAAGCGGCCGGCGGCCTGGTCAGAACACTCACTGAGTAGCGCCGCCACCTCGGTCTTCAAGCGCCTCAGGGCGTAGTAGCGGATGAAGTAGCGGTAAGCTTCGATGGCGGAGACACGATGGCTTTCCAGCAGGAGATTCTTGCCAAGGCCATCGATGTCGCGGTCGGTGTAGAACTCTTTTCTGTGACGCACGCCGGCTAGACGCCGGCAGGCACTCTGCATGAGATCCACGATTTCCGGACGAAAGACGCGGAAGTCGAAGGCAGCGCGGCGGGCCTTGTTGCGGTCCTTGAACTTGCGTTCGTTGCGCTTGAGGGCGTACAGGTTATCCGTTAACAGCCAGGCAGGAATGATCTCGTTGTAGGCCGGCGATACATTGGCATAGCTGGCCGTCGGCGACCTTACGAGCGAAAACGGGAACTGGATTTTCTGCGGCAAGGTTGTGACACCGCTCGCCGCCACGAGATAGGGCGCCTGGCTAAAGTTGGCGGGAAACTTGATGTTCACGCCCAGACCAAGAAAGGCGCCTTCACCCGGCCAGAATTCCTGATCTGGCATCTTGACGGTGTGATTGGCCCCCACGTTGGCGCCGTAGCTGATATTGCCGCGGCCCTCCGGCCAGAGCGTGGCAATCAAAAGCGCCTGATGATGCAGGTTGACAAAGGGCCCGACCAGGCTGGCGCTTACTTCCCCCGCGGCCATGCAGGAGTTCGGACCAAGCATGCTGTTGCTTAACTTGCCGTGCCGCTCCACGTGAGCGTGCTCGGCTACAAGCGAACGCTCGACAATGGCCATGCGGGTCACGCGGCTCCCCCATTGCAAAATGGAGTCCGACACGGCCGCCCCCGAGGTCACGAGCGTCGGCTCCTCAAAGCCGCTTAGAATCGTGCTGTCGCTGACACAGGTGGCGCCGTCGAGGTCCGCATACGGTCCGATGAAGGTATTGCGAATCCTGGGGACAGTGCGCACTCTGGCGGCCGTGCCGATGATGCCGCGAGGCGAGCGAACCCGGGCGATGTATTCTTCGATCGCCTCCTGGTAGCGCTGCAAGAACCCCAGTTGCGCGCGAGACCGCGCCACCGCGGCTGCGCTTTCCACATCGATCTCTGCATACACAGGGACTTCGCGGCCGCCGGCTTCAATGCCCAGGGGAATCTGCCCGCCATTCCCGAACGCCGTTTCGCCCTCGCAGGTGATGCTGCCGCAGTCAAGCAGGATAGCGCCGGGGCAAACGATGTAACCGGCCAGGATTTTGACATCGCGAATGAGCGCGTTGTGGCCGATCACACAATTGGCAAGCGTGCTTCGGTAAATTCCGGCCGGGAGCTGCAGCCCTTCGACCAGTGCCACCTGGCGCGCGAAGCGACCGAGAATCACATCCCCATGAAAACTGGAATGCTCGATCCAGCGCCAATCAAAGCCCTCGACGACAAGGACGCGAGACCAGTCGGCTGAAGAGTTACCTTGCTTCTCGAGCTGAGTGATCTCGTCTCGAAATAGAAGACGGACGGGTACGCCGCCAAGTGCAAGAGTTTGGCCACGGTCGCGGCGCGCGGACGCCACAGTCTTGACGAACTCAGACTGGGCAATCGCCCTGTGCAGCTTGTTGATTACGCTGTCGGCTACAGAGGCGTGGTTCCATTCAGTGCACAAGGTTCGGCTCCTCCGTTGGCTTGTGTCGGCAACGCACGTTCATTCCACGGTCACGCTCTTGGCGAGGTTGCGGGGCTTATCGACATCGCAGCCGCGCAACAGCGCCGTGTGATACGCCAGCAATTGCAGCGGCACCACGGTGACGAGCGGTTGCAGATAATCAGGAACATGCGGGACGTAAATTACTTCATCTGCGTGCTCGGCAATCTCCGTATCGCCCTCGCAGGCAATAGCGATCACCGGGCCGCCGCGGGCCTTGACCTCTTCCAGATTGCTCATCACCTTGTCGTAGACGGCGCCGCGCGGGATGAGGAAGATAGACGGCGTCTTGCGGTCCACGAGCGCGATCGGGCCGTGCTTCATTTCCGCGGCGGCATAGCCTTCCGCGTGGATGTAGCTGATCTCTTTCAGTTTCAGAGCGCCTTCCAGGGCCACGGGGTACAAATATTGCCGCCCCAGGTACAAGCAGTTCGTCGCCCAGGCATAACGTTCGGCAATGCGGCGGGCCTCCGCATCGCAGGCCAGCGTGCGGCGAATAACATCGGGCATGGCGCGAAGTTCATCCAGCATGCGTGCCCCTTGAATGCTGGAAAGATGCCGCATGCGGCCCAGGTAGAGCGCTAACAATGTCAGCACGGCTACCTGCGAGGTAAACGCCTTGGTGCTGGCGACACCGATTTCCGGTCCGGCATGCAAATACACCCCGCCGTCACATTCGCGGGCAATCGTGCTGCCCACGACGTTGCACAGGGCCAGCGTCGGGTGCCCCTTGCGCTTCGATTCACGCAACGCAGCCAGGGTGTCCGCGGTTTCGCCGGATTGCGTGAGAGTCAGCACGATGGTGTTACGGTCGATGGGCGGATTGCGATAGCGAAACTCGCTCGCACACTCGACTTCCACGGGGATGCGGGCGAATTCTTCAAACAGATATTCGCCGACCAGGGCCGCATGGTAGCTGGTGCCGCAGGCGGTAAAGATGAAGCGTTCGGCTCGGCGCAGCTGCTGGCTATCGAGATTCAAGCCACCGAAGCGGGCGCTGCTGTCCTCCTCGGACAGCCGGCCGCGCATGGCGTTTTCCAGCGCCTCGGGCTGCTCGTAAATCTCCTTGAGCATGTAATGCTCGAAGTCGCCCTTGTCGGTGCAGGCCGTGTCAGCGTCGATTTGCTGGATGCGTGCCTCCACGCGTGTGCGCTCGCCGTCGAAGATCTGCCACGAATCGCGGGTCAGGACACACATCTGGTGGTCCTGGAGATAGACGACACGCTCGGTGTTGCCGGCCAGGGCCATGGCGTCGCTGGCCAGAAAGTGTTCGCCAGCGCCGATGCCGAGCACCAGGGGGCTTCCCTGACGCGCGCCGATAAGTACTTCCGGATCGCGCGGGCTGACGACCGCGAGACCATAGGTGCCTTTGAGCTTCGCGAGGGCCTTGCGCACCGCCTCGACCAGATCGCCGTTAAGGTAATGAGCAATGAGCTGGGCGATGACCTCGGTGTCCGTGTCGCTGCGGAAGACGACTCCCTCATCTTGCAATTCGCGTTTCAGAACGGTGTAGTTCTCGATGACCCCATTGTGCACCACAGCAACAAGATTATCGCCGCCAACGTGCGGATGAGCGTTGCGGTCGCTGGCGCCTCCGTGCGTGGCCCAGCGCGTGTGACTGATGCCGTGGCAGCCAGGGCCCGGCCGCTCGCGCAGGTATTTGGCCAGATCGGCGATGCGTCCGGCTTTCTTACGAACGTGCAGTTGCGCACCGGTCAAGGTGGCGATGCCGGCGCTGTCATAACCGCGATATTCCAGGCGGCGCAATCCCTCAACCAGGATCGGTTCCGCTTCGCGGGGGCCGACATAGCCGACGATTCCACACATTGCGTTCTCCTTCAACCAGCGCAAAAATAAAACCCGCCAGGAGACATGGTCGTTTCCTAGCGGGCTCTTCTTGATACCTGCGATAAGGATCGCCGGCTCTTCAGATGCCTGTGCTTAGCGGCGCGCTGTCCATCGCTCAGCGAGACTCTCGTGAATCCCGTGGCCTAGCGATACTTGCGCCTGACGCATTCTTCAATCTGCTCGATCATGCCGTCATGCACGCTAAACTTCACGAGCACTTCGCCGTGGACGCCGCGCACCAGCATCTTGCGCAGCAGTGTTTCGACAATGCTGTGAAGCTTCATGAGCTTCTGGTCATTTGCCTGACTCACTCTGAATCCTCGCCACGGGCTGGAGGGGGCGCTGTCTGGTTGCATAGGTTCCGCCTGCACGGAAAAATCTAGCATGTGCATCTCCGCAAAAAAAAGAAAGCCCGTCAGGAGACTACATGGTTCCCTAACGGGCTCCTCTTGATACCCGCGAGGATGATGTCGCGGGCTCTTCGGATGCCTATCCAATATGTTTTCGTGCCGGCCGTTGCCGCGGGCCAATTTCTGTGTGTGGCCGACTAGCGATGCTTGCGCCCGATCCGTTCTTCAATCAGCTGAATCACGCCGTCCTGCACGCTGAACTTTATGGCCGCTTCGCCGTGGAAGCCGCGAACCAACAGCTTGAGCACCAGCGTTTCTATGAGGTTATGAAGCGCGAGCACCTGCCGGTGATTTGCCTGGCCGAATGCGCTCTCGGTCTTTCGCTCGGGGGCCGGACGGCGCGGGGCTAGAACTTGCATAGTTCACGTGTCCTTGGGGTATTCGGCGCGCACTCCGTGCTGGTGGGTTACCATGATCCTCCGTGGCGCCGAGCGCATCCGCTCTCTCTCAGCGATCAAGCTCGTTCCTGAACGAGCTAGCCACGGCAACTTTCGCTAACTTGGTGTCGACCCACTGTCTTCCAGCGCATGGCCATTATCTTTTCCCACGTCCCGTCGGCCTGCCAACGCGAGTAATAAAACTCGGCCGTGCTCCACGGCGGGGATGCCCGCAAGGACGATCGCGAACGCATGAGAAAGAAAATACCATTCACCACCAGCCGCAGGTCGTGATCGACTGCCATGTCGCAGGCGCCGCATACTAACGGCTCGATCAAAGACCATTCAGTATCCGTCAAGTCGCCATAACAGCACAGGTCGGTCATGGCTGGTTTCCTGTTCAAAGCGGGAGGCCAGACCGAACAAGCTCGGCGCTGTCGCTCCCTGAAAATCAACCACCATCGCGCCGACATTTTTGGGTGGGCCCAACTAGAGGCGGGCTCAATTTCATTTGACCATTGCTTTACGCGACTATCATGCCAAAGGGCGGCAGGAACAAGCAGCGACCGGCGCGGTTTGACGTAAGCCTGTCATCTGGACTGGCTTGTATTGCGAAAATAAGAGGCTTGCACTGTTACTGGTCGGACCCATGCCGGGGAGGTTAGGGAGGTGCAAATGGTCCGGCGCTTACCGGGGGGGTTACTTTATTACCAGACCGGGGCGTTCAATGGTAATCGCCAGAGAGCGAAGCTTGATGCGCAAGCTCAAGCGGCTGATACCCAGAATTTTCGCCGCTCGCGCCTGGTTCCCGCCCGTGCAGAGAAGTACGTACGTGAGCAGATTCCGCTCGATCAGGGCGACCGACTCGGAGTAGAGATTTTGCGAGCCGGCACTGATGCGCTCCTTGAAGAAATCTTCCAGGCTGGCTAATGGAGTCGAGGTACCCGGTGTTTCCGTTTGCTGAGCCCCACGCACGCAAGCAGGGAGAAAATCCGGAAAGAGAACCGGGCCAGCGGCGTGAAGAAGAGCCTGACGCAAGATGTTCTGCAATTCCCGAACGTTGCCAGGCCAGGTGTAACGCTGCAGACAGGCCATTGCCTCCGGGGCGACCTGACGTATCTCCCTTCCCAGCTCGAGATTATAGCGGCGGAGGAAGTAGTCTACCAGCAGAGGCAAATCAACGGTGCGTTCGCGCAGCGCAGGCAAACTGATGGTGAAACTGCTCAGGCGGTAGTAAAGGTCCTGACGAAACGCGCCCTTGGCAACCAACTGTTCCAGGTTGCAGTTGGTAGCGGCAATCAAGCGCACGTTGGTCTGGATGGTCTCGCTGCCGCCGACGCGCTCGAAGCGCTGCTCTTGCAGCAGACGCAGCATTTTTGTCTGCGTCAGAGGCGCCATATCGCCAATTTCGTCGAGGAACAGCGTCCCGCCCGTGCATTGCTCGAACTTGCCAATCCGCCGACGGTCCGCACCGGTAAACGCCCCCTTTTCGTGGCCGAATAGTTCGCTTTCCAGGAGAGTTTCCGGGATCGCCGAACAGTTCATGGCCAGAAAAGGACCGGTCGAACGGCGGCTGTGATGGTGGATGGCTCGGGCCACCAGTTCTTTTCCTGTCCCGCTTTCGCCGAGAATCAGCACCGTTATGTCCTTCAGGGCCACGCGGCCGACCGCTTTGTAAACTTCTTGCATTGCGGGCGAACGTCCAACCAGGGCGTAGGAAGGTTCCGGCACCACGTCTTCGTCCGCTGCCGTTGAGACGCGCATGAGCCGACTCATTGAGGCGGCGCGCCGGACCAGCTCCTCCAGTTTCCCTAATTCGATGGGCTTGACGAGATAGTCATACGCCCCCAGCTTCATGGCTTCGATCGCTGTTTCCGTTGTGCCTTCGCCCGTGATGAAGATGATCGGGATCCGTGTATCGCATACCTGGATGTGCTGAAAAGTCTCGAAGCCCGACTGATCGGGAAGGCTGACGTCCAGAAGCACCACATCGGGCCGCTGCTGCGCAAGATACCCCAGCCCTTCAGCGGCCGAAGGAGCTGTCAGCACGCTGAAACCGTTTTCTCGAAAGACTTCGCCATAGGTGGTGAGAATCGAGCGGTTATCATCAATGATCAACAACGTAGGCATAATCGGTCCTTCGGCTGCACCCTAGTCCTCTCAGAGGCCGTCCCTTCGGTGTCCGAAGGCGGAGCTTCGCTGAGCACGAGCTATTGCCCGTTTCCCGTCCCAAGAAATTGCCTACTTGTCTGTTATCCGTCTGCGGAGAGAAATCGATCTTATGCCAGCTGGCTGGTTCCCGAAATTTTGGACTTCCAGGCGAAGGGGATTCTGAGCATTATGCATGCCAAACAAATGTACAGGGCAAGAAGGGACGGGTTATCTCTGCTCGAATCAGGCGAGTGTGGTACGCAAAGCTCTTCTCAGTGCAGAATTGATTCGACGGGTGAGCCGCGATCGTTGACGCTCGCCCAAATCGCGAAATCTGCAGGCCGTTTTTGCTTGGAGGTTGCTCGCCAACCCCTATGACTTGCTCGCAAGTCTTATGAAAATGCCTATTTTGCCGGCAAGGAAATGACTTGCTTATTGAAAGGAATTAGGTTTCTCAAGGCAATCCGGATGTTTGCTGATTTCATGGATGGCACGAATTGCGGCTCAGCAGCGTCGCTCGCCGATCATAACCCTTTTGTTCAACAGGTAGTTGTGAAACACCGCTATTAGGGCTTTGAACTTGTCACGCGGCCCCAGCCCCCCGAATGCCATTGTGAGCCGAATTCCCCAGGCAATGATCGATGTAAACTAATGGAAACATAAGAGGTCTCGACCGTTGGTTTTGATTAACAGGCTTCATTCTAAATTCCTCGCGAGACATCTGCGTTCCAGGTCAAGTTGCGAAGTCGCTATTCCAATTCTCACAATGACTTGCGCGCCGGACTAATCAAACAGGTTCTCCTCTGGGATCCCTCAAACGCAACCTGACGTGCCTCTCGGCATCTAACTTGCTGCGCTACGGTTGTCTTTCTCCGCTTGTTACCTCGCAAAACACGACTCGCTGGGCAGCGAAGTGGAGATTCGGCAAGGACAGCTTCTACCTGAGTTGTGCACGAGACGCGAGAACGAAGCGCGCTGGCCCGAGTCTTTGGACGTTTTGATCCATTCACCAATTGCCTTTCGGGAGTCGCCCCGCATGCAAGAAGGCGAGCGCGCACAGAGCCAGGCCAATCTGAAGAAGCTTGCCGAATTACACGGCCTTCTTGATTCGCTGATGCGCCAGGTACTTGTCCGCGGCTTTCACGGCGAAGTGACCGTAAAGCTGTCCTTGCATGACGGCACGATTCAGCTAATCGAAGAAAGTATCGAGCGCAAGCATCGTTAGTGCAGGCGCTCGACGCGACCAAGGCACCCTTCCCGGCAACAGAGCCGTTCTTGAATCCGCGCTCGCTTACCCATTAGCGAATTGAGTGTCGGACCCGAATACTTTGACCATACGCGATTTGACCCCCCATCAAAACGGGTCTATCTTTTTACGGCATTTCTCTTCTATCCAAGAGACTTAGGGCATGGGCACATTGGAACAGAATCGATGAGCACCATCTTTGGGCTGTCGCGTTTGCTGGAATTGGCTGGCACGATCACCTGGCGGCTGAACGGCAGAGCAGGTCTGGGCTGCCGGCGACGACCGTTTCGTCGTGCGACCCCGAGCGTGGAAGACATGGAAGGCCGGATTGTGCCCACGCTGCTGGGCCAGCAACTCTTCCCCGCGGACTACCCCTGGAACCAGAACATCAGCAATGCCCCCGTGGCGGCCAACTCGGCGACCGTCATTGCGCACATCGGCACTTCGATCAGAATCCACCCCGACTGGGGCGACGACAGTCCCGCCAATGGGAGTAGTCCGTTGTACGGCATCCCATTCAACGTCGTCCACGGCAACACGACGACGAAGGTCAACGTCATCGTCGACAATTATCCCAGCGAGAGCGACTTGCTCCCTGCCCCGATCCCGGCCAACGCCGTGATTGAGGGCGATTACCAGAACGGGCCGAATCCCTACGGACCCGGTTACGGTACCAATCAACGCGGCGATTCTCACCTGATCATCTGGGACGAGGACAACAACATCGCCTACGAATTTTACGGGGCGGCTCGGCCTTCCGATCCCGTTACGATGGCGGGGGGAACTACGGGCGGCAACTGGCACGCGGCCCAGGAATCCGTCTGGGACATGAAAACGGACAGCTTCCGCACCCTGGGCTACACGTCGGTGGACGCTGCGGGGCTGTCGATCCTGGCCGGCCTGGCCCGGCCTGACGAAGGGCTGCCCAGCGTACAGGGCGGACAGGGAGCCATAAACCACGCCCTGCGCTTCACGCTGCCGTCAGGGGATATCAACCCGCAGTACATCTACCCTGCCTCGCATATAGTCAACGTTTCCTCGGGGGCCAGCAACCTGCCCTTTGGGGCGCGCTTGCGCCTCATGAACACGGCGGCCGTCAATAATGTGATCAGCACCTTGGGGCCCGAGGCCCAGATCATCGCCCATGCCATGCAGCAATACGGCCTGGTTCTCGCCGATATCGGTAGCGCCATGTACGTCACCGGCAGCTCCGCCTCCGAAAATGCCAGCAACGCGATCAATTTTACCTGGAACATGAGCGACGTTTCCGGACTGTCGGCACTGAACGCCAGCGACTTCGAGGTAGTAAACCTGACTCCCGTGGTGACCGCGCTGAATGTGACCACGGGTTCGGCCGGCACCACCATCACCATCAGCGGGCAGAACTTTTCGGGAGCAGCCGGCCAACTGAAAGTGCAGTTTGGCAGTGCCGCCGCCACTGGAGTCACGCTTGTCGACGATTCACACATAACCGCCGTCGTTCCCAGCGGTTCGGGAACCGTGAATGTCCGGGTCCAATCGGGGATCAACGCTACCGATCCCAACAACCCGAACAACAATGTCACCAATCCCATTTTCGGCTACGGGATTTCGGCTATTACCGCCGCCGATCTATTCACTTATGGTGTGACCGTGCCTGCCAGCCAGCTGGTGTTGAGCGGCTTCCCCAGCGCAACCACGGCCGGATCGGCGGGGACGATTACTGTGACCGCGGAAGACGCCCTTGGCAACGTGGTCAAAGGCTATACGGGCACCGTGCATTTCACGAGCAGTGATGTCCAGGCAGGCCTGCCGACCGATTACACCTTTGTCAGCACAGACAACGGCGTGCACTCCTTCAGCATCACGCTCAAGACCGCTGGTACGCAGTCGATTACTGCCACGGACAAGGCAAGCGCGACCGTTACCGGAGCGCAATCCGGCATAACCGTGGCGGCAGCAGCGGCGAGCAAGTTCGTGGTGTCGGGTTTTCCGACCCCGGTGACCGCCGGAACATCCGCCACGGTGACCGTGACGGCACAGGATCCCTACGGCAATGTGTCGAAGAGCTACACCGGCACCGTGCACTTCACGAGCAGCGACAGCCAGCTTGGCGCCGGCGACCTGCCCGCCGACTACACCTTCGCCGCCGCCGACCACGGCGCCAAAACGTTTACCGCGATCCTGCGCACGCCCGGCACGCAAAGCATCACGGCCACGGACACCGCCACTAGTTCCATTACCGGTACCCAGGCAGGGATTACTGTCAACGCTCCCCCGGTCCCGCAGATCGTGGACAACGGTACCGCGGGATATTCCGAATCCGGTACCTGGACCACGGAGA
>Ga0207041_1041_pt1 | contig 25209 bp, 17 predicted proteins | sample Alteio_BWMinCont_73_FD_153311 | JGI IMG/M metagenome (GOLD analysis project Ga0207041, IMG submission 153311) | Enriched cells from forest soil in Barre Woods Harvard Forest LTER site, Petersham, Massachusetts, United States -... | ecosystem: Environmental > Terrestrial > Soil > Temperate forest >... | reverse complement strand
TTTGTTGCAGAATTTGGCATCGGAGTCAAATTATTAATCGGAGAAACTGAATTCACGCTTAATTCTGGATTTAAATCATTTACAGAAACTAAAGTATCCGCTTTATCTCGAATATCACGCAATTCTTGATCCAGTTTTTCACGCATAATCGCTAATCGATTTAAAGATTCTTTCTGCTTACTCCATTCGTTAGCCACGCGTGCAAATTGCTCTTCTTTAGTTTTCCATAGATTGGCTTCTGTTAAATAATGGTCTTCTAATGCTTTTAGATCGCGATGTTGAACACTAAGTTGGGCAGTTAACGTTTCAATATGCTGTTGTTTCGTTCTCGTTTGATTTTCTAATTCTTGATAGCTGCGCTGTTGATTTGTTAACTGTGCTGTTAAGGATTCGATTTGTCCGGATTGAGTCTGTTCTTGTTGTTGCAATTGATTTTTAATCCAATTGTTTTCATCTAAGGTTTCCGATAGTTTCTTTTGCAAATCAGCTGCAACTAGTTGGGTTTCATTTAGTTGAGTAGCTATCTTTTTATGCTTTTCATTTAAACGATTACGATCTTCCTGAGCGACTGCTAATTGTTCCTTTGTTTCCGCTAATTCCTGGTGAATTAAGTGGGCTTGTTCGTTTTTTTCTGTAAATAAGGCAGAAATTCGTGCGTTTTCCTCTTGAGCTGTTTGGAGATGTTGCTGGAATTCTGTGAGTTCAGCACGTGTATCATGAAGTTGACCATTTAAATGATCATTATTTTTTACTTCATCAAGGATTTGTTTTTGAAGATCAGAGATTTGATTTTTTAAAACGTCACGTCCTGAATCATCTCTTTTTCTTTGGAGTTGAGAAACAGAGGCTAACGCTTCTGTCGTAATTTCTAATTGATTGATTTTACGTTGGCTAAGTAAAACTTCTTTTTCCAATTCTCTGGTGCGTTGTGTTAAAGCCTCTCTTTGTTGATCAACATCGGCTAGGCGTGCTTGTAATTGGGCAGCATGTTCCCTTGAGATAGTATTAGGTTCTTTAGCAAACATTAAAGGACGCATTTCTTGAACACGTTGACGTGCATCTTGTAATTCAGCCGATAATATTTCAATCTTACGTGCCTTGATGTTGTTGTCAGATTGCAATTCACTGACTAAACCATCATAATTTTTATGAATCGCATCCAAAGAGCCGCCCTCTTCAGGCTGGCTCGCTTGCAGCGGAGATATATCTAAAGAAAAGGGAGATTCACGTGTAACCTCATAAGCTAAAGCGCACATAGCTAAACAAGTGACAGCGCCAATGACCATACCCGATTTCCAATTGTTGCTTTTTGGAGGGTTGTTATTGGGTTTATTAACGCCAGCCTGGGGATGACGTTGAGATGAATCCTTTGAACGATCAGGATGATTTTTTTCCTGTTTCGCATACTGTGACAAAAATGATTCAAAATCTTTATCATTCATATAACATCATCCTTCAAGTTAATTTGTAGCAAAGTTTTTCTCCTTCCACGATTGGGAAGGTTTGGCATTTTGGCCATATTTCCCTGCTTTGTACCCAATCGCCATTTCTTCTAATGTCACAATTGGTACTTGTGAAGCCCATCCGGCTTGACCAAATTGTGTCATTCTTTCTTCGCATACAGCTTCCATTGCTGCAGTGGCTTCTTTCATCCATGCACGTAAATCAAACTCGGCTGGATGTTCTTTCATAAATTTTCTGACGGCGCCTGTCATGGCTAATCGATTATCTGTATCGACATTGATTTTTCTAACGCCTGCTTGAATGCCGCGTTGAATTTCCTCGACAGGGACTCCGTATGTTTCCCGAATAGATCCGCCATTAGCATTAATAATATCAATTAATTTTTTAGGAACTGAACTACTGCCATGCATGACCAAATGGCAGTTGGGAATTTTTTTGTGAATTTGTATGATTCGATCGATGGCTAATACATCGCCTGTCGGTTTTTTCGAAAATTTATAGGCACCATGGCTTGTTCCGATGGCGACAGCAAGCGCGTCGACTCCTGTACGTTCCACAAAATCAATAGCTTGATCAGGATCAGTAAGTAATTGTTCTAGTGTTAATTTGCCTTTTGCCCCATGTCCATCTTCCTGTTCACCACCCAAATGTTCTAAAGATCCGAGTACACCTAATTCTCCCTCAACCGAAACCCCTAAAGAGTGGGCAATATCGACTACATAGCGGGTGACTGCCACATTATATTCGTAGCTAGCCGGAGTTGTTCCATCTTCTTCAAGAGAGCCATCCATCATGACACTAGTGAACCCTTGTTTGATGGCACTAATGCAGGTTTCTGGACCATTGCCATGATCTTGATGCATGACAATAGGAATTTCTGGATAAAGTTCAGCGGCTGCAAGCATAAGATGACGTAAGAAATTATCGTTCGTATATTTTCGAGCTCCACGACTCGCTTGAATAATCACTGGACTCTTCGTTTTACGCGCAGCTTGCATGATCGCTTGGATTTGTTCCATGTTATTTACGTTAAGCGCGGCAACACCAAAACCTTTGAGTGCTGCAAAGTCTAATAATGGTCGCATGGGGATTAAGGGCATCGTGATATCTCCGTCTTTTTTTGTTTGATACAATCTTTATCTCAAAAATACAAGTTAAAATTTTCATTTTGTGATACATTAAATCTATATTGAGGATATTTTATATGTCGGAACGCTACTTGTACACAAATCGTTTAATCAAAGAAAAGTCTCCCTATCTATTGCAGCATGCGCATAATCCTGTTGATTGGTATGCTTGGGGATCTGAAGCTTTTGAAGCAGCAAAAGAATTAGATCGTCCGATTTTTTTATCTATTGGATATGCAACATGTCATTGGTGTCATGTGATGGAAAAAGAATCCTTTGAGAATTTGGAGGTCGCACAACTTCTAAATGAAACTTTTATCAGTATAAAAATCGATCGGGAAGAACTACCCGAGATTGATAGCTTATATATGGAATTTGCCCAAAGCATGATGGCAGGTGCAGCGGGTTGGCCTTTGAATGTCATCTTGACTCCGGAGTTACGTCCCTTTTTTGCAGCCACCTATCTTCCTCCCCATTCAAGCCAAGGATTAATGGGCTTACTCGAACTGATCCAAAGAATTCATGAGGTTTGGGAAGGCGAAGAAAAAGAGCGAGTTCTTATCCAATCCGAACGTATAGTCGATGCTTTTCAGGATGCCGTTCATGTTCAAGGAATCGATTTTCCTCCGAAAGAACTTTTGGAAGAATCCATTCAATTAATCTACAAATTAGCCGATCCTACCAATGGAGGATTACGGGGCGTTCCTAAATTTCCGATTGGATATCAATGTACATATCAAATGAGTTATTCGACGATATGTAAGGATACCCGTGCCTTATTTTTGGCAGAACGCACATTAGATATGATGCAACGAGGGGGAATTTATGATCATTTGGGTGGGGGATTTTCCCGATATAGTATCGATGAAAAATGGTTAGTTCCTCATTTTGAAAAGATGCTTTATGACAATGCTCTATTAGCTTTGGCTTATTTAAATGCCTGGCAACTCACTAAACGTCCCTTTTATCGCGAAGTCTGCCAAGAGATTTTAGATTATGTATTGCGCGATATGACTCATCCTGAAGGAGGATTTTACTCCGCCGAAGATGCTGACTCTGAAGGACATGAAGGATTGTTTTATACATGGACTCCGCAAGAAGTAGAAAAAGTATTAGGAAAACAAGATGCCACACTTTTTTGTGATTTTTTTCAGATTACTCCCAACGGAAATTTTGAAGGACGAAGTATATTAAATACTCCTGTTAGAATAGAAGAATACGCTATTAAATTAGGATTAAATGAAAAAGAACTCGAATCATTACTTACCGAACAAAAACATAAATTATGGAAAGCGCGCGAAAAACGTATTCACCCTTTTAAAGATGATAAAATACTTAGTTCCTGGAATGGATTAATGATTCATGTAATGGCACATGCAGGGGCAGCTTTTGCTGAACCCCGTTATATAAAGGCTTCCCAAAAAGCCGCCCATTTTATACGTGATCATTTATGGAAGAATGGACATTTATTACGTCGTTGGAGAGAAGGAACAGCTTCTTTCGACGCGGGAATAGATGAATATGCCTATTTGATTTATGGAGTACTGGCTTTATTTGAAATAGGGGATGGTGGGGAATGGTTAGAATGGGCATTAGAAATGAGTACGATTTTATCGGACGAGTTTCAATCAGAAGGGGGTGCTTTTTACCAAACGGATGGAAAAGATCCGTTTGTTATTTTGCGAAAAAGTCAATTTTCAGATGGTGCCGAACCTTCAGGAAACAGCCTTCAATGTGAAAATTTGTTAAGACTATATCAATTAACCCAAAATCCCTCATATCGAGAACAAGCAGAAGATGTTCTGCGAGCAGTAAAAAAATATTTGGATAATTATCCGCCAGGATACACATGGCATTTAATGAATTTAAATAGATACTATGATCGTCACGCGCCAACCCTAGTAGTGGCATTGAATTCTTCCCAAGAATATATGGAAGAATTACGTAGAGAAATTTTTTCTCATTATATACCGCACAAAGCTGTTCTTTGGCGTTATGAAGATGATGCAACCACATTTAAATATATTCCTAATATTTCTATACAAACTCCTGTAAATGATAAAACGACGCTTTATATTTGTCGCGAAGGTGTTTGCCAAGAGCCTTTAACGGATATTCAGGAAATGATAGAGACGATTCGTAAGCTGTGAGCAAAAAAAATTTTTAACACAAAGTAGAACGCAAGAAACAGAGACACAGAGGAAGGAAGAGAGCTTTATTTCCCTATTTTTAATAAAAAAATTAAGGAATAAAGCTCTCTTTCCTTTTTTGTGCCCCTGTTTCTTGTGTTCTACTTTGTGTTAAAATTTTGCTAAATAATTAAGACTTATGTAGAGTAATTTCTCTTTCAGCGAGGAACCTACATGGCCTTGACCATTCGTTCTCAGGCTTCTTTTGATTTATTACATCAAACAAAGCAGTCCCTTTTTCCAACGTTTGCACAAATTAATCGACCAAAAGCCCTAGAAAAAAAACTCGAAAAAATTTTTCAAAAAGTCGATTTTTCCAATCCTGAAAATCTTGCACAACAACTTCGTTATTATCAAAAAGGACAACGTCTTCTTTTAGAATATTGTGGGTGGATTGACTCCGTTTTAATAGAATTTGGTAAGAAAAAAAAGAAAGCAAATCAATTTCGACTCAATTCTGTCATTTTATTTGAACAATTTAATATTTACAAAACGCAATGGTTGAAAGAACTTAAATTATTAAATACACAAGCTAAAACAATTGAAAAGAAAATTCCAGTCAATGAGAGATGCATTGATCACATTTATTCAACCGCTACACTATATTTTCCCTCTTTCAAATGGACTAAATCCCTTTTAAAAAAAATGAAGGTTGTTAAACAACCCCATATTTTTAAATGGCAATTTCAAACATGGGGACACTTACTACTTCCTCATTCAGTATCAGGGAAAGTAGAAACATTATTAGGGTTAGGATTTTGTGATAGAGCTAATCGTCTGATTTCTAAAGTTAAATCCTTATCCTTATCTATTGAACAAACAGATAAAAAAAAATCAAAAATCAAAAAATTACAGGGACTTCAGCGTAAAACGCATCTGTTGTTTTTACTGAGATTAATTGAAAAAATCGGATCGTGGAATCGGTTTATTGTAGAAGCTCGCCATTTGGGTGAAAATGGAATTAAGATTGCACAAATGAATGTAGAGCTCTTAAATCGCGAGTATTATCGGCGTTTTAATCGGTATAGAGCATTACCTGCTCCCAACTGTAATGTATTAGGCTTGATTGTAAAAGAAGGTGTCCATGCCGTTACATTAGGCATGATTGGAAAAAGATACGTTACCATCGAAGAACTACGCCATAGAAAAATTCTTGCAGATCAAGGCTATTGCGCTAGAAAACAGCTAAAAGCAATTTTGCAAATGAAAATTAATCGAGAAGAAGGAATTTTAGCTTTTATTTCTAAAGAAATAGACGCATTTTCCGCTTGGGCTAAAAGATGTCCCCGAAAAGCTTCGAATATCGTTGCGAATCTTGCCTTAGCTTTTTCAATATTAGCTCAGGGAAAGGGCAGTTTTTTAGATCATTTGAAAACCGCTGTTACGGCAAAAGCTTATGTGGCTTCCATTTTGACTCATTTGCACGCATTTCCAGAAACAGAAGTTCAACCGGAAGAGTTACGTTTTCAAGCAATCGCTTCGTTAGCTTATTTAGCCCCATTAGCGTCGGCAGCCCTGTCCACAGCTTGTGATTTGACATTTGAAAGCGGAACAACGGCAGGGATTATCGAAATTGCGTTAAAATTTACTAAGAAAATGTTAACGGCAACGGCTTTACAATCTTTATGTGCGATTATTCCGGAAGGGAGAGAATCGATTGCATTAGCCTTAGTACAAGTTTTGAAGGGAGATGAATTTCATCAAATTTTGGAACATCAACGAAATCTCGCTTTAATTCAAATTGGTTGTCTCGCAAAACAAGCGTTTGGAAATAGAGGTCGGTTATTTCATAAAATCAAAAAAGGGATTGTGGTGAATGTTCATGCGATATTAAAGGCTGGTTGGAAAGAAAAAATAGCGCGGATTGTTTTTAGTGTTTTAATTCCCGCAGGAATAATTCTTGCTTCCATTGGTTTGGTAGCAGCCTCTATATCGAGTGGCGTCATCACTTTGCCTTTTGCTTTACTGATTGGAGGTGTATTATTAACAGGAACTTTTTTGATCACGCGGGAAATAGTTGGTTATATTGATAGTAAATCGGAGGTTAAAGCACGCGTGCGCGATGACTATCTTGAAAGACAACAACATCGATTAGCCAAACGTATGCGTAAGCTATTAAGCAATGATGAAGGATATCAAGAGAAATTAGTGGCTGAACGCGATAATTATATTAAAGATCTTCAAAAACATTATGTGATTCCTCGCATTCCTGATGAAGAACAAATGAAAGAAGACAATCCGTTAATACAGCAAGTTGCCGAAAATAAAATTCAGACGACTGTCCATTCTCTAATGACAATGATGGATGATCATTTAGCTCAAAATATTCATGATCCTGGTGCTTGCGTACGTGTTTACAAAGAAACAATCAATCTTGAATCGATAACACAACAATTAGAAACCGCATTCATGAATAATGATGAAGTGAGAGATTCCGTTGCAGAATCTGACATTTTTTTAGCCGCCGAGAAGGCGACTTATCGCTTGTCAAAAAAACTTCAAGAAGAGTGGCTCTTGACTAGGCTGGATAAAGCATTTATTCAACAATGTATAACGATGACATTAAGACATACGGATCAAGAAAATTACATGCAATTTTTTCATGCAAAAAGTGGAGCAGAGCTGCCTCAAGCAGAAGTTTTTTTAAGGAATTTTTTAGAGAAAGAACACTGTTCATCTCATTTAACTCAGGAAATACTGCAGATCTTCTAAAAGGTGCTTTCCGATAACGTCGGTATTAAGAGTTCTATTTTGATATAAGGTTTTTTATAAAAAATACTTTACTTTAATTCTTTTGTATGGTATACTAATTGTAAAGAAAAGGTAAAAATGAATTTTCATTCAATGGACAAAGGTGGTGGGGGAGAAGGAAAAGGACCCCTAAAGCCAACAGGTTTGCATAGTACAAAAGACGGGATCAGTCGCTGTAAACGCGAATATGACGTTTTTTGTCATATCCAGGACATTGAATCGTTTACTCATAAAAATTTGCCTCAAAAAGGAAATAAAGTAAAAAGCAAAGAAAAAGATGCAAAAAAACATATCGAAGCTGAATTTGCTTTATTGATGAAAACGATGTGGGAATCCTTACCTGTTTTTAAATTTCTTAAAATTGTTGTTATTGCTGTGGGCATGCCTCCTTACTTACTTATTTGTGGAATACCGAAATGGTTTGGAGTGAAAGTTTGGCCCATTATTAGTCGTCATGTCAGTCACTTTTTTGGTAAAATTCAAAGAGGTGTTTCAAAGCAGTGTTCAAATGTCAACGCAGTTGTGTCTCCTGTGATGAATCGGTGTGGTCAGGCTGTTTCTTCTATAATGGGAAAAATTAGTCTTTGGACACGAGCGATTTTTGTTCAGAGTGCACAGACTGTTAAAAGTTCGACTCATCGTTTATTGGGTTTTGAATAACCTACGTCCGCATTTATTATCCATAAGTCCGAGAAGTACAAAGTTATGTCGTCCCCTGTCCTAAAATCGTGAACGAGCCCGAGCCCGAGCCCGAGCCCGAATTTCGAAAACGTATTAATGCACAAACCAAATTCGAGGTTGAGAACGGGATCGGGTCGGAGAGGACGGAGGATTGTTTTGTATTAATGCATTTTCGAAATTCGGGCTCGGGCTCGGGCTCGTTCACGATTTTAGGACAGGGGACGTTAACTCTCGGACTTATGGGTAATAGGATGCGTACACGCAATCCTCAAAGGTTGTGCAAAATTACATGATCTTGTAGCATTCTATTAATAACTTAACAAATCAGAAATTCTTTAAGAGGCTTACCCTATGTGTGCGATCCTAGAATCATGGACTGAAATCAAACATTTCAACGATATAAAGTTTCAAAAAACAGAAGATGGGATTGCAAAAATTACCATTAATCGCCCTCAAGTTCGTAATGCTTTTCGTCCCGAAACCGTTGTTGAAATGCAAGAAGCTTTTACCATTTGCCGTAACGATGCTTCTATTGGGGTTGTCATATTGACAGGAGAAGGCGATGAAGCTTTTTGTTCGGGTGGGGATCAAAAAGTACGTGGGGATGAAGGGTATGTAGGGGATGACGGTGTGCCCCGACTTAACGTTCTAGATTTACAAAAACAAATTCGTTTTCTACCAAAACCAGTTGTAGCCATGGTAGCGGGTTATGCGATTGGTGGGGGTCATGTATTACACGTTGTTTGTGATTTAACTATCGCTGCCGATAATGCGCGCTTTGGACAAGTGGGTCCTCGAGTTGGCTCTTTTGACGGTGGACTAGGAAGTTCTTATTTAGCACGGATTGTAGGCCAAAAAAAAGCGAGGGAAATCTGGTTTTTATGCCGGCAATACAATGCTCAGGAAGCTTTAGACATGGGATTAGTCAATTGTGTCGTTCCTTTAGAACAACTTGAAGAAGAAACTCTACGTTGGTGCCGAGAAATGTTGGAATATTCTCCAATGGCACTCCGTTGTTTAAAAGCATGTCTCAATGCAGATTGTGACGGGCAAATGGGCTTATTAGATTTAGCAGGAAATGCAACATTACTTTATTACATGACCGAAGAAGCTCAAGAAGGAAAAAATGCCTTTCTTGAAAAACGAAAAGCAGACTTTTCAAAATTTAAACGCTTGCCATAGGGTGGATAATTTGAAGCATCAAACAAAAGTTGGAACCTGGCAGGCATGGTTAATTGCTGCACGTCCAAGAACATTACCCTTATCCATCATACCAGTTGTGGTAGGAACTGTGTTAGCTTCTATCACCTATACAGCATCAATAAATTGGTATCATGCAACGCTATATATGTTGGCGGGAATTTGCTTGCAGATCGGAACAAATATGGTGAATGATGCCTTAGATTTTGAAAGAGGTGCTGACACAGCAGAAAGATTGGGACCGATAAGAGCTACTCAAAGTGGTATGCTTTCTATGCGTCAGGTATTAGGAGCAGGTGTTTTTTTTATGTCACTTGCATTTCTCTTTATGCTTCCTCTGATGTGGGTCATTGGTTGGTGGTTGGCTGGGTTAGTAGTTATTTGCGTTCTTTGTGCTTACTTATATACAGGAGGTCCTTATCCACTTGCTTATTATGGATTCGGGGATTTCTCAGCTTTTTTTTTCTTTGGAATTGTAGCGACTTTGTTAGGTTACTATATTCAAGTACAGTTCATTAATACTGCAGCCTTATTGGTGGCAACACAAATTGGATTACTAGTCACGGTTCCTATAGCAATTAATAATTTACGAGATTATGTTGAAGATGCCAAAGCACATAAAAACACATTAGTTGTTCGTTATGGTCGGCTTTTTGGTAAATATGAGATTACCTGTTTAGCCCTTTCTCCATTCCTTTTGAATGCACAATGGGCTTTTTGGGGATATTCTTTAATTGCATGGCTTCCCATTTTGGCGTTGCCATTAGCTACTGTGATTATTCGAGGCGTATGGCAGCTACCACCGGGAAAAGCATATAATAAATTGTTAGCGCTCTCGATTTTATTACATACATTTTTTGGTGCCCTTTTAACCTTAGGAATTCTATTCGAATGAGAATAGCATATAGTCCTTATGAATTAAGAAAGAGTCTTGATCGATTTCGTGTCGGAGCTCTATTAAGAGTCATCTTTGATGATGGGGTGATCGGTTATGCCGATTGTCATCCATGGCCCGAATTAGGGGATTTACCTATAGATCAACAAATCTTGAAATTGCAACAAAAACAACCTACATCACTAGGTGTTCGTTCTCTTTATTTTGCTCGATTGGACGGAGAATACCGCGATAAAAGACAAAATATTTTAAGCGAAGTGAAAATACCCCCAAGTCACTGGTTAATCACACATTTAGAACATGTAGATTATCAAAATAAGCAGTTTTTAGAATTCAATTGTTTCAAAGTGAAAATTGGCGGCCGTCTTAAAACGGAATTACAGCACTTAAAAAAGTTGATGCATCACTTTCCTTCCAAAGATGCACGCTTTCGACTCGATTTTAATGAAAAATTGACCCCGGAAACGTTTCAACAATTTTGGGAATCTTTAGGGGATTTTACTGAAAGAGTCGAATATTGCGAAGATCCTTTTCCCTATCATGGGGAAATGTGGAGCCATATGCAAAAAAAATATTCTGTTTCTTTTGCCTGTGATAGGCAATCCCAACAAGCCATTTCACATCCAGGATCAGCTAATACACTTGTGATAAAGCCTGCTTTACAAGACGAACGCTTGTTTGTATTAGCCGGACAAAACCAAAAATTAGTCGTTACCTCTTATTTAGATCATCCCTTTGGACAGCTTTGTGCTGCCTATGTAGCAGCTACTCTTCCTCACCACACCATCAGCGGACTTTTTTCTCACACGGCCTACGAAATAAATCCTTTCAGTGCCCAACTTATTACTGAAGGAACGCGTTTATTACCTGTAGAAGGAACGGGATTTGGTTTCGATTCTCTTTTGGAGCAGTTGATATGGACAGATTGAAAAAGAATTGGGAATTAGATTCAACAGAGATACTAATGAATCCGCGTTTATCGAATAAAGAAAATAAACGCGTTTTGGATCAACTCAATCCCTTAACACCACAATTTCCAGCTCATTGTTGGTTAGCTACTTCAGGAACAACTGGAAATAGTAAATGGGTAGCATTATCTAAAAAAGCCCTGTTAATTTCTGCTCAATCGGTCAATAATCACTTAAATATCACAAATAAAGATCGCTGGCTTCATTCTTTACCAGATTTTCATGTGGGAGGTTTGGCTATATGGGCACGTGCTTATTTATCGGGTTCGGAAGTCATTCGATTGGATCGTGAAATGTGGGAAGCTTCCTACTTTTATCAAAAAGCCATAGATTCCCAGGCTACTTTAACCTCCCTGGTTCCCGCACAAATATTTGATTTGGTCCAGTTACAACTTTCATCCCCACCCTCACTCAGAACGGTTTTTGTGGGAAGTGGTGTGCTTTCACAGTCGTTATTTACTCAGGCAGTAAAATTGGGTTGGCAATTAATTCCAACGTATGGAATGACGGAATGCAGTTCCCAAATAGCTACAGGACTTCCTCAGTGCTCTTCCTTACACATATTACCTCACGTTGAACTTAGAGTAGATAAAAACAATCTATTAAGTATAAAAAGCGATGCTTTACTAACAGCTTATGCAGAAATAGGAGAAGACAAGCCTCGCGTCTGGGACCCTAAAGTTGCAGGATGGTTACTCACGAGTGATCTTGCAAAAATTGAAGATCATCAATTAAATATTATTGGACGTTCTGATGATATTCTAAAGGTCGGTGGAGAAGCTGTTAATTTTTCTTTTTTAGAAAAGCGCTTTGAAGAAGTGAAGATGGCTCTTTGTTTTAGTTCGGATGCTGCATTAATTGCAAAACCGGATCAACGTTTAGGTCACACGATTCATTTAGTCGTGACGGGGACAAATAATATTGAAGACCTTATTTCCTCATTTAATTCCCAGGTAATGCCGTTTGAACGCATTCGCGATTTTCATCAAATAGCTACAATCCCAAGATCCCAGATGAATAAAGTCCTAAGAAAAGAATTATTAAATCTTTTGTCCTAAAAGAAGAGTAGCAACCCCGCCTGTTAAGGGACGAATTTCATTTGCTTGGAAACCAGCATCTTTCATCACCATTTCTAATTCCTTAGGTTTTACAAAAGAACGAATACTGTTACAAAGATAACTATAGGCTTGTTCATTAGAAGTTACCCATTTACCTACGATAGGCAAAATCGATCCCGTATACATGCGATGCCCCATTTTTAGAAAGGGGTTTTCAGGTTCAGTGAGTTCTAAAATACCTATCCAACCCCCAGGTTTTAGAACCCGATAGGCTTCTGCCAAGCAAAGGGCAGGATTTTTGACATTACGAATTCCGTAGGCCATGGAAATATTGGCAACAGAATCATCCGGCATCGGGATCTCTTGCGCATCAGCTTGAATAAAATCAAGACGATGTTGCGTTAAGGATAAGTTAGAAGCTTTATGTTGTGCACAAGCCAACATTTCCTCACAAAAATCAAGCATGAATACATGTTGCGATGTTTTTGCTTTGCGTAAATAGGTAAAGGCAATTTCCCCAGTACCACAGCAGAGATCAAGTAAGGGTGAATGAGGATTTTTATTTTGAAGGGCTTTAATTAAAGTTGCGTTCCACCATCGATGAAGTTGACAAGAGAGAACAGCATTCGTGAAGTCATAACGATCAGCAATGCTACCAAACATTTCTTGTATGGATTCCGGGCGTTGTTTGGAGTAGTGGCTCATGGTGTTGTGTCCTTTTATCCAAGAGTGTACTGCTAGTCATAATTTTAACACAAAGGAGAACACAAGGGACAGAGGGGAAATTTTAACACAAAGAAGCTGCAGAAGAAGAACGCAAGGCACAAAGATTGCCTCAGGTATTTCAAGTAACGTGGAATTTTAACACAGAGAAAAACACAAGAAACAAAGATGAAAAGAGGAAGAAATTCTTTTCGTCTTTGTGTCTTTGTTTCTTGTGTTTTTCTTTGTGTTAAAATTCCACGTTACTTGAAAGACCTAAGGCAACCTTTGTGCCTTGTGTTCTTCTTCTGCAGTTTCTTTGTGTTAAAATTTAGAAATCTTTAATGCTTCTTAGGCTCTTGCTTTTGAGAGTCCTTGGGCTTTTCGCATAAGCTACAGCTCGACGATTGCCCACAAGACTCTTCATCACGGATTTTACGCGGATCACGACCACATGCCCCAGGTCTGATCTTCGACTTGCCGGTTAATAACCATCCAATCCCCAACAAACCTAGAGCAATCACAACAATCAAAAACGCAAGTAAAAGCGTAATGATTAATGTATTCATTCTTCTTCCTCGAAATCATCTTCATCATCATCAAAGTCATCTTCAAGTTCTAATGGCTTTTTGACTTCTTTGGCCGCTACTTTTGTAGGTATTTTCTTTATTATAGGGGCTGCAGGAACCAGGTCAACCCAAATCGGTGAACTCCATGCCATATGACCATCTTCTTGTGTGACACGTATGTAGTAATAGACAAAGGGTGGTTTTTTGTCTTTATTATCAATCGTCACTTTATCTAATGGGGTCATATCATCGTAGGTAAAATCTAAATAATACTTATCGGGATTGATTGTATGGATAACTTTTCCATTACGGATAATTTCAATTTTTTCCAGTTTTGTTGTCCCTGCAACATAACCTGACAAATGCCGATTCACCAATAACCCTTGTTTATGAGCAGTATTAATTTCACTGCCCATGTTAGTTCCAGCAAGCGATAGGCCAACAATAATGCGTTCCCCTGTTGTTGCATAACAGGATCTGTTATAAAGAGCATCAGCTAACGAAGAACGTGTATGCTCATCCGCTATTATTCCTGTTAGACCCGCAGGATATTGAGTCTGATCACTTTCAAATAGAGGGCTATAAAAACCACGGTCATCTAATCCGCCGCCTACAAAACCAAAGCGACAATTACGTTGGAGTGCTTTTTGAACAGATCCTTCAGAACTTGCTTTAATAGTGTTTTTGCCACTTCCTTCGATCGGATAAGGATTCCCTTCTTTTTCAGTACATTCCGAAGAGCCCCAAGAATTATAAATTTCTACGACACGTTCAAATAAAGGATCATATTCATTGAAATCATATTCAAACCCTTTACCCATCGAAAATGAGGGGATAGAAAGTAACTCTTTCGGAGAAAATAATTTGTAGATTTTCTTTAAAGAAGAGTATTTTGGATCTTTTCTACGAAAAATTTGTTTTCCATCTTTTAAATAAACAAATTGACGTACCCCTTCTTCCATGGGAGTTCCCACCCATTGAAAACCAGTCAACGTCGTAAAGCGATCCGCTTCATCAAATTCCGCTAGTGTTTGTTGAACACTTTTCCAAAGTTCATTGGGAGTCTCTTCAATGTTTTCAAAATGGGATGAAGAAAAATAGTTTAATGATTTTTCATCGCGCATATGACGTAGGCAACTATCGATGTTTTCTGTCGAATCGATTTTTTCAGATTCCCCATGCAAAAGTCCCCAAAACAAATGGCTTGTATTATCAGCAAAGCATCTTATTGGACTAGAACGAAAAACTTCTTTTGTTTTTGTATTTAGTAATCGGATTGTGTAAACGCCTGGTTCATTGAAATAAAGGTTAGGTAAGGTAATAAACCCTGTTTCCGGAATAAATAATTTCCAATTCAGGTTTTCACGGATATTTTCATAGGAAAGTTCGATCAAACTATCTTCTACAGCATTACTTGTTAAGTTTCCAAAGGCATCTTCAAAACGCACGATGATGTCAAAACGTTTGTTGCGCTGAACGAAGGAAGGTGTTAAGACGCGAATTTCTTTTAATACATTTCCTCTGATATCTAGGGTAAATACTTCAGGCTCTGCATAACGCCCTTTTCCTTTAGGATCAATGTAGAGATGAAACGATTTGCGTCTTTGAGTTGTGGTTTGAGCACGTGTTCCATATTTATTTTCGGCGGCTTCTCCTTCTTTAGGGGAACCCACAACAAAATGAATATTTTCACCAGATTCCACTTCAATAGGAAGCACAAATTCATATTGGGGAGCTAAACTGTCTGGTACTTCAATTTCTTTTCCTTGAATTACTTTACCATTTTCTAGGTGGGCAAAAATGACATTAGACCCTTTTTTTATATTAGCCGTAGGCACTTCCCAGTCAATGGGTCTTCCTTTACTCAGCAAGTCAAACTTAAGACGAGTGCCCTTAGGTAAATTATTTGAAGTAGTATATGTAAATCTCCAAGTTCTAACCTCTCCCGCTAACGCAAAATGAGGGTCGCAATAACAAATAGATCTCCGCATCGAGGTGTCTCCCTAAACATAAAGTCAGATTTAATCAATAGGACTTATTTTGCATCATTCTCTGATAAATAGGAATGAAAATTGATACGCCAAGTCATTGGAGAAAAATGAATTAATAGTAGTTATTTTAATATGTTTTGACAAAAATACTTTTATATGGTAAAATAATTCTTTTAATTAATAATATTTGGTTTTATATGTCAATTACTACATTAAATGTTTATCCCTCTATAATGGAATCCGATCCACGTATTTCAGGATTTAAATATTTTTTAGCTAATCCCGATTCAGAAACACAAACTACAGATCAACTAGCCTCTTATCTACCTTATGTAATTCCCTCTTCGCACCCTATGAAAGGGCAAAAAGTATACATTTCGACAAAATCATTACAAAAGAAGTTGAATATTGATGATTGGCTTTCTGATCGAGAGATAAGCCAAAGAGTAAATAGAAAGAAATCGATTAATTTTTTATTTATTAAGATTGTGGATCAGCTTTTAGTTAGATTTACCGATAAAAAAGATCGGAAACAAATAAAAGCAATGTGTAAAAAGATTGGCCACTTAGATCTTGTCGTTGCCTTCAGCGAGCCCAAAAGAGATATTCCGGCAATGTTTAAACACATTCGCATGTTTGCAAGAATGATAACTCCTATGACTCCCTTAACCCTAAGAAAAAGTCGAGTTAAAAAATTATGTGAAAACATAGGGTTTATTAATGCGTTAAAAATATTAAGCATTCCTGGTGTAGAAAAAAAGAAAATGCTGAGAACATTCAATCTGATTGCTAAAGATCAAGAAAAAGATCTCTCAGCTCCATTACACGGTAAAGTTCAACGACGACCTAATACGAAAGAAAAACTTAATTATGGATATACTCTAACTGAAAAAGCAATGTATGTCCGTTTTGGTCATCTTGGTGAAGGGGTATATAAAAAGGTGCGTGATACATTTGAGTTAGTTAATGGAATTTCCTTTGCTACCTACATGGTTAAAGCTACTCCTAAATTGGCTGTAAAAAATTTTCTGTGGGAAAACACATTATTACAATTTTTTAGTAAAAAACAAATTAACAATATCCAAGAACCTTGTTTATTTACTTATTCGACTCTTGAAGGAAAAGTCGTTGGAATAACCCGTAAATTAGCTGGGGATATTAGTTCTCTTAATATTAACGTGCCTATAATTTATTCCATTATTTTGGATGTTTTATTGGGACTAAGCGAACTACATAAAGCAGGATTTGTTCATAATGATATAAAACCAGGAAACATTTTTATTTTAAAAAATAGTAAGGGAGGCTTTAAAAAAGCGCTTTTAGGGGATTTTGGTTTTGGTACTACAGTAACTCAAGCACGACGGTTTTGTTTTGGTTCTATGCTTTATTCTCCTCCTGAATATAAATTTTGGAATGACACAGGTAAAATAAATCCTTATCCTAGTAGAGATGTTTATGCGGTAGGAACTTCCATTATCGAATTATTAACTGATTATCAACCAACTGATCCTTCTGCTTGTTTTCAAAAAATAAATGATATTAAAGAAATTAAAAAAATTGTGTATGGGTATTTTTCAAAAGATTCGAAATCCTTCTCAAGAATGGATTTACTAAAAAAATGCATGTTGGTTGTGGCCACAGATCTGATACATCCTGAAGAAAATCAAAGATCAACAAGTCATGAAGCTTTAATGAGGTGGGAAATGATTGGAGATCTTTTTAAAGATTTAATATCATAATATTATTAATTATGTTATAAATTTGTTTTAAACTATAAAATTTTGGTTTTATGTCAGCTATATCAGGAAGTGTCGAATCTTCCATTCAAGAAATTCCACGAATATCCGGAATTAAGTATTATTTAGAAAATCCAACATGCGGAAAAAAAACATCTCAAAAAATCGCGGATTATCTTCCTTATACAATTCCAGATTCGAATTCATCGAAATTGCAAAAAACAGTTTATTTTTCGACAAAATCATTAAAAAGAAAGTTGGATATAGATGGTTGGTTTTCTGATCGCGTGATTAGTAACGTGGTTAAAAAAAGAGGATCGATTAATTGTTTATTTGTAAGAATAGTTCATAAAGTGTTCGGTACTATTTTTGAAGGGAATGAGGATAAATTTACAAAAATCAATAAAAAAATTGGACATCTTGATCTGTTAGTCGTTCTCAATCAGCCTGAAAGAGATATGTTCGCTGTCTTAAAGAGTATTTTTCTATTTGTATACCTTAACGATCCTGCTAGTTACTTAAAAAAAGGGCAAATACGCGTTAATAATCTATGTAAAAAAATCGGCTATCTTAAGGCTTTAAAGGTATTGAGTCATCCTGGAGTAAATGAAGAAAGAATGTTAAAAACATTTACTAGGATAGTTAAACAGCAAGAAATGTTTGCTATTGAACCCAAACCCATTACTCATCCGATCCATGGAAAAGTTATTCGTAGTCGCAGAACAAAAGAAAAAATTACTTATGGTTTTACATTAACCCAAGATGAGATTTATGTTCGCATAGGATATTTAGGAGAAGGACAGTATAAAAAGGTTAGAGATACACTTGCACTAAAAGCCGCAATATCGGTAGCGACATATACGGTGAAAGATACTCCTACAAAAAGATTTGCTGTAAAAAAATTTATTGATGAAAATATTCTATTAAGAAATTTGAAGTCGAAAAAAGTGGAACATATTCAAGATCCTTGTCTTTTTATCTACAAAAATCAGGGTAAAGCTATTGGAATTACTGGGAAACTTACAGGAGATATTCGGATTATCCAACCGGATGAAGTTGGCTTGATTTATTTAATTTTTATTTCTGTTTTGAAGGCTGTAAATTCTCTTCATCAATTAGAGCTTATCCATAACGATATTAAACCGGCTAATATTTTTTTTGAAAGAGATTATAAGGGGCGATTTGTTCGCGTAGTGTTAGGTGATTTTGGACTTTGTAGAGCGATAACAGTTATGGAGCACATAAGGATTGGAACTAAATTTTATTCTCCCCCTGAAGATAAATTTTGGGATCAAGAAAGTGGAAAATCTACTTCCCCTCAAAGTAAAGATGGTTATGGTATCGGAATATCCCTAATTGAATTATTAGGTCATTATTTTCCTGAAACTGATGAGGAAAAGTGTCTTCAAAATATAAAAGATCCAAATGACCTTAGGAAAGCCGTTTTAGGCCCTCTTGATATTGCGCCCACAAAACTTACCAAAAAGGATCTTTTTAAGAAAAGCTTGTTAGTTTTGGCAACAGAACTCATTCATCCACATGAAGAGGCTAGATCTTCCTGTCAAAAAGCACTTATGGCAATGGAAGTTATAGGAACACTTTACAAGTCTGAAATTTAAAGCATACAGCGTTAATTTAGCCTTTTTTTGAACTTTATCTTTATTAATTCTTAATATTAATAATTTATAATTATTATTTTAACATATAAATTAATAGGATTTTTATGGTTTCAGGATTAAGTGATGATCGTAGTTCTACAAGTTCAGATCACTCTCAAACATCGATGTCTGAACTTTTAGGTGCTAAAACAGGTTACGTTCCTTTATTTAAAGAATTAAAAAATACCGGCGTATCGAAATCAGATTCTAACTCTGAAGTTCAAGATAAAAAAATTGATCGCATAGCTGGTCTCCAATTGTATGATAGAAACCCCGAAAAAGATTACTGTTGTTGTAGATATATTTTTAGACGTTTTATTGCTTGGATTAAACGTTATGACAAATATGTAAAAATTGAGACGGAGACACGAGGCAACATCAAGTATGTGAAGACAGCGGATTTAAAGAGAATTACAGGTCTTTCTGCAAAAAGAATGACTAAAGATTATAGAAAAACTAAAACTGTAAATCTTACTATTGATACATTGCGTCATACACTTTTAGGTAATAGTATAGAAAATTTATCTACAATGAAATTTTTGGCAACTTTAAAGCTGGGAAATAGACCAGAAAAAATGAGAGCCACTTTGGCTAAAATAAAAGCAGATATGTGTGATCCAAGGTTTAATAGAGAAGAAGAAGTTATTCATGGTAATCGATCAGAAAATAAAAGTGATTATGGTTATACAATCGATGGAAATGATGTTTATATTAGATTAAAAAAATTTGGTGAGGGTGGAGCAATTAAGGTTCCAAAAACGACATGGCATCTTAATAGTGCAAGTTGTGATTATTTATCTTTAATTGCTGAATTTGATAAAAAAAATGAAAGGCATGTAAAATACTCTATTGATACAGAGAATAATTTTGTAAGTCACTTAAATAAAAATGAAGTTAAACATGTGATGAAAAATCCTATATTAACTTATGAAAGACCTAATAAAATGATATCTATTGTAGAAAAATGGCATGGAAGTGGATTAGAACTAAGAGGTGTTAGTGGAGAAGAAGTATTAATTGCAGCATTAAATATCTCTGAAGCTTTAGCGGGTATGCATCTCCTAAACCTCGTTCACCTTGATGTTAAAGAAGAAAATATTTTGGTAAAAAAGGTTCAATCGCCACAAAATAAATCAGAAAAAAAGGTCTGTGATGCAGTTCTAATTGATTTTGATAGCTCTGGAATAATCAACAAACAATACGGTAAAAGAGGAACCCCTTTCTTTGTACCACCTGAGGTTTTTTATCGTGATAAGTTTACTGGGTTTACTGCTACTGCAGAAGTAGATAGTTATGAGTTTGGAATGACATTAATAGACATGCTGATTCCACGTTTTGCCGCAAAAAATGACCAAGCTAATCGAAGTGAAGATAATATTATACAGGCATGGAATAAAATGTTCGTTACTTCTTTTACGAGGGATCTGGAAACTATTTCAGATAAAGATGAGCGCATTAAAATGGCTATTTTTGGAGTTGCGATAGAACTCACAAGATACGAGGCTAATGATCGTATCACTTGCGAAGATGCGCATCAAAAATTTCTTGCTATTCAAGCACAATTAGTGTTCGAGGCTTCAGAGGGAGCTTAAAAATACATTGTACATCCGCTAAGAGTGCCGTCCTAATCGTGAACGAGCCCGCGCCCGAGCCCGAGCCCGAATTTCGAAAACGCATTAATGCGCAAAATAAATTCGGGGTTGAGAACGGGATCGGATCGGAGAGGACGGAGGATTGTTGCGCATTAATGCGTTTTCGAAATTCGGGCTCGGGCTCGGGCGCGGGCTCGTTCACGATTAGGGACGTCATTTTAGCACGAGAACCCTCAATCCATCTAGCCTAACCACGCCCACCACGTTTACGTTCGTTCTCTGTTAAGAGTTTCTTGCGCATACGGATATGTGTCGGTGTGACTTCAATGAGCTCGTCATCTTGGATATAATCAATAGCTTGTTCTAACGTAAAGCGACGTGGTGGTATCAAAATGATATTTTCATCACTTCCGGATGCGCGTACGTTCGTTAACTGTTTACCTTTGGTTGTGTTCACAATCAAATCGTTATCACGGCAGTGTTCCCCAACAACCATCCCTTCGTAGACGTCATCACCTGGCGAACTAAACAATGTGCCCCGATCTTGTAGGTTAAACGATGCATACGCATTCGTCTTTCCTAGGCAGCTAGAAATCATCACACCGCGACTACGTCCAGGAATAGTCCCTTTCATCGGGGAAAAATTTTCGAATACGGCAGTTAAAATCCCAAGACCTCTAGTCACCGTCATAAATTCGTTACGGTATCCCATTAATCCACGTGTTGGGATCAAAAACTCTAACCGACAAATGCCATGCTCATTCGTATCCAAATGTTGCATTTCCCCACGTCTGCAAGAAAGTTCTTGAATGACGTTTCCGGAAAAATCTTCAGGCACTTCTACATGCACGCGTTCAATCGGCTCTTGTTTTTCTCCATCTACCTCTTTAATGATCACACGTGGCTTCGATACGCTAAATTCATACCCTTCACGGCGCATTGCTTCAATTAACACGGCTAAGTGTAATTCGCCACGTCCAGATACTGTAATGGCATCTTGAGCTTCTGTGGACTCTTCGATTCTTAAAGAAATATTAGAACGTTTTTCACGCATAAGACGGTCACGGATTTTATTCATCGTGACATGCTTTCCGCCACGGCCTACAAATGGACTGCTGTTAACGCTAAAGTCCACAGAAACCGTCGGTTCATCAATCTTAATACGTGGCAAGCAAATGATTTCTTGTGGATCACATAATGTGTCCCCGATAGTCACTTCCGGTATCCCGGAAAGAATCACAATGTCACCCACTGCAGCTTCATCCATCTCGACTCTATGGAGTCCATGATAGCCTTCTACTTTCGTAATCGTCGCTTTTGTTTGGTTACCAGCTTCATCAATGTGGATAACTTGCTGTCCTTTACGCACTTTACCTTGCAAAATACGTCCGCAAGCTTGGCGGCCTACGTAGTCATCGTAGGTAATGTTTACGGCATGGATCAAGAATGGGTTGTTGATGTCTCCTGTAGGCGCATCAACAGCGGAGATAATGAGTTCAAAGAGGGGATCCATGTCTTTACGTGGATCATCCAGATGTTGTGTCGCAAAGCCGGATAATCCGGATGCATAGCAGTAACGGAAATCAAGCTGCTCATCTGTCGCACCCAATTCAGCAAAGAGGTCAAATGTTTCATCCAGTACGCGATCAGGGTCAGCATGAGGACGGTCAATTTTATTTAGAATAACGATCGGTTTCAGTCCCATTTTCAACGATTTTGAAAGAACAAAACGCGTTTGTGGCATTGGTCCTTCTTGAGCATCCACTAAGAGCAAAACGCAATCAACCATCCCTAAAATACGCTCAACTTCACCTGAAAAGTCAGCGTGACCCGGGGTGTCCACAATATTAATTTTGTAGTCTTTATAGTAAACAGCCGTAGGTTTAGCAAAAATCGTGATGCCACGTTCTTGTTCCTGATCATAGGAGTCCATTGCGCGTTCAGGGATTTTTTCATTGTCACGGAAGACATGTGAAAATTTGAGCAAAGCATCGAGAAGGGTCGTTTTACCATGGTCAATGTGAGCGATAATGGCAATGTTTCTAATATTTTCTTTTTGTTTCATAAATACCGTTTATATTAATGATAATAGATTAGCATTAAAGAAGGGGGAAATCAACAAAAAATGAATTTTACAAGAATGTTTTTCTTGAGCTAATCAGAGAGACAGGATACTATGTTAATTCAAATGGAGGTAGCGTGGATCGTATAGAGGAACAAAACGACGAAGAAATCCTCGACGACTATGCAACTACTGCCGGTAATCTTCTAGATTCACGTACAAGTCAACTGGATGACGTTTTAAACGCCAAGCTTGAAGAAGCCTTCCATCATCCCACATCTCAAGTCATTATTCACGATGTGGCTAAAATCGCCAGTGAGCATGATCCTATTGACTTAGCTTACGCCGTCACTCGTCTTCCTGCAAGCTATCGCTTTATCGTTTATAAGAATCTCCCTGATTTCCAAGCTAAAATAATTTTTATGATTAATACGGGAAGTAATACCCGTGCAGCTATTTTCCGAGAAATTGACGATCGAGAAATCAAAAATTTACTTGAAAAAATGCCCCCCGATGAAGCAGTTGCCATGTTGGACGATATGTCTGATCGCCGCATGAAAAGGGTGCTCGATTTACTTGATCCTAAAAAAGCGGTCCGGATCCGAGAATTACAGCGCCACGACAGAAATAGCGCCGGCCGCTTAATGTCAAATGAATTTTTTACTTTTCCTATGCATGTCACGATCGGAGAAGTGGCCTCGCATATTCGTAATAACCCAGGAATCGAGTTAATCCGCAGTGTTTTTGTCACGAATGAACAAGGACATTTAATTGGTTACGTCCCTGGCAGAAATTTGATTGTGAATCCCCATGAATTACAGCTCCGTCAAGTGATGCGCCCTGTCTTCCATAAAGTGACTGCCGACTCCTCTCGGGATGAGGTGGTTGATCTCGTCGAACGTTATAAAATACCCGCTTTGCCTGTTGTTGATGACGAAGATAGACCGATCGGAGTGATCACTTATGAAGATGTTGTGGAAGCCTTAGAAGATATCACAGATGAAACCATAGCTAACATGGCCGGTACAGCTGAAGATGTGAGCGAACACGATCCAATTTTAAAACGTTTTTTTTGGCGCGCCCCTTGGCTTTTAGTGACTTTATGCGCCGGGTTAGTTAATGCCGCTGCGATGTCCCACTTTAGTGGGCGTGAGTGGTTCGCTGTTGTCCCTTTTTTCGTTCCGTTGATTACTGGAATGTCAGGAAACGTGGGGATTCAGTGTAGTACGATTTTAGTGCGCGGGATGTCCACAGGGGAGTTATCCGCCGGTACACGTCGAGAAGCGATGAGTAAAGAGTTATTGATTGGTCTTTTGATTGGATTGGTCTTCGGGATTATTTGCGGAGTCGTTGTCTATAGTTTAAATGAATTTGTTGTTCATTCTCAGATAGATTCCCTTTCTTTAGGAACAACAGTTTCATGTGGAGTATTAGGAGCTTGTTTAACAGCGACTGTTTTGGGAACCTTTTCCCCATTCTTCTTTGCGCGCTTCAGAATAGATCCCGCAGTGGCTTCAGGCCCTATCGTCACAGCATTTAATGATGTTTTATCTACACTAATGTTTTTTCTCGTCGCACGATTGGTTAATTTATTTATTTAGGAGAAATCATGCCTGTATTACGGAGTTCAGAGCTTATGTCAAAAATAAATTTTGAAAAAGTGATCTTACAATTAAGTGCTGAAATTTTGAAAATGAAGCGTTCAGATAGTCAGCAAGATGCTAAACGATGTGAAGAAGATCTTCGCAATAATAATCAGCAAAAATCCCAACATGAACAAGCGCGTCATGAAGCGATGAGTCAGCAGGTTTATTAGGTTTTAGAGGGCTGAAAAAAAGGGACTCAAGGGACTCAAGGGACTCAAGGGACTCAAGGGACTCAAGGGACTCAAGGGACTCAAGAAAAAAATTCATTTTTTGCTATTTTTTTACAAGATATTTTAGTACAACATTTAAAAAAAATTAGACTTTTGTCCCTTTTGTCCCTTTTGTCCCTTTTGTCCCTTTTGTCCCTTTTGTCCCTTTACTTTTTTATCTGTAAATAAACATTCCCCTCACCCCATGTAAATTGGGCAGGAAAACAACTCATCACTTCAAACATGCCTTCCGGGGCATAATCCGTTAACGAATAACTGACCGTAATCACCTTAGCCCCAGATTTCAACGCACTCAATTTTCGACATAGCTTTTTAATAAACTCATCATCCAAATGCGATCCATACAAATAAACGACTGAAGCTTCCTCATATTCCGCTTCCAACATATCTTCTTGGATAAACACCACATTCGGAACATGAAATCTTTGTTGGACTCTTTCTGCGCGTTCGATAAACTCATGAATAAATTCGATTCCAACCACGCGACATCCCACAAAAAAACTCAGCCAAAAACAATTTCGACCTCTACCTGAACCTAACTCATAAACGACATCACTACGTTGTATCCCAGTCTTTTTAGCGATAAGGTCCATTGTCGTTAATGGCGTTTCTCCATAAACATAAATATCTTCATCCCCTCGTTTCTGATGAAACTGTTTACTAATAGCAAAAGGATTATCAAACAAATAG
>Ga0207041_1040_pt1 | contig 25286 bp, 18 predicted proteins | sample Alteio_BWMinCont_73_FD_153311 | JGI IMG/M metagenome (GOLD analysis project Ga0207041, IMG submission 153311) | Enriched cells from forest soil in Barre Woods Harvard Forest LTER site, Petersham, Massachusetts, United States -... | ecosystem: Environmental > Terrestrial > Soil > Temperate forest >... | reverse complement strand
ACCACCAAAGCCGATAAAACTGTTCTTCACTTTACACACGAAGGGCTTGTTCCCGAAAAGGAGTGCCATGCAATCTGTGAACAAGGTTGGAATACGGTTATTAAAGACTACCTGTTCAACTTTATTACCTATGATAAACCGCACTTTTAATTTTCACAACAATTTAAATTTATATTGATCATGACAAAGGTGATTTTAGGAAACGCTTCAGCGATCACAGCTCCTCGACAAGACCGGGACAGCATCCGTAGATTTTATGGTGATGTCCTCGGCGGTAAAATTGTGAAAGAGGACAACGAAAAGGACATCTTTCGCCTGGAAGAGGAATTCTATATCTTGTTTCGCTACGGCGATGTCCCTGACGAAAGCGAATTCTTGCGGTCGCCAAGAGCACTTTGGCTGCAAATCAAGTCGGACAATGTGGAAGAGCTGACGCGGAAGATCCTTGATTTCGGCGCCAGGAAGCTTGATCTGCCGTCCGGGCTGCCCGAGTCCGTCCCATACCTTTATTTCCAGGCGCCGGGAGGGCAATGCTTCCAACTGCTTCCAAATGACGAAAACCAATCACATTACAAAGGAGCCGTTGAGGGCCAGAATGTAGCAAAGGAAAAAGAGGCTGAGGCTATCAAAGAGCAAGTGCTGAGCGAGTTGGCATTACAACGACACCAGGAAAAATCCGAAGGGTTTTAGGCCACCCACCCCCAGCCCGGTTAAGTTTCTGCCCTTAGCCGCAAATAAACACGAGCGTCTAAGATCGCGTACGCAAAACGAAGGCATGAAATAAAATAGAACCAAATCATTCAAAATGAGCATTTTGACTCGCTTTGTAACGGGAGCAGGACTCGAGCTGATGTCCGCCTTTAGGCGAATATGAGCCCGACGAACTACCGATTGCTCCAAATGAAAAAGCCTCAAGACTTTCGACTTGAGGCTTTTTCATTTAAAATTTACCGGCTTACAATTTCGCGTCGGCCTTTTTAGTTATTTTTGGGAGGTCTTTTTGCAGCGTATTCATCAATTCAGTTAATGCGCTTTCGCACATGGGTAATATTTTGTCGGCGCTTAACACCGGCACTCCGCCAACAAGTGGGCTTACGTCTTTGGATTTGGCATCTTCTTTTATGGAGAATACTTTGTCGCCCGCTTTGTTAAATAGGGCTATGTTGGCATGTGCGTTAACCTTAACCACGCCCATACCGCCAAACCCGATCTTGACCAGGTCAAAATCGATATAAACCTTCATTATCCCATCGGCCTGGCCGAATATTTTTAGCAGCGCATCTTCATTTGCATGGCCTAACAATGGCATAACCACCTTATACCCATTAAAAGGTTGGTTGTAAACATCTTTAAACACACCACTGGTTGATTCGCCCGCCGGGCTAAATGCTTTATAATCGGCATTACCGGTAACATCAGGTTCGGGCAACAATTGAAAGGGGAATGCCGTTGCGTAGGTGTTAAAAAATTGGTCGTGAAAATTTTGCAACAGCGGCGTCATGTTAAAACTAGTGTCATTAACAAGCCGGGTCATTGCCGCAGTGGCTGTGGCACCAAATTCCCCTACGCCAATCATTCTGTCAGCGTAAAAGGTAACTACCGCTACTTTTTTTTGAGCATAGCTGTTAGTGATGAGCAACAGCGAAAACAATGCACTAAGGATAAAAGATCTTTTCATTTTTTTTTTAATTTAGGTGTGTTTTTTGGTAAGTTTTGGGATTATAATTTGTCGCAGATCTTTCAAAAAAAAAGTCTTTAGACTTTCGACTAAAGACTTTCGACTTGCTTTGTAGCGGGAGCAGGACTCGAACCTACGACCTTCGGGTTATGAGCGATGCGGAATAAATTTCAAAATGGTTCAAAATAGGCCAAAAACGACATTTTCGGCGTTTTTGAAAATCAAATTGAACCATTAAAACACAGGTTAAACCGCCCTTTGTTTAAACATTGTTTTAACAAAACAGGTAATTTTACAGCTATGGTTGGCCAGCCATTAACCTAAAAATTTAAGTAATGGCAACTGTAGATTTGTACATCTGGAAACGTCCGTCAAAAGATGGGAAGTTTCCAATTTCTGTTCGTATAACGATCAATCGTAAACCGTCATATATTATGACGGGTCAGAAGCTGGATAGTTTGGAACAATGGGATTCAAAGATGCAACGCGTCAGAAAATCTCATCCCAATTCAGTGCGTTTAAACAATTTCTTATTAAATGAACTCGCCAAAGCCAATGACAAAGCTTTGGAGCTTGAAACTAACGGTCATGCGTCAGCAAAGGAAGTTAAAATTGGTCTGAAGCCTGTTGAAGTTGTCCCGGTTTACTTTAAAGATGTCGCAAGGCAATACTTGAAAGATCAGGAAGCGCTGGGCAATTATGAGAGCTATGCTACCGAAGACGGGCGATTCAAAAGGCTCTACGATTTTGCGAAAACCGATACTCTCACCTTTGACGAAATCACCGTGGATTTTCTTCAGCGCTACCGAATTTATTTAAGGCAATGCAAAAAGCCCAGTTACAATGAAAATACACCTGAAAAATCAATCAGTGATCGTACTGTTACCAATTATCTGATCAGTGTCCGAACAATCTTCAACCGTGCGATAAGTGCAAAACTTATTAGTAAGGATATTTACCCTTTTGGCGGCAAGGGAAATATTAGTATTAAACTGGGAGGCTCAGCGAAAATAGGGCTTGAAGAAACCGAAATAAGAAAGCTTGAAACGTTGGACCTTACCGGTTATTCCGAAATCTATCATCATGCGCGTAATATCTGGCTCCTCGAATTCTACTTTGCAGGTATGCGCGTGACTGACTGTTTGCTGTTGAAATGGATTGATTTTCAAAACGGGAGGCTTTATTACCAAATGTCAAAAAATGGCGAACACGGTTCGGTAAAAGTCCCTGAAAAAGCGTCAATTATACTCAACCGATATCGCGATTCAAAAGACGATGGGAACAATATACATGGTTTGGTATTCCCGTTTCTTCAAAAGATGCCGTCGTTAAATGACCGGATGGAAGTGCGGCGCACGATATCTTTTGTTGTTCAGCGTCTCAATAAAGCAATGAGAAAAATTATGACCATGATCGGTAGTACAAAGAATGCCTCGCAACATAAGGCCCGGCATTCATTTGCTCAACGGGCTGAAGAAAAAGAAATCCATCCAAAGGTATTGCAAAAGATGTATAGGCATGAGAGTATCCTCACCACTATGATATACCAATCCAATTTTTCATTCAAAAAGGCGGATGATGCCATTGACGCTGTACTCAACTTTTAAACACCAAGCAAAAAAAACAGGAAGTTCAGATCTTCCTGTTTTTCTCCGGAGATAAGTCGAAAGGCTCATAAACGAAGTCATCCAGATAATCCCTGATCGATTCAGCATCATATAAGATGATCTTCTTCTCAGGCTGGGTAAAACGAATGCGGCCCTCGTCTCGCATTTTTTGTAAGGTGGCTTTACTTCTAATTCGCAACATCTTCATTGCCTCCGCGCCGGAAATCCATTTTTCGGGCTGTTTTGGTTCGTTATTTTTAAAGTGACGAAGTACCTCCTCAAGTAACTTATAAAAGGCTTCACTTTCGACACAGATTATTTCTAATTTGTCCATAGGGGTATTTAAGTGTTTAATGAATGAAAAAAGCCACGTAGTGATACGCAGCTTTTCTAAGAAATTATAGAATGTTAAAGGGAAGTTTGGCGGAATTTTTTTTCAGCCAGGAAAAATGTAAAATATAGCGAACGCAATTTTAGTTTAACAATTTCATGCCCTCCCTTTTAAGTTCCGGGAAAGCGATTAATGGAAGTGGGCTATCACTACCGGCGATATATTTTAAGGGCACTACTTCTGAGGTTAAGATTATTGATTTTACCGTTATAGGTGCATTGCTACCAACAAATGCCGCTAATTTCTCCTGGTTATTGATAAGCCATTCGTGTCTGTCGACGTGTTTCTGAATTTTTTTCTTTTGACCATCCCTGCCAAAATAGCTATCCATTTCAGTTTTCATTTCATGGATATTCTTCGCCTGATGCGTACGCTTACATTCTACATTATAAGCGATGTTCGTTTGTGGGTCAAACACGAGTATGTCAATGTCGCCATAATTTTTGTCAGCTATCAGATGCCCCTTTTTATCTATGGTTACTTCATAATCCTGTATGTTATGGAGATGTTGACCACCCTATTCCGGGCCAAATTGACCACTGGGTTAGCTGAGTTTTGGGTTGCAGCAAATGCTATAAAAGCATGTACAAAAATAGTTATTTAAAAGGTAATTTCATTAGTGGCTGTTTTCCGGTTCAACACTACGTTTTCTTCTCATAGATTCTCCCTTTAGCTCGATACGGTGCGCATCATGAACGATCCGGTCCAGTATAGCATCCGCAATCGTTTTTTCACCAATCACCTCAAACCATTTATTGACCGGCAGCTGCGAGGTAATGATCAGCGAGGTCTTACCATGCCGGTCCTCAATGATCTCCATTAGTGCCGCCCTGCTTTGTGCATCAAAAGGCTGGATACCAAAGTCATCCATGATTAGCAATTGCTGCCGTTCGAGTTTAGCGATCTCCTTGATATAGGAGCCGTCTGCCTTGGCCATCTTCAGTTTAGCGAATAGCTTGGGCGTGCTGGTGTATAATACCCGGTAACCCAATATGCAGGCCTGGTGCCCTATGGCAGAAGCTACGTAGCTTTTACCAATACCGGTACTGCCGGTGATCAGCAGGTTCTCAAAGCGGTCAATAAACGTACAGTCCGCCAGGCGCATGATCTGGTTGCGGTCGATGCTTCGGTCGGCATGGTAATGAACGTCCTCTATAGCAGCTTTATAGCGGAACTTGGCATAAAGGATCGTGCGTTCAATACGCCTGTTTTGTCGGTCATCCCATTCGGCTTCCACCAGGTGGGCCAGCAGTTCATCCGCTGTGTAATCATTCGTTTTACCGGTTTCCATGCTGCTTTTAAAGGCATGGAACATGCCGAAGAACTTCATCTTCCGCAATTTGTCTAAGGTGCTTGTATTCATGTTGTTATTGGTTTATTGTGACTATTATCCTTACTTGTAATTGCCCCTGATATTCTTGTGTTCGGGCATAGGCAGCTCATCGGCGAATAAGCTTTCTTCGTAGTTATCCATCTTGTTTTCCAGTATGGTTTGTATCGTTTTATAGTTATAGACGCCATAGCTTAATGCCCGCTGGCAGGCAATGGTTAACCGTTCGTTCCCTGCCTTTTTGGCAAAGCCGAGCACACCCAGGCAGGATTTATAGGCCTGTTCCGGGTGCTGTTTACGCTCCAGTATCTGAAGGATATACAGCCTTACATCCTCGTGAATGGAAGCTGCCCAATCCAGGAACATGTCCGGCGTCCAGTCACTTTTAAAGCGGTGGGTGCTGGCCATGTGCTCTTTATCGGTGGTATAACCATAGGGGTTTTTATTGCGCTTGTGCAAGGCGATACGCTCATAATTGTAGTAGATCTCTACGGTAGTGCGGGAGTATAACAGCTTGACGTGCTTGCCTATGAAGCGGTAAGGCACGCTGTAATAATGCTTATCCGGGCCAAGGTTAACGTGGCCATTCTTGATTACCCTGGCCTGGAACTGCTTTTTGAACTGGTAACGCAGGACAGGCAGCGGTGCGAGTGTTTGGCGCTCGATCTCTTCAAACTGTAGTATTCTGCTATAATTGCGCCCCTTCAGTAACTGGCTGTTATGGACTTCCAGGGCCTGCCAGATCGCTGTATTGAGTTCTGTTAAAGAATGGTAGACCTGTTTGTTTAAAGGAGCGTAGATCTTAGTATAAATGATCTTTACCGCACCTTCCACCAATGCCTTATCGCGAGGGCGGTACGCCCGAGCTGGTAGTATGGTTGTACCATAATGGTCGGCAAAGTCCGCAAACGTTTCGTTCAGGGTAGGTTCATAGCGGCTGCTTTTGGTTACGGCAGCTTTCAGGTTATCGGGAACAATGGCGGCAGGAACCCCGCCAATAAAGTGCAGTGTATTCTCGCAGGCCGCTATAAAGTCTTCCTTTTGCTGGCTCATAACTGCCTCTACATAGGTTAACTGACTGGCACCCAAAATGGCTACAAATACCTCCACAGGCGTTATCTCCCCGGTATCCTTGTCTGTAATGCCCATCTTTTCACCTGCAAAATCGACGTATAGCTTGTCACCGGCCTTGTGATCCATGTGCATGGTTGGGTTCACCCTGGCCTTCCACTGGTTATAATAAAAGCAAAACTGGCTGTATTGGTATCCGTCAGGGAACTCTTTGTAGTAGGCCTCCCATAGCATCTGCCGGTTAACACCCGTTCGTTTGAGTTCTTTATCGACGTGGGGAAAGCAGCGCAGCATGGACTGCATACGTGCGTTAGGCGGGTGTTCTTTACTCTTTCCGAATATGTCTTCCAGCTCTTTGTCATTCAGTGCGTTAACCTCGTCAAAGGTGAAACCGCTGTCTTTAAAAGCTGCTATGTACTTTTTTACTGTGTTTCTCGATGCATCGGCCTGGGCAGCTATAGTCATTATCGGCCGCTGCTGGCTGTACATTCTTAATATCTTTCTTATCTTACTCATGCTGATTGTCAAATTGGCCATGCTTAGGAAGGTGTCTTTGCCCTCAAAAGATGGTTACTTCTACAGCACTTGCTACACGTTTGCGGTGGTCAATTTGCCCCGGAATGCCATGGTCAGTTTCACCCGGAATAGGTGGTCAGCTTGCGCCGGATTGGAGTGGTCACGTTCAACAGAATCTCCAATAATATGAGCAATATAAACATCTGAGCCATTCTGGTACCGGTGACTACTGGAATCGATCAAGGCCGATTTGATCGGAATCCGCCGCGGCGTTATCGTATCGTGTGCGCAGGAAGTCCAGTTGAGTTCGTAAAATTCTATAGGCAATGAAGTTACCTCACCTGCATGGACAAAATCATCGTAATCCAGCTGATACTTATTATCAATGGCGATTCTAAGACTAATACCACATTCTTTTTTGTTTTCGCTATTCCCGTCGCCTTCAAAAAATGGCAAATTTTCCCCGGCGATGAATACTTCAATTAGGATTTCTGGCGGCTCAATAGGTTTATTGCTATTCAACGCGGCCTTAAATTCCTCCACCGTCTGGTTATTAAAAAAATATTCGGACAATTCATTCCGAGCATATTTGCCATTATACAAACCGGATAAAGCCAGGTGGATGGCTTCCAGGATGGTGGACTTACCGGTTTCATTATTGCCAACCAGAATATTCAGGCCCTCATTTAATTCCAGTGTAAAAGTCTCCTTAAAACATTTAAAATTCTTGATTTTTACCCGGTTGATATGCATAAAGAAAGGTTCAATTCGTAAAGTTTTGGAACTTACGCTATTCCAAATCTACTAAGAATTACCGGTAAATCTGAACACGAGCTTTTCGTAGTAACTTGCGCAAAAGAAAAAATTAAAAGTGTTCCTATGTTAAAAATGAGCCAATTGGCGGAGCTGAAAACGCTTTACCCGGAATATAACCTGAATTATGATGATTTGCTTAAGGGGATCGATAAAGGTACCCTTATAAAATTTGCAACTTTCCTGATTGGTAAAAACCTTTTTTCAAACGAAACGGTAGATAATAAGGACACTATCGAGAATTGGTTTAGCCAGGATAATCAGATTTTTGCGGACGATATGTTGGGCAGGCTAAATGCCTACAAGGAAAAAACTGGCCAGGAGTTGACTATTGTTTACAATATATCTTGCTTGAAGATTTTGCAATATGGACTCGAATTGGATGAGCAGGGATTATTGAACACTAAATCATACAGGCAGTCTGAAATTGACCTGATGTTTGCGATGCTCGCCTTAAACCAGAATGAAGATTATAACCAAACAAAGGATGTGGCAAAAATTAATGCAATGTTCCCCAAAGACTTGAGGCTTGCGGCGATTATGCTCAACTTCTCCTTTCCAACCCAGGATATCACCAACTTTGAATTTGGAGAGTATGCGATCTGCCAGGTTATTAAATTTCTGCTGCTTTTTCTTTTCCTGGAGGAAAATGAAATTGGCCGTGAACTAATTAAAAGGTTCTGCGTTTATTTCGGAATAAAAAACGCGCGGGATTATATCTTGGCTGTATTTCCGTTGATTGTGGCCTGGACCGAACGGGAAAGAGCGGGGGCCGTAGATATTGTTATCAAACACAATGGGGAATATGAAAAGAATATAGAATTTTTGAAGAAACTGGCACTTACCGATTACATCAAGGTGGAAGACCTTGATTACATTAAACTGCGCGAGAAGCCCCTGATTCAATTGGATGAGACTAACTTCAGGGTCATACACCCGCTTTTCATTGCCGATAAGATATATAAAGGGCAATTCTTTCTGCTTAAGCAATTAAATGACATCGAGCCGAAACTGATAACCAACTTTCGCTCCTGGTACACGACGCACTTTTCGGAAGGTTTTTGTTTTAACGAACTGATCAAATACGCTTTTCCCGTGTTTACCGGCCGTTTTTTTGACGATGAGTTAAAGGCCATGGGCGTTATAGGGCCCCCCGACTGTTATTTGAGGTTTGACAATGACGTACTGCTCTTGGAAAATAAAGATATTTTTATCGGCGCTGGCATTAAAGGTTCATACGATTTCGAACAGCTTATAGCAGAAATTAAAAAGAAGTTGCTTCAGGAAGGGAAAAAGCCAGTAGGTATCGGTCAGGTAGTTACCAATATCCGGAAATTACTGACTGGAGAAAATAAATTTGATGATGGCTTAACAATAAATAACGCTTCAATTTATCCGGTCATTGTCTTACATGACCCCATGTTCGATGCCCCGGGCTTAAACAAAGTGTTGAATGCAATGTACCAGGAAGAACTGGCGAAATTAAAAGCAGAAGGACTCCCTGTAGATCATATAAAACCTTTAACCTTAATGAATATTGATACCCTAATCCAGTTGGCTCCCTTAGTCAAAACGGGAAAAGTAACCATTACGAAAATCCTGGAAGGGTATTTCAGGCAGATGAATATGGTAGGGAAAACAGGAAATGAAAATGACGCTCAATTAGAAACATTTGAAAAAGATGCCATACTTCCACTTTCCAATTTCGCTCCGGGTTATTTGCACGAGAGGTTAGGCGATGGCTGGCGTTCACATGATTTGACGGGAGAATTATTTAAAAGAAGCCATATCGATTAAATCAATTATTACTATTGAAGTCTATTAAACTCAATTGTTGCCGTTCAATCTGCCGGGTGGCGCGGGAGTAATAGGCTTGGTAGAATTCGAAATCTTTACGGTTTGCCTGACGGCACTTTTCTTTTATGATCGTGATGATCTTCATTTTATCGAGGGGCGACGTTTTGATCCCGAAAATAATACCCTTTAAATCCTCAAATTTGTATTCCAGCTTTCTTTTATCCTTTTCCGAATAATCGATCAGGAAGCCGGCGATGGTCAAACGGTATTCTTGCTCGTATTCCCACTCTTTAATTTTAATCGTCAGGCTGTTTTGAAAATTGTCCCAGTAGTTTTTCCGCCATTCATCGGTAATGTCCTGCAAATGTGAACCGTACGGGCTCAACTCGCCGTTTTCGCCCCGGTACCAGGTAGATTCCAGAAATTCGGCCGGAGAACGGCCAAGCGACCGGAAAAAATCTATTTCAATATGCTGGTGGTCATAGTTCACCTTCCGGAATGTTAGCGTCTGAAAACCGATGGTCGGGCCTGAAGTATTATAGCCGGTTTCCGTCCGGATATCCAAACTCGGCACACCGTTGGTTTCTTGGGGTTGGTAGATCAGGCAAACGCCTTTGTGATAGTCGCCGTAATAGCCCCAAATGGCGGAGTTTTTGCAGTTGGTTAAAAAGGAGGCGGAATACCAGTCCGGGTAGATCAATGTTTCCAGCTTGTTAATAAAAGCCTCGTCGAAATCATTGATAATGAACATCGTGTTGGAAAATAGATTTTGCGGGGCTGAGGCCGCAAAACTGGAAAGGGTATAGCCTTGTCTTATGCCGTTGGCGACCTGGAAAAAGATTTCCAGCTTGTCCACTTTTTCGTCATTTTCTGCTTCCAACTGGTTATAAATGGCCGCTAAATTCCCGGCCTTAAGCGCAGTCTCGTCCAGTGTTTCTTCATCGAGTAAAAACACCCGTTTCATGATCATCCCTTCCTCGAGATAAATATCTTCGATGGTTTTTATAGCAAATTGGTGAACAAACATCAGGTGGCTCAATAATTCATTGTGCCTGATAGCGTTTTGCCTGTTTGCCAATTGCGCTGGCAGATCGTTCATTGCGGGCCTTTCAAAAAAACGTTTTCTTACTTTTCCGGTAATAGCCAACCGATGCGACGGGTAATTAGTGATAGGGTAGTTGAATAAAGGAATGTCTTTCGCACCAACCTTGATCTGCTCCGCCGCAATGATCGTCAACAGGTAAATATGTTCCAGGCAGAAGAGGTAGTTTTTCAAAAGATTCCGCCACAGGATATCATCCCCCTTCCAGAATATGTCCCGGAATCCCTCCATCGGGTCATTGAGCTCATCGGGAGAGGCAAAATAGATTTCCTGCTTTTCCAGTTCGTTGTGGCCGTCAAGCAGGCCGTAAGTTGTTCTGAATCGGTAAATCTCCATTATATGGTGCGTCCGTTTTGGCGGTAAAGGTAAGGTTATGTCAAGAGTTCACATGATCTTAATATGCAAGATTTCCTTTGCCGGTTAGGCGCGCACATTCCCTGACTTTAACTAAATCCACCAATGTCATGCATTTAACTATTAATTAATTTGTTGTTTTTATTTTGAAATAAATATATTCGTATATTCGTTTCAAAATGAGCGCAATACTTACTCCTCCCGACCATGAATTGCTTTCGTTATTGAAAGGGGGGGACAGGAACGCGTTTACTACACTCTATAATCGTTACTGGGATAAATTACTGGCGATCGCTTATAATCATACCCGTGATAAGCAGAGCGCGGAGGAGATCGTGCAGAATTTGTTTGTCGGGTTGTGGAACAGGAGGGAAGACCTGGTTATTGAAAACCCGGCTAATTATTTGGCGACTGCGGTTAAGTTCGCGGTCTTTAAAGAATACTACCGTAAACAGAAACGCGAAGCGAGCCTGATCGGAAAATTGACGTTCGAGCAGGAGCATCAGATCGAAGAACAAATCTCAGCAAAGTTTTTGAAGGAGTATATCAATGGCATTGTCGAAAACTTGCCCGAAAAATGCAAATTAGTCTTTAAACTGAGCCGGGAGCGCCACCTGAGCAATGCCGAGATCGGGGAGGAATTGGGGATCGCTGAAAAGACGGTTGAGGCGCACCTGACTAAAGCGCTTAAGACTATACGGACGGAATTGAACAGTTCTGGTGTGATGATCGTCATCGCGACCGGTATCAACCATTTTATTAAATGAACCAGCGGACACCACTACAAATATTCGTTGGCAGGGCTGTACTTTTGGCGGCGGCTTATGCGGTGATTGACGCCATTATCAATCCTGCTGATACGGTTAATTATGAGCTGCGTCATAAAAAGCGTGTTGTTTACCGCGGCATTACCTACGAGGACCGTTTTGATAAAAGGATGGACGAGCATGAAGCATCCGATAAGGTATTTGACGACTGTATCTATGACGATGCCAAAGCCCGTCACCGTGCCATCAAACTGGAAAAGAAACTCATCAAACGTGACCAGCCCAAGTACAATATCCACCATACGCGGGGATAAAGGTAATTTTTGAGTTTTCGAGGCATAGTGAGTTTTTTATTAAGTTCTACTGTCGTGGCGAATCCCAAAAATGATCAAGAATTGGATATGCAGTCAAAAGTGAGGAAGAAATAGAATTTGCCTTGCCCAAATTTTTACTTCGATCCTGAGCTTCCGGAAAATTAAAGCAAACGGTTGAACTTCAGTTTGCTGTTTTCAAAACGATTCACTTTTGCCAGTCTGCGAACGATCAAAAAAATAACTACGGAAAGTATACCGCCGATAATCGTTACCAAGATCGTCCAGCCCTTTTTATGCGAATTGCCAAAAGGTTTACCTGCCAGTTGGTTTGATTTTAAATAAATAGTGGTATCCGGATAGTCGATAATGACATTGAAGCGTTGGAGCACCAGGTTACCAACAATCCCCTCATGCCCGTAATACCCGGATTGCTTAGCTTCCAGCGATACCGGCACCTCCGGGAGGCTGAGACCTGCAATGATCAATTGCGGCATTATGGCGACCCGGCTCGCGCTCGCTTCCGGCCCCGTGCCTTGAATGCTCGCTTTTCCGATGAACTTTAAATCTCCGTCAAGCTGGTGCCGGTGGACAAAGTCCACGCTGGTTACGGCTGCCAGGGAGGCCCCGCTGTCGAACAGGAACCAACCTTCCGCTTTTTCCTTCCCGTTGCTCAGCGTCGCGGGAATAAAAGTGCCTTCCAACCCGTGGATCATGGGGATAAAGGTGTAACCTGTTTTGGAAAAGGAACCGGGATCATGAAGTACCAGGATATGCTGGTCATAATCGATTTCCACCGCTTTGTTTTCCACGATATTAAAACCGATCACCCCGTCCGCATCCAGGCCGCCCCGGTAATCGTAAAAAAGCAGGGGCAGGTTTTTCCAGCGGAGGCCGGCGACCCGTAAAAGGTTACTGCTACTGGTTTTTTCGGTGGAAAAGCCGCTCGTACCTTCGTTTTCTGTCAGGCCGTCCAGGCTGAGCTTCACTTTCTTTTTGCCTTTTTCGGTCAGCACAAAGGTACTGGCGCCCGTATCAAAGATCAGATCGAGCGGCGCCGAGCCGTTGAGCGTGCCGCTTACATGAATATAATTATCCTTGCCCAGGGTGAACGGGATGTTATCGCTGTGCGTATCGCAACTGGCACAATCGCGCTCAAATGCGGGAACAATAGTAGATAGCTGCACCGCGCAGGTGTCCTTCCCGTTCAGTAATACCTTAAAATCGTAATGCCTGCCTGGCCAAACGGTAAAAACAAGACTATCCTGATCGGTATAAAAGGTCACTTCTTGCGGCTTTCTGTTTTTGGAAAGGGAATAGACGACCGGGTGAAGGGGGCTCAGGTGGTCCCAAAAACGGGTAACAGGCCCATTAGCTTCCCTTATGGCAACCTTCTCAGAAGTAGCTTTAATTACAGGTAAAGTTTGCTGAGCCAGTGCCGGTATGCCGGCAAGCAACAGCAGGAGAAAAATAGGAATCTTCATCATTTACCGGAGGTTCATCTTAAAAATTATGCCAAACTATGACCTCTGAATATCAGTAAGATAGGAATATGCTTTGGAATTTTTAGTCCGTTTCCGTTACAAGGTGTTCGCTTTAGCGCCATTTAGATGCTTAAGACCCGTCATGCGTGACAAAAACAAAAAATTTCAAAAATATTTTCGAACGGACTAAGGGTTAGCATTGCCGGGCGGGTACTTCACAGTATAAAGCCGGACCATGGACATAAAACGCGTACAAATACTCGTAGAAAAATATATCGAAGGGGCCGCTACTCCTGAAGAAGAAGCGGAACTCATTAACTGGTACAGGCAATCCAATGAACAGCAAATGGAGTGGCTGGAGGAAAAGGATGCCGTCCGCCTCCGGATGCTGTCCAATATCGAAGCACAAACCGGAGCTGTCCGCATTCGTACCATTCGCTTATGGCCCCGGATTGCTGCCGCTGCTTCGATTATACTGGCATTGTCCGTAACCGGCTATTTTATCCTGCATAAGTCCAGCCAAAGCCAATACGCCCATAACGACATTAAACCGGGCCACAACCAGGCGACGCTGACCCTTGCGAATGGCCGCAAAATCATACTGACCAAAGGCCTGAACGGAAACCTGGCGCAACAAGGCAACACACTCATTGCCGCAAACCAGGGAGAATCTGTTATTTATACCGCGCAGCAAAATACCGACCAACCCATAAGCTACAATACACTATCCACCGGTAAAGGCGAACAGTCCCCGTACCCATTGATATTAGCCGACGGCAGTAAGGTTATGCTGAATGCCCTGTCTTCCATTACTTTCCCAACCTCCTTTAACGGCGGCGACCGGACCGTTAAAATTACCGGTGAAGTCTTATTCGAGGTCAAACACGATCAAAGGCATCCTTTCCGTGTAACCGCCAACGATAAAACCATTGAAGACATCGGCACCCAGTTCGACGTCAACGCTTACGATGACGAACCGGCATTCAAAACTACCCTGATTGAAGGAGCGGTTAAAGTCAGCCAGGGCAGTCAATACAAATTGCTGAAGCCCGGCCAGCAAGCCTTCGTGCAAAACGGGACTATTGTCATTAAAGAAGTCGACCCTGAAAACGAAATCGCCTGGAGAAACGGCAAGTTCCGCGCAGACGGCGAAAAACTCGACGAGATCATGCGCCAGGCATCAAGATGGTATGACGTGGAGGTTGTTTATGAAAACGACGCATTACGCAATCAAGCCTTCGGTATCATCGGCAACCGTTATGCCAATGTAGCTGAACTATTGCATTCCCTCGAACTGACCCAAAAAGTGAAGTTTAAAATAAACGGAAAAACGATCACTGTAATCAAACCCTAATTGATTTGAACCATGAAAACTTACCCATAGCAAAAAAAGAACCGGAAACCGAAGGAAAAGAAGATCAGGAACACTACGAATGCTCCTGATCACGTCCGCAACGGTTAAAAAATTTTGACGAATCTCTTATCAACATTAAACGGACATTCAAATGTATAAAATTTATACAATAATCAGGTACGGCCGCAAAGGCCGTTTCAGACAAATCCTGCGCGTGATGAAATTAACCGCATTCATACTTTTTGCAGCGCTGATGCAGGTAAGTGCGTCCAGTATAGCCCAAAGGCTTACCCTGGTCCAAAAGAACATCACGCTCAAACAAGTCTTCACCGAGATCAACAAACAAACCGGGTACACCGTTGTCTGGTCATCGGCCGAAGTCAACGCCGACCGTGAACTAACAGTGGATTTTAACAGCACCCCTTTGTTAGAGGTACTCGATAAGTGCGTTGAAAGTACCAATCTTACTTACACTGTTGAAAATAAAACCGTCGTCATCCGGCAAAAGAACCCTTCTTTATTAGATAAGATCAAATCTGCGCTCAATTTACCCATCACCAATACCATTACCGGCAAAGTATTCGACGAGACCGGTCAACCCCTCCCCGGTGCGACTGTAAAGGAAAAAGGAACGAATAATGCCGTCATAACCGACACAAAAGGCCTGTATACCATAACCGTATCCAGCGACAAGTCAATTATCACCTTTTCCTATATCGGTTACGAACCTCAGGAACTCCAGGCTAAAGATATCGCCAACGGCTCGGTCATCACCCTAAAAGCAACCGCCACCAACCTTCATGAAGTCGTAATCAATAAAGGCTACTACACCGAAAAACAACGCCTCTCCGTAGGCGATGTTTCATCCGTAAGCGGCGAAGATATCAATAAACAACCCGTAAGTGACCCCATCCTCGCGCTCGAAGGCCGCGTAGCGGGACTCTCAATTTCCCAAAGTTCAGGTGTCCCCGGCGCCTATAGTGTCGTACTATTAAGAGGGCAGAATTTTATGACGGTCGGTGGTAGTGCCCCGATAACTGCTAATGATCCTTTATATGTGGTCGACGGTGTCCCGTTTGGGTCAGAGTCCTTGACGAGCCCATTTATAGGCGGTGGAGTTTTGCAAGATGAGCAACAGGCCAGCCTAGGCGGGCAAGCACGCTATCAAACCCGTTTTGGAGTGAGCCCCTTTAGTATACTGAACCCCGCCGATATCGAAAGTATCGATGTACTTAAAGACGCCGATGCCACAGCTATTTATGGCGCGAGGGGCGCCAATGGGGTAATTCTCATCACGACAAAAAAAGGGAGGGCCGGGCCTGTTAAAGTGAATGTGAATTATTCTAGTGGCACCAGCCAGATAGCCACAAAGCTTGACCTGATGAACACCCAGCAATACCTCGAAATGAGAAGGGAAGCCTTCAAAAATGATGGTTATAGTGGATTCCTGACCCCGCAATTTGCAATTTATATTCCTGATCTTTTACTTTGGGACGACACCAGGTATACCAACTGGCAAAAGGAACTGGTTGATCGGCCTGCGTCCTTCAGCAATACGCAAGTGCAGGTTTCAGGCGGGAATACCAATATCAGCTATTTGATCGGGGCGGGTTATAGCAGGCAGGGCACAACTTTCCCCGGCGATTACAGTAATCAAGCCAAAAATCTGTTTATCAATCTTTCTTCCTCTTCCGCCAACCAGCGCTTCCACATCAGCTTTTCAGCAAGTTACGGAAACAATGACAATAACGTGCCGGGAACGGTAGATATAGTCAATGCGGTTGCCCTCCCGCCCGATGCGCCTCCACTTTACGATGCCAACGGTAATTTGAATTGGGCGGTAGTTGGGGGCAGCAATACCTGGAAGAATCCTTTGTCATTTACTTCCAGCCACTTTGAGTCGGCTACAGAAAACCTGATCGGCAACCTTTCATTGCAGTACCGGATACTAGATGGACTCGAGCTTTCAGCGAGAGTGGGCTATAACAAGTCGCAGATGAATTCGCAATTCACAAATCCCTCGGCTTATAATCCTCCGCCCGACAATGTGCCAATTAATGACATACTAAGACTTGCAGTTGGCAATTCTTCTGTATGGAACGTGGAGCCGCAACTCAGCTACCACCGCCTAATCGGGAAAGGCGCTTTAGACCTATTGGCGGGAACCACTTTCCAGGATCAAAACTCCAGCCAATTTGCAAATAAGTATGACGATTTTTCAAGCGACGCATTTATAAATAATCCGATAGCGGCTGTGAACAAAGCATTAGTGGGATATAGTCTCAGCGAGTATAAATACAATTCGATTTATGGCCGGATCGGCTACAACTGGGAAGAGAAATATCTTCTGAACCTGACTGCAAGAAGAGACGGCAGTAGCCGCTTTGGCCCCAATAAGGAATTTGGGGACTTTAGCTCTTTGGGCTTGGGCTGGGTTTTCTCGAAAGAAAAATTTGTCGAAAAAGGGCTCCCGTGGCTCAGTTTTGGAAAAATGAGGGCTAGCTACGGGAGTGTGGGCAGTGACGCGATCGGGGATTACCAGTTCGTTCGGACCTACAGTTTCAATGGGCCAACATACCAAAATACCCAAACAATAAGTCCCAACGGTCATGCCAATCCCTATTTCCAGTGGCAGTCCACCCGTAAATTAGAGTTTGGCCTGGAACTGGGGCTGCTTCGGGACAAGGTGAACTTTTCGGCAAGTTATTACCGCAACCGTACAGGCAACCAGTTAGTGAATTCCCCGCTTCCTGACTTTACCGGGTTCTCCACTGTGGTAGAAAACCTGCCTGCTGTCGTTCAGAATTCCGGCTGGGAGTTTACCGCCAATACCACAAACCTGAAAAGCAGCCATTTCCGCTGGAATAGTTCCTTTAATATTTCATTCCAGGCCAATAAACTTATTTCCTTTCCAGGCATCGAAAATACCAGCTATAATAATATTTATGCCGTTGGTCAATCCCTTTCTTCAATTCTGGTGTACCATTATTTGGGCGTCGACCCGCAGATAGGCACTTATAGCTTTGCTGCGAAAAGCGGTACGAATAATCCAGTGGTGGGCGTTGATCAAAATTGGTCAAAGCCTTTCGCCCCGCAATATTTCGGAGGGCTTGGTAACAGTTTCAATTACAAAGGGTTTTCATTAGATATCTTCTTCCAGTTTGTAAAACAACGCGGGCTTTATACACCGTCGATCGGTGGCGCCCCGGGCACTTTAAGCATCCTCACAGGTAATCAGCCAGTGTCAGTACTTGACAGATGGCAAAATCCCGGCGATCATACGAATATTCAACAATTTACAGCTTCATTTAATCCCAATGCCAATCAGGCCTTTGCCTATTTCACGCAAAGTGATGGTGCGATTACCGATGCTTCCTTTATCCGGCTAAAGAATGTTTCCCTATCGTACAGCATGCCGGATAGCTGGCAAAAGAAGTTGCACCTGAGAGGCATGCGTATATTCTTGCAGACCCAAAACCTGTTAACGATTACGAAATACCCGGGTTGGGATCCGGAAAACGCCATGACATTTAGTGTACCGCCCTACCGCACCATTACCGGCGGTGTTGAAATATCACTTTAAAGCGAATTTATCATGAAAAATACAAACAAACATCAATATACCGACACACTTGCTCCTTTGCATAATGCGAGGGCTAAGACGCGAAAAACAGTGAGATCGATTTTCTTCCTGTGCGGGTTAATACCAATGCTGCTGGGCCAGTTTTCCTGTAAGAAATTTGTCGAGATCCCACCGCCTATTACTTCACCAACGGCAGGAACTGTTTTTGAGAACGCTGGTACCGCAACCGGCGCGCAACTCAATATTTACCAGGCGATGTATAACAATTACAATTCGTACGACATCAGCTCCAAGTTTGGCGGGATGGCTGATGAGTTGACCAGCTATTCCAGCGGCTACAACAAACCCTATTATTTAAACGCAGTTTTGCCGAATTATGTTCAACCCGCACAGTGGGCGATACCTTACAATTATATTTACCAGTCAAACGCGGTAATTGAGGGTCTAGCTGCCAGTAAAACCATTCCGGCATCCATAAAAAATCAACTCACCGGCGAGGCACTGTTTACCCGTGCGCTCTGGCACTTTTATCTCACGGGATGGTTCGGCAATATCCCACTAGTTACTTCCACCGATTACAGAGTAAACGGTATCGCTGGCCGAACCCAGCAACAGATAGTGTACCAGCAGATCGTAACCGATCTCCAATCTGCAAATGCCCTCTTAAATGCAAACTATGTAGATCAAACGGACACGGCGATCACGACAGACAGGATACGGCCTAATGCCGTAGCGGCATTGGCATTACTGGCAAGAGTTTATTTATTTGAACAAGACTGCGTTAATGCAGAAGCCGTGTCTACCAAAGTTATCAGCAACTCATTATATACGTTGGAGCCCGATTTGAACAATGTATTCCAGGCCACCAGCAGGGAAGCGATATGGCAATTAGCCCCCCCCACTGGCAACACTGGCCAGGTTACAAATAATACGCTAGACGGCTATGAATATATCCTGATCGCCGCACCTGGCACTGCCGATAATAACTCTTCAACGATCAGCCCGCAACTAATCGATAGTTTTGAACCCGGCGATCACCGGAAAACAAGCTGGATCGGTACTTATACAGATACCACAGTTAGCCCAGCGGTAAATTATAATTTCCCTTTTAAATACAAAGTGTATCAGTCTTTGGATATCAGCGAATACACCGTGGTATTGCGCTTAGCGGAACAATACCTGATCCGCGCTGAGGCGCGGGCGCAGCAGGGCGAAACCGGCGGCGCGCTTGCGGACCTGAACACGATCCGCCATCGGGCAGGCTTGGGGGATTATGCCGGGGCTACGGATAAAACATCGCTGCTGGCTGCTATCCTGCACGAAAGGCAGGTGGAGCTGTTTACGGAGTGGGGCCACCGCTGGATGGATTTGGTGCGCACCAAAAACGTCAATGCGGTAATGAAAGTAGTAACGCCGCAGAAAGGGGCCACCTGGAAAGCGGACGGCCACCAGGCCTTGCTGCCCATCCCGCTTTCAGAGATCCAAAAAGATAATAAACTAACCCAGAATCCCGGGTATTAATTTCAATTCCAATTCAATCGATCCAGATATGAAAACTCACTTAAAAATAATCCTACCGGTTTTACTGCTTAGCCTGATGGCGCTTTCCTGCAAAAGAGAGACGCTGCCCTTCGGGCCGGGGGTAGCCGCGCTCAACATTATCAATGTAGCATCGGGAACTTCCTCCATGATCGCCAATATCAACGGGCAACTGCCCGTTTACGCGGGACAGCCTTCAGTGGATTACGGGAGCTTTGCGCTTTACCGGGTGCCTCCCGGGCCCACTTCCATTACCTTTCGCCAGGTCAGCGATACGACGACGAACTGGCTCAGGACTGCAGCGATGAACCTGGCCAATTACAGCATCCATTCGCTGTTCCTGGCGGGCACTGTTTCTGCGCCGGATACGCTATTGGTCACCGACCACCTGTTAACCTTCACCGGACACGGGGCGGCTGACAGCGCTGCAGGGATCCGCTTTGTCAATCTTTCCACCGGTTCGGCGCCCATCAGTATCAATATCCAGGGAAAGGCAAACGGTTCAGAAGTCAGCAGCCTTGCCTATAAAGGAAATTCGGCCTTTACAGCTTATCCCGCCACCAGCACGATCAGTTCTTATACTTTCGAGTTTAGGGACGCCGCTAGTGGGACCCTGCTATCTAGTTATACCCTTTTCGGTGTAAACAATGGCAGCAATGGTATAGCGGCAATAAACAGCGTCCTTTTTAAAAACATGACCTTGGTTTTCAGCGGTCCGCCGGGTTCCCAATCGGTCATTTTAGCAAATAACTTTTAACCAGCCCGCTTACATGAAATATATTTTATATCGGGTGATCCTGTTATTAGGGATCACCCCTTACGCAGCCTTTGCCCAAAAACGGGCTATTGATACGGTAGCAATCGCCCACTGGGAGCATCTCCAGGGCACGGCGCTGAGCCCGCATGGCGGTTATGTTTATTATGCGATCAGTGATTCGGCGGGCCAGGTCCACGGTTTTATCCATGCGGCCGGCGGGAGTTGGACAAAAAAGGTAAAGGGGAGCAATTACAAATTTTTAAGGGATGATAAAAATGTCCTGTACCTGAAGGGAGATAGTTTGTTAATGAGCCCGGTTCGCGGTGAACAAACAAAGTTCATCGCAAAGACCACCTCTTATGAATTATTGAGCCCAGCTAAAAATGAGTGGCTTCTTTATCAGTCGGGCCATAGTGAATCAAAAGAAACAATTTTGCTCAATTTAACAACGAACAAGAATACTACACTTAATCATGTCCTACAATATTGGTTTAATTACAACAGTTCAGCGCTGGTAGTCGAGCGGGCCAACCCGGATACGGTGAAGGCGACGCAGCTATTGTATTGGTTGGACCTTGCTACCGGCCAGGAGCAAAAGATCTGGGAGGGAAACCTCAGGGGCAGTCCGGTATTCAATAGTGAAGGTAACCAACTGGCTTTTTTTGGTGATCTCGAAAAAAGTTATGGCAAATCCTGCTCCATCTGGCTTTACAAAAAAGGCGAGCCGGCAGCGAAACTGCTTACAAACCAAGCAAGCCCTGGAGTAGCGGCCGGCCTGTTCATCAGCGGAGACTCGCCCTTGACATTTAACAAGAACGGCAAGTTTCTCTTTTTTAACCTGGCGGCCAAAACACCGGCTGTTAACACGCATTCTGCAATTGCCGCCAAAGTTGAGATCTGGCGCTATACGGATATGACCCTGCCGCTGGTCCCGGGACATCCTGCAGCTGCTTCTTATACTGCACTGGTACGGACCGCCAATGGAAGCGTCACGCAAATTGAAAATGATGATGAAAAAATCCTGAATTGGGTGCCGGATAAACAAGGGAAATACCTGATCGTCTACCGGGGCTTGTGGGGCAATGACTACACCTGGGTGAATAAAAAGAAGCCGGAGTTCTTTCTGATTTCTTTGGAAACAGGCTCAAGGACGCCGATTGGGTCAAAAAGCGAAATTGACCGGTTCGTTTTTTCTCCTGACGAAAGATTTATCATCGGCTTTAATTTTGGCAAAAAGACTACGTATAGTTATGAGACAGCCACAGGGATTGAACGTGAAATTTCGCTTCCGGCAGGTGCGAATTTTCCTGTCGCCGGCTGGCTCCGGGATGGCAGCCACGCCTTCCTATTTGATGGATTTTCGGACCTGTGGGAGGTAGACCTTCGCGGAACAAAACCCCCGGTCAGTCTCACCAAGGGAGTAGCCAAAGCAAATCACCTTAATTTCAGGCTTTTAGAAAGTGAAGCCGGAAATGACGGAAGCACCCTTCTCGACCCGACATCAAAGCTTCACCTGGCTGCGTTCAACAAAGAGACCAAGGAGGAAGGATTTTATTTGGCTGATCTTTCGGGGAAATCTGTGCCGATTTTGCTTTCGATGAGCAATTACCATTTCGCGGAACCCAAAAAAGCAGCTTACGGCGATAACTGGCTCGTTGACCGTCAAAGCGCAAGCGAGTCGAACAATCTTTTTGGTACCGAAGATTTTAAGTCGTTTATCAGGATCACGGACGTTCAGCCCCAAAAAAACTATAACTGGCTGACCAGCAATCTGATCCATTGGAAAGTAAATGATTCGACCGAGCTGATGGGGATCCTGTATAAACCCGAGGACTTTGACCCAACAAAAAAATACGCCGTTATCTTTCATTATTACGAGGAGCACTCCGATGAACTGAATCATTTTCCTGAGCCCGCAGTAGCCATAGACAATATTAATATTCCCTGGTTCGTGAGCCGTGGCTACCTGGTTTTTGTACCCGACATTAGCTACAATATCGTAGGTTACCCTGGAAAATGCGCGCTTAACAGCGTTGTATCCGCTGCAAACTATTTATCGCAATTCGCCTGGGTGGATACCGAACGAATGGGATTGCAGGGCCATAGCTTTGGCGCTTATGAAACCAACTATATTGTTACGCACTGTGACAAGTTTAAAGCCGCAGTGGAGTCGGCAGGCACTGCTGATCTGATCAGTAAATATGCCGGTGGCATCCGCGACAACCTGGCGGGAGACAATATGGGCTACTATGAAGCAGGACAAGGCCGTATGACAGGTACTTCGCTATGGCGGAACCGGCAGCAGTATATCGAGGAATCGCCCATATTTAACGCCGATAAAATCACAACGCCGATGCTGATGATCCATAACCCGAAGGATCCGAATGTGTCCTGGTCACAGGGCGTTGAGCTTTTTACGGCGCTATGGCGTCTGGGCAAACCGGCCTGGATGCTGCAGTATGCTAACGGAGAACACTTTGTTCAGCCCGGTGAGGACGCTCTGGATTACACCATCCGCATGGCCCAGTTTTTTGACCATTACCTCAAAGGAGCACAGCAGCCTAAATGGATGACCGAAACGGACCCGGATCGCAGGCTGGATACCGGGTATGAATTGAATAAATAAATATAAAAAACTGACATGAGAAAATTTAAATTGATTATTTTTTGCTGTCTCGCTGTAACTTATGTGCATGCCCAATTGAAACCCCCGGTTTATCCAATGGTCGGCAAACCCTGTCCGCCATTTTCCCTGAATAACATTAAATATTACAGCAAAACCCAGGCAACAAATGCCACATTCAAAGGTAAATGGGTCATGTTGGATATCTGGGCACGGTCATGCAGTTCGTGCATAGCAAGTTTGCCTGGTTTGAATCGGCTCCGTAAACGCCTGGCAGGCAAAATGGAGATCATAATGGTTGCAGTACCTGCAATCAATTACCAGCAAGACGAAAAACGAATTACGGACGCCCTTTACACAAAACTGGTTAGTAATGACACGCTGTCGCTTCCGTATACCTTCAATACGCAATTGGGTATAAACTGGGATATTGCTCAGGTGCCTTTTAAAGTCATCATTGACCCTAAAGGTATTGTAAGAGCAGTCACAACCTCCGCCCATTTCGAAATGCTCGATAGCCTGACCCACGGATATGCTCCAAAATTTGATCACGCCAGCCGCGGCCATGAAGATATTTATTCTGAAGTCCGCACTGCGATCGGCGATGTCGTTTTTACCGGAAAAACTGAATCGGAGGTTTACAAAGGGCCCAGATTTGCAATAGTCAACGACAACGATTTCCCGATCAAATTCAATTCCGACATTATTATGGCCTGGGACAGTATTGGCCCGCACCAGGTAGGCATCTTCCATGAAGGCGATTACCGTCCTAACATGCAGGTTTACAACGTCGAGTATGAGATGAATAACCGGTATCACCATGGTAAAGTGAACGCATTCCGGTACGCACCAAAAAAACCGGCGCAACCAGTGCCGCAGGGCGACTGGGTCATCCATGTCCGCTGCGGTAAAAACTGGAAAGTGACCGCTCAAAAAATAGAGTATTGAGTCTAACCGAATACGACATAAAAAACCTATTTATGCGATTATTTAAATTGATCTTTTTTATTACATTTTTATTTTCCGCGCTATCAACGCGCGCCCAAACGGAAACAACGATCTTGGTCGCGGACACAGCAGGTCCGCAAATTAGTCGTAATATCTACGGCCAGTTCATCGAGCATATGGGCCGCTGCGTTTATGACGGCCTGATCCGGAACGGCAAAGTACGGACGGATGTTGTAGACTCGCTAAAAAAACTCCATATCCCGATCCTCCGCTGGCCGGGCGGCTGTTTCGCCGACCAGTACCACTGGCGCAACGGCATCGGCCCGAAAGCACAACGGAAGAAAACGGTCAATGCCCAATGGGGCTATGTAACCGAAGATAACAGCTTCGGTACCCATGAATTTATGGACTTGTGTAATAAATTGGGCTGTGAACCTTATTTCGGCGCTAACATGGGAACATCCGCCCCCGAAGAATTAATGGCCTGGGACGAATATGTCAATTTCGAAGGCGAAAGTGAATTGTCCGCTTTAAGAAAAGGTAACGGGCATCCCACCCCATTTCATGTCAAATACTGGGGTATCGGCAATGAAAGCTGGGGCTGCGGCGGACGAATGCTGCCCCAGCAGTACGCACTGCAATTTCGCCAATTCGCGCAATTCTGCAAAAGTTACCCCGGCACGGCTGTCAGGCGCATCGCCGTTGGCGCCGAAGGTGATAATTATGCCTGGACCGAACAGGTCATGGCGACCATCCAGTTACGGTTCGCCTGGGGCTATGGCATTCATTATTATGCCTCCGCGCAAAAAGACGAGCAGCCCAATCCCGCTACCGGCTTTTCCGAACAGCAGTATTTCGACGGGCTGGCCTCCAGCCTGAAAATGGAAGAATTTATCGAAAAGCACAGCGCCATCATGGACCAATACGATCCTGAAAAGAAAGTGGCGCTGGTGGTCGACGAATGGGGGATCGTTTCCGATGCGGAGCCCGGCACCGACCCGGACCTGCATTTCCAGCAAAACAGCCTGCGCGACGCGCTGGTAGCCGCAACGACGCTGAATATCTTTAACAATCATGCGGAAAGGGTTAGGATGGCTAACCTCGCTCAGGCGGTGAATGTCGTGCAGTCGCTTATATTGACCAAAGGCGACAGCATGCTTTGTACGCCGACCTATCAGGTGTTTGACCTGTACAAAGTGCATCAGGATGCGAGGTTACTGGCCTTGAAATTCAACAGCCCGGATTATGTGTATAAAAGCTC
>Ga0207041_1038_pt1 | contig 25436 bp, 21 predicted proteins | sample Alteio_BWMinCont_73_FD_153311 | JGI IMG/M metagenome (GOLD analysis project Ga0207041, IMG submission 153311) | Enriched cells from forest soil in Barre Woods Harvard Forest LTER site, Petersham, Massachusetts, United States -... | ecosystem: Environmental > Terrestrial > Soil > Temperate forest >... | reverse complement strand
GTAAAATGTATTAAAATTAAAATAATTTTTTATTTGTAGGGACTTACAATTCACTGTACTAGGGTTACGGGCTAAACGCCCTAACCCTAGGCTGATAAATTTACGGCCTTCAGCCGGAGCTCTAGGACAGACTGACTATTAGGCTGTCTTCGCTCTTTCTACTAGGTAGTCTAGGGCGATTTTTTCTTTTAACTTATAGGCTACGTGCTCGACTAACTGCTCTTGATCGCGGAACATGTCTTTTGCACCTGGATACATGTTTAGCATCATGGCTTCGCGGGCAATGTCCATTTCTGTTGGATTCAATTGGTACTTTCCTGCCAATTTAGATAATAAAAATGTCATCCGATAGGTTTGGGCTTCTTCTTCACCGTCTTTTAGCAAAGTTTGGGGTAAATCAAACGCATACTTTTCAGCCAAAATCTTACGCATTTCATCGCGCATTTGACTTTGAACTCGTTGATGTTCTTGATTTTCTAAACGTTGACGCATACGGCTGAGCAACTCATCTTTTGTGGAAACACCTGCTTTTTGCGCTAGCTCATCATCAAAAACGGGTAGGTTAGCTTTTTTTAGAGATTTTACAACAATACGGCAGTGCGTAGGCACAAATGTGTCATCTTCTTCATGATGATGACCTTCATGCGTACAACTTGGACCACATTCATCTTCGTTTTTCTCTTCTTTTTCACTGATCCCTTCCACAGAATCATTCACATGATGTCCTTCTAGAAGCTTACGCATCCAGCCGCCCATTTTACCTTCTTTTACTTCAAAAATAGTGTCCCTACAGATTTCTTCTTCTTTTTCATTGGATCCCGCTTCAGGAATTTTGAAGATGTCTAGATCAACAAAATCACCTTCTTCGATGCCACGGTCAGTAATCTCTTCCCATTGTGTATGATGAAGTTGTAGATCTTCGACCAATTCATCCACGTTTTTATCTGTTATCCCATTTGGATTAATAGGCTCGATTTTCAGTTCACTTACATCAATGTCTGGAACTTCTGGAAAATGTTCGAATTCAAAAGTAATATTTGCTTCTTGGTCAGGTGAAGAAGCGTTGATAATCGGTTTTTTAATTGTATTTTGTCTGTAAGGATAAACCCCGGATAATTCAAGAGCTTCACTAAAAGCTAAATCGATCAATACAGAGCGCCATTCTTCTTGGATGGCATTTTTGTATTTAGAAATGATCATGTCTTTCGGAGCTTTTCCTTTGCGGAATCCCGGCATGGAAACTTCTTTTGTGACATTTTTCATCGCTTTTTCGTAAGCATTTTGATTTGCTTCAGGAGAAATGGTAACCGCAAGTTTCACTCTGCAGCCAGGCTGTTCTTTGGAAACTTCGACCGCTAGGCGATCATTTTTGAATTCTGTTGTTGTTGATTGTGACAAGGAAAACCTCACTTAGATTATAGCGGGCGATGAGGTTCGAACTCACGACCCTCACGTTGGCAACGTGATGCTCTACCGCTGAGCTACGCCCGCATGGATATTATTTATATGACTGAATAGCGGGCGATGAGGTTCGAACTCACGACCCTCACGTTGGCAACGTGATGCTCTACCGCTGAGCTACGCCCGCATAATTTAAATTCAATTTTTTCTTAGCGGACGATGAGGCTCGAACTCACGACATTCACCTTGGGAAGGTGACGCTCTACCAACTGAGCTACGTCCGCAATTATTCTCGTCTTTTTGTAAGGACAAGAAGCGACAGTATAGATTTGTGTGTAATTTTAGGGCAAGTAGATTTCATTGGGTTCTTTAAATCGTTCCCCTAAAATCGTGAATGCCTAACAAAACTTCGTCCATCCCGTCCTAAAATCGTGAACGAGCCCGAGCCCGAGCCCGAGCCCGAGTCCGAATTTTGTAACTGCATTAATGCTTAATAAAACTCCGTCCATCCCGTCCTAAAATCGTGAACGAGCCCGCGCCCGAGCCCGAGCCCGAATTTATTACAACCTTTTAGCCGGAGTTTTGTTGGGCATGAATGCAGTTACAAAATTCGGGCTCGGGCTCGGGCTCGTTCACGATTTAGGACGGGAAGGACGAAGTTTTGTTATTCACGATTTAGAACGGGGCAGTTCGTATACGCTCCTATGTTTCCTCTTTGCCTAAAAATTTCTTTTCATTATTCTGAGGCCACTATGTGGCTTAAAGAAATTACCATTAATGGATTTAAATCCTTTGCCGATCAGACGCGCCTGAAATTTCACAGGGGCATAACAGGCATTGTTGGCCCTAATGGATGCGGCAAATCCAATATCTCTGACAGTTTCCGCTGGGTTCTCGGCGAACAATCTGCTAAATCCCTTCGTGGGGGCAAAATGCCCGATGTCATTTTTGCGGGCACTTCTAGTCGTCGTCCTCTCAATAGAGCCGCAGTAACCTTAACTTTAGGGGATGTTGCTGGAAGCTTACCCATAGACTACGAGGAACTATCCATCGGTCGCGAACTCCACCGCAGTGGTGAGTCCGAGTACAGTATCAATGGCAATGAGGTTCGCTTAAAAGATATTAACAGTCTTCTCATGGATTCAGGAATCGGCAAAGATGCCTTTGCCATCTTCGAACAAGGAAAGATTGATGCCATTATTCAACGCTCTCCTTTAGAACGTCGTTACATCTTTGAAGAGGCTGCCGGTATTTTACGCTTAAGAACACGTATTCGTGAGGCGATGAAGAAGTTGGAAGTGGTTGATGGTGATCGTGTACGTATTCTCGATATCTATCGCGAAATCGAGGAACGGATCGAAGTTCTTGTGAAACAGTCCGAAAAAGCTTCGCACTACAAAGATCAAAAAAATTTATTAGAATCTCTAGAGAAACGGTTGTTTGTTGTTAAGTGGGACCTTCTTACACACAAGGAACAAGAAGGAAGCTCAAAACAACAAGAAAATGAATCTAAGGGTACCCTTTACAAAGAAGAACTACAGGTTTTAGTCGATTCCTTAAAAGCTTTGCGCCAAGAGATGGCTGAGACGGAGGCCGGAGCCAAAGCTCAACGTGAAGAGCTCTTTATTGCACGTAATGAAAAGGAAATTGGCCAACGGGAACGAAAAAATTTAGAGGAGCGTCTTCATGAGATTGCTCAAAAAGAGACGCAATGGAATCAGGAAATCCAAGAAATTTCCTCTAAGCGTCAAGAGCGTGGTGGTGAGGCCAAAGGATTAGAACATCGACGTATTTTATTGCAAAAGGAAGTCTCTAAATTCCAGGCCGAATTAAAAGAATCACGTGATAGTTTACATCAAAAAGAAAGCGAATTAGCAGCCTTAAGAGACACGCAACAGCAAGCTCAGCAAGCGTTAATGCGATTAGTGCAGGCCGAGCATCTGGTAGAAAGCGAGATTCGTCAAAATGCGATTAGACTTGAATCGCAAGTGGAACGTAAAGAACGCATTGTTCAGCGCCAGGCACAGCTGCTTTCTCAAATGAAAGAGTTGCATACCCAAGCTGTAGAAAAAAAAGAAAAAGTTGATGCTTTTTCTCTGGAAATTGATCGGCAAAAACGTGCTTTGAATCTTCAAGAAAAAGAGATTCAAGAATTAACTGACCGCGTGACAGAAGAACAAAAAAAATTAGATCAATTCAATCGCGAATTAACAGAAATTCGGGCACGGCATCAGGTTTTAGTCCGTTTAAGAGAAGAAATGGAAGGCTTTTCTGCCGGAAGTAAAAAACTCTTACAAGAAACTAAAAATGTCAAAAGTGTTCTTTATGGAAAAATTCGAGGTTTATACGAATACTTGCAACCGGACTCCGAAAATGAAACGTCCATCGCTATGGCAATGCGCCCTTATGCGCAAACGTTAGTTGTGGAAACTGAAGAACATTTAAACGATGTCATTCAATATAGTCAGCGACACGGATTAAAAGATTTTTCTCTTTTTTGTTTAGAACATATTAGTCAGCAAGAAAAAGGAAAAAAGGAAAAACTTTTAGTTCGCCTGTCTACACATGTCTTAGAAAATCCAACTTCAGAACATTTTTTGTATAAGAGTTTTACGACTAAAACTCTAAAAGAGGGATTAGAAATTCTTCAGGAACAAAAAAATGTGACTGTTTGGACAGAAGAAGGTGTACTCATTGACCCTAATGGTGTTCTTTTTTGCTTTCCGCAAGGAGAACAGAATACCTTTTTACGCCAAGCTGAACTGAATTCCTTAGCGACTAAATTGAAAAAAATTGAAGCAAAGAAAATTGAGTCAGAAAAATCTGTTTGGGCTTTGCAAGCAGAAAGAGGTCAAAAACAAGCGGAGCGTATTGAATTAGATAAAGCCATTCGACGTGAAGAAATGAAATTCGTCGAGTTGAATTTCTCTTTTCAAAGAATTCAAGCTGATTTGCAGAAAGGCAGCCTCGAAGAAACTCAGTTTGTGACAGAGATCGTAAAGCTAGAAAAAGAAGTCGAAGGCTTCCGTCAACAATCGGAAACGCTGCAACAACGTCAACAAGAAGCAAAGATTCAACGAGATGATGCCCAACAGCAAGCTGTGGCTCTTCAAACCTCTCTTCAGCAATTACAAATCGTTTTTGCTGAACAACAAAAATGTGTGCGGGAAAAAGAACTTGAATTTCATCGAATCACAGAAGAAGAGCGTAAGCTCAATCACACCCTGAATGTGATTGAAGTCCAAGATGTAGAAGGTGGACAACAAGAGAAAAAACTTTTTTACGAGATTGCTACTGCTCAGGAAAAGCGTTTGGAATGGCAAACACGATTAAAAGAATTAGAACTCAATTTTCCTGTATTAGAAGAACGTTTGAAAGCACAAGAAATGGCTTTAAAAGACGTTGACAACAAGATGCTAGGATATAAGTCTTCTTTAGACAAATTAGAAGCGTCGATTGAAACAGCACGTCAGCAGCTCATCAAACAAGAACAATTATTGCATCAAATTGGACTACACCAAGCCCAAGCCTTGGCCTCTCGTCAAGCATTAGAAGAAGAATTACTTCATCGTTATGGGTTATCTATACCGGAAGCACGTGAGGCTTCGGAAGGGCTTGATCAAACAGCGGAAAAGCTGGACAAAAAGATTCGTGCCATAAGACAAGATCTTGAATTGTCGGGCGATATCAATATGGCTTCGATTGATGAGTGTAAAGAGTATCAGGAACGTCATGACAGGATGACCGAACAATTAAAAGATTTGGACCTTGCGAAATCTGAATTAATGCAAATTATTGGTCAATTAGAAGGCGAGAGTCGTACTTTATTTAAAGACACGTTCGAACAAATTGCAGCGAATTTTAAGAAAAACTTTGAAATATTATTTACGGGCGGAGAAGCGGATTTACAATTTACTGATTCTGACGATGTCTTAGAAGCGGGGATTGAAATCGTTGCTAAGCCACCAGGGAAGCAAATGCGATCGATGATGTTGCTTTCGGGTGGTGAGAAGTGTTTAACCGCGATGGCACTCTTATTTGCGATTTTTGAGGTGAAGCCGTCACCCTTTTGTATTTTAGATGAGATTGATGCTCCTTTGGATGATACGAATGTGGATCGTTTCTTGAATGTGGTGCGGCAGTTTACGGATCGTTGTCAGTTTATTATTATTACGCACAATAAGCGGACGATGGCTATTTGTGATATTTTGTATGGTGTTTCGATGGAAGAGCGTGGTGTGTCAAAGTTGTTATCTATCGAGTTTTCTAATAGCCCTAAAGAGTCCGTTGAAGTTTAAAGAATTTTTAGATTGCGTGTTGTAAAAATTTTAACACAAAGAAGAACACAAGAAACGAAGGCACAAAGAAACTTGCTGTTCAAGGTTCTTTGTGCCTTCGTTTCTTGTGTTCTTCTTTGTGTTAAAATTTATCAGCACGAAATCTAAAATGAACTTTATTCACAAAAGAGCTTATACAGACTGCCGTCCCTTCTCTTAATTGCATTAAACTGCGGTAGATTTGACGTTATACTCATTTGGGTCTTTACGATAGTCTTTAAGGCCCCATTTTTCTTTCCTTGCTTCTTCCAATAATTGAAAATATAGTCGTCGCCATACCATATCTTCATCTCCTCAGGTATTTCAAGAAAATGATCCTTCTTAAGCACTAAAATAATCCCATAACCCCATGTTCTTGCCGTAGCTTCATGGATAATATCTTCTTGGGTTTGATAGGGTGTCTTATCTAACGTTTGTTGAATAGATTGTTCTTCGACTCCAATGAGCCCATAATCCTCGATGGACATGTGAGAGAGGTTTTCGATGAAGTTTTCAGAAATGATAATGTCATCATTGAGAATAAGTAAATACTCTTCTTGAGCAAGCTTAAATCCATAATTCCATGAAGGATTTACGTATAAGTTTTCTGGAGGTGTCTGAATATTTAATTTAAGGGAAACATTCTCTAATTTCAGATCTTGAGTAGTGTTGTTAATTAAGATAATTTCCGTTACGGATTCCGACTGGTTTAAAATTCTTAGCAAATTATTCAATAGAATCGGGGACTTAAAAAGTGTGGGAATAATCGCACTAAACTTTCTTTGCATGAATAAATCCTAAATTAAAAACGATAACGTACACCTATCCCCAAACTGATTCCATTTAAATTTAGATCGCGCAATTCTACGTTGTTTTCAGTAGTAGCTTTATTAAAGCGTACCTGTTGAATTGAGTAGTCAAAGGCAAAATCTGCAAAAAAACGTTCATAAATCTGAAAAACTAGACCAGTACGAAATACAGAACCAAAGCCATGGGTGGTTGTTTTGAAGGGAACAAAATCAGAATGGTTTCTTACGTGAGTTAAAAAGTATCGGACCCCGGCACCTAAATAAACATGCACTCTTGGTGCAAGATAATGTCTAACATCTATTCCTAGGGAAAGGGGTAAACAATAAAGTTCAGTTTTTTCATTTCCCCCTACCGAATGCCCCGAATTTTCCATGTATTCTATATTGGACCATATGTAAAAGGGTTTATACAGTTGAGTAGAAACTTGAAATTCATATCGAGGCCAATATTGGTCAAAAATTTGTTTTAGATGTTTAGACTCTGGTTTAAACATACTTACTTTAAATTCTGTTTCAACAGAAGGAAGGGCTTCTATAAAAGTACTGATAAAAAGAAACAAAAAAAGAAGAATATATTTTTTCATGAGATATTCCTAAGGTAAGGTTATAGAGATAGGAAGACTAAGAAGGCCATCAGAATTTTCCGCAATCAAAGTATAAGTATGTTGTATTTTCATATTTTTATTTCTTTCGACAAATACAAATGTATTGGCATTAAGTTTAGCAAGCAATTTATTATCTTTAAAAAGATGATAAGCAATGATTTTAGAGGAGGGACATGGATCCCAAGTGAATTCGTAAAAATACTCTTGATGGAAAGGAAATTTGTTTAAAATCACTCTTCCTTTAAAATTCGAAGGAGTAACCGGTCTAACACTTGTAATACTTGTGTTGATAAAAACCCATCCAGGACCGCCCTGAGACCAAATGGCTTGGCATTCGCCAGTTTTATTCATCACAATACTCATTTCTTCAATGGCATCTGAATAGGTAAATTCATTGATCAAAATTGGGGATGACCATGAAACAAAATTATATGTAGATGAAAAAAGTTGATACGACCCAAGAGGATAATGGGAAACCCACACGACAATGGCTCCTTCACGAGCATCCATGACTAATTCAGAAGAAGTTACCAGTATGGATGGGGTCGATATTGTCTCAATTTTTGAACGCCATTGACCATTATCATTAAGGCGGGCTTGAACAGTAAATAAGGATGTTTCTATGTGAGTATTATCCCAAATGGCTAAGACTTTTCCTGATTCATTAACGGCAATTTTTCCTTTAGGAATGGTATCTAGGGAAGAAGCTGCAATGGGTTCTGAAATGGAGACAGAATCTGTCCAATTTTCTGATTTTTTACTGAACTCCATCGTTGTTTCGTAATGATTTCCTTTCAGTTTTAAATTCGTCCAAAGGGCATAGGCTATGCCTTCTTTACTTAGAGCAATATGGGGAAAATAAGCTGCTTCAGGAAAAGATACAGTGATCACATCCTGTATGGGTTCCCAAATAAAATCATGGTAGTGAATTGTTTGAATTTTTGATTCTAAAGTCTTTAAATTTTTCCATTCCCAAATCACTTCTAGGTGTTCTTGATTATTTGCTATTTTAATATGTTTTTTTTGATTCGTTATTTCTGTGTCGGAAATATCGACTGGTTCTGCCCATTCACTAAAATCAAAATCATAGACTGCTGCACGTATCGAAGATTCTGTTTGCCAAACAACAACAGCATATCCTTGTGAATTAATAATGACTTGTGGGGTTGTTTCGTTTTCTAATGAAAAGGAAGAGATGGGTTTCCCAAAAGTCCATTTTCCATTTTCGTAAATGGCATATTCAACTTTTATTGTGCCTAAAATGGGATCATTTCGTTCCCATACTGCCATGGCTTGTCCTACTTCCGAAACAGCTAACTTACAGGCGTGCGCATTAGGTAAAGAAAGAAAGGAAGAATCGGACCACTGATTCAATTGTTGATTATAATAGGCAGTATTCACTGTGCGGGAAATGCCATTAAAATCAATCCATAACGCAAAGGCATTTCCTTGGTTATCAAGCTTTATTTGAACCCCTTCAACATTGTTAAAAGGTCCTTCAATCGCTTTAGGGGGGTGCCAACTTTGCAACGAAATGGGGGAAAAAAATAAGGCCCCAATAATAAGCCAGAGAATATTTTTCATGACGTGTGCCTTGCCTTTTAAAGGCACTACTTTTACAGGAAAATAGGATATGTTTCAATATATTAATTATGTGGTGACGAACATTCTTAGGACGTCTTTGCATACATTTAACCAAACATAAAGTTGCTTTGTCATGGCTTCTGAAAAGAGCTGCCAACCTATGCAAATAATAGCTAAAGCGAGTAGTGACTTTAAGGGCATGCCTAAAAACGTAATCTGAACCTGTGGGGCGAGACGGTTTGCAATCCCTAAGAATAGATCTGTCATCAAGATACAAAGTAATGCCGGGGCGCTTAATTGTAGGGTAATGACCATAAAACGATTTAAGAAATCGATAAAGAGAGTAAAGAAGGGGGTGTCTTTGTTAAATAATGCTGCATTAAGCATTTTATCGGGTGGTACAATTTCATAAGAAGAAACAATGGCATCTAAAAACAAAAATGGTCCGTCAATGACATAAAAAATATAAATCAGAACCATGTTAAAAAGGGTTCCCAAAGGAGAGGATTGGTTCTGAATGGTCGGATCATTAACCATTAAGCTGGCACCGCCACGCTGGTGGTCAATAATAATCCCCACGTTTTGGACTATCGTAAAGGGAGTACTCATCAAAAAGCCAAGGACTAGACCGATGAATATTTCTTTCAAAATTAATACGATTGTCCAGGAATTAAATTCCATGGGGGTCGTGATTTGTCCAACTAGAACGGGTAAAAAAATCACAAACATACATATCGCAAAAGCGACTTTTGTAGGATGGGGTAAAATGCGAGACCCAAAAAACGGAGACAAAGCTATAATGGGTAAAAATCGTCCAAAAAAAAGAAACAGTAATGTCAATGCGCCCCAAGGGGAACCCTGAGCTAAAGAGCTATTAAGAAAGATCCATACGTAAGAATTTTCTCCCGTTTCCATAATATTTACTAACCCGGATTGGCTAGACTCCATTCAGGAAAATGCGTAAATATATTTGCAGCAAAAGACATGATTTGGGCTCCTAACCAGCCTCCTAATAACATGAGCGTTAGGGTAACGGCAACGAGTTTAATAGTAAAAGAAAGTGTTTGTTCTTGAATCTGAGTCGCTGCCTGAAAGATAGCGACTAAGATCCCGAAAAACATACTGATCAATATAGGGGGTGCAGAAAGGATCAGAATTAACAATAGGCCCTGATAAGCCAATTGAATGACTTGTGTTTGGAACATAACTTTCCTATTCCTTTGTTAACTATACCTAAATGTATTCACTAATCCTTCAACGAGTAACGTCCACCCATCTAACATGACTAATAAAAATAGTTTTAAAGGCATGGAAATGGTGACAGGGGAAAGCATCATCATCCCCATCGCTAGCAAAATATTTGAGGTCACAAGGTCGATGACGAAAAAGGGGATGTAAATAAGGACTCCGATCTCAAAAGCGTCTTTTAGCTGACTGGTGATATAAGAAGGAACGAGCACCATGATGTCATCGGGCTTGAGCGTTGGTCGATGCTCTTCGGGTAAAATCCGATAGGCCATGCGATAAAATAAAGCTTGGTGTTTGACCGAACTATTTTTCTTCAAAAAATCTCGCATGGGTTCAATGGCCTTCCCTGCGATAGCTATGATATATGAAGAGGATTCGGGAGAAACTAGGGAATCGGGCATTTTCATTTCTGCAGAAGCTTGTTGAGCTACATCGTACATTTTTACCCCGGTAGGGTACATAATGAACAAACTCAACATGAAGGCAATCCCGTTAATAATCTGGTTAGGTGGTGCTTGTTGGACCCCTAAAGCACTGCGTAATAAGGACAAAACAATGACCAACTTCAAAAATGAAGTCAGAATCATGATGATAAATGGCGAAAGCGCCATGATAGAAAGAACAATCCCTTGAGTAACCAAAGTGGGCGGTTGCATATTGGTGTTGATGTCTTGCAGCATTTGCCCTTGTGTATTTAACTTGGGGGCCTTTGGTGTTTTGTCGACAGATTGAGTCGATCTAGGGACTTGTTGGGAAAATAAAGCATTTGGAGATACCCATAAGACAGCGACGGCTGTCACTAGATAAAATAATGACTTTAGGACACGTGGAAAAGACATGATTTTACCTCTCTACCGGTTGTGTTGTGGTTTTTCCACGAAACATTGTGGAAAAAGCTTTTTCAAGGATATCCCATTGGGCATCTAAGCGAGCGTTGATAATTCCACCCTCGGTTTCAATAATGTAGTCGCCTTGCTGGATGTCGTCTCTTCGTTGAATAGACAAGGCTTCTACTGCTTCAAAATTTTGCAACAATCGCGGACGATTCTTTTCTAAAGCGTCCATATCTTGTTTGTTTGCATAAATGATTACTTTCTTATGTTGGGCGACAGCTTTAAGAGTTCTAGAGACAATATCGACAATCGTATCTTCAGAAGTTTTTAATTCACGACCGACAATTTTTTTTGCACCTTCCACAGCGGCTCTTGCAAGGACTTTTTCAAATTCGGCTCGGACCCCCGAAATTTCTTTTTCCAAACGCGCTAGATGTTCAGTCCATTCTTTGTAACCCGCTTCAAAACCCTCTTGCTTAGCTTGTTCTTTAATTCCCTCACACTCTTTGGTCACATCTATCCGATAGCGTTCTGCGTCTTTTTTGACTTGTTCTAACATTTGTTCGGAAGTCAAGAGACGCGAAAAATCTGCCGCATCCAATTTTTTGGTTTTAGGTGCGATATGAACTGAATCCCCATAAATAAGGGTAAATAATTTTTTTTGTGTCACGATGGATTTTTCCTTTTAAGGAATTGAATGAGATTTAATACATGCTGCGCCAATAAAGGGGTAACGCCTTTGATTTCGTCCGGTAATACAGCTTGTGAAAGTAAGGTACCTCTTCCTGTATCTAATGTATAGACAATATGATTGACAAGTTCTTTCGGTTGTCCAGAAAGAGCTTTAGCTAAACGAATAATCCCTCTGCGGTGAAGGGTTCGTTCAATTTCTTCTGGATCAGGATCTGATTTACTAAATTGTAGTCTGGATCCTACGATTTTGTCTTTTTGTTGGAGACATACTCTTAAAAATTGCTGTTTCCTAGGACTTAATGCGCGATATAACCCTTTCAAAGATTTTCGATCGACAGTTTGACGTACTTCTTCAGCTAAATCATGGATTCCAAGAAAATCGATCAATTCAACGAGCTCATTTTTGGAAAAATGAGTCAAACAGGAAAGTAATGTTTCTTTGGTCCAATCCAACGGAATATCTTCGGAAAGTTTTAAGCGATTCCATAAATCTTTTAAGAGAAAATTTCTAAAAACCGCAGCTTGAGTAAAGGAAATGGTTTTTTGTTTGAGCAGTTGACTGACTTTTTGTTTTTGACTATCGGGTAACGCACTCAATAAAAGAGTGCGTTTTCCTGTTTCAATCTCACGGAGTGTAGTAGCAATCCAAGAATAGTGAATATTTTCAAGAAGTTCTAATGGCTGACGCGTAGCAATAGATAAGTTCGTCGATTGTGTAGGGACATGACTGATTTCTTGCGCATCTTCAGGATGCATAGCTTTTAGTAATGCATCTTCTGCTGTATTATGATAGCGGTTAATTAAAACTTTTATCATATAATTAGTTTTAGACCGCATCAGGTAACACCTTCATCATCTGAAGGCTTTTCCTCTTTTTTCTCTTCAGCTTCAGGTGGCTTTTCTTCAGGTTTTTTTTCAACATGAAAGTTAAAAGGGGCTAAAGTAAATAATTGTTTCCACCCTTGTTCTTTAAAGAAAACAGGGTACAATTTCCAGCCTACCCAAGCAATTCCGATAAGAAGTAATAAAATAATGATACAAAAAGAAAAAAAGATGACTCTAAAACGGGTTAAAGATTCTTTGGCAAGGACAACAGACCAAACTGTCACCAGCTGCTTTTCGTTTTCACTCTCTGCAGAAGAGGAGAACCCGCCTTGATTAAATTGAGCGCGTTCGGAAATAACAGTCACATTATCAAAATCTAATCCTGTGATACTGGAAGCAACAAGACGTTTAAGCTTATTGATAAGATGACTGTTAGGATCATCGAGGACCCCATTATGTTTCACGTAAACCGAAGCGGTAATTTTTCCCTTTTTTTCATTTGGATTTAAGGGATCTTCTTTAGGAAAAGAGATTTGAACTTCAGCATCCAAAACCCCATCAATTTTACGGATTGTACTGGCAATTTGTTCAGCTAAACCTGCTTGATAACGAATTTGTTGTTCAAGATCAGAGGGGACTAATCCGACATTACCAAAGATCCCTAAAAGATTTTGCGATTTTCTACGAGGAAGACCATTTTGATTAAGAATCGTCATTGCATCAATAGACCGGTCTGTAGGAACACTGACGTCCCAAAGTGTTAGCTTTTGTGTACCGGTACCGCCCCCTTCAGTGCTTGGAACCTTGTAGGTGTCAACTCCTTTATTGGAAAGAAGGACGACAATTTCGTTGGCTTCTTTTTCATCCAATCCATTAACAATTGTTTTTCTGGATTCGCAACTTGTTATAAAGGGAAGGCAAAAAACAAATAAGATAAAAAACCAAGAACGAAATAAATGATTCGATAGGGTACGCATTTTGAGTCCTTTTAGTATTGATCGTATCAAAAAATTAACTTTTTGAATAGTTTGTAAAAAAAAAATATTCTGAATGGTGAAAAAATCCCACATCGGACAAACTCACAATAATGAGAATACTCTGGATTAATACACTATTTATACTTTTTACTGGGTGTCACTGGCAGGATCCGCGATATACCGGGGATGTTGCTTATTCTCCTGCTGTTCCTTGGGAAACTGTAGTTGAAACCCCTTATTCTGTGGGAGAAAGTATCGATTGGCCGACGGTCTATCCTGACAACTCACGTCATGACCTAGGAATGTTAAGCGTAAGTGAGTTAATTGCTATTGCTTTGGAAAATAATCCGCAAACCCAACAAGCTTGGGAAAACGCGCGGGCGGCCGCTTTTTTATGGAGGGCTTCGCAAAGTGCGTTATATCCCACGATCTTTTGGACGGGAACTTTTTCCTTACAGGATCGTACAGGGGCAACAGGAAGTAGCGCGAGTGGTGGCGGTGGGGGATTGGGGGGAATAAGTACTCCGAATGGAACAGTGACTGATCCTCTCACTTACTTTCAGCAATTTTCTTCCGATTTTACTTTCAGCTATTTGCTTTTAGATTTCGGTGGCCGTGCAGCAACCATAGATGCTGCGTTACAAACCCTCTACAATGCAAATTGGGTTCAAAATCGAATTATTCAATCAGTTATTTTTAATGTTTTACAAGCTTATTATAATCTATTGAATACCAAAGCTTTACTTGAAGCTAGAAAAAAAGATCTCAAAGATGCTGAAACAAATTATGCCTCTGCGAATGCGCAATTTCAGAGCGGAATCAAAACAAAAATTGATATGTTACAAACGAAGGCAGCTTTAGTTAATTTTCAGTTGTTGGTGGAGCAGCTCATCAATCAAGTACAAACAGGCTATGGTCAGTTATATTTTGCTTTAGGTGTACCGATGAATACTTTGATGGATGTCGAAGATCTACCTGCAAAACTTCCTATCCAAGAGATTACAACGGGTGTAGAAACGTTGATGGAAATTGCTAAAATGAATCGACCCGATCTCGAGGCTGCTTATGCGAATTATGTGTTGGCGGAAGATAATATTATTATTGCAAAATCTGCCGGATTGCCTACATTAACAACGCTCAGTGACTTGATTGAAAATAGATTTCCTAATACTCCACTATTAAATGGACATAATAATAGTTTAGCCATCGCGTTAAATGTCCCTATTTTTAGTGGTTGGCTTTATGAAAATCAGGAAAGAGCTGCAAAAGCACAAATGGAAGCCTCGTTGGCTGTGTTAAAAAATACTCAGCAACAAGTTTTATTGGATGTAGTGAATGCCTATTATGCCTATTTGACAGCCGTGGAGACAATTAAGTATAGTGAAGAGTATCTTGCTTATAGTCAAGAATCCTACGACGCGACTTATGCTGGTTACCAACAAGGAACAGTGAATATTGTTGATTTGTTGGTAACTCAAGCAACATTGGCTAATGCCCGCGCCCAGTTTGTCCAAGCACGAACAGGTTGGGTGACAGCATTGGCGAATATTTCGTATGCGACCGGAGTCTTAAACGCAAAATTTAGTTACTAAGGAAAAGAATGGATAAAAGCGAGATGATTTGTGCAGTAAGAGCTGAGCTTCAAGACGTCATGAATCATGAAGCCGCTATCATGCGTGATGTGTTATCCAATTTAGAAGTGGAACGCAAGGCATTGATGAATGAAAATCCGACCATTTTGGAAGGGGTGTTGGAAGAACGGGTAGCATTAATAGAAGCTTTTGGGAAATGGAGTGATCGTTTTTGTCATGCAGTAGAAAGTCTGAATCCTGATCCTGATTCTTCGGGTCAGTTGTTAACGCATTATGAAGCATTGGAAAAATTACCTGAATGGTTGGGTCATGATGATTATGATTTGTTATCGTTTCAAAAGAAGTTAGCGGCATTATTAAAAGAAATTCATCATAAAAACGTGCAAAATCTAGAGATTTCACGTAGTGAGCATAAAGTGCATGAATATTTGGTAGCGCTTGCGCCAGCGCCAAAGCCGGCAAAGATTGCATTGCAGTTGATGGACCCAGATAGCGAAGAGCTTTAGTGTTGTATTAATTTTAACACAAAGAAGAACACAAGAGACAAAGACACAAAGGGTGTATTTTTTCATTTCTGCATTTTTGTAACGTGTCGCAAAAAAAATAAACCACAGAGAACACAGAGATAGGGAGGGGTGTCTTTATCCATTAATAAAAAATTAATGGATAAAGACACCCCTCCCTATCTCTGTGTTCTCTGTGGTAAAAATTTTGAAGACACGTTACAAAAATGAAGAAATGAAAAAATGCACCCTTTGTGTCTTTGTCTCTTGTGTTCTCCTCTGTGTTAAAATTGATACAACACTAAAGCTTCAAAACCCCTCACCAACAGACAATTGCTGATCAGTATTCTGCTCCATCACAGTCTTTGGAATTGCATCCTCAATTCCACTCGGATTCGCCAGCTTAATCCCCGTGAATCCTTGAAAAGCCATCGACATTAAGCCTGTCATAATAAATGTTAATCCCATTCCTCTTAATGAAGGAACTACATCTGAAACAGCCAGCTTTTCACGAATAGCTGCAATCAAGGCGATTGCTAGCCACCAACCCGCGCCTGATCCAAATACATACACTAAGTTCGGCAAGAAGGGATAATTCCGTGTCACTGCAAACAAACAGGCTCCTAAGATCGCACAATTAACAGCAATTAATGGTAAATAAAGTCCTAATGACATGTACAAAGCAGGGGAAACCTTTTCAACCACAATCTCTAAAATTTGTACAAATCCGGCAATGACCGAAATAAAAATTAGAAATTCCAAAAAATTCAAATCAATGACACTCGCATTAATGCCTATAAAATCGAGCCAGCTTAATGCACCGGGACTTGTAATGAATTGATGCACACACCAATTTAAAACGCCGGAGACGGTAAGCACAAAAACCACGGCTAATCCTAACCCATTCGCAGTTCTTAGCTTTGTAGAGCAGGCTAGATAGGTACACATCCCTAAAAAGTTAGCGAGTAAAAAGTTCTCAATCAAGATGGCTTGAATCAACAACCCAAAAAGATTGATTGGCTCATAGATTCCCATCCACATGTCAAACTCCCATTAAGTTTTTTTCTGATTAATAATATTATAGATTGCTATCATTCCACCGATAATAAAAAACGCGGCAGGTGGACTGACCATTAAGGCTAAATTGTCATATCGATCCGGAAATTCTGCTGTAGCATACCAGTGCATCGGGATGACTTGATATCCAAAGAGTTGTCCAAAACCAAATAACTCACGGATTCCACCCACAATAATGATAACGATTGCATAACCCAGGCCTGCTCCTAATCCATCCAAAAAGGCAGGAATGGGAGCCACGTTTTTAGCCATTCCTTCTGTACGCCCCATCACAATACAATTTGTAATAATAAGCCCGACAAACACACTCAAGACTTTTGAAATACTGAAAAAATAGGCTTGCAAAAACTGATCGATGATGATGACGAAAACCGAAATAATGGCTAATTGAGTAATCATTCTCACACTATCAGGAGTCACTTTACGCAAAAGAGAGACAAAGAAAGAGGAAAAGGCAGTCACAAAAGAAACGGATAGGCCCATTGTGACAGAGACAGAAAGACGATTGGTCACGCCTAATGCCGAACAAATTCCTAAGACAGCAACTAAAATTTGATTGCTTCCCCAAAGTTGATTAGTAAAAAAAGAAAATATTTTGGGTTGTGCTTGAGCCATTATGCTGCCTCCCCGATGGGTGTTGCATTTTCTTCATGCAATTTTATGAAAAAAGGTCGGTAAGGTGCTAACACGTTTTTATAGGCATCTGTTACGCCATTACCTGTTAAAGTGGCTCCCGTCATGCCGTCGACTGCACTTTTTGCTTTGGGAGAACTTCCTAACACTTCAGAAACTTTTCCCTTAACGACTGTAATTCCAAGAGGAGCCGTTTTGAAATCTGTTTTTCCATCGGGACTTTCTTGAAAGATTTTTTTTCCGGGAAATAAATTTTGCCAATAGGCTTCTGAAATATTTGCGCCTAGTCCCGGAGTTTCTTTTTGATCGTACCAAGAAATTCCAATCACTGTATCGCCATCTGGTTCAAGGGCGAGATAACCGAAAATTGCATCCCATAATCCGTAACCATTCACAGGAATAATGTACCCTACGGGTTTTGGAGTTTCATTGGGTTTTTGTTGGGCATCCCTATTTGGAAGAATTTGATAAGCTAATTTCCAAGGTTGTCTGTAATATCCTGTACGTCGATATTCTGTCGTGTATTTTTCAGGATTAAGATCCGCTTCTTGAAAGGATTTTACTTCGCCTTTGTCGTTAATCAAGATGGGAATAAGACGTTGTTGATAAATTTCTATTAACTCAGATTGGGTAGCGATGTCTTTAACATTTCCGGGCACAAGGACTCCGCCTGGTTGAAACTTTGCAGGAACGTAGTGTCCATCAGAATTACGGATTAAAAAATACCCCTCATGTGACAGAATTTTTGCTGCGATCATCATTTGCTTACTGCGATCTAATTCTTTAGCGATTTCTTTAGGTTTAGCGAGAGCGCTAGCTAAAAGAGATAAAATCAATGCGCAGGCAAAACTGAGTGTGATGATAAAAATAATCGTACGACGAGTACTTGTTCTTGGACTAGATTGCGGCGGCTGTTCGGACACGACGGAGACTCCTTTTCCTTACATGTTGAGCGGCATAATAATCAAATAGCGGGGCAAATACATTACCCATCAAGATAGCTAACATAACTCCTTCGGGATAGGCAGGATTGACCACCCGAATGACGACAGCTATCATGCCGCAAAATAGACCATAGATCCATTTGGCTAAACGCATACTCGGAGAAGACACAGGATCTGTTGCCATGAACACTAAGCCAAACGCCATTCCCCCTAGAAGTAAATGTTTGTATGCCGGAAAAGAGAATTGCGCGGGTAACCAAGCCCCATGTCCATCTGCCAGAAAGAATGAGCCCCATTGAAAAGCAAGAGCAGTTAACCAAGCCCCAAGTCCCATGGCAAGCATGGTTCTCCAGGAACCGATTCCGGTCCAGATTAGAAATAAAGCACCCAGTAAACAGGCAAATGTTGAGGTTTCGCCCATGCTGCCTAATTTATTTCCAAAAAAGAATCCCCAGTCGCTGTTTAAGTTGCCAATGCCATACTTTAACGCTGCAAAATGGTAAGCATCTTCATAGTAACCGGAAGAGAGGCCAAGACCACCTTCCACAAGAGGGGATGTGACAAATCCCCGGATTTGATCCTGAGTCAAAGAACCTAAAGTAGCAGTGTGATCACCCAAAGAGTTCCATTGTTGTAAATGTTGCTGTAAGGTTTCTAAAGTTCCCACATGATTTCCGACATTGTTACTAGCGATAGCATCCACATGAAGCGTACGAATATCTGAAGGAATGTTAAATTGAGCTAATGAAGTGGCTTGAGTAAATCCATCCAGTGAAGTTGTTTGTGCATCTTGATTCATTTTGACAAGGCTTTGACGAATGGCAGTGGGATTGGTCCCGACCCATACGTCACCGGACATTTTTCCAGGAAAGGCAAAAAATAAAAAGGCGCGACAGGCGAGGGCAGGATTCACAATATTCATGCCCGAACCTCCAAAGACCTCTTTGCCTAGGATGACTCCAGCTGTGACACCCACAGCCACCATCCAGTAAGGAATGGTAGGGGGCAAAATTAAGGCATACAAAATCCCTGTGACAAGTAAGCCCTCGGAAATTTCATGACGTCGCACGCAAGCAAAAAGAACTTCCCAAAAACCACCTACGGCGTAGGAAATGAGGACAATGGGCAATAGAGCAGCAAAGCCTTCTTTGATAATAGTGATCCAGCGATTATCTTTTTCTGCAAAAGCAAAATAAGTAGAGAGCGACCCTGAAGCATTGATGAATTCATTCATCAGATGAAAGTCGCCACTGGAATAGACAAATTTTTGTAACCCGGTATTCCAGATGGCCATAAGGAAACAAGGCAAAAGGGCCACGACAACGAGAATCATCCAGCGCTTGATGTCGATGGCGTCACGAATATGAGGACCTCGAGAGGTGTTTATGGGAGCTTCGTAGAGAAAAGTGTCGTTGGCGGTAATTAAAGGACGCAATTTATGAAAAGGTTTACCCGGTTCCGTTAAACTCAGTTGATAATCCAGTAGACGCCTAAGCATAAAATATCCTGTTCAATCTCTACCGCAAGCCTAGCAAAATTTCATCAAAAGTCAATATGAAAGAGTGATTATGATTAGGAGTAACCTATTTAGGTAAGATTGACTTTTATTATATTATTGTGTAAATTTTTTTTAAAAATTAAGTAGTTGAGCTAATTTGATGAATATAGTAATTCGAAGTATTATTTTTTTATGCGTTTTAGCGGCTCCTCTGCTCGGAGAAGGACCTCATTTGGTCCTTTACTTCGATGTCAATAAAACATTAATTGCCACGGATATGGCCAGTAATAAATCCATTGATGATGTAATTAATGAGGAATTGGCAGCCAAGTACGTCTATTGTTGGGATGAGTCTTTATTAAGTCCTATGTCTTATCGGGAATATATAGATAACGTTGTGGTTCCTGATGGAAAATCTAGAGCTATGAGGAAAGCCTATCTTTACAATTTTTTGGAATACTTACGAGAAAGCGAACATCCTTTGTTTTTTGAAGCAAAAAAGAAATTTGAAAATGTAAAGACCTGTTTGATCCAAAGTCCAAGTGTTATTTTTCCTTCCTTCTTTCGATTGATTGATTATTTGAATGGAGAAGGGATTAGCTATACGATTATTTTGCGGAGCTATGGTCATGAAATTTATGACGTACAAGACGAGATTAACTATTATTATGCGGGTGATTTGGTGACGCAATCGGGTCAATTTCGTGAAGGAAGATTAATCATAGGGGAAGATAAGCGGATACTTTCTGATTCGCTGGAAATTTATAAGTATTTATGTAGATCGGGGCATCTAGCTATTCAAGATGATTGGAATTATTGGAGTACACATGGTTTGAAAAAAGAAATGGGTAAGCCATTTTATGTGGATCTTGAGGATGAGGAAGTTTTTTCGATATTTTTTGATGATAATATTATGGACAGCGAAGTAATGAATATTGTGGCTCCGATAAATCCTAAAACAGGGGAAAGTCTTTCAGTGCAACAAATGCGAGAATTAGGACGGGTCATGAAAGTAGATACCTTTGAGGCAATTTTGGATTCGGATTATTTTGTGGATTTTGTGCAGAAGTTTTACGGTTGTCTCCAAAAAGCATAAAAAATTTTAACACAGAGACGAACACAAGAAACAAAGACACAAAGAAAGCGAGAAAAAGAAAGAAGATTGTATTTTTTCTCGCTTTCTTTGTGTCTTTGTTTCTTGTGTTCGTCTCTGTGTTAAAATTTTTTATGCTTTCTGAAGATCTTTGACTTGCTTCACGAACTTTTCGATATTGCGCAACAGTACACTCGTCCGATTGTATTGAACAATAGGTGTTGCAGGCACACCCCCATATTGACCTGGCTGCAGAATCGATTTGGTGACTCCTGCTCGGGCTGCCAAAATAACTCCGTCCACCACTTTTAAATGACCTGCCATTCCACACTGGGCTGCCATCACCACATGCTTTCCTGTTCGAGAAGACCCTGCTATCCCAGTTTGGGCTACAATTAGATTATCTTCCCCAATGGAAACGCCATGGGCTATTTGAACTAAATTATCAATCTTTGTTCCACGTTTGATGCGGGTCGAACCAAAACGTGCTCTGTCAATTGTTGTATTAGCTCCGATCTCCACATCATCTTCAATGACGACATTGCCTACTTGCTGTAACTTGACATGCTTGCCCTGCTTATCAGTCAAAAAGCCAAATCCGCACGAACCAATTACAGCCCCTGATTGTAAAACAACACGATTCCCTATCTCACTGCGTTCTCTGACCGTGACATTCGAATAAATACAGCATTCACTGCCCACTCTCACTTCGAAACCAATACTTGTATTAGCCCCAATCGTTGTGTGATCACCAATAACAACATCGCGATCAATCACAACATGAGGCCCTATACAAACATTTCGGCCAATCTGTGCGCTTGGGTGAATAACTGCCGAAGGATGAATCCCTTCAAAACCTGATTGATTATTTCGTTGACCGTAAAAGGCTTCTACAGTTTTTTGGAAGGCCCAAGAGGGGTCTTGACAGACAAGATAATTCCTCTCTTGGGTGAGCTCTAAGGATGGATGGACAAAAATTACACCTGCTTTGGAATCAGCCATCACCCTTTCATAACGTGAGTTTGAAAGAAAAGAGACATCTGTTTCTGTTGCCGATTCTAAATCAGCTACTTGCAACACAACATGCTTGCTATTACCGACAAGCCTTGACCCTGTATATTCTGCAAGTTCAGCGAGTGTAAATTGTTTCCCCATGCTTGAATATCCTTAGCCTTTTTTGCCTTCTTGACCCGATGCGTTTTGCTTGGCATTAGTGACTTCAGCTTCATACATGCGGTCCATTACAGCGACAACATCTTTAGAAATATCTAAGTCAGGAGCATAAAAGAAAGAAGTTTCTTCATTCAAAATCATTTGAATTCCTTGCTTTTGGGCAACTTCAGTACTTGCTTTACCGACTAATTCTGAGAGCTTTTGTACAACACGTACATTTGTTTGATTTAAAGATTGGAAAAATTGATTTTGTTGCTGATTTAATTCTTGATTCAATGCACGGAATTTACGTTTGAGTTCCGTTTCAGCTTCTGGGGAAAGACTGTCTAAATAATCAACGTCATTTAGCTTGTTAGCTAAGTCATTTAACGTTTTTTCTTTGTCTTCAAGCGTGAGTTCAATTTGCTTTTTTAGTGCTTCAAAAGCAGCCTGTTCTTGCTTACCAGCTTTGGATGTTTCTACACACGTTTTAAAGTTAACAATGCGCATGGCAATTGGCTTTGTCATTGCATCGGCAGCAACGATGGGTGTACCTGTTAAAGCGAATGAAGCAAAAAGTAATTTCCAGATCAAATGTTTTTTCATGATAACTCCAAGTTAAAAAGTAAATTGTCGCATAAGTGGAAATAATCGAGCAATGAATTTGATGGATAAAGTTGAAGGGAAAATTTTAACACAAAGCCGAACACAAGAAACGAAGGCACAAAGAAACTTGTCGGTCAAGTTTCTTTGTGCCTTCGTTTCTTGTGTTCTACTTTGTGTTAAAATTTTACGATATTCATGAGGGTAAAACCCCCTCCCTAAATCTTCGTAGCGCCTAAAACTTACCGCCGACTGTTAAGAAGAACCGCTTCACTTCACTGCTTCCTCGTGCATTAATTGGATACCCCATTCCTAGTGTCAATGGAGGACCACTATCAAACACCTTAAAGCGTATTCCATATCCCACCGATGTACTTAGACGTCCAAAATGCCATTCATGGAGAGACAAATGTCCTGCGTCAAAGAAGGCAAAGGCATCCAATTTCTTAAAAATATTTCGCTGATATTCAACAGAAAATAACTGTAAGGATAAGCCTCCACGAGGATCCCCTTCGTTATAGCGAGGTCCAAGTCGGTAGGGACGGTATCCTCTAACGTTGTTTTCTCCACCCAAGAACAAACGTTCATCCAACGGAAGTGTTAAAACATTAAATCCGTGTTCATGATGAAACCCTGTGTTTCCATACATTTGGATAAAACGCAAATCAGCTCTAAATTTGATTGTTCCTTCGAAAGGTAGGGTGTAGTAGTAGTTATTAATATAAGCTACTGCTAAAAAGTTTTGATCTCCGCCAAGACCCGCTAATTCCAATTCAAACAACGATTTAAATCCTTGAGATGGATTTACTCCGCGATTTGTCGAATCATAGGTAAAAGCAATTCCACTTGCAGAAATCAACCCTTTATCACGAGCTTCCAACTTCAACAGCGTAGGGGTGTCGTGTGTCACATCCACATTCGTATTACGTAATCTATAATGCCATCCAAAGCGCACAAAGGGATTAATCTGATAATGGGCATGAAGATTAAGTGTCGACGCTTTGATTTGATAATCTTTTGACACATAACGGTTATCAGAATTTTCTAAATCAAATCCTACTGTCCATTGCGTATCATTAAAGTAAGGCTTTGTCCATGAAATGGCATAACTACGGCTTTTTTGCCCGATCTTGACTGTCGCGTGGGCATATTCTCCGGCTCCACGTAGAGCACGGTAGCCTTCACACCACACTTTTTCTAATCCGCGAATATTAAAATTGCGCTCCGTTAACGAAGCTCCGGCAAACAATTCTTCGGCTGTACTGTATCCAGCAAAAGCTCCAAAATGACCGGTACTTGTTTCTTCTACTTCAATATGGACGTCGCGATAGTTGCCACACAAATCGTTTTCTTGTCCGGCACGAACGGCATACACGTTAACATTTTTAAAGAATCCAACGTTTTGCAGTCTTTCTTCTGTTTTTTGGAGTTTGTCTGTATTAAAGACTTCTCCTGGAATCAATAATGTTTCATGCAAGATCGTGGTGGTTTGGGTTTGGCAGTTACCAAACACTTTAATCATCCCCACTCTAAACTGTGCGCCCTCTTCAATCGTAAAGTTAAGGTCATAGACCCGACATCCTTCATTAAGTTTCGGAGTATAATTGACGTCGGCATCAATGTAGCCTCGTCTTCCATAAATACTCAGAATAGAACGTATCGAATCCCGGATAGCATCGGGTGAATATGGAGAACCTTCACAAATAGTAAAGGCATTGCGAATCACTTCATCGGGAAATAGGCAGTTTCCCGAAAACTGTATATCTCCAAAGGTATAGAGTTCCCCGCGGTCTGCAATAATCATAATGACAATGCGATGATCTTCTGGTGCTTCACATACTTCAATGGCGACCTGTGCATCTGCATAACCACGATTTTGAAGGTAATGTAGGATATTATATTGATCTTGTTGGACAGCTTCTTCGTGATAAGTTCCTTCATCCGTGATCCAGCTCATAAAAAAATTATATTTTTTTGTGATCATCGTTTCTAACAATTCGTTTTCTTCGCATGGCAAAAAATTCACAAAAACAATGTCTTTAATTTTTCCGGCACGCCCTTCCACAATACAAATATTGATATCAAGTTCATTAGAAATAGGGTCTGGTTCCATTGTATATTCGAGTTGTGCTTCAAAAAACCCTTTTTTGACATAGTAAGCCTTTAATTTGTGAAAGGCTTTGTTAAAACTTTGTCGATCAAAAGTAGATCCTGGAGTGACTCCGAGTTCCCTCATGAGTTTGTTTGCCTTCATACGCTCATTTCCATGCAAATGAATCGCACGGATCATGGGCTTTGGCCAAAGTTTAATGGTAATGTGAATGCGATTGTCGATGGATTCAACAATAGGATCGATGCGATCAAAATCTTGTGAAAGCAGTTTTAAGTCATTATCAAACTCAGTTTGAGAAAAAAAGTTGTTCTCCTGAGTTTTTATGCGCCGGATAATCACTTCAGGATCGAAGTGAGTGTCGGTGCAACCGGTTGCATTGACAACAGCAATTCTAGCGATGAGTTGGTTGTCATATTGGGAAATCTGAGCTTGTAAAGAGCCCACTAAAAGAAATAAAAAAGTAAAAATAAAACGATGCATAATGAACCTACAAAAGAGGATTCATCATACACCATTGTAAAAGATCGCAGCAAGAAAAAAGGTGTTTGTGCGTAATAGTAGGCAATGGTGTCGTAAAAATTTTAACACAAAGTCGAACACAAGAAACGAAGGCGCAAAGAAGCTTAGAGCAAAATAAGCTTCTTTGTGTCTCTGTACCTTGTGTTCTTCTTTGTGTTAAAACTTTTACGACATTAATGATATATTTCCCAGTCGCGCCAGAGCCATAAATTTTGATCCACTAACTCCATTTGTTGATTATTATCTAAGATCATCCACAACTCTAATTCTCCACTCCCAGGATTCACAGCTACACAAAAATGCACTTCGAAATAATGTTTCCCCCAATTGGTATCTATTAAATGGATGGCTGTATTCTCAAGATTGGCCTTTTGTTCCACGGGAAGCGCTTCATAGATTAACATGTCGAGATAACGTA
>Ga0207041_1037_pt1 | contig 25509 bp, 26 predicted proteins | sample Alteio_BWMinCont_73_FD_153311 | JGI IMG/M metagenome (GOLD analysis project Ga0207041, IMG submission 153311) | Enriched cells from forest soil in Barre Woods Harvard Forest LTER site, Petersham, Massachusetts, United States -... | ecosystem: Environmental > Terrestrial > Soil > Temperate forest >... | reverse complement strand
CGAGAACACCATCGGGACGTACACGATAACTGCGATCCGCATAAACCTTGATCCAATCGGCACCGTGGCTGATCTGTTCCCGGACCGCTTTGCGGGCTTCGTCCGGGCCATCAACAAGTTGAACACCGTGTGGGACCGGCACATCTGGCGCATAACCTTGTAGTGGATAAGCGCCAGTAACATCGAGCGCGCGTGTGACCACGACCATGCGCGGACCAGGGATGATGCCACGATTGATGGCGTTGCGGACGTCGACATCGGCGTATCCGGCGCCTTCGGTCTCGAGGTCGCGGATGGTGGTGAATCCGTAATCAAGCATGCGACGCACATTCACCGTGGCGAGGATGGTGCGGTACTCGTTCGATTGCTTAAGAAGCTGCTCGTCGTAATCGGCGGCTGTGATATCGCCCTGCAGAAGGACGTGTGTATGGGTGTCAATGAGTCCGGGCAGGCAGGTTTCGCGTGAGAGGTCAATGTTCACACTGTCAGTGGTGGGAACATCTTTGTACGGAGAGATTTTAATGATGCGCTCACCCGCCACAGTGACCAACACTTTTGATTGCACGCTGTCTGACTTGCCATCGATGAATTGTCCGCAGTAGATGGAGATGGCGGGTGGGCCGGGTTTGGCAACAACTTGAGCAAAAAGGATGTTGATGCAGCTGAGAAGAGAAATCAGAAGGAACAGAGAGCGTTTCATTCGCGTCACCTAGAAGGGAATAATGCGTGCCGCCAAAATTGTAGCTGATTGGATTTCCGGAGTCAGGCGCGTGTTAGTTGCTTGTAATAAAAAGCACTTTACAATGTAAAGTTAATCATGCATAATCCATTCATGGCAAACCATGGGCTCACTCTTCCATTTGCAGCAGTTGTTCTCGGAACGCACAATCTCACTCGTGTTCAGGTAAAAACCTCTTACCAGTGGCGTGATTATTTCGAGCAAAATGCTTTAACTCGCTTGCATGTGCCTTGGGAACTTGGCGCGTGTGTGGCTGAGGAGGAATTCACGGCCATTGCCCGCTCACTTCAAGCATGGCAACTCGGTGAGACATCGGATGGCTCTCACTTGATGGCTGCGGCTACGCATTATTCTTTGATGATGGGAGATGCTGCATTCGTGGAGGCAATCAGGCTGTTCATCAAAGAAGAGCAGAGGCATGGCAGTGATTTGGGGCATTTCCTTGACCTAGCTGGAGTTCCGCGATTGAAAAAAGATTGGGGCGATGCCATGTTCCGCCGGATCAGGTACTTCATTCCATCGATGGAAGTCTGGGCCACGCCGGTCGTTATGGTAGAGACGCATGCTCTGATCTATTACGCCGCAATACGAAGAGCGACGAAATCACCGGTACTGCAAAAGATATGTGAGCAGGTACTATGCGACGAGGTCCCGCACATTCAATTCCAGTGTGAGCGGTTGGCTATTCTGTTGCGTGACCGGACGAGATTCTGGATGAAGGTCACGCGTGTATCCCACCGGATATTCTTTGCCGGTATCACTTTAGCCATTTGGGCAGGACATCACCGCGCATTGAAAGCGGGTGGGCACAACTTGATCAGCTTTTGGAAGAGTTCATGGGCGAAAATGAATTTGACATTCAAGAAAATAGAACCTGGGACATATCGGTGGGGAGCGACTGAATGTACGGAGTGAAAATCAGTCCAAAGCTTCAGGGTCAATGCCGATGTTCTTTTCGCCAGCGGCTTTCTTCTCGTTGTATTTCTTGACCCAGGCGGCAAAGCTTTTGCCAGCAGCCGTGTCGCGTCCGGTGAAGGCGAGGGCGGCGATCTCTTTGTAGCCGATAGAGAGTTTTTCTGTGCTGTCTTTGGGCATCATGCGGACAGAGTAATCCGCGATGTCTGTGCCTTTGCCGCGGCGGTCGAATATATAGCCTTCGATCTTGCGTCCGTCCTTCAATGTGATGGTGAGGTCGCCACGGTAATCGAATGCCTTTTCCAGGGCTTCTCTTACGTCGTCATCAGAAGCGAGCTTGGGGACCAAGCCTTCATAATTCTCATGAACAAATCCAAGTTTCTCTTCCTGGTCGCCAGACAAAACGGTATTATGCAATTCGGTCATAGGTGGTTGAGAGGGTATTGTCCTTAGGATTTCTGTGCAGAGATTTGCACTAATGGGCCGACACTCTTCGGAGTTGGAGGAGTCAGATCCACATCCGGGTCTTCATAGCGGTCAAAAAGTGTGGCTTTGGCAGTGGCGATCAATCCGCCGAGAGAGCTGAAGGTGTGGTTCACGGCGCTGGCTTCGTATCCACTGTGCACCATACAGTTGGCGCATTTGGGGTTGCCACTCTCGGTGCCGTACTTGTCCCAATCGGTTTCGCTGAGTAATTCGGCGAATGTATCAGCGTATCCATCTTGCATGAGGTAGCAGGGTTTCTGCCATCCGAAGATGTTGTAGGTCGGCATACCCCAGGGAGTGCAACTGTAATTCCTCTTTCCCATTAAATATTCAAGGAAGAGTGGGGACATATTGAACTTCCACTTCGACTTGCGGTTGCTCAGGATCTGGCGGAACAAGCGGCGTGTTTTGTTGCGCGAGAGGAAATGTTCCTGGTCTGGCGCTTTGTCATAGGTGTAGCCTGGCGAGAGCATCATGCCTTCGATGCCAAGGTCCATCATTTCGTCGAAGAATTGGCGGACACTCTGCGCATCGGTTCCGTCGAACAGGGTCGTGTTGGTGGTGAGACGGAAGCCGCGCTTAAGCGCTTCCTTGATGCCATCAACGGCTTTGTCGTATGTGCCTTCACGGCAAACAGAGAAATCGTGGTGTTCACGCTGGCCGTCCATATGGACGACGAAACTGAAGTATTTGCTCGGCTTGAACAGGTGGATCTTCTCAAGTAGCAACAACCCGTTGGTGCATAAATAGACGTATTTTTTACGTTCCACAAGTCCAGCTACGATTTCAGCGATCTGCGGATGCATCAACGGTTCGCCGCCGGGGATGCTGACCATAGGCGCGCCACACTCTTCCACGGCACGGAAACACTCTTCCGGTGAGAGATCCTTCTTCAGCACGTGAGCGGGGTATTGGATCTTGCCGCATCCGGCGCAAGCCAAGTTGCAGCGCATCAGTGGCTCAAGCATCAGGACGACTGGATATTGCTTGCGCCCTTTGAGCTTCTGGCTGATGACGTAGGTCGCCACCGTCCACATTTGGGAGATCGGTACAGGCATGCGCTATCAAACCCTCAAGGCGAGAAACGCCTACTTAAGATGATAACGGAATGGGCGCTGTGAGGCTAGTGTGAAAGGCGGTGCTGCGGGTTTGATTTAGCATGTTGCGATGGTGCAAAAACCTGCGATCCGTAAAGTAGGACTGGCGCGAGCGCTCTCAAAGCTCGGTCATTGTTCGCGATCACAAGGATTCACGCTGATCCATGATGGACGCGTGAGACTCAATGACAGAATCATTCGTGATGCTGAGTTCCCGGTCAATCTCTGGAAGGACAGGATCGATGTGGATGGCGAGCGGTTGGTCCAGACAGAGAAGATATATCTGATGTTGAACAAGCCGCACGGGATCGTTACCACTGCCAGCGATGAAAAGGGAAGAGAAACTGTTTACTCACTGTTGCCAAAAGATCTGCCCTTCCTCTCACCCGTTGGCCGACTCGATAAGGCGAGTGAGGGAGTGTTGCTTTTGACCAATGATTCCGAGTGGGCCGCGCTGATCACCGATCCGATCACTCATTTGGATAAGACGTATCACGTTCAAGTCGGCGACATTGCAAGTGAAGAAATGCTCGACAAGATGAGGAAGGGGATCAAAGTCAAAGATGGCGAGACGTTGCGGATGAAACGTGTACGGGAGATCAGGCGAGGTGGCAGGAACTCCTGGCTTGAGGTCATACTCGATGAGGGCAAGAACCGGCAAATCCGACGGATGTTGGATGCACTGAACGTGAAAGTATTGCGCTTGGTGCGAGTGGCGATCGGGCCATTCGAGTTGGGTGATTTAGCGAAAGGTGATTCACGAATACTTACAACCGAAGAAAAAAAAGCGCTGGATGGAGCAATGTTACAGCGAAAAGAACCGCTTGATCCTTAATTACAGAACTGCAATTCTGCGTAGCACACTCTTCCCGTTACAATCGTTGTGCAACTCGATCCATTGAGGTGAACCTATGAGCGTGATCGATGAAGTCTTGCAGGCGAATGAAACTTATGCAAGGACGCACAATCCGCTGCACCATTCTCCCTTTCCCAAACGGCGCCTGGCTGTGCTCACGTGCATGGATACACGTCTTTCTTACGCGTCGCTCGGCTTGGTGCAAGGGGATGCGCATGTCATTCGCAACGCAGGTGGAATTGTGACTGATGACTCGATACGTTCGCTGCTGGTCTCGCACTTCTTGTTGCAATCCGAAGAATTCATGATCATCAACCACACTGACTGCGGACTCATGAAGACCAGTGAAGAGGAGTTGCGAACGAACATCGAACGGCGCACGGGTACGGCCGTGATATCACCGGAGCGTTTCTATGCCTTCGCCAATGTGGAGAAGAATGTGAAGCACCAGTTGCAGAAGCTGAAGTCGCATCCATGGATATTGAAGGAAGTGAAAGTTCGCGGGTTCGTCTATGACGTGCAATCAGGAAGATTGAAGGAAGTGGTGGAATAACGAGAAATACAAAAATTTGGTTGCCCCCCAGGGATTCGAACCCCGATATGCTGCTCCAGAGGCAGCTGTCCTACCATTGAACGAGGGGGCAACGGGTTGTGGATCAAATAAACCTATCGATGAAAATGTCCGGCAACACGCCGGACACTCTTATTTTATGAGTGATTCAATTGTGGGTCAAATCAGGCAAAGACACATCATGCAGCGTTTCCACGAACACCTATTCACCTTCCTTCTTCTTTACTCGCACCACTACGATCTTGTGGAAGCCTTCCGCAAACGTTGGAGGCTTGAGTTTTGAAGCCATCTGGCGCATCACTTCCTCGCTTACTTGTCGTTCGCGGTTACGGTTACGCTCCAGGCAGACTTCGAGGGGCACGTCGAAGAACACTGCTTGGACTTCATAACCGAAGCCACGCGCCATCTTGATCCATTGGCGGCGTTCGTGGGCGCTGAGGTTTGTGGCGTCCACATAGTTCCACGGCATCTTGGCGATGAGGCGCGCGCGCAACAAGCTGCGTAATGTAGAGAAAACAAGCCCTTGATAACGCTGCTCCGTGATGTTGTCGAAGAGTATCGTGCGTAGCAGGTCGCTGGAAAGCGGGACCACGCCACGGCGTTTATACCAAGTTGACTTGCCAGAGCCAGGTAATCCGATAGTGAGGACCACCACGCCTTTCGGCGCTTTCTGTTGCGGAGGCTTGGTAATGGGTGAATCAAGTGATGGCGAATTCGGCGATTCTGATTGTGTTTCCACTTCCAGCTTGCCGCCATGTGCGGCCGCCTCAGCAGCAAGCGGTGAGGCGGCGCTGTTATGCTCCGCGCGAGCTTCATGTCGTGCTGCGGCAGCAGGTGGCGCATCCGTATAGGAGGGAACGAGTGGCGCTGGTTTGCTGGCGTCGATCGCTTGTCCTACTTTGCCTGTTTGTTCGGTGAGATTCTCTGAAGGTTTTTTTCGCTTTTTAAAGCGGTCATTCATCCATTTACGCATAAGTTTTGATTATATCCAATCGTATGTGCTTGACAAAACCAGTGGTGAGTCTGAAATAATGAAGTCTGGCTGGGTAGTACTGCGTTTTCGCGGTGCCCTGTCAGCCTCGTGCTGGCAGCCCGGCTACCAAATTTCAATATAGCTAATAATAGCTAAAGAATGGAAGTCATATGTATCTATTGTATGTGGATGAGTCCGGAAATCCCGACGCTAGCAATGAACAGTATTATGTGCTCGGCGGCGTAGCCGTATTCGAGCGACAGATCTACTGGCTGAACAATGAGATGGAGAAACTCGCCGAGAAGTTGGCTCCCGGCACAAATCTTGCATTCAAAGCGCAACAGATTCAGGCCCACAAACACGAACCATGGCACAGCATGGAATCTGCCCAGCGCAACCAAACGCTGGACGATCTCTGCGCCTTGCTCGGCAGCTCGAACACCGTTCTGTTCAGTGTGGCGCTTGAGCGTTCCACCACGGACCAGCCCATGGCACGTGCGTTCGAGGAATTGTGCAACCGTTTCGACCTATACCTCAAGCGTCTGTATGCACAAGGACACACACAGCGCGGCCTGGTCGTATTCGACAAATACCGCTATGACAGCCGCCTACAGAAAATGCTGAACGAATATCGCAAGAGCGGAACACGGTTCGGCAAGGTGCAGAACTTCGCCGAAGTCCCAGTATTCACGGGCCGTGATGCAACACGCATGCTCGAGCTCGCTGATCTCGTTGCCTACGCTGTGTATCGCCGTTATCAACGCGGTGACACGCGTATGCTCGACCGCATCATCGGTCGTTTTGACCAGGAGAACGAGGTCATCCACGGACTGGTGCATCTTTGTGCGAACAAGAACGAGTGCACGTGTCCAGCATGTTTGACGCGCAAGATCTCAATGCGTCCGGCTTAAGCATACGGGATAACGGTCACAGCTTTTTCACACACACTGTTTAAAATTACAATTAAATTTCAAGGAGCACCAAGATGGCTGTGAAAGTCGGTATCAACGGCTTTGGACGCATTGGGCGTAATGTGCTGCGTACGGCTTTGACGGATAGCGAAATAGAGTTCGTCGCAGTCAATGACCTCACTGATCCTAAGACCCTCGCCCACCTGCTCAAGCACGATTCCATCCTCGGCAACTTGCACAATGAGATCACTGCCGGCGAAGATTCCATCAGCATTGACGGTAAGAAGATCCACGTATTCAAGGAAAAAGACCCATCCGCTATCGATTGGTCTAAGTTTGGTGTGCAGATCGTGATTGAATCCACCGGACATTTCACTGATGCAGAAAAAGCCAAATCCCACTTGAAAGGCACAGTAAAGAAGGTCATCATCAGCGCTCCGGCAAAAGGTGAAGACGTGACCCTGGTGCTCGGTGTGAATGATGCTTCTTACGATGGCGCAAAACATAACATCGTCAGCAATGCCAGTTGCACAACTAATTGCCTTGCACCTGTGGCCAAGGTCATCAATGACAATTTCAAGATCGAAAAAGGCACCATGACCACGGTGCACTCGTTCACCAACGACCAGGTCACGCTCGACTTCCCGCACAAAGATCTGCGCCGCGCGCGCGCGGCATCACTCAACATCATTCCCACTTCAACGGGAGCGGCCAAAGCATTGGGGTTGGTGATTCCAGAACTCAAAGGTAAGCTCGATGGATTTGCGCTACGGGTTCCGACTCCGAATGTCAGTGTAGTGGACCTCGTCGCTTTAGTCGGCAAGAACACGACCGCGGAAGAAGTAAATGCAGCGATCAAATCCGCAGCCGATGGGCCGATGAAAGGGATACTGGGAATCGAGAACTCACCGATGGTTTCCTCTGATTTCAAAGGCGATTCGCGCTCCTCGATCGTGGACTCGGCACTCTCCATGGTGGTCGGAGGCAACCTAGTAAAAGTAATTGCATGGTATGACAACGAATGGGGATATTCGTGCCGCGTGCGCGATCTCATCCATTTCATGGTGAAACAAGGGCTGTAACAGGCTGAATGTGATATGGCGAAACTTTCCATCACCGATCTTGCCCTGAACAATAAACGCGTTTTCATCCGCGTGGATTTCAACGTCCCACTCGATGACTACGGACGTGTGACCGACGACACGCGAATCCGTGAATCCATGCCGACGATCGAACTTGCGATGGCAAGGGGCGCGAAGGTGATACTTGCATCGCATCTCGGACGACCGAAAGGCAAACCAAATCCCAAGATGAGCCTTGCTCCTGCCGCCAAACGGCTGGAGGAATTACTCAATGAAAAACATGGAAGCCATCCGGTAGTCAATTTTGCCAAAGATTGTATTGGGCCGGGAGCTGTAGATCAGGTTCATAAGTTGAGCCCCGGAGAAGTGGTATTGCTCGAGAACCTGCGATTTCACCCGGAAGAAGAAGCGAATGATGCCGCTTTCGCCAATAAGCTGGCTGAGTTGTGCGATGTCTATGTGAATGACGCATTCGGCAGCGCACATCGTGCACATTCGTCAACTGAAGGCATCACAAAATTTGTCGCGCAATCCGCCGCCGGTTTGTTGATGGAAAAAGAATTGAAGTATCTGGGGCAGGCACTGGAAGCGCCCGAGCGCCTTTTTGTTGCGATACTCGGCGGCGCGAAGGTCAGTGACAAGATCGAGGTCATCCAAAACCTACTCGGCAAAGTGGATACGCTGCTCATCGGTGGCGCGATGGCATATACGTTCTTCAAATCGCAAGGTAAGCTCATTGGGAAATCATTGTGTGAAGATGACAAACTGGATCTGGCGAAATCATTATTGGCGCAAGCTGGCAGCAAACTTCATCTTCCATCAGACCACGTTCTCGCCGCGAAGATCTCTGATGATGCTAAAACACAGATTGCACCGGTAAATTCTGCGGTTCCGCCTGGCCTGATGGGTTTGGACATCGGCCCTGAAACCGTTAAAGCGTACTCCGCCGAGATTGCCCGAGCCAAAACGATCATATGGAACGGCCCAATGGGTGTTTTTGAGAGCAAACCATTCGTTGCGGGGACTATGGCCATTGCACGCGCCATGGCTGAGAATCGTGATTGCACTTCGATCATTGGCGGTGGCGATTCAGTAGCAGCAGTGCATATGGCTGGTGTAGCCAATAAGATGACACATATTTCCACCGGCGGGGGAGCGTCGCTCGAATTCCTGGAAGGCAAAAAGTTACCGGGTGTGGAAGCCCTGACTGACAAAAATTAGTTATCATCCACTTATGAAGCTCCGCGTGACGGATTCCACTTTCATTACACTGCTCACCGGCGATATCACCCAACAAACTGTGGACGCTATCGTGAATGCCGCGAACCCCACACTCTACGGAGGTGGTGGCGTGGATGGAGCTATTCACGCCGCTGGCGGTCCATTGATTCTTGAAGAGTGTCGAAAAATACGTGCCCAGAAATGGCCAAATGGTCTGCCGATCGGAGAAGCGGTCGCAACGACTGCTGGCGTGTTGCAGGTAAAACATGTCATCCATACTGTGGGGCCGATCTGGCATGGCGGAGATGAGAATGAGCCAGAGTTGTTGGCCAATGCATATCGCAACTCGCTATATCTTGCAGAGAGCTTGCAGTTGAACACAGTGGCGTTTCCATCCATATCTACCGGTGTGTATGGATATCCGACCGAGCACGCCGCTCACGTTGCCATCGAAACCTTGGTGCAACATCTTCATCCAATAAAGTACATACAGGAAGTGCGCATGGTACTCTTCCAACGTTCCACGTTTGAGACGTTTTATGAAGCCGCGAATGAAATAGCTGCGCGTCACGGAATCCGAATAGAAACATAGAACATGTCCAGAAAGAAGCTTATTGCCGCGAATTGGAAGATGCACAAGACGCCAGCGGAAACGCGCGCGTTCTTTGCGACATTCCTTCCATTGGTAAATCAACATACTCGCGATGAAATCGTGGTTTGCCCTGCTGCTGTTTGTATTTCAGCTGCTGTCGAGTCAACGGCCGGGAGCCATATTCGTGTCGGCGCACAGAACATGCACCATGAAAATCAAGGTGCTTTCACCGGCGAGATCTCTGCAGATATGATCGTCGCTTCCGGATGCACGCATGTCATCCTTGGACATAGTGAGCGCCGGCAATATTTCGGTGAGACCGACGAATCGGTGAACAAGAAGATCAAGTCAGCTCTGGAAGCAGGATTGACTCCAATTGTATGTGTTGGCGAGTTGCTCGAAGAACGCGAGAATGGAAAGACGGAAGGAGTCTTGCGTCGCCACTGTCAAGGTGCATTCTCAGGATTCAACACCGAACACGTTTTGAATATGGCAATCGCGTATGAGCCTGTTTGGGCCATTGGAACAGGGAAGACTGCCACACCTCAGATCGTGGCGGAAGCACATGCATTCATCCGTAAAGAAGCTGAAGCTGAATTCGGCAAGGAAGCCGCAAACAAACTGCGTATCCTCTATGGCGGCAGTGTGAAGCCAGAAAATGCCGCTGCGTTGATGGAAGAACCCGAGATCGATGGCGCTTTGGTGGGTGGAGCAAGTCTGGACCCAGCATCTTTCGCGGTGATCGTGAAGTATTGAACTTATATCGAAGGAGGGAACTGATGTTACGTAAATATTCAATGCCTTTGTTGATATCCATACTGAGTGTTTTAGCGGTTGCGCAAAGTGCAATAGTCACAGCTCCCGATAAATCAACTATCACTTTGCAAAAAACATTGAATGAAATGGCCGCTGCGCACCACGGTAAAGTTGCACTCTTAGCCACTGATCTCAAGACCGGACAGTCTGTTTCAATCGAGCCAGATCAACTCGTACAGACCGCATCCACCATTAAATTGGCACTGTTCCTTGAAACCTTCCATCAGATCAAAGATGGGAAGGTGAAACTTGATGACCGCATCCCATTCAAGCTTGAAGATAAGGTGCAGGGAAGCGGACTTTTACAATTCATGCACGCGCCGGCGGAGTGGAGCTTCGAGGACGTACTCACCTTCATGATTATCGAGAGTGACAACACGGCAACGAACCTGGTCATCGACCACGTGGGCCTCAAACCGACGAACGAGCGGTTGGCTGCGATGGGACTCAAGAACACATACTTCTACAAAAAAGTATTCAAGCCAGCAGATGGTGAACAGCCGGCAGACCAGAAGAAATTCGGGCTGGGCAAGACCACTCCGCGCGAAATGGCAACTCTGATGCAGAGAATCGTCGAATGCGACCTCAACGATGATGCGCTGTGCAAGAAAATGCTAGACGTGCTCAAAGAACAGCAGGACCGCAACAAAATTGCCCATTACCTTGAAGTGGATATCGACACATCCGAAGCTCCAACGGCGATCGCATCAAAATCCGGTTCACTGGATGCCGTACGTGCCGATGTGGGTGCGGTGTTTACCAGCGCCGGCACGATCATCATCTCCGCCTATACCTATGACAATGTTGACAAACGCTGGATCCCAGAAAACGAAGGTGAACAACTCATTGCGCACATGGCAAAAGAGATTGTGAAGGCGTGGGCACCGAAGAAAGCTATAGATTCACCCAAAATTAACTGAACGCGACCGAATACGGACTCTGGGGTAAAATAAAGAGAGCGGTAAATGGTGCGTGTCCGTTTTTACGGACGTTGCCAATACTATCCGCAATGAACCAAGCGGCGGTTTTCCCGCATTGAATCCACGAAATGGAGTTTCTAAGAAATGGCCAAGATAGCCAAGACCGGTGACCGCAAGAAAGAAATGGACACCACGAAAAGCACAGATTGCCCCAAGTGCGGCAAACCCACACGCATTGTAAAGCGCGTAAAAGACCGCGAGCGCGGCATCGGGGGCGGAGTCTTCATCAGTTGCTCTGGATGCGAATTCTTTGAACGTCTGTAGTGCTCTGACCAGATAACAAAAGCCGTCCCTCGCATCGGGACGGCTTCATTTTTCCAACACTCCAGAATCATTCTGTCATTTTCTTCGCCCATTCCACAACGGACTCTTTATAAATCTTCGGGCATTGCATCACCTTACCGGCGATATGTGCGGCATGTTCTTCTTGGGTCATCTGGCCTGAATTCATGGCCTCCATTTCATTCAGCCACCACACCATCTCTTTCTGTACGCACTCGTCGCATTGCATCTGCGATGCGCTGCGTTCACCACCTGATATGGCAAGCAACAGGACAGAGCAATGCATGCAGCGTTCTTCTTGTGCAGAAGAGGACTCGACAAAAGTCTTGGGTTTGAAGTTAGCGGAATCGGGATCAGTTTGTGGCATGTTCCATCTCTTGCAATATTGCAGTTGTAGCATGGAGAGGGTCAGATGCGGCAGTGATCGGACGTCCTATGACCAGGTAATCTGCGCCATGGTTCAAAGCGTCGGCTGGTGTTGCGATGCGAGCTTGGTCTTCGGCGTTTGCGCCAGAAGGGCGAATTCCAGGTGTGACGATGAACTTAGAGGGTTCGAGTATTCGACGTAATTCCTGAACTTCCTGTGGTGAGGCTATCACTCCTCCACAACCTGCGTTCTGCGCTAGTTTCCCCAGATAAACCGTGTGCTCCCATGCGCCTACCGGCAAGCCAACATCGGCCAGGTCGTCATCAGCCATACTGGTTAGAACTGTAACCCCCAGGACCACTAGTTGTGGATTGGCGGAAGCGGCTGCTTCAACTGCAGCAGACATCATCTTGCGTCCGCCAGAAGCGTGAATGGTGACCATGGAACAACCCAGTTCGGCAATGCTTTTGACGGCACCAGCTACTGTGTTGGGTATGTCATGCAGTTTCAGGTCAAGGAAGACCTTCTTACCGCTTCGGCATAACTCACGGACGAACTCCGGGCCTTCAGCGGTGAACAACTGTAATCCTATTTTGTAATGGACCACAGCATTGCCGAGGGATCGCACCAACTGACGGGCTTGCGCGGCATTTGGAACGTCAAGCGCAACGATCAGACGATCTTTCACTGAGATAGCGGTCTCTAACATGCGCTTACCTCCTGTGTGCTCTGCCATGTCCACATTATCGTCCACGGCAAGTGTTGTGCTAGATTACCGTAGTGAAGCAACGAAAGAGCTTATGACAGTATCGTAATTGAACACTTCTGATGTTCCTAGAACAATGCTTTTGGGGCAAAAACGACGGCCATGGTCTCAAAGTCCGCTGTCTCGATCTTGACTTTGGCTACACCATTCTCACGGAATCCCAAAACTGCAGCTGCGGCTGACGACAGGTCGAGCACGCGGGAGCCGACATATGGTCCACGGTCATTGATTCTGACCAGAATCGACCTATTATTACGTAAATTGGTCACTCGGATCCAGGTATTGATAGGCAAGGTCAAGTGGGCAGCCGTGAACTGAGACATATCGTACGGTTCGCCACTGGCAGTTTTGTGTCCATTGAATGCGGACCCGTACCATGACGCCTGGCCGGTCTGGCTCCATTTAATGGATTTCTTGGAGTCGGTTTTATTGATGGACTTTACAGGTGTCTTAACCTGATTTTGTACCGGTTTTGCCTGAATAATCGTTACCTTAGCCTGATTTAGAGAAAATTTATCTAGATTAGTATTGTTTATAGCAATCTTCGTCTGGGTATTGGTGGGTTGAATCGGTTTTAATGCTGGAGTCTTAGTGGCTTCCGCTTTGATGGCCGCTTCGGTTTTCGGACATAAGAGCAATGCCGTTACCGTTATGGTCATTAAGGTTTTGCGCATGTAGAATTCCTCCAATTGACCAGAGGATATTTTCATCTTCTGGACTGAGTTAATTGTATGATAAATAAAGGGTTACGTCAAGTTTTTCAAGAAAAATTTGATAGCTGTATGTTGCTGAAAAGACTCACTTTATAGGTAATGGAAATAAATAATAATGCACATTTTATGGTGCAAGTTGAAAGGTGAACCATTGAATATGCATTTCAGATGAAGTTTTTATACAGCATGTGCAATTCAACATCAAGGCAATGTGAATTCATGATAATTTCAAACTTACACTTATGAAACGCCAGAAACCAAAGGTTGTCCTTACGATTGCCGGTTTTGACCCTTCCAGCGGAGCCGGGATATCTGCTGACTTAAAGACATTCAGTGCAATGGGATGTTTTGGGTTGGCGGCTATAACGTCCCTAACGGCCCAATCGACAAGGGGTGTAAAGCAGGTTGAACCAGTCAATGGGGGCTTATTGTCCCTTACTCTAGACGAATTGTGGGCTGATTTTGCTGTCCGAGCAATAAAAGTGGGGATGTTAGGCTCAGTTGAGGTCGCCCAAGCTGTTGCCAAGTTCCTCAAAAGGGTTCGCTGTAAGGTCGTAATTGTTGATCCTGTGCTAGTTTCCTCCTCGGGCATGCAGCTTTTGCCAGCCCAAAGCCTGAAAGTATTGGTTCGGCAAATATTTCCACTCGCCACGGTCATTACACCGAATTGGGATGAAGCACAACGATTGACCGGGATAAGTGCAAAAACCAAGAAGCAGATGGAATTGGTTGCCCTAAACTTGCGCGCCATGGGCCCAAAGAGTGTGATCATTACCGGAGGACACTCTCCAGCGAACGAGGACATGGTTCTAGGGCCGTCGGGAGATGTCATATGGATCAAAGGCCAAAAACTCCGCAGTCGTGCCACACACGGCACTGGGTGCGTTTATTCATCCGCGTTGACCTGCTATTTACTGGGCAACAATGATTTGATCGAAGCCGCGCGTTTGGCCAAACTATATGTAAGGAACGCAATCAAGAATGCGCCAGCGCTTGGGCATGGTCAAGGCCCGTTAGGATCTGGCACCAGTTAGTAATTCAAAGTAACTAATATTTCTATTGAAAGGCCTATTCACCCATTACCTTCAAGATCACACGTTTCGGTCTTTGTCCGTCAAACTCTGCATAGAAGATCTGTTGCCACGGGCCGAAGTCGAGTTTTCCCGCCGTGACCGGGACGATCACTTCATGGTGCATGATCAGGCTTTTGAGGTGAGAGTCACCGTTATTTTCACCGGTACGATGATGTTTGTAATCCGCTCGAAAAGGCGCAAGACCCTCAAGCCATAGGTCGATGTCTTCGATCAATCCACTTTCGTGGTCATTCACATAGACCGCGGCGGTGATGTGCATCGCGCTTACCAGCACCATCCCTTCTTTGACGCCACTCCTCTTTACGGCCGCCTCGACCTGTGGAGTTATGTGGATGTACTCGCGATGTTTCTTGGTTTGGAATGTCAGGTATTCAGTGTGGAATTTCATCGGTCTCCTGTTGATGTGCAATGATTGCAACGCAGATTTGACGCACCCCGACATTTTCATTACCTTGACTGGAAAGCGTCAAGCGCTTGTTTTCCCACTATGTCCGGACAAAATAATGATGCATCAATGAGCGGCATGGTCCAGGCCGACTCTTCACCAAAATTCACCAAGCTGAAGCTCGGCACATTTGTTGCGGTTCTTTATGCCTATTGTGCCGCAGGCCCATTCGGATTTGAGGACATGGTTTCGAAATCCGGGCCGGGTATGGCGCTTGTGTTCCTGTTTTTGGTGCCATGGCTATTCAGCCTGCCGATATCACTGGCGACAGCAGAACTCGCTTCCGCTATGCCGGTGGAAGGCGGGTTTTACCGTTGGAGCCGCCGCGCTTTTGGCAAATTCTGGGGTTTTCAATGCGGATGGTGGAATTGGGTCGGCACATTCCTGATGAACGCTGCATACGCTTCGATACTGGCCGATTACACAGTGCAGCTCTTCCCTCAAGTATCAATGAAATGGCAAGTTTATTTAAACGCCAGTAGCACGCGAGTCTCTTTCGATATTGGACACTGGTCCGTCGCACTGTTTTTCCTCGCATTGGTCGCTTGTGCGAACATTCGCGGAATACAACTGGTCGGCATGAGTTGCGTGGTGCTGCTCATTCTCTGTTTATTGCCCGTTGCGGTTTTCACAGTTGTTGGATTGACACACATGAAAGTGAATCCCTTCTCGCCCATGACTCCTCCAGGTGGCAAGTGGCAGGACATCTACGGTGTTGGACTTGCTCTGGGATTGTGGGTCTACTCCGGATACGAACAACTTTCCACCAACATGGAAGAAGTTGAACATCCCGAAAAGAATTTTGCGCGTGGACTCACCATCATGGTGCCGTTGGCCATGGTCACTTTCCTGCTGCCCATGATGGCTGGTATCGCCGCGGGTAATTGGCGGATGTGGACGAGCGGCTACATTGTGACCGCTGCACGCCATGTCGGTGAAACAGCCTTCGGCGCCGTTGGCGGTAAATGGATGGAAGAATCAATGTTTGTGGCCGCTATCATTTCAGTGCTGCTCGGTTTGCAATCAACTTTGCTCTCGTCCACACGTCTTCCATTCACCATGGCAGAAGATGGTTTCTTCCATCCATGGTTGGCAAAGCTCAGCCCCACACGTCACACTCCTGTGCGGGCGATTTTGTTAACGACTTTCATTTGCGCTCCGCTGGCCATATTAGACGTCACTCAACTCATCGCCACATATATATGGTTGCGCGTGGCAACGTCTGTGATGACTTTGTTGTCAGTGAAACGATTGCGCTTCACAGACCCAAAAGTGCCACGTGGTTTCAGGATCCCCGGAGGGTCGTTTGGGTTGTTTCTCGTTGTTTCTGTTCCACTGTTGCTCTTTGCCTGGACGTTGTTCAACAGTGATCCGTCTTCCCGTATCTGGGGACCGCTATGCCTTCTCACCGGGCCTATGACATATCAATTCCTGCAGACATTCACAACTACACATAACTAATGATTGCTACATTCCTGTTTCAAATCTCCTGTAGTCGAGTAATTATTTTCGTTCTCTGCTTCTAATTAATTATGTGTGAATTTGCCTGCAAATGCTTGTAATGCAATTACCCCACACTTAAAATAGTGAACATGAAAGCATTACACCAAATCGCTACATGGCACCGCAATTCTCCCATTCGCTGCTCGTGTATGCGATCAAGGACGGAGTTGCCAAAGAGTTAGAAGCAAAAATTAAAACTCGGCATACTCGGTCCCACCGCCAAACAGTAAGGCTGTGGGATTTCATTTTAGAAGATGTAACAAGTGGATCTACCAGCAGACATGGAGGCAGGACAATGAGTGACAAAGTGTTGAAACGCTATCTGTTCGCAAGTGACTTCGACCAAACCCTGAGTTTCAACGACTCCGGCTATGTGTTGAGCGAGTTGGTCGGCATTCCCACGGAGGAGTTCCGGCGCAAATCAACCGGCATGGCACAACTCAACCTTGTGCAACAGGGCGGGGAATTAGCGTACCTGCTTCTGCATGATCCTGAGTTCCGCTCACGTGTTCGCAAGAAGCATTTGTATGAAGTTGGCAAAAATATCCGTCTCAAAGAGAACATCAAGCTACTGCATGAGATTTTGGACCACGGTATTCCGGGCTACCACTTTGATTTCTATGTCCTCTCTGCGGCGCCAGTCGAGGTAATTCGCGCGGCTCTGGAAGGGATCGTGCCACCTGACCACATATTCGGCACGGAATTCGAATACACCATCACAGGCGAGATCGACCGCATCGTCCGCGCTACCGCCGGATACGGCAAAGCTGCTGCGCTCGATCAGATACAGACCGCATTGCAGATCGGCCCTGATCACGTTGTCTATGTGGGCGATGGCAGTTCTGATGTCCACGTGATGCTGCACGTCAACATGCATGGTGGATTCACTATCGCGGCTTCAGAAAGTAAACACGTGGCCCAAATCGCACGGCGCACTGTGCTGAGTGACAATGCGCTAGCTATGCTTGTGCCGATTCTGGAGAGGATTGTGGATCTCGAGCGTCCTGAGATCTGCGAGTTCTTCGAGTCGCACGGGGTTTTGGTTCAAGAATGGGACCGCGTCCGTACCGATTGGGTGACTCTGCGTCCCGCAAATGGCAAGACGCTGGCGGTACAACCGAAAGCCTAAAAATATGCGCAAATGAATATGCCGTGGCTTCAGTATATTCGCTGGAGTCACGGTTTCAAATTCTCAGCTCCGTCATCTTCAACCGTTTCCGGAACCGGACCATATGTCAGCAAAAATGCTGAAAGAAAAACAGAGCCGATGATGCAGAATGCAATTGTTAAACTGTAAAAGTGCGCCACCCATCCAACGATACCACTCAACAAAAGTTGCAACACCATGCCGCTGAAGTAAAAGGTGTTCTGCACGCGTCCCATCATGTACTTCGGGACAAGCCGCATCATGTCGCTGCTGATGGCAATGCCGCACATGCTACGCGAGGCTCCCATGAACAGGAAAAGGAACATTGCCAGAATCACGAAACGCGAGAACGGAGCCGCGAACATCCCCAATGTGAGGACTGCAAAACAGACCGTGACGGATCGATGTGCCCCGATGCGCGAGATTACTGCCGCAGTCAGTAACGCAGCAATGAGTGCACCACATCCCCATGCTCCATTCAACCACCCGTATCCATAGGCCCCAGCGTGCAGAATTCGGTCACTCAACGGTGCAGTGATGATCGATGTGGTCATCAACGCGCCGAGGAATAGCATCCAACTCATTCCTAATTGCAATACGCGCGGACGCCCCCGCACAAAATTGAATCCCTCCGTCATTTCATGCACATATCGTTGGGCAGCATTCATTGCCGCGCGCTCGATCTCGCGTAGTTTATCAACCGGTCGCTCCACCACATGCCGTCCCTTGCGCACTGCAAAATAACAGAGCAGCGAAACAACATAGGTGGCCACATCGATCATCAATACCCCGCCAAGCCCGATGTGGTCATACATGAATCCCACCACGGCGCCTGCGATCATCCATCCCCCTTGTACGCCGGCCATTAAGAATGTGTTTGCAACCACAAAATCCTCAGGTGGAGTGAGTTCTTGGATCAACGCATTGATGGTGGGCCAGAACATCCAATGGGCGACGGCAACGATTGTCCCCATGAGATACAGGTGCCATACTTGAACACGATGCAGAAGGGCAAGCATTGCGACTACGCAAATGACCAAGCCGCGTCCGAAATCAAGGATCATGAGAAGATGCCGGCGATCTTCCCGGTCAATCACCACCCCACTGAATGGAATCAGCAAGAGTGATGGAATGGTCTGCAGTATAGTGAGATAAGCAAGATTCACCTCGCTGTTCGTGGCCTTGAGGATGTACCAAGTGACTGCGGCGATATTCATGCCGCTACCGAACATCGAGATGATGTTGGCGACAAGGATGAATCGTAGTCCCGGTCTGGCAAGTATTGTGCGCACAATTCCTCTTTCTTCCAATCTAGCAGAGTGAGATAGGTGTCCGCTGGCGCGAACGTCATGAGTGTGTCAGATATACTTTTCATTCAGTGGTTCATTTCTTTCCATACCGGTGATTCCATTCATACATCTCGGGAATCTCAATTTGGGGCGTCTCTATGACGGGCCGGTGAACATCCCGACGTTCGGGTTGATGCTTTGGGTCGCATTTATTGCAGCATTCATCGTGTTGAATGCTGAGTTCAAGCGCCGACGCATTCGGGCAGACGCGCAGACCGTAGTGTTGATGGCCGCTATTGCGGGCGTTATCGGCTCAAAACTTTGGCACGTTTTGGAAGCGCCAAATGAATTGTTCGAGCATCCGTTCGATTTGATCTTTGATAAAACCGGATTTGCATGGTTCGGTGGGCTTCTTTTCGGGGCCGTATCTATGTGGGCATTTGCCAAACGAAACGGCATCGCATGGCTCACTCTGTTCGACGCATCTTCCTCCGCCTGCGCTCTCGGCTACGCCGTAGGGCGCATCGGCTGTCTGCTCAGCGGTGATGGAGATTACGGAATACCTACAGATCTTCCCTGGGGTATGAGCTTTGAACATGGTTTGGTGCCCACGCCGCCCGGTGTTCGCGTACACCCAACACCTATTTATGAATGGATTGCCGGATGTCTGATCTTCTACATCCTTTGGCGGATGGGCACGCGTACACTCATCAGTCCACGCGCGCGTGGTGAAGTGTTCGCCATGTTCTTAATATTGAGTGGAGCAGAACGGTTTTTGGTCGAGTTCATTCGCATCAATCCACATGTGATTTTTGGCATGAGCAATGCACAATGCGCTGCATTGGTCACACTAGTGGTCGGTATCGTGTTGCTCTTTCGCTGGAAAAAACAATTCCGTCAGCAGAAAGGTGAACACCGCATATTGGACCATGTTTCTGAACATGGCGACGTGTTGCAACCCGAATACCACCGTGCCACGCCCGAGTGTCCCCACCCGGAGCGATGGCGCATGTATGACTCCATGACCGCTGAGTACGAGGTCCTTGAATTTCTGCGCGGCCTCGTTACGACCGTCAAGCCAGAGCTAGTAGTTGAAACTGGGACATTCATGGGTGTGAGCACTTTGCGCATCGCTGAAGGATTGAAAGCCAACGGATTCGGCAAAATCATCTCACTGGAATACGACGCGAAAGTATTTTCCAAAGCAAAGGAACGGATCGATGCATCCGGATTCGTTGAGTGGATCGAACTGCGCAACGAATCGAGTCTTGAGACTTCGATCAAAGGCAAGATCGACATGCTTTTCAGTGACAGCGATCCGCCGCTGCGTGAACAAGAAGTACGTCGTTTCCTGCCGCAAATGTCGCCGAATGGCATCATCCTTATGCACGATGCCAGTTCACACCTTGCAACCGTACGTGACGCGGCAAAGAAATTAGAGCAGGAAGGTTTGATTTCCATTGTCTTGCTGCCCACGCCACGGGGCCTGGTATTGGCACAGAAAAGGAAAGGACGCGTGTAATAACTTCGCGTTGTCGGATGGCCCACATCATTCTTGTTATCATGGAATTTCCGTGAACTCTATTCCAGTTTTGGTTGCACCTTATCCATATGAAGTGATAATCGGCAAAGGCTTACTTGCCTCTGCTGGTGCTCAGGTTATTTCCACTCTAGTGCACCGTCCAACAAAATGCGCCATCATTACCGCGCAACCCATTTGGAAGCATTGGGGACGCACACTGGAAAAGTCACTCAGTGCAACCGAACATGAATGCTTCGTACTCAAAGTCCCTGATGGAGAGTGTAATAAAAACATTCGCGTAATCGAGAAACTCCTGCATGGGATGGCGAAGCATGGCGCTGACCGCTCTTCGATCGTCATTGCACTTGGTGGTGGAGTAGTTTGCGATATGGCAGGGTTTGCAGCTTCCATCTATATGCGCGGTATTCCTGTAGTACAGATTCCCACTACATTGCTCGCGCAAGTCGATGCTGCCATCGGTGGCAAGACTGGTGTTGACTTGAAAGCGGGCAAGAATCTTGCAGGCACATTCCATCAGCCAAGTCTTGTGATCGTAGATCCAGTCGTGTTACGAACATTGCCAGAACGTGAATACCGTTCCGGTTTGTTTGAGGTGATCAAATGCGCTATCATCCGTGATGCTAGATTGCTTGAATATATAGAAGAAAACCGTAAAGCCATTCTTGCCCGCAACCCAAGTACAGTTCAACACATCATCGAAGCTTCTGTGAAGGTGAAAGCAGACGTTGTTTCCTCCGATGAACGCGAATCTGGCCTGCGCCGCATCCTCAACTTCGGACACACCATTGGTCACGCCATCGAAGCCGCCACAGGGTACAAACATCTCTTGCACGGAGAAGGCGTGGCTTGGGGCATGATCGCCGCTATCCAGATCAGTTGCAAGATGAAGATGTTAAGCGATGAACTAGCTACACTCATGACAGATTTGGTCCTGAGTTATGGCCCGTTACCCCCTATACGAGTGAGTTGTAAGCAGATCATAAAGTTCCTCGCGTCTGATAAGAAAAGTGTTTCCGGAGTCCCGCACTTCGTTCTCCTGAACGGTATATGCTCTACGCGAGTTCGTGATGATGTGCCCCTATCCTTGATCTGTGAAATTGTAGACTCAATTTTGGTGCAATCGAAAAAATCAAGATGATGACCACACAAGAAAACCCGCCTGTCTCCACTGGTGCAGCGCCTAGCGGCGCTCGGAATGAAGCCTCAGCCGCGCGTGCCGTTGAGCAGATGTTCGATGACATCGCGCCTAGCTATGACACCGTCAATCATGTACTCAGTGGCAATGTTGACAGACTCTGGTGGCGTTGGACAGCGCAACGATTTCGCGATATCCTCGCGCGACCTGAGGCCACTGTACTTGATCTGTGTTGCGGCACAGGAGACATGGTTCTGGCATTGCGGCGATTCTCACCACCAGATGCAGTTCCTGCGATCGGTCTCGATTTCTCCCACAGGATGTTGGCGCTAGGCGCCAAAAAATTCGCAGGGAAGGGAATACTCCCTATTGAAGCCGATGCTCTGCACGCTCCATTTCCGGATGCATACTTTGACCTTGTAACAACAGCATTTGGTTTCCGTAATCTTGCTAACTACCAAGCCGGACTCACGGAAATTCACCGTATCCTCAAACCGGGCGCACAATTCGGCATCCTTGAATTCGGCGAGCCTGATGGATTGATGGGCCACATCTATCGTTTGTACTTCCGCTATGTACTGCCAGCTGCCGGGACTTTTATCTCCGGCGTGGAAGGCCCATACAAATATCTTCCTGCATCCGTGGCGCGGTTTCCTTTGCCAAAGCAATTGATGGAACAAATGCACAAAGTGGGATTCACCGATGTAAGTTGGACTCCCTATACGTTCGGGATCGCAGGACTCTATGTTGGTAGAAAAACATGAACACCCGTATCCCTCTGAAATTGCTACACTCAAAGTATGGAAGTGATCGCTGGCATACATGCGGTGGAAGAGGCGTTACGTGCCCGTGGACGAGCGTTTGAATACGTCGCTTTCGACCGCGGACGAAAAGATGCCAAGCTGCAGAACATCATCTCCATGTGTCGTGAGAACAATGTGCCTGTGCGCATGGAACCACGTCCTCAGCTTGACCGTCTCGCTCAGGCCATGAACCATCAGGGCGTGGTCGCAGTCGTCTCCGAGAAGAAATATCAGGACCTGGAAGAACTGTTGGCTAAAAAACGCGGTAAATATATTTTTCTACTAGCGCTCGATGGCATTGAGGATCCGCACAATCTTGGCGCCATACTTCGCACTGCCGATGCCGCTGGCGCAGATGGTGTGGTCCTGCCCGAACGCCGCGCCGTTGGAGTGAATGCCACAGTAGTGAAAGTTTCTTCCGGAGCCTCAGAGCATTTGCCGATCACCAAGGTCACCAACCTCTCGCGCACCGTTGAAGAATTGAAATCGCGCAATGTCTGGACAGTTGGCCTCGACGAGCGTGGCTCTGAATCCTATGACCAGATTGACTACAACATGGACTGTGCGCTCATCCTCGGAGCTGAGGGCCACGGGTTACACGAACAGATCCGCAAGAAATGTGATTTTTTGGTTTCCATCCCCATGCTGGGAAAAGTTTCTTCGCTCAATGTGTCTGTTGCCGCCGGGGTCGTAATGTATGAGATCGTGCGTCAGCGTAAGGCGCGGGAATAGCATCCAACCCATTACATGAGAAAAATCGTTGCCATCACGTTGTTACTAGCAGGAAATCTATTTGCGCAATCCAATACCTCAAATCCAGTATCCAAAGTTCCGTTCGATCGCAATGCATTTTTGTTCTCGCATTATGACCTTGTGCTTGAAGTGGATGCTTCCACGGCCACCCTCGCCGCTCGCGGACGCGTCACATTGCATAACGACTCTACATCTCCCCAAACCCAATTGGCGATGCAAATATCGTCAGCATTGAAATGGGTTTCAGTGAAGGCCCAAGGTGAAGCGTTCAACTTCAATGTTGAAAAGGTCGCTTCTGGCGCGGACCACACAGGTGCCGTGAATGAAGTGTCAGTGAATTTGCCCAAGCCGGTCGCGCCCGGTGCAGATGTGGATGTCGAAGTCGCATATAAAGGCGCCATTACTTTTTCCGATGACCGTTTGTTGGCGGCAGGCGTGCCTAATGACATAGCGCGCCGCTCAGATTGGGACCGCATCACTCCCAGCTTCACGGCACTGCGTGGGGCCGGATATGTGTTGTGGTATCCAGTTGAGATCGCACCATCGCCGCTCGATACATCACAACATGTTTTGAATGATGTGGCATCCTGGCGCTATCGCAATGCTTCGGCTTCGATGAATGTGCAATGGCATTGGATAGGTGAGCAGGCCCCGAGGATACTGACCGCGAATGGAGTTGTCCGCACGCTCCAATCCGTTGGTGAACAACCGGACTCGATTGAAATTCAATGGTCACATTTGGGTGTGCTGGCGCCAGTCATTGTTGCAGGGCAGTATTACGCGCAAACTTGTTCAGCGGGAACGGTCTATCGCTTGATCAGTACTCTGGCCAGCGAATCTGCTGCTCCGCTTTATCAAGAAGGATGCAATAAAATAGCTGTAGCAATTACGGATTGGACCGGTCACACTCCCGTCAATGTGCAATTCATCGAATTACCGGAATCAGATGATGCTCCCTATGATTCTGGGCCAACATTCCTCACTCCTATGCGCTCGAAGGATGTTCCCACCATTGAGTTGCAGGTGGTACATGCGTTGTCCCATGCAGCTCTGGCTTCATATCGGCCGTGGATCGAGGAAGGTGTGGCCCATTTCGTACAAGCCCGAACGCGCGAATTACAAGGAGGACGAACTGCCGCAATACATTTCATGGATGAACGCCGTTCGTTGCTTGCAGACGTAGAAGGTATGGGTGCATCAGAATCCGCCGGGAGCCTAGTTCAGTCAGATAGTGAGGTGATGTTCCGCACCAAAGCTATGTATGTATGGTGGATGTTGCATGACATGGTCGGTGATGCCGCAATGACAAAAGCATTGGCGGCATATTCTCAATCTGCCGACCATGGCGCAGCCGAAATGCAACGCTTGCTCGAAGCCCAACTGCAGAAAGATAGTGCGCATAAAGATTTGGAATGGTTCTTTGATGATTGGGTCTATCGTGACCGTGGGTTACCTGATTTCACTGTTACGAATGTTCTGCCTCGTAAGGGATTGAACGGCTCATGGCTGGTCGCAGTCACGGTTGAGAATTCAGGCAACGCCGGAGCAGAGGTCTTAGTGCGCTTGCGAATGCCCGGCGGAGAGACTTCACAACGTGTCATAGTGAGGGCACATGACAAGGTCGTGGTAAGGATCCCTACTACCGAGCGGCCCACTGAAGTGATCGTGAACGATGGTAGCGTTCCCGAGAGCAATTACGAGAACAATAGTTTTACCGTATCGTCAGGCAATCCAAAGCAATAACTAGAACGCTGTTTTATATAATGTAAAACTTTAAGAATAATTACTATATATAACAATACAAAATGTTAATACCTCGGTCAATCTGTTCACTCCAGTCGTCAATGATCGCGGGCTTTATTGTGATTCAGTATCAACAATTGTTGCAGTGAAATGGTTTTTCCTTCTTTGGTCTGAATCGCCAATTGTGCATCAAAGTATGGCAATTTGCCCGTAAACGACCCGACCCATTGGGTTTGATCACCATTCCCTGACCATTCTCCTTGCAGATCTTTCAATATAAGCTTTCCATTGGTCCAGACTATGTGTGTTTGAACATGATCACCTTTCAATCCATGGAAGCTCATATGCTCCAATATCAGATCTCCTTCTGCTGCACGTTCAAACCAAGATGGCTTGTCACGTAACAACAAGGACTTTGCTTGATCGAGTGCACCATGTTCATCGATTGCAAGGCCCAACCATCGCCCTGCCTCTTTGACGTCCAAGGCATTGGCACGAAGATTGAATTGAATGGAGCACGGGGGCACATCACACCGGCGTGGTACGGTGATCGATCCCGCGATTGTTGTATTCGATTCACTTATACCTATATTCAGGTTTTCGATCTTCACCTCATTTGTGGTGAGTGTTGCCATCGCAGATGTGATTTTTACCGTCTCCGCGATTCCGGGAATGTTCACATTCACA
>Ga0207041_1011_pt3 | contig 25728 bp, 24 predicted proteins | sample Alteio_BWMinCont_73_FD_153311 | JGI IMG/M metagenome (GOLD analysis project Ga0207041, IMG submission 153311) | Enriched cells from forest soil in Barre Woods Harvard Forest LTER site, Petersham, Massachusetts, United States -... | ecosystem: Environmental > Terrestrial > Soil > Temperate forest >... | reverse complement strand
CGTCTTCGGGGAAATACGCAGGATGCCTACTCGGGTGTGAGATCAGGCAACCATGAAAACCGAGGCAAAAAACCATGCCCGAGAACTTCGCAGGCAAGGCCTGTCGATCAAAGAGATTTGCAAGAAGCTGGGCGTGGCCAAAAGTTCGGTTTCGATTTGGGTGAGAGACATTGAACTTCGCGCTGACCAGCTCGAAGCGCTAAATCTTCAGATGATACGCAGCCGGCAACGATTCGGTTACTTGAGCCGATGTGACGGGGCAAACAAAAATCGCATTGAGGCAGAGCAAAGACACCGGCTCTACGAGCAGAGCGGCCGGGAACTGGCCAAGGTGGATGAGCGATTCAGGCTCGTTTGTGCGCTGTACTGGGCTGAGGGGAAGAAGCGGGGGAAGAATACCTTCAGCATCTCGAACAGCGACCCAAGGCTAATGCGGGTTTTCCTGGATTGGCTGGTTCGGTCCGGCTTTGATCAGAGAATTGCTTTCCGTGTCCAGTATTACGAGGGGAATGGTTTCTCCGTGGAGATGATCAAGGCGTGGTGGCGGAACAAATTGCCTCGCCTCGACGGCAAACACTTCCGGAAGTTTGTAAAATGTACTCTGAACCGCGCAAGCCAGCAGAAGAAAGTCGGTAGTTTGCCTTACGGCACTGCCACCATTGAGGTTTGCGATAGCGAGTTATTCTTCAACGTGATGGGCGGCATCAAATACCTGCAAGATCTGGGCGATTGGTGAAACGGTATCACGCTATGCTTACACCGTAGAGTCGGGGGTTCAACTCCCTCATCGCCCACTCGGGCTTGATCAGGCTTGAGGCAAGCAACAAATAAGCCCCGGCACGATTACCGCAACCGCAAACCCACGAGCTCGTACTCCCATGTCAACGCGCGTCCAGTGGTTAGGCCACGCCTGCTTACGCATCGACAGCGATGCAGGTCTTGCCCTATGTGGCCTCCATCATGACTTCCTTGCGCGAACACCAGCTCGCCGCGATTCGGCACCAGCTCGCCATCGACCGCCTGAATAAGAAGGAAGGGCGCCCAAGCCGCGCGGAGATGATCGGTCACCAGGAAACGCTGGCCGCGTGCAGGGAGGCCGAGGACTGCTTACAGGGCACGCTGGAAGAACTGCACACCCTGGACATCTATTGCCTCGACCCAGTCCAGGGCCTTGCTCTTATTCCCTTTGCCCTGGGCGATGAGCTGGCCTGGTTTATTTACGATCTCTTCGACCCCAAATCCCTCAATTTCTGGCGGTATCATCGCGATCCGATTGAAATGCGCCGGCCTGTCTCGAGCGCCGAGAAGGGCACGCCGGATAGTGATTCGATGGTGATTTGAACCGCCTGGTTATGACTGGCTCCGGCCGCCAGGGCGGTCGTGCCCGAGCAAGAACAGATTATCTATCAACCTCGTGCGGCCAAAGCGCACGGCCAAGGCAATGAGCACATCGCCCGCCAGGTCGCGTACGGGTTGAAACGAATCGGGGCTTACCAGAGCGACATAATCCACGACGGCGCCAGGAGTATTCCGGATGCGCACTTCCAGGCGTTGTTTCAAGGAGGCTGCGTCTCGTTCTCCCGCCTCGACTCGTTCCCTGGCCTCCTGAAGGACCCGGTAAAGCACGGTTGCATTCTTCCGTTCTTCCGGGCTCAGGTACTGGTTGCGTGAGCTGAGGGCGAGGCCATCCGACTCTCTTACGATCGGACAGATGCGGAGCTGGACCGGGACATCGAGGTCTCGGACCATCTGCTCGATGATGCGGGCTTGCTGGGCATCCTTTTGGCCGAAATAGGCGATGTCCGGTTGCACGATGTCAAGGAGCTTGAGCACCACGGTTGTCACACCGCGGAAGTGTCCAGGCCGCGAAGCGCCTTCAAGAACGTCCTGCAGTTCCGGCACCTCCACAAAGGTACGGAAGTCGGCCGGGTAAATCGTCTGGACTTCCGGGGCGAAAACAAGATCCACGGCCTCTGTCCGGCAAATCTCCAGGTCCTTTTCAATGGGCCGAGGATAGCGCGTGAAGTCTTCGTTCGGCCCAAATTGCGCAGGGTTCACGAAAATCGAGACGACCGTGAAACCGGTCTCTGCACGAGCCGCACGGATTAAGCTGACGTGCCCGTCGTGAAGAGCCCCCATGGTTGGCACCAGCCCTATGGACAGCCCCTGGACACGTGCTGACCCCACGGCTTCCCGCACGGCATTGATGCTCGAAACGGATCGTGTCATCGCCCCGCTTCCCCGCGCGCCAGGAGCAGCAATTCGAGATAGGAACGGCGTTCCGATTGACTCAGTCCAAGCTCCGCCGCCAGGCTATGCAGTGTGGCCTTGGCCGTATCCAGCTTATCTTCCCCGGCGACGATTTCGAGCTCGACAAAGTCACCCAGCTCGTCCACTCGATCCAGGCAAATTTCCACCGGAAATCCGCCGCGCTCCAGTTTTAGGATTCGCCGTTGCTTGCGGACCACCGCGACCGGCCGGTAGCCGAGGTGCGTCAAAATCTGCATGAATCCTTCCGCGTTGGCCGGACCGTCGCCCAGAGGCACCTCGATCTCTTTCCGTGTCTTGGTGTGCCGGTCGGTACGCGGACCCTTGTAGGTAACATGGTTTTTCTCGCCGATTCTGCGCAAGCGCAGCGCCTCATCGGTTTTGGCGAAATCGCGATCGGGGGCGTTCAAGTAGTGGTCGGCTTCGGAGACTGACTCCGCTTCCTTGGCCGGCAGAGCGGCGAGTTTGCTTTGCAGCTTGGAAATGTCCGCAATGGGAAACTTCATCTCGATTTCCAGCATACATCGCCTCCTGCAAGTGCGGCACGGTGATTTTGCGGTACGTCTCCACCGGGCTTGTCCCGGTGGATCGATGACTGGTGGCCAGTAACAGATCCATACATCGGATGGCCGCCGCCGGGCTTGTCCCGGTGGAGCCACGATTGACGGCCCAGCTGACAATCGTCGCTCCACGAGGACAAGCCCCGCGGTGCTGGCTATGCTGCCGGATGGCGCATGCTCATATAGGATTATGATAGGGAAGCGATTTCCGGTCTACCCAACCGCTATTGTTGCGGGGCCAGGGTTACGCATGGCGGAATTCCAAACTGTTTGCCGGGCCGAGGAATTGCCCGAGGGAGAAAGCCGGACCGTCGAGCTCGGCGGCAAACTCATCGCCCTCTTCCACCATGACGGTCAATACTTCGCCATCGACGATGTCTGTCCGCACATGGGCACCTCGCTGGGCGGCGGTTATGTGGAGGACGGCATTGTCACCTGTCCCTGGCACGCCTGGCGGTTCCGCCTCGCCGACGGCGCCTGGGCCGACAACCCGCGCCTCAAGATCGGCTGCTACCCGGTTCGCCTCGAAAACGGCGTGATCCAGATTCAAATCAACGCCAATTCCGCGAAATAGCCGCTTGACATTCGCTTGGGCCGGCAATAGCTTGTGTCGCAACGGGCATCGGCGCTGATGGCGAGCCAAATGCTCCCTTTCGGCAGACGAATCAACCATAGAAGCCCGTCGCCCTTGTAGGGCAGGTTTTTAACCTGCCGCGCAGGGCTGGCAGGTTACAAACCTGCCCTACGCGTCAAGGCTGTTCCTCGAATCTAGTGAGAACATCGATGTCATCTCCCGCACCGCAAACGCACACTCCTCCCGGCGCCCCGCCCCCCGCGCCGCCGTATGAGATCAAGATCGTCAGCCATTCCAACCTGTTCTATTGGTGGCCGGTGTGGGCCGTCGGTTTTATTGTTGGGTTTCTCACCATTATGGGCAGCCATCGCATGGCCGTGGTGCCAAAAGAGACCAAGGCCTATCGCAACGCTCTGGTAGAGGTCAAGGAGGGTGACAGGACTGTGACTTATCGCGATCGCGATGTGCTGGTTACTCCCAAGGCAGGAGATCTGCCGCCCGTCGGCAAACTGAACGAGCCGGCGGACGATCCGCATTTCCACATTGCCACCGAGAAGAGTTACGGCGTACTGTTTGTGATCGTGCTGTTGCTGGTGATTGTCATCACCAATGTGCCCATGCGCGGGCTGTGGTCGGTCGTCGCAATCGTAACGATTGTTGCGTTGGCGATTATCTTCTCCCTCGCCGAGTACAACGGCAGAAGCTGGTGGGACCATATCCTCGAATGGCTCGGCCGGCTGCATATCTACATCAATGCTGCGGGCTACTTGATGTTTTCCTTTGCGCTTCTGGCGGTCTGGCTCGTCACCTTCTTCTTTTTCGACCCGCAAATCTATATGGTGTTCAACCCAAAGCAGCTGCGCGTTCGCCAGGAGATCGGCGGCGGCGAAGCAGCCTATGACACGACCGGCATGGTGATCCAGAAACAGCGCAACGACCTGTTCCGGCACTGGGTGCTAGGACTGGGCTCGGGCGACCTCATTGTGAACACATCGGGATCAACCGCGCATCACTTCGATATGCCGAACGTTTTGTTCGTCGGTTACAAGCTTCGCCAGATCGAGGATATGCTCCGCGAGGTGCAGGTGACTTCTGGATGACAGTAGGTCCGGCTTGCCGAGCCGGACTGGCCCCGCTCGGCAAGCGGGGCCTACGCGAGAAGGTCGTGCACAACCTTGCCATGCACATCGGTCAGGCGGAAATCGCGGCCGGCGTGGCGGAAGACCAGGTGTTCGTGATCCAGGCCGAGCAAATAGAGAATCGTCGCCTGCAAGTCGTGCACGTGGACCTGGTTTTCCACGACATGGAAGCCAAGCTCGTCGGTGGCGCCGTACGTGAAGCCGCGCTTGACACCGCCACCGGCCATCCAGATCGTGAAAGCCTGCGGATGATGATCGCGGCCCAGCCGGCGGCCGAGAGCAGGATTGGATTCGACCATCGGCGTACGGCCGAACTCGCCGCCCCAGATCACGAGTGTCTCGTCTAGCAAACCTCGTCGCTTCAAATCCGTGACCAGGGCGGCACAGGCTTGATCCGTCTCACCGCAATTCTTGCGGTGGTTGCCGATCAAATCGGAGTGTGCGTCCCAGCCTTCGTGATAGATATTCACGAAGCGCACGCCGCGCTCGATCATGCGCCGGGCAAGCAGACATGCCCGCGCGAAGGATGGCCGGGCCGGATCGGCGCCATACATGTCGAGCGTTGCTTTCGTTTCGCTTTTCAGCTCCATCAACTCAGGCGCCGACGTCTGCAGGCGGTAAGCCATCTCATAGGATGCAATGCGCGTGGCAATTTCCGGATCCCGATCCATCTCCAGCCGTCGCCGATTGAGTGCGCCGATGAGGTCGAGTGATTCGCGCTGCAGCCTGGCGTCGATCCCCTTGGGGCTGGTTATGTTCAGAATCGGGTCGCCCTGGTTGCGGAAGCGGACGCCCGTATAGACGGTCGGCAAAAAACCGCTCGACCAGTTGGCGGCACCGCCACTGATGCCGCTGCCGGTGGACATGACGATGAACGCGGGCAGATCGCTCGTCTCCGCGCCGAGGCCATAAGTAACCCAGGAGCCCATGCTGGGCCGGCCGGGTTGAGAGAAGCCAGTGTTGAGAAAAATCTGCGCCGGGGCGTGGTTGAACTGATCGGTGTGCACCGACTTGACGATGCAGATGTCGTCCACGACCTTGGCCAGATGCGGCAACGCCTCGGAGACCCCTGCGCCGCATTGTCCGTGCTTGGCAAACTTGAATTGCGGCCCCAGCGCGGCGGCATCCTGGCGAATGAAGGCGTAGCGCTGGCCGCGTATGATTTCGGGCGGAATCGGCTTGCCTTCGTATTTCGCAAGCTGCGGCTTGTAGTCGAAGAGATCGAGATGACTGGGAGCGCCGGCCATGAACAGGTAAATCACCCGCTTCGCCCTGGGCGCGAAGTGCGGCGGCTTTGCAGCCATGGAATTAAGGGCACGGGCCGGAGCCGCCGAAGTCCGCGTTGCGAAAGCGTTGGTGAGCAGCGAAGCCAGGGCGATCTTGCCCACGCCGACACCGCATTCGCGGAAAAAGTGGCGGCGGGTAATATCTACCAGATGTCGTTGGACGGAATTCACGGCGCAACTCGTGAAAAGGCCTCGCTCGTATCAGGAGACGCGATGCAATTCATAACCGAGAACTTTTGCCAACCGATCCATCACGTCAGACCGTAGCGTCCGTTCCCCCGTGAGGAATTCATCCAGCATGAGCGACGTAACGCCGGCCTGGGCAGCTATGGCGGAGAGTGCCAAATGGCTCGCATGAATCGAACGCCGCAGCTCTCCGCTTAGGGTTGTCTCTTCCAGAGCCTCTTTTCGCATCCTATCGCGGGCAATCAAGTCCGGCAATTCACTGGCAATTTGCCCCCGATATTGCTTGAGACGCTCCTGCTCCGCCGGCGTTAACTCACGGGTAATCCGGCGTGCTTCTCGCTTTTCCATTATCTCCTCCAATCACGGCTCGGGAACTTCGAAGGCAGTGACCGGCAGAATCGTCATGGCATCGAGTTCTTCATAGACCGCCATAATAAATCGGCCATCAGTAGTCGTGCCCCATGCCGCTGGCAGCCCTGACGAGCGGCTCTTGCCCACCCTGGTAGGATTGCAAACGACCTGCTCGAAATCGTCCTGCGTGATGCCGTGTGCGGCAATGTGTTCAACAATCTCATCCGTCCAGAGAAAATCGTAGTAAGGCATTTAGATTTTCCCGACGCCTAGCATTATAATGCGGCCAAGCCCGAGAAGTTAATCCTTGGCAATCGTTTCGTCCAGATTCAGCAGCGTTCGTGCTACGATCGTCCATGCTGCTCGCTCGTTCACATCGTCCGCCCCCGGTCCGGCAATCAGCGTGGCATTAAGCTCTTTTTTCATGCATCTCTGCTTTTGATGCTCATGAAACTCCATGAGCAATTTCCGTTCTTCAGCCGTTGGCGGGCGTGTTAGGCAGCGGCGAAATAGCTGCGTGATCTGTGATTCAAGCCGAGCTTTTTGTGTGGCTGTTTGGCGCCCCAGTGCTTGCGCAACTTCCTCGAAAACCGGGTCGTTCAACAAGGTGAGCGCCTGCAGGGGAGTATTGGAAACTTCACGCCGTGCCACGCACGCTTCGCCGCTCGGCGCGTCGAACGTATTGAACATCGCATACGGAGCGGTGCGCTTGCTGAAGGTGTACAGCCCGCGACGATAGCGATCCTGTCCTTCGCTCACCTTCCAGGCAAGCGCCCCGTAGGTGCCTTCCGAGGTGACGCCCGGAGGCTGCGGTGGAAAGACGCTCGGGCCGCCGATTTTCTCGGAAAGCAGGCCGGCGATCCGCAAGGCTGCATCGCGGACCAATTCCCCCTCGATGCGAAAACGGGGGCCGCGTGCCAACCGAATATTCTGCGGATCCCGCGCCAACAATTCCGGCGTCGCCTGGGAAGACTGCTGGTAGGTTGCGCTCGTCACGATCAGGCGCTGGAGATTTTTGATCGACCAACCCTGCTTCACCAATTCGACCGCCAGCCAATCGAGCAGCTCGGGGTGAGTCGGCGGATCGCCCTGGTAGCCAAAGTCTTCCAGGGTCCGAACAATGCCTCTGCCAAAGAAGGCCGCCCACTGGCGATTGGCGGCCACGCGCCCTACCAGCGGGTTGCGTGGGTCTACCAGCCATCGGGCAAACGTCAGCCGGTTGTGCGGCGTATCTTTGCCGAGCGAAGGAAGCACGGAAAGCACGTTCGGCTCGACCGGTTCGGCCGGCTGGAGAAACTCGCCGCGGCGATGGATGGTTGTCGATCGCGGATTGTCCCGCGGGCGCTCGGCAAGGACCAACGTCGTGGGATAAGCGGGGATCTGCTCGCGCAGCTTCTTGATCGCCTCCCGTTCGCCGGCCAGCTCCGGAGCGATAGACAGATATTGCTGAAGCAACTGGTCGCGCTGGCGCGGAGTGCGCTCGGCTGCGGGAACAAGCAAGAGCTCCTCGATCTCCGCGGGCAAACCATGAGCTTCCGGGACGTGGGGCAGGTTTTTGACCTGCCTTTTCTCAGCCGGCAGGTTGGAAACCTGCCCTACGTCCGTCGTGACCGAAATGCGAAACCGGCCCAGGCCGGAGGCGTAATACCTTTCGAATACCATCCGCAGGCCTAGATCCCTCGCATTGTCCAGAGGCGTCGCAAAGTTGAACACCGCGGCATGCGCCTGGCCCTGACCGCCATTGATCGACCAGCCGGTATGCGGATCGCTGTCGATGGCGTTAGCCGCCACGTTGCCGCCGTCGGCATGGCTTTGGCTGGCGCGGCTGAATCTAACCGGCTCACCGCTGGCCGTTAGGCTGAGGTCGCTCAAGAAGAAATCGCCTGGCGCCCCTTCGTAATAAACGCGGCCCGGTCCTTCCCGGGGCAAGCCAGGATGCGGCAACACCTCCAGCCGAAGCGCTGTGATTCCTTTCAGGTCGGTGCCGTATTTCAGATCGTAGACATCCCGCTTGGTTTGGTCTCCGCCGGCAAGGACGGAGCTGTCGTCCAGGATGCTCAGATGGGGCACATTGCCTTTGGCTTGCCGCGGCCGCAAGATTGTCCAGTGCACCGCGCGTGCTGTTTCCTGGTCGAGCCAGGTTCTAAACTTTTGCTCCAGGTTTTCGCGACGCCGAACCTCGATCGGTCTTGAACTGCTTAACGGCTGACCCAGGCTGAGCCGCAACCGCCCCAGCGTGTGCTGACTGCCGTGCTGCTGGCTTAGCCGGATGGTCCAGCGCGCTCCCTGCGGAAGACCGGCCGGCTTTTCCAGCGTGAATGTCGCGGCACGGTTGACATTCCACGTGCCAGGTCCGTGAATGGCCCAGCCGGTTTTTGGATTGCCGTCGATCGCATGCATGACCGAAAATCCGTCTTGCGCGAAGTCGGCCTGGGCCTGAATGAATTTGATGGGCTCCCCCTTATTGAGAGCATTTTGGGGCGCGGCTGTGGCGGTGATCTCGCTCAGAACAAAGTTGCCATGCGGCGTGCGCCCAGGACCCTTGCTCGGCAGCGTAGGATCGGCCAATGCTTCGAGGCGAAGCGCTGTCACGCCGGTCAAGTCCGCGTCCAGGATGATGGTGTAGGTATCCCGCTCCGGATTCTTTCCGGAGAACCGGATTGAACCATCGCCTAGTTTCTCTGCCGTCGCGCCGCCCGTGGATTCAACGCTGACGACTGCCGGCGTTTGCCAGCGGACGTTATCGTCCGGCGGAAAGCGGTTCGGCAAGTCGGCAAGCCGCGCGGCAATTTGCTTGTCGAGCTCCGCCCGCCGCGCCGCCAGATCAGGGCGCGGAATATCCATCACCGGCTCATCCGCGTTATTCAGAAACGCCATGAGCTGGTAGTACTCCCGGTGGGCAATGGGATCGAACTTGTGCGTGTGGCACTGCGCGCAGCCGACGGTCAGGCCAAGCCACACTGTCCCGGTTGTGCCAACGCGGTCAGTCATGGCGTAGAAACGGAATTCCAGCGGATCAATGCCGCCTTCTTCATTAAGCATCGTGTTGCGGTGGAACCCGGTCGCGATGCGTTGCTGAAGCGTTGCGCCGGGAAGCATGTCGCCGGCCAACTGCTCGATGGTGAATTGATCGAATGGCAGGTCCTGATTGAGGGCGTTAATGACCCAGTCACGATACGGCCAGATCGAGCGCACGCGGTCCTTCTCATAGCCGTTTGTGTCGGCATAGCGCGCCAGATCGAGCCAGCGCCGCGCCCAGCGCTCGCCGTAATGCGGCGAGGCAAGCAGCCGTTCGACCAGCCGCTCATAAGCCGCCGGCGAGCGATCCTGGACAAACGCGTCGGCTTCTTCCGGCGTCGGCGGCAGTCCGATGAGATCCAGATAAAGCCGGCGAACGAGGGTGTACTTATCGGCGGGCGCGGACGGCTGCAGGCCCTCTGCTTCCAGTCGTGCCAGGACGAACTGATCGATGGCATTCCGCGGCCAAGCGCTTTGCTTGACCTTGGGCAGCGGCGCCTGCCTGGGCGGCACAAAAGCCCAATGCTGCTTGTACTCCGCGCCCTCGGCGATCCAACGCTTAAGAATTTGCTTCTGGGCATCGGTGAGCGGGTTCTTGGTCGAGGGCGGCGGCATGAGGTCGCTGTCCTCGGCGGCGAAGATGCGCCGCACCAACTCGCTCTCGTCCGGTTTGCCCGGCACGATGGGCCGCCCGCCCGATTTGGCCTCGCCAATGGCCGCTTCGCGAACGTCCAGACGGAGCTTCGCCTTGCGCGCCTTATCGTCGGGGCCATGACATTTGAAGCAGTGCCGGGACAGGATTGGACGAACTTCGCGGGTGAAATCGACAGGTGCACTGCGGACCGGCTGCGCGTGCCAAAGTAGCAGCGTCAAGAGAACTGCACTGGAACGAAAGATGGACGGCACGGCATATCTCCTGAAGCGGCTGCCTTGGTGGGAAATCGGTTGCAGCCGCGGCTGAATCGAGGCGGGGCATTTCATGAGGTCACCCGTTCATTTTATGCAGCTTAGCAGCGAATGCACGCCCTTTTGGACGATTCATCGCCCCGGACGCTTGACTTCGCCTCTGTGCTCCTTAGACTGGTAAAGACGAATGGACCAAAAGAGAGCAGTATGAACCCTTCATTCTCCTCAACCCCGGTCGTTCTCTTCGTCGCCGGCACGACGCCGTTCCTCCTTTCTGTCACGCATTTCGATCCCGGCTTCGGCTGACTTGGCCAGGCGTCATGACGGGCGTGTCCGGTCGCTCTTCCCTTTGACCAGTTGCGCTGTTTTGCGTGCTTTGCGCTAACCGAGCTATCGCGGGCCTGTGCGCGTGCACAGACCGCTGACTTGGTAAGTTCCAGGTCGCGTCACCCATCATAAGGAGGTCGATTCATGAAGAAGTTCTCCATCGCCGCACTTTCGTTCCTAGGTCTAGCACTCGTGCTGAGCGCCGTCATTGCCGGTGAAAGCCTGAAGTCAGGCCCGCAACCGGGTGATGAAGTTCCCGGTCCCTTCCATCCGCTGAACCTGACCGGCGCCAGCGCCGGCGAGAAGCACTGCCTGTATTGCGAGAACGGCAACAACCCGGTCGCCATGATCTTCGCGCGCGACCTGAACGAGCCGGTCAGCAAGCTGATCAAGAAGATCGACGCCGCCACCGTCGAGCACGCCGACGCCAAGATGGGCAGCTTCGTCGTCTTCCTGAACGACAACGAGGACCTGCAAAAGAAAGCCAAGGAAGTGGCGGAAAAGGAAAGCATCAAGAAGTGCGTGCTCAGCATCGACAACCCGGCCGGCCCGACGGGTTACAAGGTCAACAAGGACGCTGAGGTCACGGTCGTTCTTTACAACGCCCACAACGTCAAGGCAAACTATGCCTTCGGCAAGGGCGAGCTGGACGACAAGGGCATCGAAAAGGTCCTCGCCGACGTGACCAAGATCCTGCCCAAGAGTAACTAAACGCTGGACCAGCCCGAAGCGCAAGCGAGGAATGATCTATTTCCTTGCTGGCGCTTCGGGTCGGTGTTGATAGCAAGCGAGACGCCGCCCGTCGCCCAGGCGGCGTCTCCTTTTCCATCAGGCCGGATGACTAATCGGATTCGTCCGGCACCTGAATAATGATTACAGGTTCAAGGGCATGCACGCCTTCGCCGCGGCGAAAGCAGATCTTTTGAATGATGCCTTTGCAGGGGCTGCGAATTTCGCCCATTTTGAAGGCCGTCTTGGCCTGCTGTAATTCGCTTTGAGCGATTTTGATTCCTTCGACCTTACTCTTTTCTTCGTAGACAAAGCGCATCCAAGTCAATTCTGCGGAGCGTATGTCTTCAAGCGATACTTTACTTTGGTGATATAGTTTTTCGGCAGTCTCATATCGCTTCTTGGCTTCGTCCCGCGTCTTTTCGGTGGCGATGCGGTCTGCCATGGCCGCCGCCAGTTTTGCTTGTTTGATGACGACGTCCGAGACGGCCAATGGATCATCAACGATCGCCAGAAGCTGTCCCTCCTCAACGCGGTCTCCGCGTCTTATACGTCGTAATTGCGGCGGCCGCTCTTCTAATGTCGGTGCCGTCACCCCTATGATTTGTTCCGGGGGCACTTTCTCCCCCGTGGCGATTTCAGTGCCGATTACGAGGATGATGCCGTCCTTACGGCTTGGCACGCGAACCAAGCCAGTCAAGCCGCTGCTGTCCTTCGCAGGTTCGGCGATGTTTTTCGGCTGGGCATCCCCTGAGCCTGCCATGGCGTGATAGGTCCAGATGCCGGCGCCCGTCACTCCCACACTGCCCAGCAGAAGAACGGCGCTCCAAATCCGCAGCTTGTCCAAGAACATTTGCTTCATTGCTCCTTTCGCCAGGGCGAGCGCTCGCGCCGAAACCAGGCCGGCCGCCGCCTCGCCAACTACAAATTGCAACGCGCCTCGCACCGTCGCGCCTGCCGGGCTCGAAGGCACGGCAGCTTGGGCTGAATTTTCAATGAATAGCGTCGTCAACAGGCCGGTCGATAGCGCCAGGCCCCGGCGCGCCAGCCGGTCGCGCAAGAGTGCGCGCGCCCGCGCCAGCCGGGAGAAGATGGTGCCGGGCCGGTAGCCAAGCTCCGTTGCCGCCTCGGCGTTCGATTTGCCCTGCAAATGGCAGAGCACGAATGCGGCCCGGTAAGGACGCGGCAGGCGGTTCACTTCCTCGTCAAGCACGGGTTTGATTTCCTCCCAGATCCACTCGGGCGTCGGATCCAAGGAGGAAACTTCATGGAGCGAAGTTTCGCGCTGACGGCGCCGCCTGATGCCGCCGCGAATTTTCCCGGCGATTCGCAAGGCCACTCCGTACAACCAACTTGCCACCGAATCGCCCTTCGCGATCGACCCCGCCTGTCGCGCGAGCACAAGAAATGTGGCCTGGAAGGCATCCTCGGCGTCCTGTTCCTGGACCAGGATGCGCCGGCACACGCCAAGCACCAGCGGTCCATGGCGCTGCATGAGTGCGGTGAAGGCTTCTTCATCCCGATGCTGGATGAACTGCCGCAACAAGTGCGCATCGCTCCTGCCGCCCACGTCAGGGGCGATAATGAGCCTGCGAATATACTGCAACATTGCGCTTGCCGGACTGTTTGCCATGGCGAGTTCAATAGTGCTGAGGATCGCTCTATTGGAGTAGTGCCCCTTGCAAGCTTGATCTTCCCGAGAAGTTAGAGTTTCTCATTCCCGCGGGCAGATCTTCTCGATTATTTCAGGGCTGAGTCGACTTTGGGAAAGCATTGGGACTTGCCGTTTACCACATATTCTTGAGGCGCCAAGGCATCAAACGCCGACGCCTCGCAGCCGAAATCGATGACTACGACGCGTTCCAAAGTCGACTCGCTCAAACCAACCTGACACAAAGCCGTCAGGGACAGTTTGCGGTCATCCGAAGCGAGTTGCCGAACAGCTTTGGCCAGTTCTCTGGACGCAGGCGAAGACCAGCCATCAAAGGGACAGAACTCGCCCTGGAAATAATGGCCGCTATTGCACCGGCAATAGGCTCGTACAGTCGTTGCCTTACTTTCGGAGACGAGCCGTGATGCGGACGTAGCCCTTTTCAGTGATTCGGACATATTGGAACCCCGCTTCCTTCAAGGCTGCCACTAACAGCACTTTCGGTACCAGCGAACCGGTCTCAATTGCAAGGCGTCCTCCCGACTGCAAGATTCGAGCCACCTCCTTTATGGCACCGATATTGTCGCCTGTGAAGGCACCGTAGGGTACTTTTTCAAAATATACGTCGTGGAAGGCGCCCGATCGAAAAGGCGGTCTGCTAATGTCTCCCTGGACATCAGGCAGTGCGTCGGCGTCGATGTTGAGGGAGATATCGTCCGGTTTCAACTTGGGAAAGCTTCGCGCTCGGCCACCGCCAACCACCAATCGCATTGCCCCAAGGTCCTTGCTTTGGCGTAGGATCAAATTCGGAACCTTCGGAAAACTATAGGGAAAACAAGTTCAGAAACGGCCGCTAGAATGAGCAACACCCGATTTTACTCTCTGCTTCTCTTGATGGAGGCCAGCATGCTCCGCCTGACCACTGCCGTACTTGCTTTCTCTCTTATCCTTCCCTGCCGTGTTCTCGCCCAGCCAGGCAAGCCAATCGTGCTGAAGCCGGCCCGGGTCTACGACGGAATCGCCGGCGAGGCACACGAAGGTTGGATTGTCGTGGTGCACGGGCAGCGCATCGAAAAAGCAGGGCCCGCAAATGAGATGAAGGCGCCGGACGACGCCCGCGTCATTGAATTGCCGGGCGCCACGCTGCTGCCCGGACTGATTGAAGCGCACTCCCATCTCTTCTTGCATCCCTACAACGAGGCAAGCTGGAATGACCAGGTGTTGAAAGAGCCGCTCGCCCTGCGCGTCTGCCGGGCGACCAATCATGCCCGGAGCACGCTCATGGCCGGGTTTACGACCATCCGCGACCTGGGTACGGAAGGCGCGGGCTATGCGGATGTCGGGGTCAAGCAGGCCATCAATCAAGGGATTATCCCGGGACCGCGCATGCTGGTCGTGACCAAGGCCATTGTGGCCAGTGGAAGCTATGGTCCCAAGGGTTTTGCTCCAGAGTTGAACATTCCCCAGGGGGCCGAGGAAGCGGACGGCGTTGATTCACTGACCCGTGTGGTGCGCGATCAGATTGGCCGCGGCGCCGACTGGATCAAGGTCTATGCCGACGCCGCCATGGGTGGGACCTCCATTCGGCCGACGTTTTCGCGGGATGAGCTCAAACTGATTGTGCAAACAGCCCGCTCTGCCGGCTGCCCCGTGGCGGCCCATGCGATGTCCAAAGAAGGCATGCGGCGAGCGACGCTGGCCGGCGTCGAGACCATCGAGCACGGCGACCAGGGCGACATCGAGATCTTCCGCCTCATGGCCAGCCGCGGCGTCGCGCTCTGTCCTACCCTGGCGGCGGGCGAGGCGATGAGCAAGTACCGCGGCTGGAAGCAAGGCACCGATCCGGAGCCGGCCGAGCTGCAAACCAAGCGGGCTAGTTTCAAAGCGGCCCTCGAAGCGGGCGTGACCATTGCCAACGGCAGCGATGTCGGCGTCTTCGCGCATGGCGATGAGGCGCGGGAGCTGGAACTGCTCGTGGAGCACGGTATGACCCCCGTCCAGGCCTTGCGCTCGGCAACTTCCGTGGACGCGAAAGTGCTCCACCTCGACGACAAACTGGGCAGCATCAAGCCAGGCCTGCTGGCCGACCTCATCGCCGTCGAAGGCGACCCGACCCAGGACATCAAGGCGCTGCGCAAGGTTCGATTCGTCATGAAAGGCGGCGTGGTCTACCGCGAGCCGTAGAGCGGGGCAAGATGACCGTGCGCGATTCGGCAGCATAACCAGCACCACGGGGCTTGTCCCCGTGGACTGGTGACTGGCAGCCAGATCTGTTGCATCGAGAAACTACCGCCGCCACGGGGCTTGTCCCCGTGGAGCGACGATTGTCAGCCGGGCCATCAGTCATCGATCCACCGGGACAAGCCCGGCGGAGTCGTTAGTGCAAAATTGCGCACGGTGATTTGATGTCATGTTGCATTTGGCGGTCATTTTTTGATTGGCCACCGAGAGGATGCCGTGCGCGCGGTTTTCAAGTACTCCTCAATCCTGTCCACAATCTCCGCATGCCGGCCGGCAACATTGTGCTTCTCGGCGAGATCGGTGCGTAAATCATATAGTTCCAACGGCTCGCCCCAGGCGGAACGCACGGCTTTCCAGTCGCCCATGCGCACCGCCTGCTGGAAGCCGCGTTCGTGAAACTCCCAGTAGAGGAAGTCGTGTTGTTTCTGTTCGCCCTTGCCCAGAAACGTTGGCAAGACGGAAATGCCATCGAGTCCAGCCGGCGCCATGGCTCCAGACAGCTCGGCGGCCGTCGGCAGGAAGTCCCAAAACGTCCATACCCGGTCGCTGGCACTGCCGGCGGCGATGTGGGCCGGCCAGCGGGCGATCATGGGCACGCGGACGCCGCCTTCATAGAGATCGCGCTTGATCCCCGTAAGCGGCCCGCCGCTTTGGAAGAAGCGCGGATCATGGCCGCCTTCTTTATGCGGGCCGTTATCGCTGCTGAAAAATACGATCGTGTTATCATCCAGCCCGAATTTCTTCAGCTGAGCCATGAGGCGTCCGACATCGGCATCCATGCGCGTGACCATGGCCGCATAGTTCTTTTCCACCTGCGGCCACGGTCTGTCCGAGTACGGTGCATCGCTGGGCACCTCCAGGCCGTTGCCCTCCATAATGCCGCGCTCGTTGTTGGCGTGCGGAGTGATATAGGCAAGGTAGAGGAAGAAGGGCTTGTCTTTCTTTTGTTCCACGAAGCGCAGAGCTTCGCTGGTAAAAAGATCGGGAGCATACTGGGCCCGTTTCAAAGCCACGCCGTTTTTGACCACATTGCCGTCGATCTTGATCCGCTCTTCATTCCGCCACAGATAATCGGGGTAATAATTGTGGGCGTGGACCTGGTTGAGGTAACCGAAGAAGGTATCGAAGCCCTTCCGATTCGGCACTCCGCTTGTGCCCGGCTCGCCCAGTCCCCACTTGCCGATGAGAGCTGTCGTGTACCCCGCGCGTTTGAGCACTCCGGCGACCGTGACATCCTGCGCCCGTAGCGGCACGAATGCGTTGCCGCGGACCGTGGCGTGTCCCGTATGCAGCCCGGTCATCAAGGCACAACGTGATGGCGCGCAAACCGTGCTGCCGGCATAGCACTGCGTGAAGCGCATGCCCTCGGACGCCAGCGTGTCGATGTTCGGCGTCTGAATGCGCTGCTGCCCATAGCAGCCCAAATCGCCATACCCAAGATCATCGGCGAGGATGAAGACGATGTTCGGCCGGCGCGGCTCGGCGGCAGGCGTGGCCGGCGCCATCGAAATCGCGCAGTCGAGTAATACGCCAAGAAGCCTGAGGATGAACAAACATCTCATCGAATGCCTCTTGTAAGAGCCTATCCGGATGAGGGGATAGATTCCTGCCGCCTATTTCTACAGGCTCGACGAAAAGATGATCCCCGACAAGGTATCAAAAAGATTGGCAATTGCTCGCTCAGTCGAGGGGATTTTTCTGCGCAGCGCGTTTTGCCAACGCGGCTTCGGAGCTATCCGTCCGCATCGTTCGTTTGTTCGATCCGCTCGGCGAGCTTTTCCAGATGATTTGCGCGTGCTTGAGCCATCTGCAGCATTTTGAGCCATTCCAGTCGCGACACCCAATCGCGCGCTTCCCTTGCCAACGTTCGAACCTCGCGAGCGTGCCTGCGCGCCCACTCAGCTCCCTGGCGGGGATTCGCAAGACAGCTCGGACAAACTATGCCCACGGGAAGATCGCCGGCGTACAGCAACTCAACGCTTGACGAGCGTTCAAGAGGCCGCCAGCACAAGGCGCAAAGAATCTTTTCGGGATGTTCCGTGGGCAAGCACTCGACCTGGAACTGGCTGACCATGCGAATCCTTCCTGGTGCAAATCGCGCCTGCAGAAAGCCGAAATTCAGGGCAAAAAAACGCAAGCCATATAGGACAACGGGAGCAATCACCATGCCTTCCGCGCCGGGGGTTCCAAGCGGATTTGTGAATGCAGGCATCCGGTGCCACCTTTCGCGACATCTATGCGGATCATGAGGCCGCCACCTGGCATGCCTTTTGCTCATTTGGACGATACTCTACCTGCCTGAGCGGCCTTTTTAAGGAGATGGAAGCCGTGAAGCTGATGCTCGAGATGGTGACTCCTGAAAAATGGAAAGGGACGCGCATTCCTGTGGCTCATTTACCATTCTTCATCGGCCGCGAGCCCGGCTGTCATCTCCGTTCGGGAAGTTCTACCCTTGCGCCGCGGCACGGCGCGCTAATGAGCCGCAATAACCGGATCATCGCCCGGAATCTGGCGGCGGACAACGGCATGGTCGTCAACGATCTGCCGGTGCAGAAAGAACGCGAGCTCCACGACGGCGATTGCGTCAAGCTTGGCAGTCTGACATTCAGCGTCGTCCTTCAGAGCGACGCTCCTCATCCTCGGATGGAGCGAACGCCAGCATCAAAAGAAGACGAAATAGCCAACTTGCTGTTAGAGATGGATCAAGAAGAAGAGCGGGAGCTTGGCGACCTGGCCGGGGCCGGTGGCGAAAGGTCACGATTCTCATGGCATAGCTCTGCCCTCGCAGTAAACAACCCGTCTCCGGTCAGGACCGATCCGGCGCAACCGGAACTCCCTGATCCAGCCACTGCCGCAGCCCGACTCCTTTCTAAATTCGAGCGGCCCTTCGGACTCCAGGTTGGAAAGCGCAAGTAGATGCACTCCGGGCTAACGCAGAGTTCAACCACTGCGATGCCACGTGCGCTGCGTGTCACTTCAGGATCTCGGTCAATCAAGCACTTTCATCGATTGACGCAAATACTTACAATCAACGCACTATAGAGCCTCTTTGACCTTTGGGCGGAAGTCAATGCCCGAGCGATTCTTAAATATCGATGGCGTTCGAGTGCCTCGTTTCCTGTACGGGACGGCCTGGAAGGAGGAGGCAACGCTGCGCCTGACCGAGCTCGCCCTAGAACAAGGATTTCGCGGCATCGATACCGCCAACCAGCGCCGCCATTATCACGAAGCGGCGGTTGGCCAAGCCATCACGGCGGCGGTGGCGCGCGGCCTGGTGGTCCGGGCGGATCTGTTCCTGCAAACGAAGTTCACCTTCCGGCGCGGGCATGACCAGCGCCTGCCATACGACTTGGCGGCGCCCATCGCACGCCAGGTCGAGCAGTCGTTCGCCAGTTCGCTCCAGCACCTGTGCGCCAAGACGATTGATTGCTATCTGCTGCACGGGCCCACGCAGCGGCAGGGTCTGGTTGCCGACGACTGGGCCGCCTGGCACGCGCTGGAAGCGATCCATGAAAGCGGCCGGGCGCGCTTGCTCGGGGTCAGCAACGTCACCCTCGAGCAGCTCCAGACCCTGTACCGGCAAGCGCGCGTGCGGCCGCGCGTTGTCCAGAACCGCTGTTACGCGGCATCAGGCTGGGATCGCAACATCCGGGAATTCTGTGCCGCCAACGGCCTGGTCTACCAGGGCTTTTCGCTTCTCACTACCAACCGCGAGCTCATGGGCCGTGCCGAACTGGCCGGCATCTCGAAACGCCACGGCCGGACCATCAGCCAGATCGTCTTTCGCTTCGCCCTCGACGCCGGCATGGTGCCTCTCACCGGGACCACCGACCCCGGCCACATGCGCGAAGACCTCGGCGTCTTCAATTTCCATCTGGAGCCTCAGGAGGTTGAGCAGATTGCAGGACTAGTTTGCAAACCAGGCACGAGCGGCCATGCGGGTACTCAGAAGGCTTGAGCCGGAGGAACGAGCCCGGATCACGATCTCATCAGGACTTCCTGCCGAACAGCCACCATGTCCATGTTCGCGTTAGAGTCGATCTCGTAGAGCTAGCTACCCGCCGTTGATCGGCCGGCTCAGAAACGGTTGCATTCTTTGAGGCGGCGCTGGCATCCGCACCGGGCGCGCACCTGTCGAGAAAGCGCTGCAAGACCTCAGCAAGCTCAGACGCCCTGGGATACCTGCGCTTGGCGTCTTTCTCAAGGCATTTCAAGCATAGCGCTTCGAGTTCCGGAGGGATGGCTGGCTGGATTTGCCGGGGAGGACGCGGCGGCTCCGACAGAACCTGCGTGAAGATGTCGGTGATGCTCTTTGGCGAGAACGGCGGCAGGCCCGTGCACAACTCGTAAAGAATGCCGCCCAGCGCATAGACGTCGGTATGCGGGCCGATCTGGTCGAGATCGCCCGAGGCCTGCTCGGGGGCCATGTAACTGGGGCTGCCCATGACTGCGCCGGAGTGAGTCAGTCCGTCCAGGCATGGGGTTGCCTTTGCCTGGCGCTTCGCTTCGTCCAGGAACGCCAGCACAGGCTGGAGTTTGGTTCCGTCCCCCAGAGTTCCCGTCCGGGTCGCACACTCTTGCCACGCGTTGCGGGTCGACTCTTCCTCACTGATTCCAGGCGCGTCTGCGATCGACTTGTACTGCGCACCAAACTCCCGCGCGAACCGAGTCAGCTCCATGTCGAGTATCGAGACAGGGAATGTGCAGCATGATTCGCTAACCTTCGCGATCGGGGCCGCGAACTTGACGAGCCCGAAGTCGGAAATCTTCGGCGCCCCGTCTCCCATGATGAGGATGTTCGCCGGTTTCAGGTCGCGATGGAGCATGCCGCGGCCGTGGGCGTGCTGCATGGCCAGCGCGAGTGTCCTTACCAGATCCGCGGACCAACGCACCGGCTGAGGCCGCCCCTGGATGACCTGCTTCAGGCTGCCGCGCTCCGCGAATTCGAGAGCAAAAAAAGGGTAACCGGAAAAGACGCCGACATCGCGGATCTTGATGATGTTCGGATGGTTGAGGCAGGCCATGGCCTCCGCTTCGATGCGGAAGCGGGCGAGTTCCCGGAAGCCCGCCGCCCGGCCGCATAAGATCATCTTCAAGGCCAGAACGGCGCCGGTTGTTTGGTGGCGGACTCGGTACACAATCCCCATGCCGCCCCGGCCGAGTTCGGCCTGCACATCGTATCCCGGAATGTTAGGCAGGATTAGACTCATCGATTGGCGCGGCCCCTCTGGGCGTAATGGTGGCTGTTATTGCCGCCGCGGCCCAGTATATCACGGCACCAAATGTGGCAATGTACTACTAACTTAGAAGACCTTCGCGGGGCGCTACGATTCACCCAGCGGCTTGCCAAGATGGCCACCAACATGGCCACCGAAACACAGAAAACCCGTGAGAATTCCCGAAGGTGCGCAAGATGGCCAGCCTCTCTCCTCCGTCGGTCCGCCGCCGGTCAGCCAATGTCATTGGCGGGCGGACGGACGCCGCCGCCGACTTCAGCTACCGCACCTCAATCTCCATGGGTAGCACGTGGTTGACAAGGGCGTTTCTGCGGTCGGGATCTCGCTTCATGGGCTGCGCCCGGCCTCGAGCATCCGTGGCGCGCACCATCAAGGTAAGGGAGCCTGGCTTCTGCGGAGTCTGCCAGGAATACTCCCAGAGCCGCCAGGCATAGGGCACGGACTTATCCAGCAGTTTGGCGTCCGCCCAAGTCTTGCCGCCGTCTGCGCTGAACTCGACTCGGGCGATCTCCGATTCCCCGGTCCAGGCGGCCCCATGCACGCGGTAGGCGGTGTCGGCGCGGACGATTTCTTGCCGGGCCGGACGGGCGATCTGCGCCTTCACGTTGAGCTCGGTGGTCGACACGAGGGCCGGGTTGCCTGCGCGGCGCTCGTAATAAGAGTAAGCCATGGTTTGGAAAAAGCCCTGGAAGGGCCGGTCGGTGAGGATCAGGCGCTGCAGCCACTTTACCGAAGCCATGCCGTACCAGCCCGGCACCAGCAAACGCACGGGGAAGCCATGTGCGGCGGGCAGGTCGACGCCGTTCATCTTGTAGGCGAGCAGGACCTCCGGTTTGCCGGCCTTGTCCAGCGGCAGGCTACGCGCGTAATAGATCTTCCCCGGTGACATGGGCTCTTCTTTGTTCCCCCCTATCTCGCCGGCGTCGGCGCCTTCGCAGATGACTTCCACGGCACCTGACTTGACGCCGGCCTGGTCCAGGACAGCCGCCAACGGCACGCCGGTCCATTCCGCATTGCTGACCGCGCCCAGCTCCCACGGCACGCCTTCCGCTCTGGGCACCAGGAAAACCCGGCTGTTGCCGGAGCACTCGAGCACGGCGCTCTGCGTGCGCGACGGTAGCTTGAGGAGTTCCTCGTAGCTCAATTCCAGCGGCCGTTCGATGTGCCCTTCCACCTTGAGCTTCCAGGCGGCGAGGTCTACATCCCCGAAGATGCCGAAGTGGGTGCGCACATAAAAGAGGTTATTCGGCGTGTGGAACGTGCTCAGCGTCGGAAAGGGGAATTCATAATTTTCCGGTTTGCTTTGCCGCACAATCACGCCGGGAAACGCCGCGTCGTTGTCCGGCGCCGATGCGCGCTCTGCGGCGTTCGCGCGAAGCGTCTGCCCGCCAGCGGCATAGGCCAGCGGCAAGGCCGCGGCTGCGTTACGCAAGAAAGAGCGTCGATTGATGCCAGGACCGGAGTGGCTTCCCACGATACTGCGTTCCATTCAAAGCTCCTCGAAACATCATTCACTTTGTCTGAAAGATTTCATGAAAGAAGCGCTGCATGGCATCCCACGATCGGCGGTCGGCCTTGGCGTTGTACGCCGCGCCTTTGGAGTTGTCGTTGCCCGCGCCGGGATTGGTGAAGCTGTGCACGGCGCCGCCGTACTGGATGAGTTGCCAATCGACGCCGCCCTTGCGCATTTCCTCTTCAAAGGCGGCCACCTGCGGCGGCGGCACGAAGGGGTCGTCCGCGCCGTGCTGGGCCAACACCTTGGCCTTGATGTTTTTGGCGTCCTCCGGATTAGGCGTGCTCAGGTCGCCGTGGAAGCTGACGACGCCCGCCAGCTCCGCGCCGTCACGGGCCAGTTCCAGAACCGTGGTGCCGCCGAAGCAATAGCCGATCGCGGCCAACCGCTGCGTATCGACCAGCGCTTGCTTTTGCAGCACGTCCAGGCCGGCGCGAGCCCGGGCGCGCATCAACTTCCGGTCATTCTTGTACGTGCTCGCCAGCGATGCCGCTTCCTTGGCGTCCTTGGCATGGACGCCCTTGCCGTACATGTCGAGGGCGAAGGCGACATAACCCAGGGCGGCCAGTTGCTCCGCGCGCTTACGCACGTAGGGATTATGCCCCGTCCATTCGTGGACGACGAGCACGCCCGGCCGCTTGTCCGTGGAGCTGTCGTCGTAGGCGAGGTAGCCTTCCAGCACGGTGTCCCCATGCTTGTACTCGACGACCTCGGTATGCACCGCGGCCTGAGCAACGCTGGCGACAAGAAACAGCACCAGTGCCAGGATCAGGATTTTCATGGCCGGCTCCTTTATGCTTGAGCGTGGTTAAGCTATGGTTCACTCATACGAAATCGCCCGCACCAGCGACAAGGCTTGCTCTTGTCCGGATGCAGCATTACATTCAGATGAACCCTTGCGCCGAAGCTTTCTGCCCGCCCATTGCTTCATTGCCGTGACGGAGTTTCCCGCATGTTACCGCGTCGTTTCTGGTGTGCCGTCGTCATGCTTTCCATGAGCGCCTGTACGGGGACACCGATTCCCCATTACAGGCCAGCAGCGCCAGGACACGATTGGCCGCAATGGCAGGGTCCCGCGCGGGATGCCGTTTCGCAGGAGACCGGTTTGCTGCAAAGCTGGCCGAGAGGCGGCCCTTCACTGGTCTGGCGCGTCAAGGGATTGGGAGGCGGCTACAGCGGCCCGGCTGTGGCAGACGGACGGCTGTTCGGTATGAGCTATCGGGGCGAGGACGAAGTCGTCTGGGCGCTGGAAGAGGACACCGGCAAGGAGCTGTGGACCAGTCGCATTACCGCCGCCAACCGTCATATTTCTTCCCCCGGCCAGGAAGGCTCGCGGTGTACGCCTACCGTGGATGGCGCGCAAACTTACGTCCTGGGCGTGAGCGGCGACCTGCTCTGTCTGGACACGGCTTCGGGCAAGGAAATCTGGCGCCACAACCTGGTGGCGGATTTTGGCGGCCGGGTTCCCTCGTGGGGATATAGCGAGTCGCCGTTGGTCGATGCGGACAAGGTGCTGGTGACGCCGGGGGGAGACAAGGCGACACTGATCGCGCTGGATAAGAAGACCGGCGGCACGATCTGGAAAGCCCACGTGCCTGGCACTAACGCCGCCACCTATTCTTCGATCATTGCCGCCGACGTGGACGGCCAGCGCCAGTACATGCAACTCCTGAACGGCGGCGTCGTGGGCGTCGATGCAGCAGACGGGAAGTTCTTGTGGCGCTATCAGAAACCGGGGCACGGCATTAGCTGCTCGACGCCGCTCTATCACGATCATCTCGTGTTCGCGGCTTCGGGCTATGGGGTCGGCGGCGGCGCGGCGCGACTGACACGCGCGGGAAACGAAACGCACGCCGACGAGGTGTACTTCAGCAATCACATGAAGAACCACCACGGCGGCATGGTGCTTGTGGACGGCTACCTGTATGGATCGGACGACCCGCGTTCCCTGGTGTGCCTGGAATTCCAGACCGGGAAGATCATGTGGGAGTCCACGAAACCAGGCAAGGGCTCGATCGCTTACGCCGATGGCCGTCTCTATTACCGCAACGAAGACGGGCCGGTCGTGCTCGTGGAGGCGAATCCGAACAGTTATGTCGAGCGCGGCCGCTTCAATCAGCCGGAGCGCAGCGGCCAGAAAGCCTGGCCGCATCCGGTGATCGCCAACGGCCGCTTGTATCTGCGCGATCAGGATCTCCTCCTTTGCTACGACGTCAAGAGCGAATGAGCCCCTTGCCATGCCTGCCCTTCACCTGGCCACGTTTGCCTGTGATGTCACGCCGCCCGCGGGCCATCCGCTGTGTGGCGGCTGGATCGAGCCGGCGCGCGCGGTGGACGATCCACTCAAGGCGCTGGGCGTGATCTTGCTCGGCATGGGACAGCCGGTGGTGCTGTGCGCGGTTGATTGGTGCGGCATCCGCAACGACGCCCATCTGGCCTGGCGGCAGGCTCTGGCGAAAGCCGCGCACACGGTGCCGGAGAATGTTGCGCTGCAGACGGTTCATCCGCACGACGCACCCTTTGCCGACCTTGAGGCGCAACGAATCCTGGAAGCGACGCCCGGAACGCCGCCATCGTTAGATTTGAAATTCTTCGCCGAGGTAGTGCAACGCTCTGCGGAAGCGGTCAAGGCAGCGCTGGCAAAGACGACCCGCTTCACGCATATCGGCGCAGGGCGGGCGCGCGTGGATAAGGTAGCCTCGAACCGGCGCGTCGTCGGCTCGGACGGCAAGATCGCCTTCTGGCGGGGCAGCAGCTCCAAGGATAAGAAAGCCGCAGAAGCGCCTGAAGGTTTGATCGATCCCTGGCTAAAGACTTTGAGCTTTTGGAACGGCACGCAACCCCTGGCCGCAATGCATTATTACGCCACGCACCCCATGAGTTATTACGGCAAAGGGCATGTCAGCAGCGACTTTTGCGGCCTGGCACGGCAGAAGCGGCAAGAGGACGATCCAGCGGTCTTGCAGATTTATTTCACCGGCTGTGCGGGCAACGTCGCCGCCGGCAAATATAACTCCGGGGCTCCGGAGACACGTGTCACACTCCGTGAGCGCATTCATGATGCCATGAAGGCTGCCTGGCAGGCGACCGAGCGCCACCCCGTAGAACACTGGGAGTGGCGCATCGAACCGGTGAGGCTCCAGGCGCGTCGCGAGGCATCATTCGGCATGGAGCTGAGCCGCAAGCAACTGGAAAACCCCAAGGAGTCCAAGGCCCGCCGTGCCAATGCGGCGTTTCAGTTGGCCTGGCTCAAGCGGCTTGACCGGCCGATCGACGTGAGCTGTCTGGATCTGGGCAAGGCCCTCGTCCTGCACTTGCCCGGCGAGCCCTTTATCGAGTACCAGCTCAAGGCGCAGGCGCTGCGAAAAGACGCCTTCGTGTGCGTGGCCGGCTACGGCGACGACGGCCCCGGATATGTTCCCACGGCCAAAGCATATTTCGAGGGTGGTTACGAAACGACTGTCGCCCTGGCCAGTCCGGAGAGCGAAGAGATTCTAAGCCGGACCATAACCAGGCTCTTAAGGCCGATGCGTTAACAGGGCCTTGAACCCGGAAGACCTTGAATTATCTTGCCGCTCCGCGGATCATAACTGCTCGAAGCGATCCAGCACTTTGGCAATGGATTCACTATGCAACTCGGCTTTGTCAGCGCTATTTTTCATGACCTCTCCTCGACGGAACGGGCCGGATCGCGGCCGATGAAGGTGTTCACCACGCGCACGTCCAGCCGCGGCGCAGCGCT